>Ga0335075_10014497_pt1 | contig 11833 bp, 10 predicted proteins | sample Lox_Sample_24_FD_206723 | JGI IMG/M metagenome (GOLD analysis project Ga0335075, IMG submission 206723) | Soil microbial communities from Loxahatchee National Wildlife Refuge, Florida, United States - Lox_Sample_2.4 | ecosystem: Environmental > Terrestrial > Soil > Wetlands | place: USA... | reverse complement strand
TCGAACAGTCTTACCCCATAGCCAGTCCTGACCGGGAACCCAAACTCACGAACCTCTGGAACGTTTACCAACGCGCAAAAGCCGACTATCTAGTTGTCGCCAATCACCAAAACCATGCCACAGCAACAGCTGCACGATTCCTGCGCGACACAGCCGAGAATATCCTCTCCTATCTCGAAAACAAGACTGCCGACCCTATTATGATGAGAGAGCTGAATGCAACGTACAGGATGGCGAAGGAGGCGGCTGTGTCCTTGACAGGTGGAAAGAAGCGCAAATTCGACGTAGGCGAGGCGGAACGAGGAATGGGTGCCCGACGTGGTCATGGTGGCCTTCTGAATAGATCAGGACACGACGGCGGCCAAAGATATGGCGATATGCGCCGAAGCAGATCTCCGGCTCGCTATAGTGGAGGATATGGCGGGCCCCCAGCCTACCCAGCTGCTCAAACTCAACCTCGCGGCCACAGTGACATTCCTTTCGGTTACAGTCGCCCTGTTGACTCATACCACCCGTATTGAGAGAAGTTGGGATTCCAGAAAATGGCCGTTGGGCAACTTCCCGGGTGCCACATGTTGCTGAAATACAAATCGGTCGGAAATGTAGATATTCAGCCAGCATGGCAAGCTATAGGCGGCCTCCCAGTTGCCATGCCATGTTGAAGCTCAGATATCAGGCTCGTCAAACGATAGCTTCACTGTTTTCTTGCTTGCTTTCGCTTTAGGCTTAACTTGTGGCTTTACAGATCCAGCAGTCCTGTCCGCACCCGCACTTGTTTTGGTGCCAGCCTCCGGTTCCTCGCCCTGCCCAACAACAACTTTCCCCACCTTCCTCTTCTTCATTACCCCAACCTCAGCAACCTTCTGCTTCTCCCTCTCCTCTCCACCTCCACTCGCACTTTCAACGTCGTCTCCACCCTTACCTGCACCAGCGCCCTCTCCTTGGCCCTCTACCTTCCCCTCGTCGCGCTTACCCGCACCCTCGCCCTTTCCCTTCATCAGCATCTCATACTCCTCTCTCCCCACATTCCCTCCGCTAGCACCAGCCTCGTCCTCATAGACGATCGTCGGCCCGTCATCGTCGTCCATCTCGAGCCTGGGCTTCTTCCCCGGCCGCGCCTGCTGCACCTCGTGTCGATCGATATCACCGCGGCCAGCAGCCTCACCTCGTAATTTCCGTAAAAATTCTGGCTCCTTTTTCTCGAAGTGCAGGTTCTTGACGTTGAATTTCGGGGTTGATGCCATGATTTGTGTGCGGTGTTGTGTGTGGGATATGGAACGGCTAAAATGATACTTTGAGCACAGGTCATCAAGGACCTTTAGCAGAGGTTTACAGAAGATCGCGCACTCGCTGTGAGATTAAAAAGAGCCTTCTGGTACCAAATATGTCCTCCGCGAGAGAAAGAGAGCCTTGATCAGGGATTGTGGCGCGGAATTTAGCCGGGCCTGGCAAGAGCTTGGCAAGCACGAAGCTACTTATTCCATTTTTGAGGAACTCCTGCTGGCATTTCTGGTTGTTGTCGCTGTCCTCGGTACTTGGGGCCTGGAAAGGTATACTTGAAGAGTAGCGACGCTTACAGTCTATCTATGTACATGTACACATCTTTTCCTATCCCTGTTCTCTAGCCCACCGTGATCCCGAGCTGCCGTCTATTGAATTACCGATCTATGCTATCCATACAGTTCTTCTCTACTATATAATGTTGTGCCACAAAGCGCTCTTAAACTACCACGTTTCCAAAAAACCGGGAAGGGAAGGCTAACCACTTACCTTCTCTAAGATAGCCTCTCTCTCCACCGTCCTCTTCCTCTCTAACGTCTCCATCCGCTCCAACGTCGCCCTCCTCTCCAGTGTCTCCTTCCTCTCCATACTCTCGTCCTTGCCCTTCTCTTCCTTCTTGTTCTTCGGCACGCGGGCCAACCAATATAAGAAGATCGCCCCAAAGACGTTGAAGATGATAAACGCCCACATGATGCCGAAGTTGCGCCAGCGGTTCGCGTAGCTGGAGCTGAGGTACGCCAGATATTTGTTGGTGTCTGAGGCGGAGCAGAAGCTGCAGTTTGCGGTGGCGGCTGGGTTTTCGATGTAGCCGCCAAAGGATGTGATGTACGGGCGGAGGTATTGGCCGCAGGTCTGACCGGAGGGTGGGTTGAAGTGTGAGAGCTCGATGGAGGAGCAGACGATGCGGGTGTTGGCCAAACCAGTGGAGAGCATGCCGTCGACGAGGTACGTGAAGGGCGAGATGCGGTACATGAAGATCCAGAATCCGGGGAGGGCTTTAGGACCGGCAAGGACGCTATTGAGAGGCGGCATGCTAGGTTAGCGCAAAGCCTTCACGGCGCGGGGTGTAGGATTGATTGGATGGTTTGAGATGGGAGACATTTGACTTACCCACAGAAGATCAACGTTAGAGAGAATAGCAGCTGGGCAACGTTGCCGGCGGTCTCGGCAGTCTCAATTCCAGCGACAACCATGTGAGTGAAGGTTGAGGTAAACATCAGGAAGGCCCAGACGAGCAGGAACATCAGTGCGCCGCGTTCATGCACTTGACCATCAGGTACGGCGTTTTGGTACATGCCGATGGGGTAGTACCAGCAGAAGAAGATAATTACTGCCATGAGGGTATTCCAGGGCAGCTCGACGACGACATTAGACATCATGAAGACTTTCCACGAGTACGTCTTCGACGGACGTTCGCGGACTTCGTACAAGGCCCGCTGCACGACGAAGTGCGGCATGGTCTGCTGTACGATGTTACCGAAGATGGTCATAAGCATGAAGATGGCGAAGAGCTGATTTTGGAGGCCTTGCAGACTGGTAGGGGATCTCCAGAAGGAGAAGCCAATGAAGAGTGACTGGCGTGATGTTAGCACATATTTCTTGCAGAACGCAACGGGTGAGTGACTCACACTACCAGCGCACAGCAGGGTCTTCGAATAGAGATACGATGGCGTTCTCCAGTATTGCTCGAATATCCGCTTGGTGACAACGTAAAACTGGTCAGTGAAAGAAGCGGCGTACTCTTTAAGCGAATCTGGAGTGTCGTTGACAGGCTTGGACAATAGCTCATTCTTCATCTCGGCAAGCCGCAGCTTGATCCTTGCCTTTTCCGGCGATTCACGCCAGACTTGGGGCCAGTCAATGGTATTTTGAGATCCTGGAGCTGCTCCGATGACATCGAGCATCCACTCGGCCGGGTTCTCTGAGGAGCCGCAGGGCCTCGACCCATTTCGTTCGAAGTATTGGATCAGAGTTGTAGAGTCTTTTCCAATGTCGCCAAAGTACCTAATTAGGCTCGATTAGTCCAAGAGTCCATGACTGGCACAGAGGAGTACGTACGCTGTGCGACCACCACTGGCAAGGAAAAGTAGGTGATCAAATTCCTGGAACAAGATGGCCGACGGCTGATGGATCGTGCACAAAATTGCTTGGCCGTTGTTTGCGAGCTTCTTGAGGAGCGCAAGGATAGACCAGGCTGTTTGACTGTCTAGACCGGACGTCGGCTCGTCAAGAAAAAGAAGCAACTCCGGCTTTGCTGCAAGCTCGACCGCTATGGTGAGACGCTTGCGCTGTTCGACATTGAGACCTGGCTTGGTTAGCTCGGAAGTGACATGGAAGGATGGAATTGAGGCTCACCTTCCCCCGGAACGCCCACTATCGCGTCTGCATATGACTCCATCTCCAGTGTTTTGATGACTTCCTCGACATAGTCGATTTTTTCCTGTCGAGGCACCTTCTTGGGTTGTCGTAGTAGGGCACTGAAGATGAGGGCTTCTCGGACTGTGGACGTGGCCAGGTGGAGGTCTTGTTGTTGCACGTAGCCGGTTTTGCGTTGGAATCCACTGTTTCGAAGTCTACCATCGACAAATACCTGACCGGATACAACGCCCATTGTGACACGATTTGCGAGGACATCAAGGAGTGTTGTTTTGCCAGCTCCAGTGGCGCCCTATATCGAACAGTTAGCGTATCTCGTTCCCATGGGTGTGGATTGGTCTGCTTCGCACCATCAGGGCGGTAAGTGTCCCCGGCTTCACCCAACCATCAACATCGTCGAGAAGCTTTCTTGGTTCGCCTTTAATCTTGATGTCGTAGTTGACCCCATCCCAGTGGAACACGGCTGTCTGCTTTTGGATGGCAGCCGGCACGGTAACCTGCCTCGTAAGATCTTGTGATGTAACTCGATCGGCTAATTTCGCTTCCTCGTCAGCTGGCGGGGAAAGGCTCGGCACCTGTCCACGTCTAAAGAGCAGAACTTCGCCCTTTGAACGTTTGGCAGAGACGAACTCGGCTGCTACTAGATATGTGGCACAACCGAATACGACAAAAGCGAAGAGAATCCCAAGGTTTCTGCTATACGTTAACGGATGATATGACAGACGTTTGGAAGCCTCACCTCCAAAGATGGGAATGGTAGTAATTGAAAGTGGTGTTGAGATAGAGTTCACCGTCAACGAAGGTTCCGCCCGTAAGAGCACCGTTAGTCGAACATATGCGCTCGTCCGGTGGAAGATTGGTATAGCCTGGACCCGCAGGCACAAATGTTGAGCAGGGATACCGTTGTCCTGAGAACTGGCGATTCTGTCAGTAAATGTGATGTTGCCGAGCATACTAGAAACACCAACCTCGTTGATCATCAAGCTCTCGAAGGCGTATGCCACTGGATCGAGGTAGTTGATCCACCGGAACCAAGGATGCATGTCGCGGATTGGCACAGCGAAACCGGTGTAAATGACCAGGGCAAGAATGAAGACCGCCGCTGGAGCCATGGCTTGTGCGAGACTCCGGGAAAGAGCCCCAATCGTTCTGAACACCATTGACATGGCGAGAGTGCAGGTGAAGGAGAAGAGGTAGAAAGTAAAGAACGCTCCAGGAGTTCGTCGGAGATTTGTCATGAAGTATAGCGTTAGGTTGAAGAAGATAGATGATAGGATCTTGTTGGGGAGATCGCATATCATGGAAGCTACTGCTTCGGCAAATGGATGGTAGAATGCGTACTTCGCCTGCTTTTCGACGATCGGACGTTGGGCGTAAAGAGTCAATATCTGGGTGTGCAATGTCAGCCATTCGTGATACCACAGCTCGAGGCAACGAGGGATTGGTTGGTTCCGCACCTCCAGCGAACTGCTGAATGCATTGAGCAAGATAGCAAAGAAGAGCAGGACGCTCCGGCTGTAAAAGCTGCCTGTGTTGAAGGGTAAGTTGTAGAAGACGCTTCCAATAATCAATGCCATGACAAAGTTTCCGATCGTGCCTGAAAGAGCAAGACTCATGTCCCCTTGAAGCCTCTGGAAGCCGCGAGCCATGCAGAGTCGTATCTGCATTGGCACAGATATCATGTAAGGAGAGCGGAGCCGCCTACGCAAGGTTAGCATTGTACACAGAATTCAATATGCAGTGTCGTACTGATGTTTGGCTTGTTCGGCTTTGCGTGAATGAAGGAATTTTTCGAGTGGTTCGCCGCCCATGGGGAATTCGCGATCAAATGCGTCTATATCTGCCAAAAGTCGAGCTCTTTCTTCACTGTCTCTCCACCGGGTGGCAAACTCGTCTGGCGTTCGAGGCACTCTGGACTCCCAGCCTTCTCGAGCTTGTCGCTCGTTCGGACTGGTGATTGATGTCAGGAAGTCGGCAGTAGTTGCTCGCTCCGGGCAATAGAAGCCCATATCAATGAAGAATTTTTTGCCGGCGTCCTTATTTCCGAAATAGATTTGACGACCTTCATAAAGCACAATGACCTTGTCAAAAACCTATAGTCGTTAGCAAGAATTTCCCAGTTTGAAATTGTGCCATACGTCGTAAATTGCTTGTGATGCCTGGTAGATCGCCACGACAGCAGTTGAGTGTGCCAAGGATGTTGAAATGCGCAGGGTCTTGACGAACTCCAAAGCTGTTGCACTGTCTAATCCGCGGGTACTATTATCCCAGCATTGGAGTGGGCTGCGCCCCAGAGCTGCTTCAGCGATACTGACTCGCTTTCGTTCGCCGCCACTGATGCCGCGGATGAAGTCATTACCCACTCTGGTGTTGATCGTGTGGTTAAGACCGAACACGGCCATGATGACATCCCTCATATGATCAGCATACTGTTTCCGAGTAACGCCTGGGATTCGATTGGATGGAGCCCTTGCTTCGGCGGCGAAGGCTAGCGTCTGACCGACCGTCAATTGAGGGAAGTGGACATCGACCTCTGCCTGATATACGCATTCTCCCCGGAAATCCTTGTGCATTGTCTCCATAGGGATTCCCTGATAGTTGAGCTTTGAACTAGGATCGATGTGGAAACCGTTAGTCTCGCCGGAGATGGTCTTGAGCAACGTCGAGCATCCACTTCCAGGGCGTCCGAGAACGACGAGCATCTCACCAGCGCGGACAAGACCATCAAAGTTGCGCAAGATATCGATCTTTGACTTCCCGCGGCCGGTGATGGTATTGAATATTGTGCCGATTTCCAGTGGGTAGTTGCCAAAGGTCTTCTGATAGTCGGTAGGAGTGCCAAAACCGTGGACATTCAGATCGCGGAATGAAAAGCCGGCAGTCCTCGACGGATACCTTTCTGGGTCTCTCGATACCAAGCCCACCAAGTTCTCCACCCATTCCCTAGCGTTGAACCTGTCAGAGTGAGGATCTAGAGCTGCATTGTCAGAGCCGTGAAACGAGTTGATGTACTCTCCACGACTTTGTTGCTGTGAGAGTCCTGTCAGCCGCCTTGCTAACGCAGTGACGTCTGGGCGGCTGGCTTCAATGTTTTCGTCGACGTCGTGCGACAAGACAGGATGGATTTTCTCATTATCGAGTGTAGAAGAGCCCGGACTATCTGCAAATGCGTCTTGATTGGACTCGAAGGTACGTTCTGCCGCTTTGACTACTCCGTCTGACGCACCTAAAGCTCCCCACAGCGTGCTCCCCGAGGCCATTATCGGGAAACCCCCAATACGGACAGATTTAAAGTAGTTCAGATACAAACCGGCAGCGAATTAACGAACGGATTGACCGAGAAACGTCGTCGAAATGAGAAAATAATGGCCAGAGAAAGACGAACGGAGCAAAAGCACTAACAAAGGAAAAGGACCGAGCAGAAGCTCGGCTGACATTGACGAGATCAATACGAGGAAAACGACGAGTTAGTGTCCTTGGCCCATGTTATGGCGGCTCAGCTCGTCTTCCCGAGCCGATACGAACAAGGCTTTCGTGCCGCCCGGAAGTGCGTCAACCGAAAGGGGGTTTTCGGAGACTTTTAAATGGTGTTGAGTTCAAACTTTACCCTATTCGGACGCTCTAATGCCAAAACCTTTTAATTGTGCATTTGTGCAACATCGCATTATTAGGTGCCCAATTCCCCCCCACAGCAAATGAGCCTCAGGTCGACGTTCAGCCCTACACCATCGTCACAGCATCCTCAGTTTGTGTAACTAATGACGGCCGATTGAGTCCCTGTGACGAATACCCAAGTGGAGTACATTATGGCGGGCGCTGCGTCAGCACTTGTGCCATGGCCGAAAGAGCTCTGCCATACCAGGAGCCTGGCATTACGGCTCTCCTGACCCTGTCTTCATTCCTTTACCTCCTGAACATCATCAATCACCTTCTTGACAAATGGATCTATTGTGGGCTGCTAGGCCAAGTCTTCGTTGGCGTTGCGTGGGGCATGCCAGGTGCACAATGGATCAGCAAGGCCATCCAAGGAGTCTTCACTCAGCTGGGGTTTCTGGGCGTTGTCTTACTTGTCTATGAAGGTATGATCGCCGCACCTCTACTTCATCACTTGACTGGATGAACTCTTTTTAGGCGGTCTCTCTACATCTATGTCAGCACTGAAAGCCAATCTCTTTCTCTCCATGGCCGTCGCCGCAACAGGCATTTGCTTGCCAATCGGGCTTTCATTCTCTCTTGTGCGTCTAGCAAATGCTACGTCCCTCCAGGCATTTGCAGCAGGCGCCGCTTTGTGCTCGACAAGCCTGGGCACCACTTTTACGGTCCTAAAGACAAGTGCTCTCACAAAGAGCAGGCTTGGCGTTGTGCTGACCAGTGCTGCAATGATGGACGATGTGGTAGGCCTCGTCATGGTTCAGATCATCTCCGATCTCCGGTCCGGTAGTGCTAGAGCTAGTGCCACCACAGCCATTCGTCCAGTCTTTGTGTCTCTCGCCTTCACTGTCATTCTGCCTCTCTGCTGCCGTTTCCTCTTACTGCCCAGCTGGCTTTGGCTTGAATCAAACAAGGGCATGCTGGGTTTCAAGCATGTTCTCCAACGAAGAGAGATACCATTGCTTTTGCATACAAGCCTACTTCTGGGTTTTGTGACAGGCGCGAGCTATGCTGGAACATCGAATTTGTTCGCTGCATACCTTGCCGGAGCAATGATCAGCTGGTGGGACACCTTGGCTGCGCCTTCAGCAGGGCAAGAGAGGCTATCGCCGACTCTAGCGACTACTATCGATTCACAAGATCATATGCCTAAGGAGGGCGCAGGCGAAGGCCAAAGCAGGTGTAGGGCCCTAGAGCAGTATACAAATTGTCCAGCGCCTTCAGAAGGACCCCTCATCGGCGATACAATCATCGAAGCCCCGGTTCCGAAGCATGGACCAAGCTCAGTCCCAGAAATGCCATCCAAAGCTACCCAGACAATTTCGGAGACCGATGGGTTAACGCTGGAGGTAAATTCAAGAACTGGCGTAGCAGTATACAAGCGGTACTATCTGGCACCAGTTGACACGATCCTGAAGCCCTTATTCTTCGTAAGGCCAAATCACAGACACCACTTTTGCGGCAATTACTAATTTGGATCTTAGGCTTCCATTGGTTTCTCAATCCCTATCTCGCAAATGTTCCGCGGCCCCGCCATCTGGCGCGGAATTATCTACGCCTCCTTCATGGCCGCTGGCAAGTTGGCCTGCGGCCTCTGGCTCGTCCGTTTCGATGCAAACTACACATTTCGTCTACGCCGGAAGGATAACAAGGGCAAGGAGAGGGCAAAATACGAACTTGAGCCTCGCTCCAATCCTCCAGGCTCCCCTGCAAAGTCCAAACTGAAGTCTTCTGGCCTACCGAAACCCAAGTCTCTCTACCCAGCATCCATCCTTGGCTCCGCCATGGTCGCGCGGGGCGAGATCGGGTTCCTCGTCTCAGCCATCGCCCAGAGTAATGGAATTTTCAGCTCCGTAGGTCCAGACTCTAGTTCTGCAGAAGGAGTTCAGGACCTGTTCCTCATCGTGACTTGGGCAATCGTGCTCTGCACCGTCATTGGGCCGGTTGCCGTGGGATTGATTGTGCGGCGGGTCAGAAGATTACAAAGCCAACGTAAGGATTCAGTGGAGAGAAGTGGGCAAGCAGATCCGCTTGGTATTTGGGGATTAGATTCGGGTGTTGAGTCCAGCCCGTAATGATGGAGGGTTCCAAGTCAAACCCTCGAGGACGCGATATTCATACTTTCTCCCTACTTATGCCTCTACATGCTTGCGCAGTAATTCTAGGCCCAGAGCATGATTCTCATTTTCTGCATGCCACTAGGCTGGGCACCTGCCCTACTCAGATCGTCTTCTCCAGCGACAAGCTGAGTGTCAGAATATGAATCACAACCTAACACAATTCTCGGCCTTGGCAAGCATTGACGGAAAGGAGGTTCTCCAATCTCTACATTAGCATCCGAACCCCGACCTTTCGAGCAACCAGCAACGAGGGGAATTGGGGACCAGAGGGAAAGGCAGCACTGTGGCTGCCAAGAGAGGAAAGATGCTATAACCTGACCTGCAGTGCGGGCCACAATCTGGTTGAAAGCTCATCTGCGCCCCCCCCAACAGCTTGCTAAGAAATCAAGACCTGATCGTTTCAAATCGCAACCCCCGATCCTAGACGATGCGCGTCCGAATCTAAGACAAGCATATTGCGATCTGCTCTAAATATTCGACGCGCTGAGGAGATACTCCTCTAGTGGCCTGGCAACCAACGATGAACCGAAGCAGGAGGCCTTACACCCTACATTTGGGTCGGTCTCTCGCATGTCCATACTCCACCACTAGGCACGGCAGGTTAGGCCGATGTGCCATGAATGCGAGAGTGGGCGATCAGACCTGTGTCCTATATTCCGGAAACTTCCTGTTTGCCTTTCGATCCGGCGACCGAAGCCATCTCCCCTAACTAGCCGAAGATGCATATATCGGTGGGTACATGGGTGTCACGACAATGCTGAGTGAGGGCAGTGGACGGGGTCACACCTTCACAACTGGGCGATTCCAGGTCGCAATGTATACGCAGAGGGGTAGAGGAATGCCTTTTCACACTTTGAGTAGGATCTGATCATCTTAGAGACAATTCAACCAAAGGGTCTTATCTTCGTTACTCCGATTTTGGCAGTGCAAGTCCCTATAACTTCGATCCGAGCAAGCAATGACGCTCATCCAGCCCGCTTAGGTCTACCTCTTCTCCCTCTCAGCTCTTTTTCAGTACTCTCCCTCTGCTTCGAATCCTCCTTCTTTCCCTTCCCCTTCTCCTCCCTAACTAAAAGGTGCCACCCTCTTTGCAAACTCACCGAAAACCTCATCTCCCTCGAACTCCCGCATATCATCTTCCCGCAGCGCAACCATGATCTCTATATTCCCCTCTCCCCCTTCCCCTCTTTTCCTTGGCAGTACAACCAGCAACCCATCAGCATCCGCCCCTACGTCCGGCAACCGCACGTATGCTGGCGCTCCGACGCCGGGTCCGAAGTCCGGGTAGAAGGCGAAGTTCATCCACGACGTCACGACCAGGTCTGTGCCGTTGAAGGGCGCTCTGGCTTTGCGGAAAGCGCGGACGTCAGGCATGTTTGAGGCGAGGGAGTACATGCGAGAGGCGAGTTGGGAGGACAGATTTGTGTAGGAGGCCGTTAGGGAGGAGATTGCGTGCGGGAGGATGGTGGGGTAGCGGATCTGGGTGGTGGGTGAGGTTGTGAGGTCGGAGAGGGTGATAGAATCTGGGATGGATATTGGGGTGGGGAGGGTGCTGAGCAGGTTGCCTAGGAAGAGCTGTTGGGGTTCGGGTTGGTTGAAGACGTATTTGCGGAGGTTGACGGTCATTATGATCGAGGAGTTGGGTACGGTGGTGAGGGCAGTGTTTGAAAGCTGCGACTGTTGTCTCTGTCGACGTCGTGACCGGATTAGAGAGACTCGAGCCCAGACTAGAGCAGATATGACGGTGTTCTTGGTAATAGCCTTTCCAGATGTGGTTGATGCTAGCACCTTCGACAAGCTGTCGAGTTTACTCGCTTCGAAAGTGAAGAGGCTTGAAGTCACTGGAGGTAATACGATTTCTGTAGAAGGAGGGACGGATCCCGCGGTCGAGACAGCACCGGCACCTGCTCCAGGAATCGAAGAGGGTGGTTTCGTGATGAGGCTTGCGGAGTTTGGGCCGGACGCTGGTTTGTCGTTCGACGTGAGAGCCTTCTTCAGTTGAGAGTTCCTCTGCGCCAAATCATCTAGGACCTTCGGAGAAGGGTCAGGAGCGTCAGACCTTGTGTTGGTCGCCCATATGTTGAGGAGATCAGCAACGCCCGCTCCGTCCATCACGTTGTGGTGAAAATAGACGCAAACAAAGAATCCGCCTCTAATGACAGCATAGCTAACGCGAAGAACTGGCAATCCTATGCCTAATCCTGGAGTGTCTTCGAAAAGCGGCGGGAACAAGGACCCTGAAACATATTGGTCCGGCATGCCTTGCGCGTCTAACTCGGCGTAAGTAGGCACATTATCTGGAGCGCTGGTTTCGTGGAGCTGTCCAGGAGCATCATCAGTAGACCACGCAACGCCTAGGTAGCCCCGTTGGTCTGATTGATAGATGCTGCCTTTGAGGTAAGGAA
>Ga0335075_10014496_pt1 | contig 11834 bp, 10 predicted proteins | sample Lox_Sample_24_FD_206723 | JGI IMG/M metagenome (GOLD analysis project Ga0335075, IMG submission 206723) | Soil microbial communities from Loxahatchee National Wildlife Refuge, Florida, United States - Lox_Sample_2.4 | ecosystem: Environmental > Terrestrial > Soil > Wetlands | place: USA... | reverse complement strand
CCGGAAGTATCCGTCCACGGCTGATCGAGCACGATCGCCTGGCGGAAGGCAATCTCGGCGATTTCCGCGGCGATGCGCCGAATGGTCGCCGCCGCGACGCCACAGCGCTCGGCGACCGCCTCCGGGGCATATTGCGCATCGAGGTAGCGTTCCGCCAGCAGGGTGAAGGCCGGGCGGGCGCGGCGCCCCCCGGATAGCGTGAAAGTGCCGGTCAAGGCCGGGTCGATGCCGATTGCCTTGGCGTCCACGAGTGCTGCGGAGCTGCGGTCGAACGCCAGCTCCCGCCCGGCCGCATCGCGCGCGAAGAGCCCGTCGTCCGCTTCACCGGGCGCTTCGATCACCAAGTGGTGGGCGTTGGTGTAGCGGACCAGAAACTCCGTGTCGATGTCACCGGCCTCGAGCAGGCAATGTATGAGCGCAAGTACCAGCAAGCCGTCGGTCCCCGGCGTGATCGGAACGAATTCATCGGCGATTGCGGAATAGCCGGTGCGCACCGGGTTGACCGAGATGATCTTGGCGCCGCGCTCCTTGAGCCTGGCAAGGCCGAGCTTGATCGGATTCGAGTCGTGATCCTCGGCGACACCGAAGAGAAGAAAGAGCTTGGCGTGATCCCAATCGGGCTCGCCGAACTCCCAGAAGGCGCCGCCCACCGAGTACAACCCGGCAGCCGCCATGTTCACCGAGCAGAATCCGCCGTGCGCGGCGTAGTTGATCGTGCCGAACATGCGGGCGAAATAGCCGGTGAGCGACTGCGACTGATCGCGTCCGGTATAGAACGCCAGTCGATTCGGATCCGTCGCGCGGATCGCCGCAAGCCGCCGGGTGACGATGCGCATCGCCTCTTCCCAGGAGATCGCCTCGAAGCTGCCGGAGCCGCGCGGGCCGACGCGCTGCAACGGGGCCGTGAGCCGTGCCGGGGAGACGGCGGTCATGATTCCCGCCGACCCCTTGGCGCACAGGACGCCGCGATTGACCGGATGGTCGCGGTTGCCCTCGATGTAGCGCAGCTTGCCGTCCTCGAGGTGCACCTTGATGCCGCAGCGGCAGGCGCACATGTAGCAGGTGGTGCGGGCGACTGTACGTACCGGCATGTTCAATCATAGGCAGCGGCGCCGGTATGTATCCAATGCAGGTAATGTATGGCTCATATATACAAACTGCATGGCTCGTTCACGGTCTGGAAACGGTTCATCTCCCGAGCGGGGCGTTGCCGTCGCAGGCTTGCGTCCCCAGATTCCTTTCGCCCGCAAGCACCGACCACGTGGGAAGCGCCAGGGCAGAGAGGAGCACGACAGATGAACGGTCGAATCAGCATTTTGGGTCTGGTCGCACTCGGGGTAACTGCACTGCACGGCGCGCCCGCGCTCGCGCAGGCGCACGCCGGATCACAAGACCTGCAGATCTATGGCGGCGAGATGTTCGGCGACCGCCTCGCCGAGACGCCGCTCAGCGGCAAGCATCCCCTTCTCGACGACGATGCCGTATTCGGCGGCCGCTACACCTATGATTTCACCGGCCAGTGGGGCCTGCAGCTCTCGGCCGGTTACAGCCCCAGCCGCGTGGGGCACGTGATGGGCGGCGACAGCAATCTCGGACTCACCACGGCCGACCTCGACGTTCTGTGGAACGTCACGCCAGGCTTCACGGTCGCAGGCCGCACTCTCATGCCGTACACGGAGGTCGGCGTCGGCTACGCCTGGGCCCACCTCGACCATCCCTTGTACGGCGTCATCGGAACGACTCCTGTGACGTTCACGGACAGCAACGGTTACACGGCGAATGTGGGCCTCGGCGCGAAGTACTTCATGACGAGCAATTTCTTCGTCGATTTCGACGCACGCTACCGGTACCTGAGCAGGCTGATCAACCGGGACGGCCAGGCGCTGAACACCGGCGAGACGACGCTCGGTCTCGGCTACCAATTCTGAGGAAGCTTTACAGATGAATGCGCAGACGCGTCACTCGATGGCGCGGGGACTTCTCGTCGTCCTTTGTCTCTCTGCAAGTACCGCCGTTCTGCAAGGCATGCGGACCGCCGCCGCGGACAGCCCGGCCCCCGCCACGGCTGCCGCGAGCGGGCAGGATGCGTGCCGTGGCGTCGATTCGAAGCTGGCTCGCACGCGAGCCGACGCCGCCTTTCGCAACGCTCAATATCAGCGGGCCGGTCAGTGCTACCTGATCGCCGGCGATAAGCCGCGGGCGGATCTCGCCTTCGTCAAGGCGGCGGCGGCCGACAACGGGAACACCAAGCGCCAGATGGCGGCCAACGCAAATCAGGTGAAGGAGCAGTTTCGGCAATTGCGCGAGGCATTCACCTCCCACTGAGATACAGTAACCGCCGAGCACTTCGGAAGGCAGACCACTCATGGACCTCGGACTCACCTCAAAGCTTGCGCTCGTCACCGGCTCGACGGCGGGAATCGGTTTCGCCACCGCCGAGGCTCTGGCCCGCGAAGGCGCGCGGGTCATCGTCAACGGCCGCACGGCCGCGCGTGTCGAGGCTGCCGTCAACCAGTTGCGCAAGTCCGTCCCCCGCGCCGACATTCAGGGGATTGCTGCGGACGTCGCCACGGCCGCCGGCTGTGACAGCGTGATTCGCGCCTTCCCCGAAGTCGACGTGCTGGTGAACAACATGGGCATTTTCGAGCCCAAGCCCTTCGAGGAGATCACGGATGCCGACTGGTTGCGCTTCTTCGAGGCCAACGTTTTGAGCGGCGTCCGATTCGCGCGGCATTACGTCCGGGGAATGCGCTCCCGCAATTGGGGACGCATCGTCTTCGTCTCGAGCGAGTCGGGCTTGCAGATACCGGGCGAAATGATTCATTACGGACTCACGAAGACGGCGCAGCTCGCGGTTGCGCGCGGCCTGGCCGAGACCCTCGCGGGCACGAACGTGACCGTCAACAGCGTTCTTCCCGGACCTACCGCCTCCGAAGGCGTCGGCCAATTCGTCGCCCAGATGGCGCGCGCGAGCGGTAAGGATGCGGCGACGATCGAGCGCGAATTCTTCCAGACCGTCCGCCCCTCCTCCATCATCCAGCGGCTCGCCACGACCGCCGAAGTCGCCGCAATGATCACCTACGTGTGCAGCACGCAGGCATCGGCAACGACGGGAGCAGCATTACGCGTCGACGGAGGGGTCGTCCGCGCGATCGCCTGATTGGCGGCGGACTCTCCCGCCGCACCTGCGGTGCCCGCCTAGATCTTGTGCTGAAAGCGAGCGACCAGCCTGTGCTGGTCGCAGGAGTAGATGAGCCGCACGTAAGTGATCCGGCTGTCCTCGAGCCAGGTTCTGCGCTCGATGCAAAGGCACGCCTTGTTGCGGGCGATCTCCAGGTGTCGCGCGATGAAGGGGCTGGCGTTCAGCGCCGAGATCTGATGCTCTGCTTCGGTCCAGGGGATTCGACCGAGGAGCCAACGCCCCGGCGAGACTTTGTTGAAGCGCTCGCGCCGCGCCTCGGCGACGGCCTCGAGATTGATGAGGCGCTCCTCGAGCGCATGCGGCCGGCCATCGGCCCGGTGAAGTCCGCTGACCGCGAGCACCGGCGTGCCGACTGCAACATTGAGGGCAGAGCCATCGCTCGCCGTCGCGGGCCGAGCCTCGCGATCGAGGCATTCATAGCGATATTCATGCCCCGCCGCCTGCACCTCGGCCTCGATGTCGTGAATCTCGAGTACCGACTCCTGCGGTCGCGGTACGTTTACGGTGGTTCCCGCGCGCCGCCGGCGCGTGATGAATCCCCGCTCGGCAAGGGCCCCGAGGGCTTTGCTGAGGGTCATGCGGGCGCAATCGAAGCTCCTGGCGAGCTCGGGCTCGGAGGGCAGCTTGAACCCCGGCGGCCAGGCTCCCGAGACGATTTTCTCGCGCAGCGCGTCGTGAATCTCGCGATAGCGCGGGGTTGATGTTGGATAGGACTCCGTCACGGCTCGTAGGCTCATGCCGACCCTGCGCCCAGCAACCGTAGCATGACCCGGCGGTAGGCCGCGTCGAGCCGCTCCCGATCGCAATGTCGAGACCCGACGACAACGGTCTTTCCGGCGGCAATGACTGCCCGGATCAGCCCGCGGTCGACTGCGAACACCCAGGTGTCCAGAATCGCATCGCCGCTGCGCCCCGAGAGGTCAGGATGCCTGTCGTCGAGCACCAGGAAATCCGCCCGGTATCCCGGCGCAATTGCGCCGACGCGCTGTGCGAGCGCCTGAGCGCCGCCCGCAAGGGCTGCATCATAAAGGCTTGCCGCCGTCGACGAGCGCTCGAGGGTGGCCAGGGCATTGCGCGTGCGTGAGTGGAGCCGTTGCGAGTACTCGAGCTGCCGCAGCTCGCCGGCCGCGGTCAACTGGATGTGGGAGTCGGTGCCTATCCCCCATTTACCCCCGGCATTGCGGAACGGAACTGCGGGAAAGATCCCATCGCCGAGGTTCGCTTCGGTAAGGGGACAAAGCCCGGCCACTGCGCCGCTCGCAGCCAGTCCAACTGTCTCCTCAGGAGTCAGGTGCGTCGCGTGAACCACGCACCAACTGCCGTCGAGCCGCGTATTGCGCAGCAGCCATTCGACCGGCCGCAGGCCGCAGAATGACAGGCAATCAGCCACCTCCTTCAGTTGCTCGGCGGCATGAATGTGAATCGGTCCGTCGGCATGCCGGCTGAGCAGCTCGGCGAGGTGATCGAAGGTGACGGCGCGCAGCGAATGCAGGGCGACCCCCGCCTTCCGTTGCGGTGATTCTGCGGCCGACTTCCTGACACGCTCGACGATGCGCCCGAACGTATCGAGATCGGTGATGAACCTGCGCTGCCCCTCCGTGGGCGGCGCACCGCCGAATTGACTGGACTCATAGAAGACCGGCAGGAAAGTGAGCCCGATGCCGGTCGTCTCCGCCGCCGCGAGGTGGCGCATGGCGCGCTCCGCCGGATCGTCATAGAGCCCGCCCTTCGGGGTGCGATGCAGATAGTGGAATTCTGCGACGCTGGTGAAGCCTGCCTCGAGCATGTCCGCATAGGCGTAGGCCGCGATGGCTTCGATGTCGTCCGCCTCGAGCTGCCCGAGAAAACCGTACATCACCTCACGCCAGGACCAGAAGTCATCGGTACCGTCCGGACCCAGTCGCTCGGCCAGCCCCGCCATCGCTCGCTGGAATGCATGACTGTGGACGTTCGGCAGGCCCGGTACGACGAGCGCTTCGTGCTGGTCCCGCGGATCCGCCGCGGCCTCGATGCTCACCCGCTCGATCGAGCCCTGATGCACTTCGACCCGAACGTTCCGGCACCAGCCGAAGGGCAGCAAGGCCGACGCGAAGAAGAATGTCCGGTTCATCTGGTCCCGGGGGCCAAAGTGGGTCTTCCTAATATGCCTAGACATGATACGATTTGTCTAGTCATTAGAGGACGGCTTGAGTGAAAACCATCGTAATCAGGCCCGGCCACGTCACCTTGGCCGAATGGCGCGACATCTACGGCGGCGCGAGCGTCTCTCTCGATGAGGCGTGCGCAGCGCGGATCGCGCACAGTGCCGATGCGGTCAATAGAATCCTGGCGGGCGGACAGCCGGTCTACGGCATCAACACCGGATTCGGCAAGCTCGCGACCGTCCGAATCGACGACGCGGACCTCGCCCAGTTGCAGCGCAACATCGTTCTTTCGCACGCCGCGGGAGTGGGCGAGCCGATGCCGGCGCCGGTCGTGCGCCTGATGATCGCTCTCAAGCTGGCGAGCCTCGCGCAGGGCGCCTCGGGCGTGAGGCCCGAGACCGTGAAGTGCCTGCGCACGTTGCTGCAGAGCGGCCTCACCCCGATCATTCCCGCACAAGGATCCGTCGGCGCCTCCGGCGACCTCGCGCCCCTCGCGCACCTCGCCGGCGCATTGATTGGAGTGGGCGAGGTGTGTCTGAGGACTGGTGCGCGCGTCCCGGCTCGCGCAGCGCTCGAGTCCGTCGGGCTCGCCCCGCTCGCGCTCGGTCCCAAGGAAGGGCTCGCGCTGCTCAACGGCACCCAATTCTCTACCGCCTACGCGCTCGCCGCCCTCTTCGATATCGAGACGGTCTTCCAGACCGCGCTCGTTACCGGAGCCCTGTCGACCGAAGCCGCCAAGGGATCCGACACCCCCTTCGATCCGCGCATCCACCTCCTGCGACGGCATCGCGGACAGATCGAGACTGCGGCAGCCTTGCGCGCATTGATGGCAGGATCCGCAATCCGTGCCTCTCACCTCACCGCCGATCCGCGGGTTCAGGACCCCTATTGTCTGCGCTGCCAGCCCCAGGTCATGGGCGCCGCTCTCGATCTGCTGCGCTACTCGGCCGCAACACTGGAACAGGAAGCCAATGGAGTCTCCGACAATCCGTTGATCTTCCCCGAGTCCAATGAAGCCCTTTCCGGCGGCAATTTTCACGCGGAGCCCGTCGCCTTCGCCGCGGACGCCATGGCGATTGCCCTTTGCGAGATCGGCTCGCTTGCCGAGCGGCGCATCGCCATGCTGGTCGACCCCGCCCTGTCCGGCCTGCCCGCATTCCTCACCCCGAAGCCCGGACTCAATTCCGGTCTGATGCTGGCACAGGTCACCGCCGCCGCGTTGGTCTCCGAGAACAAGCAAAACGCCCATCCGGCGAGCGTCGACTCCATTCCAACCTCGGCCAACCAGGAAGATCACGTTTCCATGGCCGCACATGCCGCGCGGCGCCTCGGCGCGATGGCCGCGAACGCCGCCGCAATCGTGGGAATCGAGCTCATGACCGCAGCTCAGGGCTGCGACTTCCATGGCCCCCTGCGATCGAGCGTCCCGCTCGAGTCGGTGCGCAGCCTCGTGCGGCAGCGCATTGCGCCGCTTGCCGAGGATCGCTATCTGAGCGCGGATCTGCAGAGCGCGATCGAGCTCGTCCGCAGCCGCGCCGTGGTCGCTGCCGTCACGGTCGCCGAGCTCCCGTCTCTCACGGAGCAGCCGTGAGCGAGTGGCTCGAGATCGCTCGCGCGGGTGCTGCGCGCCTGCAGCGACTTCACCCATTCACAGCGAGGTGACTCCATATGACCGCCACCCCAAGCCGCTCAGGCCGGACCCGTGTGGATTCCGCGCGGGTCATTCGTGCTCCCAGGGGTACGACACGCACCGCCCGAAGCTGGCTGACCGAAGCGCCGCTGCGCATGTTGATGAACAATCTCGATCCGGATGTCGCGGAGCGTCCGTCCGAGCTCGTCGTGTACGGAGGTATTGGCCGTGCGGCGCGCGACTGGGAGAGCTTCGACACGATCGTGGCGACGCTGCGGCGGCTCGAGGACGATCAGACGCTGCTCATCCAGTCCGGAAAGCCGGTGGGCGTCTTTACGACCCACGCGGATGCGCCACGCGTGCTGCTGGCCAACTCCAACCTGGTTCCCCGCTGGGCGACGTGGGAGCACTTCCAGGAGCTCGACCGCAAGGGACTGATGATGTTCGGGCAGATGACGGCCGGATCCTGGATCTACATCGGCAGCCAGGGCATCGTGCAGGGCACCTACGAAACCTTCGTCGAGATGGGCCGCCGTCACTACGAGGGCAATCTTGCCGGGCGATGGCTCCTCACCGCCGGACTCGGCGGCATGGGAGGCGCCCAGCCGCTGGCCGCAGTGATGGCCGGGGCATCGTGTCTGGCCATAGAGTGCCAGCGCTCGCGAATCGACATGCGGCTGCGCTCGGGCTATCTCGACCATGGCACCGAGAGCGTCGATGAGGCGCTGGAGATCATCAAGCGGTCCTGCGCGGACAAGAAGCCGGTCTCCGTGGGACTCCTCGGCAACGCTGCCGAAGTTCTGCCGCGCCTCTTCGAGCGCGGCGTGCGGCCCGACCTGCTCACGGATCAGACCTCCGCGCACGATCCGGTGAATGGTTATCTGCCGATCGGGTGGACCGTCGAGAAATGGGCCGAGATGCGCGACCAGGACCCGGCTGCCGTGGCGCAGGCGGCGAAAGCCTCGATGGCGGTCCACGTCCGCTCCATGCTCGCCTTTCAGCAGGCGGGCGTGCCCACCGTGGACTACGGTAACAACATCCGGCAGATGGCGCTCGAGGAGGGCGTGAAGAACGCCTTTGATTTTCCGGGATTCGTGCCCGCCTATGTCCGCCCGCTGTTCTGCCGGGGCCTCGGACCCTTCCGCTGGGCGGCCCTCTCCGGCGATCCCGAGGACATCTACAAAACCGACGCTCGCGTGAAGGAGCTGCTGCCGCACGACACGCATCTACACCACTGGCTCGACATGGCGCGACGCAAGATTCACTTCCAGGGTCTCCCGGCGCGCATCTGCTGGGTGGGCCTGGGCGATCGGCATCGCCTGGGACTGGCCTTCAACGAGATGGTGGCTCGGGGAGAGCTCGAGGCGCCGGTCGTGATCGGCCGGGATCACCTCGACTCGGGCTCGGTCGCCTCACCCAATCGGGAGACGGAGTCGATGCGCGATGGCTCCGATGCGGTCTCCGATTGGCCGCTGCTCAATGCGCTGCTCAACACCGCATCGGGCGCGACCTGGGTGTCTTTCCACCACGGCGGCGGAGTCGGAATGGGATTCTCGCAGCACGCAGGACTCGTCATCGTGTGTGACGGCACGCCTGAGGCCGCAAAACGGATCGGCCGGGTACTCTGGAACGACCCCGCATCAGGCGTCATGCGTCACGCGGATGCCGGCTATCCCGAGGCCATTGCATGTGCGCAACAGTTCGGGCTCGATCTGCCCAGCGCACTTCCTCGCTAGAGCAGGGCAAGGATGGCAGTCGATGCTCGAGGTTCTGAGGTACAAACGCTACCGCAGCATGCCGTGGCGCAATGGACTGGGGACGACCCTGGAGATCGCGCGCGAGCCGGCGCAAGGGGAGCACTTTGCCTGGCGGCTGAGTCTCGCCGGGCTCGATAGAGACAGCAGCTTCTCGGCTTATCCCGGCTACCGCCGGGCGCTCGTCCTGGTGGACGGAAGTGTCCTGCGCCTGCGCTTCCAGGGGCACGGAAGCGCCCTACTCGGCGCGACGAAGCGCGGCACGCGATTCGAGGGTGCCTGGCGCACCTCTTGCGCGCTGCCGGACGGACCCTGCACGGACCTCAGCCTGATCGTCCGCGCCGGCTCGTCCGCGCACGGAAAGTGCATCCTGCGCGAGCCGGCGGTACTGGAGATCGACCGGGAAAGGCAACTTGACGCACCTGCCGGCGTCCATGTCGCACTTTTCGTGCTGGAGGGATCGGTAGGCGTCTCGGCAACGAACGGCGCCCGACAACGCCGTCTGCATGTCCACGATACCCTGCTGCTTCGCCCCGGGCCGCGGCGCATCCTGACATTGCGCAGAATTGGACAGCCGGTTGCGAAGCTCGCTCTCCTGCGCTGGCGCGCGGGAGCTGCCGCGAGGCACCAACAGCCCGTCAGTGGCGCGTCGCTGAGAATCTGAGGCAGCTTTCCGAGCGGCCAGTGCTCCCCTCATTGACTTTCATGATGCAAGTGATAATCTACTCTTGCTGGTTGCATCATGCAAGTTACGCCATGCAGCGCAAAAGCTTCACCGATATGCAGTGCCCCATCGCCCGCAGCCTCGAGCGCGTCGGCGAGTGGTGGAGCATCCTGATCCTGCGCGACGCGCTGCGTGGCGCCCGGCGGTTCGATGAATTCCAGAAGAACCTGGCGATCGCGCCCAACATGCTGACGCGCCGCCTCAGTACCCTCGTGGAATCAGGACTGCTGGAACGCCGCCGCTACAGCGAGCGCCCGCCCCGCTACGAGTACGTCCCGACCGAGCGCGCCCACGATTTCCGTCCGGTGCTGTGGATGCTGATGTCGTGGGGCAACAAGCATTTCGCTCCCGAGGGGCCGAGCGTGCAGATCGTGGATGCGAAGTCCGGCGCGCCGGCCGATCCGGTCGTGGTCGACCGGGCCACGGGCCGGCCTCTGACGAGCCCGGATTTCACCGTCGCGGCGGGACCTGCCGCCAACACCCGTACTCGCCGTGTACACGGCGGGAGTCGCCGTCGCACCGGCCGCTAGGTAACCATCCGATGTCGGATCTCGATCGTCCTGTTGTGTGTATATACACTGCGCGAGCTCGATTCGCGTTCGGAGCCATTCCCAATGTGCAGTCACTTTAGGCGGCGACCATGAGCGTCACTCGAGATACCGTTGCAGGCGAGCTTGGCGAGGTCACGGATCGAGCCGGTCGCCGCCTCTCCCTCAAGCGGGCGGGCCTGCTCGGCGCGGCGATCATCGTCGGCGCGGCCGCCATCGCCTTTGGCGCCCACTGGTGGACGGTCGGCCGGTTCATCGAGAGCACGGATGATGCCTACGTGGGCGGCAACGTCACGGAGATCGCGCCGCACGTCAGCGGCTTCATCAGCGGGATCGCGGTCTCCGACAACCAGTACGTGCGGGCCGGGCAACTACTGATCCGCATAGAGCCCGCGGACTTCCAGGCCGCCAGGCAGCGCGCGCTTGCGACCGTCGCACAGGCGCAAGCCTCGGTTGCGGATCTCGAGGCGCGGATCGCCCTGCAACGGAGCCTGATCGCGCAGGCGCAGGCAGATCTCGCCGCGAGCGGCGATCAAACACGCTTCGACGCCGAAGATGCTGCGCGCGACCGTGCGCTGGCACGGGCCGGGGCAGGCTCGGTGCGAGACGCCCAGCGCTCGGCCACGGCCTACCAGGCCGCACAGTCGGCGACGCTTGCCGCGCGTGCGCGTGTGACGGCGTCACGGCAACAGCTGACCGTGCTCGGCGCCGCATTGCAACAGGCACAGGCCTCGCTGGGACAGACCAAAGCCCAGCTGCGGACGGCCGACCTCAATCTGGGCTACACCGAGATCCGCTCGCCGATCGATGGTTACGTCGGCAATCGCTCCGCTCAGATTGGCGCCTACGTCGCCGCCGGCACGCAACTCCTGTCCATCGCACCGGCGCGTGGCTTGTGGGTGGATGCGAATTTCAAGGAAGACGAGATCGGCCGCATGCGGCCGGGGCAGCCAGCCACGATAGTCGCGGACGTCGATCGGGGACACGTGTTTCACGGACACGTCGTCAGCCTCGCACCCGCGACCGGCGCGGTCTTCAGCATCATTCCGGCGCAGAACGCCACCGGGAATTTCACCAAGATCGTACAGCGGGTACCGGTCCGCATTGCGCTCGACGGCGACGACGACACGCTCGGCCTGCTTCGCCCGGGCCTGTCGACGACCGCCTCGGTGGACACCCGTGACCGTGTGGTAACCGACCCATGAGCGACGCGCCCAAAACCGCGGACTCTGCCGGACAGGCCAAGGAGATCTTCGCGTTCGCGGTGATGACCTTCGGCATGTTCATCGCCCTGCTCGACATCCAGATCGTCGCCTCCTCGATGCAGCAGATCGGCGGCGGGCTGTCGGCGGCGCAGGACGATATCGGGTGGGTGCAGACCGCTTACCTCATCGCCGAGATCACCGTGATCCCGCTCTCGGGCTGGCTGACCCGCGTCTTCTCGACACGCTGGCTGTTCGTCGGCTCGGCACTCGGCTTCACGCTCGCGAGCATGCTCTGCGGCCTGGCCACGAGCATCGACGGCATGATCGCATTCCGCGCCCTGCAGGGGATGCTCGGCGCATCCATGGTCCCCACGGTATTCACCTCGTCTTTTCACTATTTTCGGGGTAACCGGCGCGTCTATGCCGCGGCGGTCATCGGCACCATCGCCTCGATGGCGCCGACTCTCGGCCCGATCATCGGCGGCTGGATCACCGACACCCTCACCTGGCGCTGGCTCTTCTACGTCAACCTGGTTCCGGGACTACTGGTTACGGTAGGAGTGGCAGCGCTGGTCGACATCGACACCGCGGACTTGAAGCTCCTCGAGGGAGCAGACTACCTCGGTG
>Ga0335075_10014495_pt1 | contig 11834 bp, 12 predicted proteins | sample Lox_Sample_24_FD_206723 | JGI IMG/M metagenome (GOLD analysis project Ga0335075, IMG submission 206723) | Soil microbial communities from Loxahatchee National Wildlife Refuge, Florida, United States - Lox_Sample_2.4 | ecosystem: Environmental > Terrestrial > Soil > Wetlands | place: USA... | reverse complement strand
GCTGGTCTTCCGATTTTGCAGGTCGGCGACGGTGAGCTCGCTGCTCCCGGTTACGTAGTCTTCTACCCGCGCCAGCCAGAGCGGCTCGAGATCAAGCAGATGGCCGGCCTGCTCCTGCGCGGACCACTTGTCCTGCGGTTTGCGGCTCAGGACCTGGTGCGAGCGGCCACGCAGGACTTCTTCCAACCTCGCAGGGGTTCCACGCAGGCGTGCGCAGAGATTGGGATACAGTTCGGCAGGAAAGGAAAACTCGAATTTGCGCTCGAACCAGGCTGGGATTTGGGTTGTCGATGCCATCGAGGGAAGGATAAATCAGGATCGGCGGAAGCCGCATATGCCCCGTCTTCTTGTGCGGCGTCGCCTCGAGTCTCCGCTTTTCGCTGCAAGCCCCGAGCGGAGGGCCTTGGCGCCCACGCATTTCATGACTAAAGCGGTCCGCCGCGCTCCCTACGCCGTGGGCTTATCCGGCACCGGTGCGGTGGCCAGGAAGCGATGCATGAACTGCTCGCTGTAGTCCTCGAGAATCGCCTGCACCCGGCTGGGATCGTCCGAGCGCACGATCAGTCCGGCGTGGTGATGCTTCTTCATCCGGTGGACGATCTCCGGCGCGTCGAACATGGAAGTATCGGGGTACTCGGTTCTTGCCAGGCACAATACGCTGCCGGCGTACTGCTCGTTTACCTCGGGCAGCCTGTAAGGGACGCCGCGGAGGTTGCTGACTTCGATCCTGGCCCATTCCGCCCACAGGTCAACGCCCGTGGCCTGAATGATGACGTCGGCGATGAAGGCTCCGCCGACGCGCGCGGCGACTTCGAGAAAGTAGTAGCGGCCATCTTCGCCACGGATGTATTCGGCGTGGGTGACGCCGCGCACCATGCCCATGCTGGGAATCAGCTCGCCGTTGATGCCGGTGAGGGTCTTCGCATCGGGCGAGGTGCGGTCGATGACGCGGGTGGTAAAGACTCCGCCCTCATGCATCACCTTCATGGGCGGCTTGCCATAGCGGCTGACCGCGGTGAAGAGGACCTCGCGCTCGCTGGTGATGGAGTCGACGTGAAAGATGTCTCCCGGGACGAAGCGCTCGAGGAGATAGTAGCTCTGGCGGTCGCCCAGCTCGTCGAGCGTTCGCCACAGCTGTTCCGGCTCGTGGATTTTGCGAATGCCGATGGCGGAGGCTTCGGCGCGTGGCTTGAGCACCCAGGGCGCGGGAACCGAGCCCATGTAGGCGCGCAGGTCGTCATAGTTAAGGATGCCGACGAATTCGGGCACCAGGGCTCCGGCGCGCTGCGCTTCACCTCGCATGGCCAGCTTGTCGCGGAAGTGAGTGACGGTGGTGCGGCCCATGCCCGGGATGCGCATGTGCTCACGCAGGTGCGCGGCGATCTCCATGTCGAATTCGTCGAGCGCGAGCAGGCGGGTGAATTTGCGGCCGCGGGCCAGGTAAGTGACGGTGTTGGTGATCTGCTCCTGGGTGAGGCCGCCGGGCATATAGACGATCTCTTCGAGGATGTCGCGCGGCCAGTCACCGTTGCGATGCTTTTCCAGGGTGAGCAGAAGCACCTTGCAGCCCATGGCGGCGCACTGCCGCATGAAAGACTGGCCTTTCTCGTACGTGGTGAGACAAAGGATCCGCTCGTCGCTCATCTGGATTCGCCCCGTTCTTGTGGATAGTTCTACCATAGGGTGTGAAGAGTGAATTGCTTTCCGGCCTGATTCGATGACTGCGCCTGATAACTCGATCGCTCACCTCGTCGCTGCAACCGCCGTGGTGAGGCTGCAGGATTTTTCCACGTCGGCGTGGCACGGCAAGCCGGCGCCCGATTTCGCCCTGCCCTCGAACGAATTTCTGGGCCTGGTGCTGGAACTGCATCGCGCCAACTTCGAGCTCTGGCATATCGAGGATCAGGCGCGCGCACCGGGGGCCAGCGATCGGCAGATTGCGGAGACCAAGCGGGCGGTGGATCGCACCAACCAGCGGCGCAATGACCTGGCCGAGCAGTGCGACGCGCTGCTGCTGTGCCGGCTTGAACCGCACCGGCTGCCGGCGGCGGAGGCCGAGCTGCACTCGGAATCGCCAGGGCTGATGCTGGACCGGTTATCGATTCTGGCGCTGAAGATTTATCACACCCGCGAGGAGATGGAGCGCGCCAACGCACCGCACGGGCATGCGGAGCGCAATCGCGAACGGCTGGCGCTGCTCGAGTCGCAGCGCGGCGATCTGGCGGGTTGCCTTGACGCGCTGTGGGGCAAGGTGATCGCCGGCGAGCGGCGCTTCAAGATCTATCGTCAGTTGAAGATGTACAACGATCCCTCACTGAACCCTGCCGTTTATCTGAGCCAGAAGACGACTTAGCGGCAGCGCTTCGGCGGGCGCGAATCGATAGATAGCCGCAACTCTGCACCGGCTGTGGGGTTCTTGACGCAGAACAATGTTGTGCGTATAAATGCGACGATAATGGGAATTTCGTTCATGCGCTGCATGCAACGAAACTCTCAGGCAGGCCATCCAATGAGGCCTTAAGGATTCATTGCATGCAGGAAGCACGCCAGGGAAATGCCAAGGGTCGTCAGCCCGCTGCAACGGCGGGTAAAGCGCGGCAAGCCGGTAACGCAATCCATCATCAGTCCGTTCAGCAGTTTCAGCACGCCGTGCAGTTCATGCAGGAAGGCAAATACGAGAAGGCGCGGGCGCTGTTCGAGAAGCTCGCGCAGGAGGGTGCGCCCGAACTGCTGGACCGCTCGCGCGTCTACCTCACCGTCTGCACACGGCACGCGATGAAGCACGCGCTGAGCTTTGCGAACATGGAAGAGCGGTACGACTACGCGGTGTCGCTCTTGAATCAGGGCCAGTACGAGGATGCGCGTGACCAGTTCGATGGGATGCTGGAGAAGAATCCGGATGCGGATTTTGCGCATTACGGCCTGGCGGTGTTGAACAGCATGACCGGCCAGGCGGAAGAGTGCCTGGACCACCTGGCGCGGGCCATCGAGTTGAATGCGCAAAACCGGATTCAGGCGCGCAGCGATGCCGATTTCGCGGATATGGCGGATGATCCGCGCTTTACCGAGCTGCTCTATCCCGAAGCGCCCTAGAAGAACGGGTTATCAGCCTCACGCACGGTACACTTTTCTGTGGACCTTCTTATGAGTTCCCCTGCCGTCGCGACACCTTCGAGCCAGCCTCAGCATCGTCCGCCGCGTCCCAGCTTTCGCGTGGTTGCCATGGGCGGCGGGACGGGACTGTCCACGCTGCTGCGCGGGCTGAAGCAGTATGTTCCATCGGTGACCGGCAGCAACGTTGGCAGCTGCGATGATTTTCCATGCCTGATCAGCGACCTGGCGGCGATCGTGACCGTGACCGACGACGGCGGGTCGAGCGGCCGCCTGCGCAAAGACTTCAACATGCTTCCTCCGGGCGACCTTCGCAACTGCATGGTAGCGCTCTCAGAAGACGAGCACCTCATCGCACGCCTCTTTCGCCACCGCTTTCGAGCCGGCGGCGACCTCGAGGGACACAGCTTCGGCAATCTCTTCGTGGCGGCGCTCGCGGAGATGACGGGCGACTTCGGGCAGGCAATCAAGCTGGCGGCCGAGGTTCTGGCCACGCGGGGACACATCTATCCGGCGACCTTTGCCGATGTGACGCTGACCGCGCGCATGGCCGACGGATCGATTGTCCGCGGTGAGACCAACATCACCGCGAGCCGGCAGTCCATATCCGAGCTGATGCTGGACCCGGCAATCGCCGAGCCGCTGCCTGAGACATTGGAGGCGATTGCGCAGGCGGACCTGATCACCATCGGGCCGGGATCGCTTTATACGAGCCTGATCACCAATCTGCTGGTCAAGGGCATTCCGGAGGCGCTGGCTTCGGCGCGCGGCACGCGAGTGTACATCGCCAACCTGATGACGCAGGCTAACGAGAGCCTGCACCTGACCGCTTCGCAGCACATCGAACGGATCTACGATCACGCGCGGCAGCCCGTCTTTGACTACGCACTGGTGAACACGGCCCCGGTGTCAGAAGCGATTCGCGAGCGCTACGCCGCGGAGGGCGCGGAGGTGATCGATGCCGACGTGGAGCGCATTGAATCGATGGGGATCCGCTGCATTACCGGCGACTTCTCGGCCGAGGGTGATGTGCTTCGCCATGCATCGGAACGCGTTGCCGCCACCGTGCTGGGTGTGGCGTTGGCCGCGCGCCGATAGCCTGTCCCGCCCGCATCCCACATCATGCCTGCTGGCGCTGACGGAAGGCTTTTACCTTGTTGCGGTTTCCGCACATGGCCATGCTGCACCAGCGGCGGCGGTGAGACTTGGTGCGGTCGTAGAACCAGAGGACGCAGCCTGCGTCTTCGCATTTGCGGATGAGATCGAAGTCGCCGTTGGCAAGCAGGTCAGCGGCTGACTCGGCGAGCAATGCGAGCAGGTGCGCCGGCGTCTTCGGCTCGCGGACACGCTCGATCCGGGGCGGCTTGCGGCTGTCCCAGACCAGCCGGGGATAGCTGCCCACCTTCGTAAGAAAGGTATTAAAGGCGGCGGTGTCGGCGCGGACTCCAGCCTTGCGCTTTTCAACCAGGTCGCGGATAACCTCGCGCAGGCTTCGCGCGGTGTTGAGAAGCGCAGATGCCGCGAACCTCGGCGGCTCGGCGCCGTCAGTGAGACCGGCGCGGTTCAGCCAGCGGAGAACGTCCTCGTCGGTCTGGAAGAAGTCAACCAATCGTCCATCCATAACCGCAACCGTGTTGAGGAAGTCGAGCGCGGGATGATCAGCCAGGAAAAATGGGGCTGACTCGGCGCGGGGTGACTCTAAGAGATGGGGCACTTTGGGAAATCCTCGGGGTAAAAAACAACAACTTTATTGTAACCATTAAAATTAGATTTGACAAGTTACGTTTCATCGTGTAACTCTTATATTGCATTTTAAAGGTTACAGAAAATAAGGAGCTAGAACATGCCTGTTGCAACTCAATCCCTTCCCTCCGTCGTATCGTTGCCGCACGTTTCCTTTCACACTGTTGCCGCCGATGGCGTCAACGTCTTCTACCGTGAGGCTGGTGCGCCGGATGCGCCGGTGTTGCTGCTGCTCCACGGATTTCCGACTTCGTCACACATGTTTCGCGAGCTGATTCCGCGCCTGGCGGGTAAATATCGCGTGATCGCTCCCGACCTGCCGGGATTCGGGTTTACCACGGTGCCGGCGGAGCGCGACTATCGCTACTCGTTCGACTCGATCGCGAAGACTATCGAAGCATTCGTCGATGCATTAGACCTGACCCGGTATGCGATCTATGTCTTCGACTACGGTGCGCCGACCGGCTTCCGCCTGGCAGTGGCGCATCCTGAGCGGGTGACGGCAATCATCTCCCAGAACGGCAACGCGTATGAAGAGGGCCTCGGCGATGCGTGGGATCCAATCAAGGCCTACTGGAAAGAGCCATCGCAGGAGCACCGCGACGCGCTGCGGCAGTTCTTGACCCTGGACGCGACAAAGTGGCAGTACACGCATGGCGTGCCCAATGCGGAGCAAGTGGCTCCGGAGGCTTATACGCTGGATGCTGCGCTGCTGCAGCGGCCGGGCAACATCGACGTTCAGCTCGACCTGTTTTTGGATTATGCCTCGAACGTAGCGCTGTATCCGAAGTTCCAGGAGTACTTCCGCACCGCACGGCCGCCGCTGCTCGCGATCTGGGGAAAGAACGATCCTTTCTTCATTCCTCCGGGCGCGGCGGCGTACAAGCGGGATATTCCAAATGCCGTGGTGCAGATGCTGGACACGGGGCACTTCGCCCTCGAAACGCATGCCGGCGAGATTGCCGCAGCCATCGATGATTTGTTGACCAACGTGCTTGGGCGAAGCTAAAGGGCAGCGGCGGACTCGAAACCGCCGCCGTCACCCATTCAATGCCGCCAATGATTCCAGGACAGTCGGGCTCATCCCCGCTTCCACATCCCGGCGCCGGAGATGATGAAACGTGGAAAGCACCGCATTCGCCCTGGCCAGGGCTTCGATGCGCTCTACGTAGGCCTCGAGTCTGGCGCCGGGAATGGCAAAGACGGCGACGTCATCGGTAAGGACGTCGAGGTAAGCGCGGGCTCCGCAGCAGCCGAGGCTTACAGCTGCGCGACCGGTATTGATGACCTGAGGAACGACGGCGCAGGCGGGCCGGCCCATGGCGGGAGGATGCTGGTTTTCGACCTGCTGCGTCGCCTCGGAGAGAATCAATGTCTGATTGGCGTTGACGAAGAGCAGCACCACATCGGGCGGCAAGGGAGAATTCGCCAGCGGAGCATAGACTATAGATCCGGGCCGCGACTCGAGAACCGGAATCAGCGCGACATCCTCCGGCCGCACGTAGTCGAGTTCGCCGAATATCTTGAGGGCATCCATAAGGTCGGCCTGCTGCGCGGGCGATGGCTGAAGATTGTGGGTGTGCACGCCGATGGCGCAGAGGCTGTGATCGGAGGCAGAGGTCGCGAAGACCGAGTTGGCGGCGTCTTCCCAGAACCTGCATCCGGCGGGCACGCGGCCGGCGTGCTCGTTCACTCCGGCGGGAACCGAATCGGTGAGACAGATCGCCACCGGCGGCTGCCTGAGATCGAGCGATGCTGCAAGACTGGATGCCAGCTGTGCGTACTTGCCCTGTTGATGCATGAGTTCGGTTGCTCTCCTTCGCCGGTATCGATGCCGGCGCGCCGGTGCGGCTAAGCGAGGTGAGGCGACTTAGCCGCCGGCTTACTGTGAATTTGGATGTTTCTCAGTTTTTGAGTCCGGCGTCGACGGTGAAGCCGAGATCGTTGATAAATGCGATGATGGCCTGCTCCGTTGTTCTGTCCGGATCAAACGTGACCGTCACCTTGCCCTCGGGATAGGTCGATTTGCTCGAGACGATTCCCTTCTGCTGACCAAGCATGGTGTCGAGACCGGTGGCGCAGGTGACACAACTGAATCCCTTGACGTGAAAGGTGACGGTCCGGCCTGCACCTGCGGCCATGGCGTCGAGGGGAGCGAGACCGGCGGCGCCGGCCATGGTCATGATCTGAAGAAATCGTCTGCGAATCATTTTGGTCGTCTCAATGCTTCGGTAACGAAGCCCTGAGGTACTGTAAAAACTGCTCATGCAATTGTCTTCCCCCGCGAGGTGGGCGACTCCATCCATCTTTTGATGGATAGGGCGATCTGGCCGCGGCTTTGAGCGGGCAGCCGCGGTCCCGCGACACATATGTGTGACCAACGTCACAGGTCCGCCGCTTTGATCTGCACTATTCTGCCAGCATAATGACCGCGCTCCTGCTGCACCGCATTCATTTTGCCTTCACCGTCACCTACCACTACCTCTTTCCCCAGCTCACCATGGGCCTGGCGCTGCTGATCGTCATTCTCAAGAGCATTGCGCTCTGGAAGAACGATGAGCGGTATCACCAGGCATCGCGGTTCTGGGCGAAGATCTTCGCCGTCAACTTCGTGCTGGGCGTGGTGACCGGCATTCCGATGGAGTTTCAGTTCGGCACCAACTGGTCGGAGTTCTCACGGCGCACCGGCGGAGTGATCGGGCAGCCGCTGGCGATGGAAGGTGTGTTCTCATTTTTTCTCGAGTCCACGTTTCTCGGCCTCTTTCTGTTTGGCGAGAAGCGCCTCTCAAAATGGGCGCACTGGGGCTCGGCATTCATGGTCTTTGCGGGCTCGTGGATCTCGGGCTTCTTCATCATCGTCACCGACGCCTGGATGCAACACCCGGTGGCCTATCGCCTGCTGCCCAACGGCCGCTTCGAGCTGACCAGCTTCTGGGGGTTGCTGTTGAATCCCTGGGCCTGGCTGCAGTACGCGCACAACATGTGCGGGGCGGTGATCACCGCGGCGTTCGTGATGTCGGCGGTGGGAGCGTTCTATCTGCTGGGCAACCGAAGCGGCGAGTTCGCGCGGTTATTCCTACGCGTGGGAGTGATCGCCGGGCTGGTGGCCTGCGCGGTGCAGATCTTCCCGACCGGCGATCTGCATGGGCGCTACCTGGCCCGGAATCAGCCGGCGGCGATGGCGGGAATGGAGGGGCTGTTCCACTCCGAGAAAGGCGCTCCGATTACTCTGCTCGGGCAGCCGGACATCGAGCAGCAGCGCATCGACAACCCGCTGGTAGTGAACAAGGTGCTGAGCTACCTGATCTACGGCACGACGGTGGCCGAGGTCAAGGGCCTCGACCAGTTTCCGCGCGACCAGTGGCCGACGGCCCTGCCGTTGCTCTATTACAGCTACCACATCATGGCCGGACTAGGGACTTACTTTGTGGCGCTGATGGCGGTGGCGGCGTTCCTGCTGTGGCGCGGCTCGCTGTATACGGCCCGCTGGATCCTATGGCCGATCATGCTGAGTTTTCCGCTGCCCTACGTGGCCAACACCGCCGGGTGGATGACAGCTGAGATCGGGCGGCAGCCGTGGCTGGTGTACGGGCTGCTGCGAACCGCGGACGGCTATTCGAAGCATGTTTCCGCCGGCAACAGCCTGTTCACGCTGCTCGGCTTTCTGGGCATGTATAGCGTGCTCTCGCTGCTGTGGATCGTGCTGGTCTACCGCTTCATCCAGGCCGGGCCGGAAGCGGTAACACCGGCAACCGAAACGGTCATCGCGTAGAAGACAGGGGAGATGGGAATGGGAGCAATCTGGTTCTGGATTGTCGCGGTGATGATTGCCGCTTACGTGGTGCTGGACGGATTCGATATCGGCGTGGGCATTCTGTTTCCGCTGCTGGCGCGGAACGAGCAGGAGCGGCGCATCCTTATACGGTCGATCGGCCCGGTCTGGGATGGCAACGAGGTGTGGCTGCTGGCCGGGGGCGGCACGCTCTACTTCGCTTTTCCGCTGCTCTATGCATCGTCGTTCAGCGGCTTTTACCTGCCGCTGATGATCGTCCTGTGGCTGCTGATCGGGCGCGGCGCCAGCATCGAGTTTCGCGCCCAGATCGATCATCCGGTATGGCGCAGCTTCTTTGACGGCATCTTCTTTCTGTCCAGCATGCTGCTGTCGATCTTCTTCGGCGCGGCCCTGGCCAACGTGATTCGCGGCGTGCCGATCGGCCCGGACAACTACTTCTTCCTACCGCTTTGGACCAACTGGAGGGTGGGCCCGTCGCCCGGCATTCTCGACTGGTATACGATCATCGGCGGCGTAGTGGCGCTGATCGCGCTGACCGTGCATGGAGCGCTCTATCTGGCCATGAAAGCACCGGGAGCCCTCGAGGCGCGAGCCGTGACCTTCGCGAAGGGAGCGTGGATTGCGCTCTGCGCGATCACCCTGGTGAGCCTGCCGGCAACCATCTTCGTGCGGCCGGGCTCGCTCGCCAACTACACCGCGCATCCGGTGCTGTTTGCCATCCCGGTTGCGGTGCTGGCCATGCTGGCGGGCATGCGCTACTACACCGCGAAGGGAAGGACGCTGGCGGCGTTTCTTTGTTCGTGCCTGTACCTGGTGGTGATGCTGGTGGGTGCGGCCGCCGGACTCTATCCCACGCTGCTGCCGTCGTCGACCGATCCCAGCCGGGACATCACCATCGCCAAGGCGCTGTCCGGGCCTTACGCCCTGCATGTGGGGCTGGTCTGGTGGTCATTCGGCATGCTGCTGGCGCTGGGATATTTCACGGTGAGCTACGGAATGTTTCGCGGCAAGGTATCGGAGCATGAGGCGGACTATGGGCACTGACGACGGGCGGGGCACAAGCTGTTCATCGCCGAACAGTTACGCCCGAATCCGGACATCGCGTTGCGCGCCGGAGACCCGCGCCGGCCTCGAACCGGTTTACCTTCTTGGGGTTACAAAACCATACGGCAGGCGTATGGTTGGATATTCAGTTGCTCTCAAGTCTGCACTTGCAGGTGGAGGGGACCACGATGGCGCATTTTGAGCGGATTCGCGATGTCGTCTCCGGGCCGTTCAGCCCGGAAATCATGAGACAGCGTACGGCTGCCGGATGGCAGCTGGTATCGATCGAGTGGCGGCGCGAGCTGCCGGAGAACGAGACCCCGACGGAGGGCGCGTTCAGCGAAGATATTCCCTACGGGCTGCGCATCTCCGACGACTGCCAGCGGCTGGAGGTCGATCCCCGCGAGAACCAGGCCCTGACCCTGATGATGGAGCTGCTGGTGCAGGACTTCCCTCTTTCCAACGTGGCCAGCGATCTGAACGAGAAGGGTTTCCGCACCCGTGCGGGCAAGCCGTGGAGCGCGCCCACCGTCTTCAACATGATGCCCCGGCTCATCGACGTGGGTCCGCGTCTCTTCTCCACCGATGAGTGGGAGGCGCGGCGGGCGAAATTTGCACGCTTCATCTAGCTGCCGCCTGAGAATCCAGGTCCGGCATCCTTATTTCTGTCCGGGGACAGTGAGGGCGACTGCCTTCACGTTCGCGTTGAGACCGAGAGCGTTCAGGATTGCTGAGTCGGGGACGATTCTGCCCTGCCCGCGGTGCACCACGCCGAAGTTCCCCTGATAGTCCCACATCGCCCAACCGATGTGGTTCTCCTCCATTGCCGAGCGCACATCATTGATCCAACGGGCACGGGATGCCGGATCGGCGGTGTCGCGGTAAGCTCCGAATTCATTCGCGATGAGCGGAACATTGCGCTCGCGCGCCCACGCGGCGGCGAAGGCGATTCGTCCGGCAATGGATTGCCGGTTCCATCCGGAGACGGCATAGAGATAAAGGTCGTAGCGGGCGAGATCGCCGGGAACATGGCCGAGTTGCGCGGCGATCATCTGCGGCGTGGCCGGGTAGGGGATGTTCTTGTAATAGGGCCACTCCGGCGCTCCCCAGGATGCGCCCTGGTGAGTGAACTGATAGGGCTCGTAAAAGTGAAAGTTGTAAATCACGTTGGGATCGCGGACCGGCTCGAGTTGCAACAGGTCGGGCAGGCTGTCGTAGTTGGCTCCCCCGGCAATGATCGTGTGCTGCGGATCGACGGAGCGGATGGTCTCGACAAGGCGCGCCTGAATGCCCATCCAGCGGTAGGGATCGGGGACCTCCGGCTCGTTGATCAGCTCATAGAAGACTCGATCGGGGTCGGCGGCCGCGAAGTGGGCGGCGAGGATGCGCCAGAACAGGGCGAGGTCGTCGACACCGCGTTCATTGGCGAGATTGCGCTTGTAGTCGTCGCTGGGGAAGGCGCAGAGCGTGACGGCGAGATGGTTGGCGATGGCCGCGGTGACAGCCCGATCGAGATCGGCGAGGGCGGCGGGATTGGCCGCCTCAAGCTGGCCGCGACGCGCGATGAGTGAGGGCTCGATGCCGATGCGGACCGAGTCGAAACCCATGTCATGAATGAACTTCAGGTCGACATCATTCGTAAATGTATCTAGATGCTGCTGCGAGAGGTCACCACCGGCGAACCATCCGGAAAGATTGATGCCGTGCTGAAGAAATTCGGCACGCTTAAAAGCGAGGGACGGCGTGTGATTTTGTGCCCGGCCAGGGGACGTGCAGCAGGCAAGAATCAGCATCAACAAAACGCGGCGCATTTGTTCTCCTTGGCGAACCTGGTTCATCCCGGTACCTTGCCCGGCGGGCCGGAAAAATCGATGACGCGAGCGGTGATCCATTCATGATAACGTTCACAGCTGGAGTGACGCCTCAATCGCTCGACCCGCGCGTTCGTCTATCTAATTGTTTGGTTCAGAGAGGTTTCGCCCGCTTCAGCGAATCTTGCGACCTGCCATGAGAAAGGCCGATGGATAGCAAACCGACGATGAACGACGTGGCTCGCGCCGCCGGCGTGGGAACGATGACCGTTTCGCGAGTGCTGAACGGATCGGCGCACGTCTCTGACGAAACGGCCGAGCGCGTTTACAAG
>Ga0335075_10014494_pt1 | contig 11834 bp, 11 predicted proteins | sample Lox_Sample_24_FD_206723 | JGI IMG/M metagenome (GOLD analysis project Ga0335075, IMG submission 206723) | Soil microbial communities from Loxahatchee National Wildlife Refuge, Florida, United States - Lox_Sample_2.4 | ecosystem: Environmental > Terrestrial > Soil > Wetlands | place: USA... | reverse complement strand
GTCTCGGCCTGGAACGGCCGCACTTCGTCGGGAACTCTGTCGGTGGCCGCCTCGCGCTGGAGGCCGGAGTGCGCCGCCGGGCGGCCAGCGTGACCGCTATCTCCCCGGCCGGATTCTGGACCAGCCATCTCCAGCTTGCGTACGCGCTGGACGTGTCGAGGGCGATGGAGATCGGCGCGCGGCTGGTCGGGCCGCTGGCGCCGGTGATAGTTCGCAGCACCGTTGGCCGTGCCCTGATCTACGCGGACATTGTGGCCAGGCCATCTCAGGTCACCCCGGAGCAGGCGATGGGCGATCTGAAGGCGTATCTCCATGCCATTCCGGCAATCAACATGATCCTGGACGCGGCCGTTCCGTTTTCCGGCGTCATTCACGACAAGATCCCGGTGACGATCGCCTGGGGAACCAAGGACCGGCTGCTGCTGCCGCGGCAGGCCCTCGTGGCCAAGGCGCGGCTGCCGAAGGCGCGACTGGTTCCGCTCCGCGGCTGCGGACATGTGCCGATGACCGATGACCCGGCGCAGGTCGCCGAGGTCTTGCTGCACGGCAGCAGGATTGAGGTGGGGCAGGCGTGGCAGCGCGCCGACGCTGACGCCGACGCCGACGCGACCGCGGGCTTAGGCCGGGCCCGAGTCCCGCTTCGCCGCCTTGAGCAGGGGGCGCGCAAGGTGCGCGTGTCAGCAGTTCCGAGGGGGGAAAGCCAGCAGGGGACGGCAGTAAGAGAAAAGGCAGGATCGGTCTATGTACCGCTAACTCGCCGTAATCCGATAGCCGTACGTGTGACACCGTTCACGCGGTGTAACATGCAGGGGCCGGTGCCGGCCAGCGCCTTTGCCAGGTGGCGGCTGCACCGGGGAGCGGAGGGAGTCGCATGACTGCGTCCGGGAACATAACGCCCAGTCCTGCGGGCCGGGTCCGCTGGCGGCGGTTCCTGGCTATCGTGCTGCCCGCGTTCGCTCTGGCCGGCCTGCTCGTCGGACTGACCGCGCAGAGCGTGCTGGCGGTTAGCTTCGCGATCTCGGGCACTCCGTTCACCGTGACCGCCACCGAGCTCAAGGGCCAGGGCTTCGAGCAGTTCGGCGTGCTGGACACGTCCGTCCTCAAGAACCTGCCGGGTCACACGAACCAGGTCATCCTCACGGCCAACGCGATCCGCTCTGCGCAGATCACCAACCTGTGCCAGAAGGTGAGCATCGCCGGATTCACGCTGATCATCACGGCGGGTACAGGCGGCACTCCGGTGACTGCATCGGACCTGGTGGTCGACGCGGACAAGCTGTCCGGCAACGCGTCGTTCACGCACATCAACATCGGCCAGGACGCGAGCACGCTGAACCAGGTGCCGGGCGTCCGGGGCCCGGCCGGCGACTTCGCGCTGGGCGCCGCGACGGTGACGATTACGCACCTCTACCAGCACGCGTACGCCACCACGGCCGGCACGTTCACGCTTCCTGCCTTCAGCCTCCGCATCGGCGGCAACTGCTAGCCGTGTCCAGCTACAGCTCCGGGCCAGCCCGTGACGACGATGCTGGTCACAACAATGCTGGTCACAACAATGCTGGTCACAACAGTGCTGGTCACGATGATGCTGATGGCAGCAACGCTGGTGGCAGCAACGCTGGTGACGACAGTGCTCGCGATGACGGCTACCTGGCTGACCCGGATGCTAGCGGGTTCGAGCGGGCTCGCTACCGGTTCCGCTACTGGCGGCGCACCCGGCCGTTCTGGGGCGGCCTGCTAGTCGTTCTGGGCGCGGCGGAGATCCTGCTGTCGGAGAAGGCGCCGCTGCCCCTTGTCGTGCACATCGGGCTGCAGGGACTGGCCGGCTACCTGGTACCGGCCGTGCTGCTGCTGTGCGGGATCCTGATCTTGTTCCACCCGGTGCAGCACACGTTCTACTCGATCCTCGCGGTCCTGCTGGCGCTCGGCTCCTGGATTACCTCCAACCTCGGCGGCTTTTTCATCGGCATGCTGCTCGGGGTGGTCGGGGGCTCGCTCGCGTTCGCCTGGACGAGAGGCCTTGGGCGGGTGGAAGCCCCGCCACCTGCGCCGCCACCGCAGCCCAGAGAGCCCTCTAGCGGCATCGAGATCTTCCGGCCGTCCGAGCGCGGCGGCAGGCACAGAGTTCGCGCCGATGACGACACCGGTCCGATTTCACTGGAGCCGACGCTGTTGCAGGCGGACGACCCGTCCGCCGAGCCTGGTGAGGCCGTCGGTGAGCCGGGCGAGGGTGTCGGTGAGCCGGGCGAGGGTGTCGGTGAGCCGGGCGAGGGTGTCGGTGAGCCGGGCGAGGGTGTCGGTGAGCCGGGCGGAGCCGGCCAGCAGGGTTTGTCTAGTGGTCGCCAGGGCTCGCTCACCGGGCAGGGCGAGCTTGAGGCACAGGAGTACCGCGCTTCCGCGGAGCCGGGCGCTTCTGGCGAGCGCCGCACCGGTCAGCATGGACGCGCGTTCGGCGCCGGTCCGCTGGCGGTCGCGATCCTGGCCGCTGCGCAGCCGGTGCTGCTGCCAGGGCTGCTAGCACCCGCGCCGTCGTCGCCAGGCCGCGGAGCCGCTGCGCTGCCGGTGCCGAGCCGGTTAGCGGCCTTCACCACGACGGCGAGCCGGTCGCTGTCGCCGAACCCGCGGCCCATATTAGGCGTCAGCCCGAGTCCGAGTCCCACGCCGCCGCCCAGCGGCAGCCCGGCTCCCTCCGACACGCCGACCCCCAGCGCCACGGCGACACCTAGCTCGTCGCCGTCGGCGTCGCCGTCGCAGTCACTGCCGGGGCTGGCGCATGGTGGTGGCTCCGTCCGGCCACGCAGGCACGTGAAGCGCACGTCCGCGAGCGGTGCCCGCGCGGCGGCAACTGTCTCCAGCATCTCGGCCGGCTCGGCGACCATGACCGGTCTGGTCTTCGACGGAGTCGCCCGGGTGCGCACGTCCACGGGCAGAGTGAAGATGCTGAAGTTCAGCATGACGACGATGACCTTCGCCGGCGGCGCGACGCTGACCTACGACATCGTCGCCGCCTCGCTCGTTACCCGTGCCGCGTCGCTCTCTTTCAGCGGCGACATCGTGCTCTACACCACGCGCCTGGCGGGTGATCTGCACGGCGCCGCGGTCGACTACACGCCGCAGCATCCGCCCTCAGCGCTGGCATCAGACGTCACGCTCACCGACGTCGTCACGGATCAGCCGTATGCGTCCGCGGAGGCGCTGACGGGGACCGGCCTGGAACTGAGCGAGAGCTGACATGAGCGGCTCTAACGCACCTGCGACCACATGCGCAACTATGGTCACACAGTGTGTGCATAAGACACCTGTATGTAACAACGAATGCCCGGGGAAGCGCTAGAACGGTTAGGAGGCGCCTCTGGCTGAGCCGATTCAGCTGACTCACCAAGGCACGAGCGGGCCAGCGCAGGTCCGCAAAGCTACACAGGAAGGCGAGCGCCGATGCGCAAGTTCTTAGTTCTGGCCACAGCAGCGGCAGCTGCGCTCATGGTCGCCGTTCCGGCGATGGCAGCGACTGCCGCATCCCACGATGTGCTGACCTACGGCAAGGTGGGCGGCACCAACGTCAAGGTGGGCGCGATCCTGAAGGCAAATCTAAAGAAGGGCACCAAGGCAGAGTTCCTGACCCCTGGCGGCACTTACGTGAAGTGCAGTTCCGTCAGCTTCACCGACAAGGTCACGAAGAATCCCAGGGCGAAGGGTACGGCCGACGAGAATCTCACGGCGCAGACCTACAGGAACTGCACCACGAACCTCTCGATCGCGACCGGGAAACCGAGCGTCGCGCTGAACAGGCTGCCGTACAAGACGACGCTGGGCGACTCCAGGGGCGACCCGGTGACCGTGAACGGGACGAAGGCGACGATCACGCTGTCGACCAGCGTCGGTACCTTGCACTGCCTGTATAGCGCCAAGAAGAGCAAGACCACTGGGTCGGCGTCGAACTCATCGCAGACGATCGCCTTCAAGAGCCAGCCGTTCACGCTGACGTCAGGCGCGAGGCCGGGCTGCCCGACGTCGGGGGCGTTCTCCGCTACGTTCGGCCCGGTGGAGGACACGAGCGTGCACGGCGACCCGCACGTGTTCGTGAACTGACCGGAGCCGGTTCTGGGTAGCCAGGCTGTCCCGGGCACCGCTACGGTGCCCGGGACAGTGCCTGTCCCCGGCCATGGGTGCGGATGTGGTGCCGCCATAGCGACAGAAGCGGCGCACCGACGGCTGGCCGGCTAGCGGATCAGACGCTCACTCTGCGACGGAGGAGGCGCCGCGCCATCCCGGCCGCAACGCCGCCCGCGACAGCGCCGGCGCCGACGGCGACTGGCAGCGCCACGATCGTCACCCGGCGGCCAGGCCGGAAGTCGTACACCGGCCATCCTTGCCGCCGCGCCTCGAGGCGGAGCCGGGCGTCGGGGTTCACGGCGTTCGGGTGGCCAACCATGCGCAGCATCGGGAGGTCGTTCGACGAGTCGCTATAAGCTGCGCAGCGATCAAGGTCGAGCCCTTCTCGCTCGGCCAGGGCCTTGACAGCCGCCGCCTTGGCCTCGCCATGCAGCAAGCTGCCGACCAGCCGTCCGGTGTAGACGCCGTCTGCCGTCTCCGCGACCGTACCGAGCGCGCCGGTCAGGCCGAGGCGCCCGGCGATGACAGCGGCGAGTTCGACCGGCGTTGCGGTGACGAGCCACACCCGCTGGCCGGCCGCGAGGTAGTGGCGGGTCAGTTCGCGCGCGCTGACCCAGATGCGGTCGTTGATTGTCTCGTCGTAGATCTCCTCGGCGAGGCTCACCATCTCGCTCACGCTCCGCCCGGCGACGAATGACAGCGCCGCCGCTCCGACTGCGTCGATCTGCTCGGTGCTCTCGGCGTTGCGGGCCAGGAACCACAGCTGGCCGCTCGTCATCAGCACCAGGTCGCGCAGCCGGAACATCTTGCGCGCCGCGAGGCCGCGCGCGAAGTAGTAGATCGACGCGCCCCGCATAAGCGTGTTGTCGACGTCAAAGAACGCCGCTGCCGTCGGATCAGGAACGGGTTCGTGAGCCGGTGAGATCACCCTTAATCCCGGCCGGCTCCCTTCGCCGAGCATGGTCGCAATCACCTCTCCTATCAAATGCTAACGCCATCCCGCGCACCGGGACATTCCAGAATCCGCAGGTCAGTGACCCGCTGGCAACTGTCACATCGTGGATTGCGGGCAGAGTGTTTCGGCTCGCCGCGCAGGTCCCGGCGGACGGCAGCTAGCGAGCCGCGGCGCAGGCTTGCGGCACGGCGCCGTGACCATGCCGGTGCGGAACCACGATCATGACTAATACGGAAGTGGACCGGAATGGCACAGCCGGCTATTGCTTGGGTGTACCGATACGCCTTACCCGTTCTATGCCGGAGCGAGCGAGGAGCCCAGGTGGCGGAGGCATGGGAGTACGGCTACATCTACGTGGTGCACACTGTCGGCCCAGCTCCGGCAGCATGCATTGTCATCGACAAATCCGGGGCGAGGGTCCTGCATCGCTGTCATAGCCTGCTGCCCGCCGCCAACCACCTCGGTGCGGCCGGGTGGATCGTGAGCGGGCACGGGGACAAGTCTGCCTGCCCGCCCTGGGTGAACGACCTGATCAGTCCGATTGAGGGCGTGATCAAGGGTGACACGATGATGTGCTACTTCATGCGGCGCCCGGCTGTCCACGACGGCCAGGACGACTGATCTCGGGGTAGTGATCTCGCTGGCTGACCGCGCTCGGGTGGCCGTTACTGGTGCCACTCGTAGTGGTGCGAGTTGCCGTGGCTGTCGTATCCGGACTGCCAGTGGCGACGGACGTGGCGGCGGAAGCGCGCCGCGCCCGTGACGAGCGCCACCAGGCCGAACACGAACATGATCAGGAAGAAGTTGAAGAAGAGGAAGCCGATGGCGCCGTGCAATAGCAAGATCGCGGCTAGCGCTACCAGCACGATCGGCAACAGCCGCGGTCCGCGCCGGTAGGGATACACCGGCTGCGCTGGCCTCGGCTGGATTGCTGGCGCTCCCAACGGCGACCAGCCATGCTGTCCCCAGCCCTGCGGGCCCACGGGGCCGGGCTCGGGGAGGTCAGCCATGACGGCGCGCAGGTCGCCGAACGTCTTCGCGCTCAGGGCCGCGGAGAGCCGCTCGTCGAGTTCGTCGCTGGACAGCCGTCCGGCCGCATAGTGCTCGCGCAGCCGTTCCGCGACTTGTTCCCTGTCGGCGTCCGAAACCCGGATGTTCTCGTACATTGCACCGACCCCCTGTGGCGTACTGCCCGTGTTCATGCTCAGCCGCCCCGCTTAGCCCTAGTTGTCTTGCTCATCGGCAGTGTCGGCTTCGTCTTCGGCGTCCTCGGCCTCGTCTGCCAATATCCGGTATAGCTCACGCCTGGTGTTCTTCAGCAATCGCTCCGCTGCCCGAAGCTGGCCGGGCGACCCAGCGTGCGCGAGCTGAACGATCCCGTGCCCTAGTCGCGCTGCCTCGGCGAACAGGCCGGGGACGCTCCAGGCCTCCTGCTGTTCGGCCGACTCCCAGGCTCCCCTGGCCATCTCCGGGTTCTCACCTACATACCCGCGGCCCGCCTCGGTCAGACGGAACGTGCGACGTCCCGCTGACTCCTCGCCCACGATCAGGCCCTCGTCGGCAAGCTGGGACAGCGCCGGGTAGACCGCGCCCGGGCTCGGGCGCCAGGCTCCGCCGCTGCGTTCCTCGATCTCGGCCATGATCTGGTAGCCGTTCAGCGGGCCCTCCCGCAGCAGGGCCAGGATGGCCGACCGGACGTCGCCGCGGCTTGCCTTGCGAGGCCGCGCCGGGGTCGGGCCCTGCGGCGGGCCAGGCCACCACGGGGCGGTACGCCGCTGGCCGATGAAACCGCCGCCCCAGTGTCCCGGACCGGGGCGGCCTCCGAATCCCTGGCCCCACGGACCGCCGCGACCGGAGCCGCCGGACTCGCCGGATGCAGCGGCCCTGCAGCCGCCCCGGGGGGCTGCGGCTGCGCGGGCTGCCGCGCTGGCGCGGGAGGTAGCAGCGGCGAACTTCAGGCCCCGCCGAACCTGGCTCGCCAGGTCACGACCGCACTCCAGGATCGCGCCGAGCCCGGATTCGAGATCTGCCGCGTCCCAGGTGACTCCTGAAGTCATTGCTCTCCCGCTCTCTCGCGATACGATCACGATATATCGACAGCGTATGCCGAGTCCGGGCGGAAGACAAGTCATAACTCGATGGATCAGAGGGCGCCCAGCCTGGCCGGGCGACAAAAGCAGACCGGGGCCGACCTGACCTGTGTCAGATCGGCCCCGGTCTAGCTAGCGAGCCGGGACAGCCCGGCCGCGAGCAGAGCGCGAGGGTCAGCCGCGGGAGCGGGCGGTGAACATCGCGACGCCCAGAAGCACCAGGCCGACTACGAAGGCGACCACCGCGCGAACGAGGTGGTGACCCTTGTGCACGCTGCCAACGAGGAAATGGATCGAGTTGGCCGCACCAGCTATGTAGAGGATTGCGAGGATGATCGCCAGAACCCCAAGGATCCCGAGGACCAATGCCAGTCCCCGGCTGCTGCCTGACCTGCGCGGCGCTGCAGCACTCACTTGACTCACCTAAACCTCCCAGGTTGGGACCCGTTAGCAGCCTGCAACCAGAGCCGCACTGGACCGGAATTCGACAGTCGGCACGTGACATGCCCCCTCTGGCGGCAGGTCAGAACGACCGGCTACGTTCGGGGAGAAGATTATCGGACAAGCCACGCAACTTCGACCTAGTAGCGGAAGCCGCTCGGACGAGTTGCCGCCCCTACCATCCGTAAGCCTCCACCACGGCCGCGACTCCCGCAGGGAATTCGCTGAAACGCAGTAAGGCTGGCGGACGGGACAAATATAGCGCCGCTACCTGGACGGTCGGCCGGGGGTAGGCGGTCACGCAGAGTAGGCCAAGGCGCGCGATGAGCCAGTGAACCAGGGCCCGCCTGCCCGGTTCACGGGCTAGCACTGGATGTCGTTCGGAGACTGTGCGCTCGCCGAGGCTTTGCCGCTAGTGGCAGTGATCTCCACTGGCTGACCGCAGGCGGAGGAGCCGCCGACCGCGATGAAGATTGTCCCGGTCGACTGGCTGCCGGCCGCGATGGCGGAGTGCTGGCAGCTGGCTCCGCTGGCCGTCGGCTGACACGACCAGCCGTCGTTCTGGCCGCCGCCGTTCCCGCCGTGGCCTCCGCCGGTCATCCAGCTGCCGGACGGCAGGGTGATCGAAGCTGTCACGTCCCCCGTTTCAGCGGTGCCGGTATCGCTGACCGTGAAGACAACCTGGGCGCCGTGCCAGCCGTGCGACGTTCCGTTGACGTTGATGCTCGCTGTCAGCGCAACCGCCGGAGCCGGGGTCGGGCTAGGACTCGGCGGGTTTGATGACGGGCTGGTTGCCGCTGCCGAGGAGGCCGGGGGTGACGTGGCCGCTCGGCGATGGGTCGACTTAGCCGCCGTCCGGACATGTCTGCGCGGCCGGCTCGGCGAGTTCGTCGTGCTGGCAACAGGGCTGGGTGACAAGGCTGCCTGCGCCAGGTGGTTGTGGCTATTTCGGCCGGCCGGGGTGTCGTGGCCCGTGAGGGTCACCGCGATCGCGATGGCGGCGACGCCGACCACTATCCCGGCACTCGCGGCGAGCAGGCGAAGCGGCAGAGACGCGTTTCTCAGCCTGGTGGCCGACCGTGGCTGCGCCGCCGACCGTGGCTGCGCCGCCGGCCGTGGCCTGGGAGCCCCTCCGCCGGCCGGACCTTCGGCCCCGGCGCCGATCGCCCCGGGTCCGCCGCCAGCCCCGGCAGCGTCGGCGCCTACCGCCCCGGTCGGAGACCCTGCCGTCCGGCCACCGGCGGCTTCAGCGCCGGCCGCGGCCGTACCCGCGCCGACAGCCCCCGCGGTATCAGGCGCGCCGGCGGTTGCCGTATGCCCGGACAGGTAGGCCGCCGCAGCCCCGCCCAGAACGACGGGCGCCACCGCGGTGCGCAGAGCCATGTTGACATCGGCCAGCTCAGCGCAGGCGGCCCTGCAGTTGCCGCAGCCGCGAAGGTGCTCGGTGACCATGGCGGCATCCCGGCCGGGGAGCGCGTTCCGCACGAACGCGCCAAGGCGCTCGGCCGTCGGCCTGCACTCCTCGCGGGGAACGCTGTTGATGTGCAGCTGCAGGTACGCCTGCCGCAGGCCCTCCCTGGCCCGGTGCCTGAGCGCCGCCACGCCGTTGCGGTTAAGCCCGAACAGCGGCGCTACCTCGGCAAAGCTCGCTTCCTCGATCTCGGTATGCCAGAGCACTGCGATCCAGCGCTCCGGCAGGGAGAGGAAGGCGCGCACGATCAGCGACTTGTCCAGGCTGGCCACGACGGGGTCGACGAACGGCTCGCTCAGGTCGGGCAGGTCCTGCCGGTCGGCCGCTACCCGTCTGCGCTGGCCCTGCAGGCGGTCGTAGCTGACGCGCCGGAGTGCGGTCAGCAGGTACGGCCGGAATGCGTCAGCCGGGCCGCCGCCGCGAAGCGTGACACTGAGAACCCGGGCGAACGTCTCGGATACGACATCATCGGCATCGGCTGCCGAGCCGACCAGCATCCGGGCGAGGCGTCGCGCCGCCTCGGCGTGCCGCTGGTACAGAACGCCAAAGGCGTCAGCGTCACCCGCGCGGACCATGTTGAGGAGCTCCGCGTCGTCCGCGTTGTACACACCCCGTGGCTGATCCGTCACCTGTTGCTCCACCCCGCCCCGCCACCCACTCGCGCAGGCAAAGTTATCGTTGTTGTCACGTCAACGGGGGATGAATTCGCTGTCTCTCTCGCGCAGGTGACTCACGAAGGGCGCCGGCGACTTCTGTCGGCGCACCTGCTTTACCGTTGGTCACTCGCGTCCCGTCTAGCACAAGGCGGAAACGTGGCCGCCTGCGACCCGGCCGCGTCACGACTGGCCGGAAGCCGCCGCTCCGGGCTACGGTGGAGGCAGCATGCGGTTGCGCCTAGGGTTCCGCGCCGTCCCCGCCCGCTGTTCAGCACGACACAACCAGGGGGCTGGCGGGCTGGACCGAGCGGCGCCACGAACCCGCCTAGCGTTTGATAAGGACAGGCGGCGGGCGAACACCTGACGGGATAAAAGCCACGAGGGCTCGCGTCGGCATGCCCGGAACGTCCGGGCTATCCGGAAGGAGCCTCGCCCGGCTATGTCCCACCCGCATCTGACCCCGGCCATCATCGCGGTCGTCATCGGCGCCGGGGCGTTGCACGCGTCCTGGAACGCGATCACTAAGCAGGTCACCGACCGGCTGATGGCGTTTGCCTGGATCGGTGTTGCTTCCACGATGATCGGTGCGCTCGTCCTCGGCTTCACTGGGCTGCCCTACCGGACCGCCATCCCGTTCGCGGCCTGCTCCGCGGTGATTCACATTGCCTACGACCTCGCGCTGATGAATTCCTACCGGCTGGGCGCCTTCAATCAGACCTATCCCATCGCGCGAGGAACCTCGCCGCTCCTCGTCGCGGTCGGTGCCTACCTGCTGGCCGGCGAGCGGCTCAGTGCTCCCGCGCTGCTCGGTATAGCGACTCTCGCCGCCGGGCTCATGAGCCTCGCACTCTCCGGTGGCCGGCTGACCAGGCAGGACGTCCCGGCCGTCGGAGCTGCCGTCCTGACTGGAGTAACGATCGCCGCCTACACGCTCGTCGATGGCCTGGGCGTCCGGCAGGCGCACGATCCGTGGGCATATACGGCACTGCTGTTCCTTCTGCAGGGTCCGCCGCTGACCATCGCGGCAGCCATTCGCCGGCCGGCGGCCGCCTGGCGCGAACGGCCGACGATCACGCGTGGCCTGCTCGCCGGGCTGCTGAGTGTCGCCGCGTACGGCATTGTGCTCTGGGCGCAGACAAAGGCACCGCTCGCGGAGGTCGCCGCGATCCGTGAGACAAGCGTCGTGTTCGCGGCGCTCATCGGCTTCCTGGTGCTCGGCGAGGACTTCGGCAAACGCCGTGTTGTTGCCGCCATGGTGATCGCGGCGGGCATCGTGCTGATCGGCGTGTAACCCGCTGCTACCAGCGGCCGCGATGGACGACGTCAGCCAGCGGCCGCCGATCCGGCTTGCGAACAGGGGCGAGCTGCCGGTCCGCCGGGTACCCGAGCGACAGCAGCAGCACCCAGTGCCGGTCGGCGGGCAGTCCGAGTATCCGCCGTGCCAGCCCGAGATCGGCCACGCCCGCGTGCGAGCTGCCGATGCCCAGGTCCGCGGCAGCGAGCGCCATGCTCATCGTGGCCTGGCCGAGGTCGAACTGGGCGCGGTGGAACTCATTGTCGGAGACGGGGCCGACGATCGCGATGACCGCGGCTGCCTCGGCGACGTGGTAGGCGCCGCGGAAGACCCCGGCCAGGTCACGTAGCTGAGCCCGGTCGGTGACGAGGACGAAGTCCCAGGGCTGCCAGTTCTGTGAGGAGGGGGACCGGCGTCCGGCCTCCAGGACTTGCTCTAGGTCCCCATCAGGGATCGGGCGGTTCTGGAACGTGCGGACATTGCGGCGCGAGGTGATGGCGTCCCAGGTCTCCACCCGACTGAGACTATGCCGGGCGGGTGCTCATGCGCCGCGCTGTGGTGAGGCGTCCGCGGATGCCGGGGACATCAAGCGCGAACGCCGTCGCAATTACGACGCAAACGCCCAGCGCAGCGCCGCCGATGGTGTCAGTGAAGTAGTGGAAATCAAGACAGATCACCGCTACGCCAACGGCGCAGCCTGCCAGGAAGAGGAGCGCCCCGACCGCGATAGCGAGAGCAGGCCGCACCGGCCGCTTCGGCGGGCTGAGCATGAGCACGACGAGGACGGCCGCCAGCATGAACGCACGGCACGTGT
>Ga0335075_10014492_pt1 | contig 11834 bp, 9 predicted proteins | sample Lox_Sample_24_FD_206723 | JGI IMG/M metagenome (GOLD analysis project Ga0335075, IMG submission 206723) | Soil microbial communities from Loxahatchee National Wildlife Refuge, Florida, United States - Lox_Sample_2.4 | ecosystem: Environmental > Terrestrial > Soil > Wetlands | place: USA: Florida... | reverse complement strand
GGCCGGCGCAATCGCGAACGGCGACGTGAGCTCACTGCTGCGGGCAGCCACCGGCCGCGCTGGCGGTACCGGGAACGGCGCGCCCGCGAGCGGCAGTATCGGAAACGGGAGCGCCAACGGCACCCCTGCCAGCGGGCTGACGACAGTTGGGCTGGAGCGAGAGCTCGACGGCCGCGGGGGCGGGCTTGCCGCCCTAACGGCTGACGCGGACGAAGATGCGGACGAGGACCACGACTCCGAGCTCGACGAACCGCGACGGCGCTGGCCGGTCGTGACGTCGATCCTGGTCGTCCTGGTCCTGCTGATCGTTGGCGGCCTCTACGTCGGCTACCGGGCTACCCAGGACAACTACTACCTCGCCGCCGACGGCAGCGGCACGACGGCCCAGCTGACGATCTACCGCGGCATCAACGACAAGATCGGCTTCATCAGCCTGTCCAGCGTGTACAAGAAGACTGGCGTGCCCGCGTCTGAGGTCCCGGGCAGTCTCAGCCTGCCAACCCCCCCGACCACACTGGCTAAGACCACGGCCACGCTGAAGCTGATCAAGCACGACTACGCCTGCAAGGTGGCCCAGCAGAAGCTGGCGGCCTGGGAGCGGGCGTACCCCGGCGGCAAGTCGCCTGCGAAGTCCACGAAGCCGAGCAAGAACAGCAAGAAGAAGACGCCGCCACCCAGCGTCCCGCCCAGGCCGACGGTCCCCGCGTCCTGTGCGCAGGGGACATCGTGAGTTTCGCCGCTGACGCCAGCCAGCCGGTGCCGATGCCGCAGAGCCGGCGCCGGAGCGAGCTGGTGATGCTGCTGTTCGCGCTGGTGATCGCGTTCTGCGCGTACGCTTCCGTGGGCTTCGGCCTGAAGGGCGCGGTCCCGTCCGGCCTGCCGGTTGACCTCATCGTGTTCGCCGTCGCGATGCTGGCCGCCCACCTCGCCATCCGCCGGTACGCGCCGTACGCAGACCCGCTGATCCTTCCCCTGGCAGCGCTGCTGAACGGCCTCGGCATCGTGATGATCTACCGGCTGCAGGAGTCCGGCCGCAACGGCAATCCCGGCCTGCAGGTCACAGACATGGGCACGTCGGCGACTAGCTTCCAGGTCATGTACGCCGCGATTGGCGTGCTCGCCCTCATCGCTGTGCTGGTGCTGATATCCGAGGCGCGGGTGCTGCAGCGATACACCTACACCCTGGGTGCGATCGGGCTGGTCCTGCTGGCCATTCCCGCGCTGCTGCCGGACTCGATGAGCGCCGTCAACGGCGCGAAAGTCTGGATCATCGTCGGCCGGTTCTCCATTCAGCCAGGCGAGTTCGCCAGGCTGGCCCTGGCCGTGTTCTTCGCCGGCTACCTGGTCGCCAAGCGGGACGTGCTGTCGCTGGCCGGGCGGCGGTTCCTCGGCATCGACCTGCCCCGCGTGCGCGACCTAGGGCCGGTGCTGATCGCCTGGGCTGCCAGCCTGCTGATCCTGATCTTCGAGACCGACGTCGGCACCGCGGCGCTGTTCTTCGGCATGTTCATCGTGATGCTCTACCTCGCCACTCAGCGCACGTCGTGGCTGCTGATCGGCGTACTGCTCTTCCTGTTCGGCACCTTCATCACGGCGCAGCTCTCGTCCCACGTGATGGAGCGGTTCACCGTCTGGCTGCACCCGTTCAAATATGCGACCGGAATCGGGTACCAGCCGGTCCAGGCGCTGGAGGGGATGGCATTCGGCGGCTTGTTCGGCACCGGCCTCGGTCAGGGACAGCCGTACCACACGCCGCTGGTACAGAGCGACTTCATCGTCAGCGCGTTCGGCGAGGAACTTGGCCTGGTTGGCCTGATGGCCATCCTGATCGTGTTCGGCCTGCTGGTGCAGCGCGGCCTGCGCGCGGCGCTGGCGGTCAAGGACCCGTTCGCGAAGCTGCTGGTCGGCGGACTGTCGTTCGTCCTCGCGCTGCAGGTGTTCGTGATCGTCGGCGGAGTCAGCGGTCTGATCCCGCTGACCGGGGTAACGACCCCGTTCCTGTCCGAAGGGGGGTCGTCGCTGGTGGCCAGCTGGATACTCGTGGGCCTGCTGATCCGGGTCAGTGACTCGGCTCGAGGGCCGGCGCCCCAGCCAATCCAGGACGAGGGCATGACGCAGGTGGTGCGGGCCGCATGAACCGCGCCATCCTGAAGATCTCGCTGGCCTGCCTGGCGATGTTCGTGCTGCTGCTGATCAATGTCAACTACGTGCAGGCGTTCGAGGCCGGCAAGCTGGCGAGCAAGCCGGGAAACATCCGGGTGTTCGATCAGCAGTTCCAGTACCAGCGCGGCTCGATCATCGCCACTGGCGACAGCAAGGACGTTACGATCGCCGAGTCGAGGCTGATCAAGGGCACCGACGAGTACCAGCGGTACTACCCGTACGGCAAGGTCTACGCGCCCGTCACGGGCTACAACTCGATATACGGCAACACCGGCATCGAGGACACTGAGAACAGCCTGCTGGCCGGCACCAGCTCGCAGCTCACCGTGCACAACTTCACTGCGCTGCTCACCGGCAAGCAGAAGCAGGGCGCGACGGTGGAACTCACCATCAGCCCCGCCGCGCAGGAGGCCGCCTACAAGGCGCTGTCCACATCAACCAACGGCCACGCGGCCGCGCTCGTCGCGCTGAACCCGTCTACCGGTGCCATCCTGGCGATGGCCTCCTATCCGACCTTCAACCCGAACGAGCTGACCAGCCTGAACGGGACCACGCTCGACCGGAATGACAACCGGCTGCTGCGCGACCCCTCGCAGCCGCTGCTGAACCGCGCCACACAGATGACGCTGCCGCCCGGCTCGACATTCAAGATCGTCACCAGCTCGGCCGCGTTCAGCACCGGTAAGGTCGCCAACCCGAGTACCACTATTTCCGCGCCACAGCCCCTCACCCTGCCGAACGGCAACCTGCTGAACAACGACGATGACGAGCTGTGCGGTGACGGCAACCCGCCCATCATCGAGGCGTTCTACCTGTCCTGCGACACGGCCTTCGGCAAGCTCGGCATCAGGCTCACCGCGCCGGTGCTGCGCAAGTACTCGAGCCTGTTCGGCATGAACCGGCCCCCGTCAGTGCAGACGCAGGCCGCGGAGAGTGTTCTCCCCGAGGGCAAGGACTGGCTCGATCCGTCGCTCACCGCGTTCACGGCCATCGGCCAGTACAACGACGAGGTGACCCCTCTGCAAGAGGCGATGTTCGCTGCCACGATCGCCAACCACGGCAAGCTCATGGAGCCCTACCTCGTCCAGCAGGTGCTCACCCCTGGCCTGTCCGTGATCTCGTCGCACACGCCGGCGGCCATTCCGGGGACCGGCATCTCCTCGACGGTGGCCGGCTACATCCAGCAGATGATGAACCAGGTCACCCACAACCCGGCCGGGACGGCGTACCTGACAGCCGGCCCGCCCGCCACTGGCAACAGCCTCACGATCGACGGCAAGACTGGCACCGCCCAGAACGGAGTCAACAACACCGGCCTGAATGACGCGGTCTTCACCTGCTTTGTGCCGGGCACGAACGGCGGATCAAGCCCGATCGCGGTCGGCGTGATGGTGCAGGGCGGTGGCTATGGCGCCGACGCGGCAGCGCCGCTCGCAGTAGCGGTGATCAAGGCTTACCTGGCGGCACACTCGTGATCGCCCGTGACCAAGACTGCACCGGGCGTACCGGACCGCAGCATAAGCTGACAAGCCGGGCGCCTGGCTGCGGCCCCGGCCTGTCATGCTGGTGGCAGCCCCCGATTAGCAGGACGGTAACGTAAGTGCGCGACATGACTCAGCCCCGGCTGCTCGGCGGCCGCTACGAGCTCGACGGTATCGTCGGGCGCGGCGGGATGGCCGAGGTGTTCCGGGCCCGCGACATCCGTCTCGACCGAATCGTCGGGGTTAAGACTCTGCGCGACGACCTGGCCAGAGACCAGACCTTCCAGGCCAGGTTCCGGCGCGAGGCCCAGTCGGCCGCGTCCCTGAACCATCCCTCGATCGTCGCCGTCTACGACACCGGCGAGGACATGGTCGGCAACACCCCGGTGCCGTACATCGTGATGGAGTTCGTCGACGGCCGGACCCTGCGTGACCTGCTCAGGGACGACCGGCGGCTGCTCCCGGAGCGGGCTGCCGAGATCACCGACGGGGTCCTGCGGGCGCTGGACTACAGCCACCGCAACGGCATCGTCCACCGCGACATCAAGCCCGGCAACGTCATGCTGACCAGGGCCGGCGAGGTCAAGGTGATGGACTTCGGCATCGCCCGCGCGGTCGCCGACTCGCAGCTGACGATGACCCAGACGGCCCAGGTCATCGGGACGGCCCAGTACCTGTCCCCCGAGCAGGCCAGGGGCGAGCGGGTGGACGCCCGCAGCGACCTGTACTCGACCGGCTGCCTGCTCTATGAGCTGCTGACCGGCCGGCCGCCGTTCACTGGTGACTCCCCGGTCGCGATCGCCTACCAGCACGTCAAAGAGGAGCCGGTGCCGCCCTCCCGGATCGACCCGGAGGTACCCGCCTGGGCCGACGCGATCGTGCTGAAGGCCATGCAGAAGGACCCGGCGCTTCGCTACCAGTCGGCCGGCGAAATGCGGAACGACATTCAGCGCGCGCTGTCCGGCGCGCCGCTGGCAGCCCCTGCGATGGGCGCGGCTTACGGGGGTACCCGGCGGATGGGCTCAGCCGCGACCCAGGTAGCCGGCCGGACCGCGGCCATCTCGCCGTACGAGTACGGCCCCGAGGATGGCGGACCCGGTGGTCCGCCGCAGCGCCAGCGACGCGCCTGGCCCTGGGTAGTGCTGGCGGCCGTCGTCGTGCTGCTGGTCGCGGCCATCGTGCTGGTTAAGTACGTCAACGGGAGCAGCGGCAACAACACCAGCAACAACACCAGCAGCACCGGGGTCGCGGTGCCGAACGTGGTCGGCGATTCGCTCAGCAAGGCCGTGCAGGTGATCAAAGCGCATGGTTTCGTGCTCGGCAACGTCACGAAAGAGGCCTCCAGCACGGAGCCGAAGAACGACGTCTTCAGGACCAGCCCCGATGCCAGCCAGACGGCAAAAAAGGGCAGTGCGATCAACATGTGGGTCTCGACTGGGCCCGCCGGTCCGGTGAAGGTCCAGGTGCCGAGCGTGATCAACGACACCAAGAACGAGGCGATTAGCGCGCTGGACGCTAAGGGCTTCAACGTTCAGGTGCGATACGCGCAAGTGCAACCAGGCCAGACGCCGAACACCGTAGTCGGTCAGCAGCCTTCGGCCAATGCGATGGCGTCCAAGGGCAGCACTGTCACGATTACCATCGCCAGGCAGCTGACCGTGCCAAACAGCATCCTCGGCGAATCGCAGGCGCAGGCGACGAGCACCCTGACCAGCGCGCCGTACGACTACACGGTCACGCCGCAGTTCGGCCCCGCGCCGGCCGGGTACCTGCCTGGCCAGGTGTACGCGACGAGCCCGCGGGTGGGCGCCGCGCTGCCGGCTGGCGCGCCGATCACCATCTTCATAGCCGAGCAGTCGAGCTCCAGTCCGCCGCCGACCTCGCCATCGCCATCGCCGTCGTCGCCGACGACGGGCCAGCAGCAGAGCGCTGTCACGGGCCGCCGTAGCTAGTCGTCATCCCTGCCCTTCGACCAGGTAGTTGTCTGGTCGAAGGGCAGGCGGACGGCCCATGGCTGGCCGCGATTCTCGGCGGTATCCATCAGCCTGGCGGGTCAACTACACTGACGACCGTGCCGAAGTCCCGCGTCCGAGCCAAATCGGTCTATACGCCACCAGCTCGATCCGCCAAGGCGAAGGTAAGCCCGCCCTGGCTGGTCCCGACCATGCTGGGCAGCCTCGTCGTCGGTCTGATCTGGATCGTGGTGTTCTACGTCAGCCAGCAGGCCTGGCCTATTGGTGCGCTCGGAGCGTGGAACCTGGTGGTCGGCTTCGTCTTCCTGATCACCGGCGTGGTTCTCTCGACCCGCTGGCGCTGAGGTCCGCCCGCGGGGCCAAGCCCCTCAGCAGCTCAGTCCCTCAGCAGCTCAGTCCCTCAGCCCTAGAACAGGCGTCCCTGGTAGAACGTGTACGTGCCGATCAGCTCGTGATTGCGGACAACCACAGCAACTATGAAGATCGCGACTATGGCGACCGTGGCGGCAATCTGAAGCGGCGCCCGGTACTTCCGCGGCGCGTAGGCGTAGGCGGCCGTGATCAGGACACCCGAGATCAGACCGCCGATATGCGCCTGCCAGGCGATCCCGGCGACGGTGAAGCTGAGTATCAGGTTCAGCACGATCAGCATCACTATCGGCCGGATGTCGGCGTTCAGCCGCCTGGCCAGCACGAACCAGGCCCCGAAGAGCCCGAAGATCGCGCCGGAGGCACCAGCGGCAGCCTCAGACGGCACTAGGTAGTAGATCAGGATCGAACCGCCGATGGCACTGATCAGGTAGACACCGAGGAACCGGACCGAGCCTAGGACTCGCTCGACCGCAGGACCGACGATGTAAAGCGCCCACATGTTGAACGCGATGTCCAGGAAGCTCCAGATGCCGTCGCCGGGCGGCGGGATAAACGCGCTGGTGATCATGCGGTACCACTGGCCGGCGGCCACCCCGATGACCGGCGGGCCGCCGCGGTACTGGGCGAGGCCGCCGATCATCAGCCAGTCGTAGCCAAGCTGGGAATGCGCAAGCTCGATCACAAACAAGACGATGTTGATCGCCATCAGCGCCTTGGTGACCTTCGCCCCGGTCGGGACAGCTCCACCGAACCTGCCTGTCGCCTGCCGCACACCGCGGTTCCCGCTGCGGATGCAGTCGACGCACTGAAAGCCCACAGATGCGGGGCGAAGGCAGTCAGGGCAGGCCGGCCTGCCGCACCGTGTGCACGAGACATAGGTGGGACGACCGGGATGCCTGAAGCACACCGGCTGGGCGGGCTGGCCCTGGCCTGCGTGGGTCTGACCGGGCGGTACCTGACCCGGCGCTGGGGGGACTTGACCGGGCGGAACCTGACCCTGGTCTGGGGGGAAGGCCATCGTGCTTCCGACCGTCCTAATCGTTCTCGGGCTTGCTCGCTGCCGAGCCTAGTCGCCCCCGCGGGTAGCCGTCACCGTTGGCAGGCTGCCGCCGACGGTGGTGAGTCCCGAGCTACCCGGCATCCCCGCGGTCGATCTCAACCGACTCCAGTACGACGTCGCTCACCGGCCGGTCACCGCGGCTGGTCTGCACGCGGCTGATCTCGTCCACGACGCCGGAGCCCTCGATAACCTCGCCGAAGATGGTGTGCTTGCCGTTCAGCCACGGCGTCGGCACGGTGGTGATGAAGAACTGCGAGCCATTCGTGCCGGGCCCGGCGTTCGCCATGGCCAGCAGGTACGGGCGGTCGAAAGACAAGTCCGGGTGGAACTCGTCGCCGAACCGGTAGCCGGGGCCGCCGGTGCCAGTTCCGAGCGGGTCGCCGCCCTGGATCATGAAGTCGGGAATGACGCGGTGAAAGATCGTGCCGTCATACAGCCGGTCGTTGCTTGTCTGCCTGGTCTTGGGGTCCGTCCACTCCTTCGTCCCCTCGGCAAGCTCGACGAAGTTGCGCACGGTCTTGGGCGCCTGGTCGGGGTACAGCCGGACCACTACAGGCCCCCGGTTTGTCCGCAGCGTTGCGGTCAGCTGGCTCGTCATAACAGGAATCCTCCCACGACCCGCGCAGGCGGCTGACACCTGTGCGACTAACACCCGTGCTGCTCACACCAGCGCGATTGACAGTGCGGATGCGGGGAAGGGCCTCAGTGGATTACACCTGGGAGGTCTGTGTGTCTGTTTTGACCCGAAATCAGTCTAAGAACCAGCAAGGCCTGCGGGACCAGGCCGTCAGTGCCGCGCGCCAGTTCGGACCGCTGGCGCAGCAGTATGCCCAGCAGGCGGCACCGTACGCCCGTAATGCCGGCGCGTCCCTCCAGCAGGGCACCGGCACAGCGGTTGCCTGGGCCACTCCGAAGGTCGACGCCGCTCGGTCCTGGGCAGCACCCCAGCTCGAACAGTCTGCGCGCGCCATCAGCGACAGCATCGCCCCGATGATCTCCAGCGCGCTCCTCACCGCGGCCGAGAAGATTGACGCGCCGAAGCGCCGGTCGCACGGCTCCCGTAAGGGCATGGTGGCCGGCACGGTGCTGCTGACCGCGGCGGCCGGAGCCGGCGCCGCGGCGGTATACGCCATGCTGCACCGGCAGAACGGCAACGGCGTTCCTGTCGTCCCGGAGGAGGCTGGCCCTCCGCCCGCGGATATCGCGCCGTCAGACCTGCCACCCGCCAATAGCGGCTACGACTACGACGAGAGCGGCACCGGCCAGGACGTGAACGGGCGGATCGTCTGATCATCGCGGTTCCCCTGGCCTTGGCCGGACAGTTCCCGGCCGTGGCGGGGACAGTTCCCGGCCCTGGCGGGACAGCCGGGGCAGCACTGTGTCATGACATCTGTCATGGCCAGGGGAGGACTTGCTCAACATGACCAGATAGCGCTGGCTGCCTAACCTGAAGGCGTGACCCGCGAACTGGCCGGCCCGGCACACAAGCACGACCCAGAGCACGACGGCACGCGCGACACCCGCCGCGCGGCGATCGTGATCCTGATCCTGCTGGCGCTGGGCGGTCCGACTCTCCAGCTGCTCCGCCAGCCGCTCACCGGCGTGGGCTGGTTCCAGTTCTTCGGCACTATCGTGTTCGCTGCGCTGGCCATCGGCGTGATCTTCCGCACGCCGCCGACTGGCTCCCCGTACGGCCGCGCGCTCGGCATGGCGGTGATTCTGCCGCTCGGCATCGCCCTGTTCGTCGTGGCAGGCAACACTGGCGACTGGATCGGCGCGCTGGCCATCGCGGCCGCGGTCAGCGGCCGGGGGTGGCGAACCCCGGTCCCGGCGGTGGTCGCGGCTGCCGCGTGCGCGGTCGCAGGTGTCGCGGTCGCGGTCCACTACCGCTACAGCGGCGGCAGCACCTTGTCGGTGGCGCTGATCGGGCCGCTAGCCAGCTTCCTTTCCTACACGACGACGCGCCGCCTGGAGGCCGTCGACTCGCTGCGCAAGACCAGGGCGGAGCTGGCCAGGGCCGCCGTGGCCGAGGAGCGGCTGCGCATCGCCCGCGACCTGCACGACCTGCTCGGCCACTCGCTGTCGCTGATCACCCTCAAAGCCCAGCTCGCAGGCCGGGTCGTCAGCACCGATCCGGACCGCGCGGTCAGGGAGATCGGTGAGCTCGAATCGGTTGCCAGGCAGTCGCTGTCTGACGTGCGGGCGGCGGTGGCCGGGTTCCGCCAGCCGGACCTGTCCGGTGAGCTGGAGGCGGCCAGGCAGCTGATGGACGCCGCCGGGATCAGCTGCACGATCTGGTCACCGGACTCCGGCGCGCTGCCGCAGGACGTCGACTCGGCCCTGGCCTGGGCAGTTCGCGAGGGCGCGACCAACGTAGTCAGGCACTCCCGTGCGACGAAGGTCACGATCAGTGTCAGCACGAGTCCGTCGGACGCGGTTGCAGAGATCAGGGACAACGGGCCAGCGGCCCCTGACCAGCAGGGACGCCAGCCGGTGCAGCCTGCCTGGCCGGCCCTGCCGGCGGATGGCCACCCTGCCAGTGCCCGGCCCCGGCCAGCCTTCGGCGGCTCCGGGCTGGCCGGCCTGGCAGAGCGCGTTCGCAGCCTCGGCGGAGAGCTGGCGGCGGGCCGCATCGAATCGTCTGGATTCCTGCTCCGGGTTGTGGTCCCGCTGCGCGCGCAGGCATGAACGACAGCCATGACCCGGCGAGGATGACCCCACAGGGATGAGAATGGACGGGTGCCGGTGCGGATCATGATTGCCGAGGACCAGACCATGGTCCGTCAGGCGCTGGTCGCGCTGCTGGAGCTAGAGCCCGATATCGAGGTCGTGGCCGAGGCAGCTGACGGCAGCGAGGCCCTGGCGATGGCCCGCAGGCACCAGCCCGACGTCGCGGTGCTGGACATCGAGATGCCGGGACCTAACGGGATCGAGGTCGCGGGCCAGCTGCGGCAATCTGGCTTCGGCGGCAAGGTGGTGATCGTCACCACCTTCGACCGGCCAGGCTACCTGCGCGCGGCCATGGCGGCTGGCGCTACCGGGTTCCTGCTCAAGTACGCACCCGCGGCCGATCTGGCTGCCGCCATCAGGCGGGTCGCGGCGGGCGAGCGGGTCGTTGACCCGTCCCTGGCCGCTGCTGCCCTCGCCGAGGGCGACAGCCCGCTGACTGAGCGCGAGGCCGAGGTGCTGGCCGCCGCGGCAGGTCACGACGCGATCGCCGACATTGCCGGCCGGCTGCACCTGTCCGGCGGGACGGTCCGCAACCACCTCTCGGCCGCGATCCAGAAGCTCGGTGCCAGGAACCGGGCTGAGGCCGTGGCCATCGCGCAGCAGAAAGGCTGGCTCTGATGCTGCTGGACGAGGTGGTGCGCACGTCGGCGGCAGTGGCCGGGACCTCGGGGCGGCTGGCGAAGGTGGACCACATCGCGAGGCTGCTCAGGGAGGTGCCGCCAGACGAGATCGCGATCGCGGTGTCGTTCCTGTCCGGTGACCTCACTCAGCGGCAGATCGGTGTCGGCTACGCGGCGCTGGCCGACCTGCTTGGCGGGCCAGGGGCGGAGCCGCCGCCGGGAGTCGGCCGTCCGGCGAGCGAACCCAGGCTGACCCTGTCCGAGACCGACCGCGCCTTCGAGCGGATCGGTGTGCTGGCGGGCCAGGGGTCACAGGCTGAGCGGCGGCGCCTGCTGGCCGGACTGCTGCGCGAGGCGACTGGGTCAGAACGGCAGTTCCTGGTCCGCCTGCTGGCTGGTGACCTGCGTCAGGGCGCGCTTGACGGGGTGATGACCGACGCTATTGCCGCTGCCGCGGCCGTGCCCGCAGCCGAGGTGCGCCGCGCGCACCAGCTCGCCGGCTCGCTGGCGTCGGCGGCCGAAGCGGCGCTCGGCGCGAACGGCGATGCCGAGGCCGCGAGAAGCGCCCTGCGCACGGTGGGCCTGCGAGTCGGCCGGCCGATCCGCCCGATGCTTGCCGCGTCGGCGCCGTCGGTTGCCGCCGCGATGGAGCGCATCTCGCCCGCCGGCGTGGAGTGGAAAGTCGACGGTATCCGGGTGCAGTTGCACCGGCAGGACGCAGACGTCCGCGTCTTCACCCGGACGCTTGACGACATCACTCACCGGGTGCCGGAGCTGGTCCAGGCCGCACTGGCGCTTGATGTGTCCGCGGCGGTGCTGGACGGCGAGGCGGTGGCGCTGCGAGCCGACCGGCGACCGTACCCGTTCCAGGTGACCTCGGCGCGGGCCGCGACGCAGGCCGGCCCGCAGGCCGGCGCCGAGGCGGGCCGGATACCGCTAGCTCTGTTCCTTTTCGACGTGCTGCACCTGGACGGAACGGACTTGCTCGACCACCCGGCCGCCGACAGGCTCGCCCGGCTTGCCGCGGTAGCGCCGCCCGAGGTGCTGATACCGCGGCTGGTGACGGCCGACTCAGCCGATGCCGAGCGGTTCTTCGCCACCGCTGTCGAGCGAGGACACGAGGGCGTCGTGATCAAGTCGCTCGGCGCCCCGTACGGGGCCGGCCGTCGCGGCAGCGAGTGGATCAAGGTCAAGCCGCGCCACACTCTCGACCTGCTCGTGCTCGGTGCTGAGTGGGGTCACGGCAGGCGCCAGGGCTGGCTATCCAACTTGCACCTGGGTGCGCGGGACCCGGTGACCGGCGGCACTGTCATGCTCGGCAAGACTTTCAAGGGCATGACCGACGCACTGCTGGCCTGGCAGACCGACCGGCTGCTTGAGCTCGCCGATCCGCCGGCTAGCCGGGCGCCCCGGCCGCACGGCCTGGTGCGGGTCA
>Ga0335075_10014491_pt1 | contig 11835 bp, 9 predicted proteins | sample Lox_Sample_24_FD_206723 | JGI IMG/M metagenome (GOLD analysis project Ga0335075, IMG submission 206723) | Soil microbial communities from Loxahatchee National Wildlife Refuge, Florida, United States - Lox_Sample_2.4 | ecosystem: Environmental > Terrestrial > Soil > Wetlands | place: USA: Florida... | reverse complement strand
GTCGACTCGCGCGACGCCGCAGCGGCGCTGGCCGGAGCTGGGCGCCCCCGCGATCCAGCTCGACCACTCCGCGAGCAGCCGTTCGTCGCTCAGGGCTTGCGCCTCCAGCACCCAGATTCGCGGCCACACGTGCGGACTACCGAGCGATCGCAGCAAGACCACCACATCCTTCATGTCGGTGGCCGGCGCCCCGTGCAGTCGTGCCTCGGCGATGGTGCGGGCCACGCGCGTGAGCGGCTCTTCGTGCGCGACACAGGTGGGCAGCCGTCGCGCGTCGCCCGTCTCCCAGCGTGGCGACTCGGTTTGACGGGCCCAAACCACGCTCTCGGGGCCCGCGATGATCGAGCCCGAGCGCTGCGGCGGAGGTGCGTCGCTCGACGCTGCCTGCCCCAGAGGCTCGGGTGGCAGCGCCGTACCTGCTGCGCAAGACGCGAGCGCGAGCACGCCGAGCATGACCCCGACAGCCTTCGACGCACCTCGCATCGTGGGGCAAATGGCCGCCGGTCGGGCAGTTGCTCGACGTGCCAAATTCGTCAGCCGCGTGAGGGCTTTCCTGATAGGGTCTGCCAGCGCTGAATGAGTCGTTTCACGACAACCATCAAGGTGGGCGCGCTCACCGTCGTCACGGTGCTCGCCGGCTTCTTGATTCTCCGGTTCGTCGACAAAGGCAGCTCGGACACCGACGGTTACCTCGTCTACGTCATCATGAATGACGTGAGCGGCATCGTCAAACGCTCACAGGTGCGGGTCGCCGGCATCCCGATCGGCAGCGTCGAAGACATCCGACTCGTGGAAGACAAGGGTCGCATCGACATCCGCGTCAAGCCCGACGTCGCGTTGTACGAGGACGCGCAGGCCAGCAAGGCCACACGCAACCTGCTCGGCGAGTACTTCATCTCGATAGCGCCGGGCACGCCCGGCAAGCGCCAGCTGAAGGACGGCGACCAGATCATGGGGGTGGCGGCCAGCGCAACGCCGGACGACGTGCTCCAGAACATGTCGCGCATCGCGCAGACGGTCGAGCGCATCACCAGCGCGCTCGAGGCGTCGGTCGGCTCCGAAGAGGCGCAGCAGAACATGCGCGACACGCTCGCGAACCTGGCCGAGGTCACCGAGGCGCTCAACCAGACAGTCGACGAGAACCGCGAGAGCATCCGCAACATCCTCGCGGGCGTCGAGGCGGTCACGCAGCAGGGTCAAGGCGACGCGATCCAGATCCTCGACAACGTGCGCGTCGTCACCGAGGAGCTCAAGCGCCTGATGGCGGGCACCGAGTCGGGCGAGCCGGGCGCGCGCGAGCGCGTCAACTCGCTCGTCGACCGGGTGAACTCGGCGACGCAGAGCCTGCAGAAAACGATGAGCAACCTCGAGACGACCACCGGCCGTCTCGAGCGCGGCGAGGGCACGCTCGGGCGCCTGACGAAGGACGAGAAGCTGATCGACGAGATCGAGGGCGTGGCCGAGAACGTCGGCACCTACGTGTCGAGCCTGTCGTCGCTGCGGACGATCGTGTCGCTGCGCACCGATTACCAGTTTCGCGCGCAGACGACGAAGGCGTTCGTCGAGCTGCGCCTGCAGCCGCGAGAAGACAAGTTCTACTCGATCGAGATCGTGAACGACCCGCGCGGCTTGACGCGCATCGAGCAGGTCAACGTCAGCACCACGAACCCGAACGAGCCGAACCAGTATCAAGAGATCCGCAGCGTAACGAGCAACGCCCTGCGCTTCTCGCTGCAGTTCGCGCAGCGCTTCGGTCCCTTCATCGGGCGGTTCGGCTTGAAAGAGTCGACGGGCGGCGTCGGCCTCGACGTGCTGCTCCTCGACGACGCCTTCGAGCTGCGGCAGGATCTGTTCGGCTTCGGCGAGGTGGTGCGCCCCCGCTGGCGCGTCTCGCTCGGGTACGCTTTCTTGAACCGCCTCTGGCTGCTCGGCGGTGTGGACGACATCATGAGTCTCGACCGTCGAGAGTACTTCGTCGGCATGCAGCTGCGGTTTGACGACGAGGATCTCAAGGCGGTGTTGCCCTTCGCCCCAACGCCCTGAAGCTCATGTCGAAGCTCTTTGCGTCGCGCCGGCTTCGCCGGCCATTGCTCGCGGCCCTGCTCGGTTCGATCGCCCTCTGGTCGTGCCGCAAGACGAACTTGCCGGTCGAGGTGCCCGGTCAACCCAGCGTGCGCCTGTATATCGTGTCGACGCTGGCGGGGGCGATGGAGCCCTGCGGCTGCCGCAAAGACATGCTGGGCGGCATCGATCACGCCGCCGCGTTGCTCGCCGCCGACGCGGCGAACGCGCCCCGCCGCCTGGTGCTCGGCGCGGGCCCCCTGTTTTTCCAGGAGCCCGAGCTGAACGCCGAGCGCCGCGAGCAAGACCTGTGGAAGGCCGAGACGCTCGCGGCCTCGCTCGCCGAGGTGAAGCTCGCAGCGTGGGCGCCGGGCGCCAACGATTTCGCTGCGGGCAGCGATGAGCTCGCGCGCCTCACCGGGCAATCCGGGGCGCGGCTGTTGGGCGCCAGCGTCGGCGCGGCGAGCGCCGTGCACACGGCCGTGTTCGACGTGGGAGGCTACAAGGTGGGCGTCGCAGGCGTCGGCGCGGGCGCCGATGGCGCGCCGCCTGCAGACGCGGCCCGCGTGCTCGGCGACGCCGAGCAGTCGTTGCGCGAAGCGGGCGCGCAGATCCGGGTGGCGCTCATCGCCGCCAAGCGCGGCGATGGCCTGCGCTTGGCCGAGAAGGTGCCCGGATTCGCGCTGGTCGCGCTCGGCAAGCCTACCGAGTCGGGCGATGCCAACGACGGCAGGTTTCCGCCGACCCTGGTGGGTGAGACACTGGTGGTTCAGGCGCCCAACCATCTGCAGGCATTCGCCTACGTCGACCTGTTCGTGCGCTCGGGCGACTTCTCGTTCCAAGACGGCGTCGGGCTGGAGCTCGCCGAGCAGCGCGACAGCCTGAAGAGCCGCATCGCCGAGCTCGAGTCGCGGCGCCAGCGCTCCGCTGAGCAGCACGCACCCGCCGAGCAGCTCGCGGCCGTCGACCGCGAGCTCGAGCGCGCCCGGGTCGAGCTCGGGCAGCTGGAGAAGAACGCCGCGGCGAAGCCCAAGCCCGCGGGCAGCGTGTTCGAGTACGACGAAGCGTTCGTGCGCGAAGGCCGCGGCAGCGACGCCGCTGTGGCGAAGCGCATGAGCGACTATTACAAGCGCGTCAACGATCACAACCGCGTGGCTCTCGCCGGGCGCCTGCCGCCGCCGCCGCCCTTCGGCGAGCTCGGATATTCGGGAGGGCAGGCGTGCATCTTCTGCCATCGCGAGGCCGACACCTTCTGGCGCGGCACGCAACACGCCGACGCCTACGCGACGCTGAGCCGCGAGTTCAAGGAGTACAACCTCGACTGCGTGAGCTGCCACGTCACGGGCTACGAGCGCCCCGGCGGCTCGACGGTGACGCACGTCGAGCGTCTGAAGAACGTGCAGTGCGAGGCCTGCCATGGCTCGGGCGAAGGCCACGCCAAGAGCGGCGGCGACACGAAGCTGATCACGAAGACGCCCTCGGAACGTGTCTGCAAGGGCTGCCACCACACGCCGCACGTCGCCGACGACTGGAGCGCCGCCGTCTCCTGGAGCAAGATCGTCGGGCCCGGGCACGGCGAGGGAGCCCAGTTCCCCGCCCAGAAGTGACGCCGTAGCGACGGTCTGGGCCACAAAAGGCGACGAGCGCCGTACCCCGAGGGGCCGGCGCTCGTGCGCTGCGGATGCTGTCAGTGCCCGGCGCCGTGCTCGGCGGCGGCCAGCGTGCCCGTCGCTTGCGGCGACTGGCTGTGGATCAAGCCAGCGAGCTGCTTGATCTGCTCGGGGTTCAGCTTCCCGCCAAACTTCGGCATCTTCGAGTTGCCACCGAACAGGTGCGGCTGCGCCGGGTCGCCGATGAAGCTGGCGAGCCACTCGGCGCTGGCGCGGCCCTTCAGGTTGGGGCCCGTGCCCGCCTTGCCGGCCTCGATCTCGTGGCAGTCCTTGCAGTCGAGCACCTCGTCGTAGACCTTGGAGCCCTTCTCGGCCATCGCCGCGTCGAGATCCTTCGGAGGCGCACCCGAGAGGCTGAGCACGTATTCGACGAGCTCGGCCATCTGCGTCTCGTTCACCTTGTCCAGCGGATACGGCTCCATCTCGTCGTCGTGCTTGGTGCCGCCGAAGTAGCGCTTGTCCTTCGGGTTGCGGATCAAGCCCGTCAGCCACTCGCGGGTGTTGTAGTCGCCGAAGTCCGGACCTTCGCTGCCGCCTACACCGTCGATGGCGTGGCAGCTCGAGCAGTTCTCCTTGAACAGCTTGAGCGCGGCGGCCTGCGGATCGTTCTCGAACACTGCGTCACCGCCCTGCGGCAGCACGCCCTTGCGAGCGAGCTCGCGCGCATACTCGGCTTCCTTCTCGGCGACGACCAGGCCCGACTGGTACTTCTCGTTCTTCGAGTCTTCGTCCTTCGCGAGCATCGTCAGACCGACCACGCCGGCCATCAACAGGCCCACGCCCGACAGCACCGGCAGCCGATCCTTCCAGGCGCGGCTCTGGGCCTTGTCGATCCAGGGCAGCATGACCAGGAAGGCCGCGCACGCGCCGGGGATGATCGCCGTGGCGATGATCTGCGAGGGGCCGTGGAAGTACTTGAGCAGCTGGAACAAGAAGAGGAAGTACCACTCGGGGCGGGCGACGAAGTTGCTCGCGGGCTGCGCCGGGGCAAACAGCTCGGAGCCGTGCGTGCTGAACGTCACGATCACGAGCAGCGACGCAGTGATCGCCATCGCCACGAGGTCGACGAACAGCTGCTCGGGCCAGAACATCACGCTCTTGCGATCGAGCTCGGCCTGCGGCAGCGGCGGCGGGGTGACGCCGTGCTTGCGGAACAGCGCGAGATGCGCGCCGAGCAAGCCCGCCAAACCGAGCGGGAGCACGAACACGTGCAGCGCGAAGAAGCGCGTGATGGTCAAGTTGCCGTAGAGGCTGCCGCCCTGCAGCAGGCGCTGCTGAGCATCGCCCGCCGGCATGCTGCCCATGATGCTGGTCGCCACCTGCGTGGCCCAGTAGCCCTTTTGATCCCAGGGCAGCAGGTAACCGGTGAGCGCAAAGCCGAGCACCAGCGCGGCCATGATGAGCCCGGTGAGCCAGTTCAGCTCGCGCGGCTTGCGGTAGGCGCCCGCGATCGTCACCTGCAAGAAGTGCAGCACGGTGACGATCACCATCGCGGACGAACCGTGATGATGAAGGCCTCGCAGGAACCAGCCCGCCGTCACCTGGTCGTTCAAAAAGGCGGTGCTCGCCCAGGCGTCGGTCGCCGAGGGGCTGTAGTACATCGCCAGCAGGATGCCGAGCACCACCTGCTGCATGAACAGATACATCAAGACGCTGCCGAACACGTAGCGTGCCCGTGCGCCCCCCGGGATCTCCTCGTTGGCCGCCTCGTGCCAGAGCTTCTTGATGGCCGCGCGCTCGTCGAGCCAATCGATAATCTTAGCCAGCATGTGCTCCCGGACTCCTATCGGTCTCCCTGGTGCCTCGCAGCTGAACCCCAGCTCGGTTTCGGCAGCGCGCCCCTTCGAACGTCGAGGGGGGCGTCGCCGCCGCTGGACCTACCTGGCCACATTCCGTGCGCGGCACATCATTTACATTGCCACGAGAGCCCGGGACCAACTTCCCGACTCCCGACCAAAACTCAGACTCGGACCATCCATCATTAAGTGTGCGCGGACTGGGTGCTGCGCATCGCTAACGAAAGTCGGACGACGAACACCCTGCGGACGTGACACGCCGCGCTCACACGCTCAGATCGTGTGCTTGTCGGGCACGCCGATCTTGAATCGGAGGTACTGGATCGAGAGCAGGCCGCCCTCTTCCTTACACTCGAGCGTGTCCATGACGCGCGGGGCCGGGCCGTCCTCGATCTTTCCGTCTTTACCGAAAGCCGAGCGATGGCAGGGGCATTTGAACTTGTCGGCTGCCGCGTCGTAGTCGATGGCGCAACCGAGGTGCGGGCAAACGGTGCTGTAGGCGACCAGCTTGCCATCGAGGTTGACCACCCAGGCCGACCCGACCTTCACCTGTTCGACCCGGTTCCAAGCGTCCATCTTGTCCGACAAAAGATCGACCTTGACGGGAGCGCCTCCGTGGAACTTCTCGAGGCGCCCGACAGGGATGTAACCGTGCGCACCCGTCGTGGTGTCGTGAGCCAGCGGGTACGCGAGATAGGCGATGGCAGGGCCGGCAGTGACCGCTGCCACACCCGCGCCGAGACCGTGAACCCCCAACTTCAGAAAGAGTCGACGTCCGTCGTCCTCAACCGGATGGCCCTTGTCTTTTGACATGGCGCGGGAGTCTAGGCGGGCGGTGCTTTGACGTGCAAGGACTTTCTCGTTGATCGATCGCCCCAAATGAGCATGGCTCGAGTGCTTCGTGCGACACCTGATGCGCATCGTGCCAACGCGCGGATCGCCCTGAAAACCAGCCTGATGCGCGACGCACGCGCGCGATGCGTCGACACCTGACGCCGCGCTGACGTCGGCCTCGTGCGTGCCACTCGTGTGACCGAACGCGCGACGTTTCTCCAGCGCAACGCGCCATCGTTTGCGATGCGATCAGCTTCGAAGGAAGCGCTGACACGTGCGCCATGCACATCGCACGCGTTGGAACGTTTGCTTCGACGTGACGTCACATCGACAGCCATCGCTCCGGGTGTTGCACCTACATGTTGCATCACCGGGCGAGCCCACCCCGCTGGAGAGCGGACGCCGCCAGAGGGATATCGTGAACCAGAGCTGTGAGCGAACCGATCGAAGCGAGCCGAACCGGAGCGCGCGCAGCCTCCTAGCACGCCCGCCTCGCACCTCGACACACCAAAAAGTACATGTCGCCGGTGAGCACGAAGTTACCAAACGTGCCCGAAACCAGCACGCTTCCGCAATCTGCGGCCAAAACCGCAAGCGGTGAATTTTACAGCCGCGCTCGCCCCTCGGCGTGTCGCAATGACAAGGCTTGTCCGACGCTATCGAGTGTGCATGCAAAACTCGGTCATCGATGCGTGAACCGACGCGTGTTGCGCACCGCCACGACACGCGTCGGCATTCATGCTCAATTCGCACGCACGAGCGACAATCTGACTGCAGCAAAATTAACCGCTCGGGTTGCGTCAGTGTCGAAACGATAAACGCGCTGTTTTTCTGCCTGATTCGCGATCGGCGGACATGACCTTCGCGTGAGACGCTGCTATCATGTCTCCTCTTAGCGAGCTTCACGGTCACCACTCGCGATGTTTGTTGGCGCATTGGGCACCCCAACCCATGCGGATTTTTTAGATGGTCGGTTTTGCATGGGGGCCCTTCTCTGAAGGGCGTTTCGCGGGTGCTGCGCTGCGGGTCTTCATCTCGCAGCTTCTCTCGAAATAGCCGTCGCTGATGACGGGGAAGAACGAGACGTCAGTCCACGCAGCAGCAGTTTCTGAACAGAGCCCGAAGGAGCGAACAATGTCAGTCCAGAATTCCGCGCAGGGAGCCCAGGAGCATCGAGGTGTCATCCAGCAACTGGCGAGCATGGTTCGCCCAGGTCCAGCGCTGGGTTACGACTTGGTGCGCGCCTACCTGGGGATCGGCCTCTTCGTCCGCGGCATCCTCTTCGTGTCACAGCCGGAGTTGGTGCTCGGTTACCTGCAAGACATCCACGGCTGGTTCTGGCCGTACGCGCTCGTTCACTTCGTCGCCGTGGCGCACTTGTGCGGCGGTCTGATGCTGGGCGTCGGCCTCGCCACGCGTCTCGCGGCCGTGATTCAGATCCCGATCCTGTTCGGCGCCGTGTTCTTGGTCCACTCGCAGGCGGGCCTCTTGAACGTGGGTCAGTCGCTCGAGTTCTCGGGCCTCGTGCTCGCGCTGCTCCTGGTTTATCTGACGTTCGGTTCGGGGCGCCTCTCGGTGGATGCCTTCCTCGCTCGCGCCGAAGTTCGCTCCCTCGAGGTGCAGACGCCGAGCCTCATCCCGGAGCGTCCGCTGCGCGGTCAAGTCGCTCTGGCGCGCGCCACGGTGCCCCAGAAGTACAGCTGATCTTCGGCCTCTAGGCGCCGCGAGCAACGCGGCACTCCAGCCCCCGGCGAGCTCTTCCCAAGCGGTGAGCTCCCGGGGGTCTTTCGTTTTGTCGCCCGTCTTGGGTGGGTGCTCGCGCGCCGCCGGTGCCAGCGGCGCGCGCCAGCGGGGGGCACGCGCACCGCGCGAGCCCTGCAGCGGCCCCTCACTCGATGTTGTACTTGAGGAACGCGCCCTGCCGGTAGCTGAGGATGTACGTCAGCGCGAACGCGAAGTAGGTGGCGCAGACGGCTGCCCAGAGCGACGTGGGACGCCAGTGGAACAGGTAGGCCAGCACGCACAGCGGCACCTGCACCAGGCAGATCACGAGGGTGTCGAGCCGCAAGCTCTGCCGCGTGGCGCCCGCACCCTGGATGGCCGAGCCGAGCACGATCCCGATGCCGAGCCCCACATAGCCCGGCGCGACCATGGCCAGGTATTCCATGGCGGCGTCGACGACTTCGGGGGTCGAGTCGAACAGCATCACGAACTGCTTGCCCCACAGCGAGCAGGCCGCCGCGAACGCGGCCATCATGATGGCGTTGTAGAGCGTCGCATACCAGCCGCTCTGCTTGGCGCGCGCGCTCTGCACGGCGCCCAAGTTCTGCCCCACGAACGTCTGCGCGGCGCTGCCCCAGCCGAGGCCCACGTAGAGCGCCATCGTCTCGAGCCGCAGCACGAGGCCGAGCGCCGTCGACATCGATTGATCGCCCTCGGTGGTGTACAGGCGCTGCGCCACCGCCACGACCACGAAGATCGCCAGCACGCGCACCACGAGCTGCGAGCTCGTGGGCCACCCGATCTCCCAAATGCGCCGCATTTGCGCGAGGTTAGGGGGTGCCCGATCCGGTCGGGCGAAGAGGCCGAAGCGGCGGAAGGCGATGTAGAAGATCGGGAACAGGCCGAAACAGCGCGCGAGCACGGTGGCCCACGCTGCTCCCACCAGCTCCATGCGCGGGATGCCGAGCCGCTCGGCGATCATCGGACCCCAAGCGAAGGCGGCAGGCGCGGGCCCGGGCCCGTACACGAACAGCACGGCCAGCACCAGGTTGGCGACGTTCGCGATCACGAGCAGCACGATCGGCGTCTTGCTGCTGCCGAGCGCGCGCTGGATGGTGATCAGGTGCAGCAGAAGGAAGATGGTGAAGCTGCCGCCCATCATCACGCGCAAGAACGACGTGCCGACGCGAGCCACCTCACCCTTGGCTCCGGCCAGGCCCACCATCAGCGCTTCGGCGCCAAACAGGCCGACCAACGACGTCAGTGCGCTCACGCCGATGAGCAGCAACACCGACTGCCAGGCGACGCGGCGCACGCCCTCCATGTCGCCCTCGCCCTGCTTGCGGCTGATGATCGCGCCCGTGGCGATCGACAGGCCGTAGCTCAGGATGGTGCCGAGCGCGCCGATCAAATCGGCGACGCCGATCGCTCCGAGCGCGGCGCTGGCCGTATGCCCGCCGAGCCCGGAGATGATGTAGGCATCGACCAGGTTGAAGCTCGTCTGGAGCCCCATGCCGAGCGCCAGCGGCACGCCGAAGCGCGCGATCTCGAGTGCCAGGTGCCCCGTCAGGATGCGCACGCTCGCCGGGCTGACCCGTGTCGAGGGGGGCGCGGGGCGCGCCGCGGGCGAGCTGGGGGTCGACGAGGAGGAAACCATGCTGCTCTTCGGGGTGTTCTCGGTCGGCCTCATGAGGCCGCGTCTCGGGCTCGCTCGAAGCAGTCGTCGAGGATGCGCAGCGTCCGGCGCCGGCTGCGTGTCGACTCGACCCAGGCGTTCGTCTTCGGGTCGTGATAGCCGCTCACCCGCTCCGCCTCGCTCGCGGCGCCGTGGAAGCGTGTGATGCGCGCCATCAAGAGCTCGCGCACATACTTGCCCACGAGCGACGCGAGCATCACCAGCGGATCCCGCGCGTCTGCGTCTTGCACGAAGTAGATCTCGCCCAGGCCAGGGAAGTAGTAGCCGCTCTTCTTCTTGCTCATCACCAGCGTCGTGTGCAGGCGTCCGGAGAGCGGACCGAAGAACCGATCGTAGTCCGTCATGCCGCCGACCTTGCCGCAGACGGCCGTCAGATCGCGACCCGCGTGCTCGCGCAGCGAGAGCAGCAGCGCTTCCATGGCGTGCAGGTCGCTGATGAAGCGGTTGCCACCGCCGGCACGCGCCAGGTTCAGGCGCTGCGTGCAGGTGCTGGCCACACGCACGGCGCGCACGCTGACGCCGCGCAGCGACAGCTTCTGCACGTGCCCCGCGATGCGCGCTCGCAGCTCGCCGCTCGACCCGAACGCCTCGCCCTCGGCGCCCCAGCACTGTCCGCTGACATGCGAGGGGCAGTGCCGCGTCAGGCTGTCGGAGGGCTCGAGCGACAGGTGCTCGAACAACGCGCGCGGCGTCTCCCAGCGATCGCCCGTGAGCACGCGCGCCCACGCCTCACCCAGCGTGCTGTCGGCGTGGCTGACGAGACGCTTGGAGTCGCCCAAGTCTTCCCGGATCTTCCCGCGCGGCGGGCGCGCGAGCGTCGCTTGCCCGGCAGGGTCGACGTCCGCCAGGACGGCGGTGACCACGAGCGGCCCGAGGCGCGCCCCCAGGCCATTCTCGTCTACGCCGACCCGGCAGCGGGCGTCACCACTTCGCATTCCGGGCCATCTCTACCGCACGTGCCTGGAACCACTGCCCCGCCGGCGGCCCACTCTTGCACTCGCCGTCAGACTCCCCGGGCCGCTTGATCCAGACGAATGCGTCGAGCTCCGGCACGCCGGTGTCGCCCGACGGCGGGCGGCCGAGCGCGCGTCCTTCGGGGTTGCACCAGAACTCGTTCACGCTCGAGGGGGCCGGGCCGTTGCCGTTGCGGCTCGAGTCGATGATGAAATGCTTGTCGCCCCCGAGCGCCGCCACGACGCTCTTGCCGTATTCGATGAGCTGCGGGTCGGCCTCGAAGTTAGACACGTTGAGCGAGAAACCACGCGCCTTCTCGACGCCGGCGAGCTTCAGACGCTCGGCCATCTCTGCCGACGGCACCCAGTTGGAGTGGCCGGCGTCGATGTAGACGTCGACCCCCGGCTTTGCCTCCAGCACCTCGACCGCGTTGCGGATGAGCTCGAGGCGCTTGGCTTGATCGGCCTCGGACAAACACTGCTTCAAGAGCGGGATGGCGTCGGGCTCGAGCACGACCACCGCGCGGCGCTCGCCGATGCCGTTGGCGAACCCCTGGATCCAGGTGGCATAGGCGTCCGAATCCGTCGCCCCGCCCGCCGAGTATTGCCCGCAGTCGCGGTTGGGCACATTGTACGCGACCAGCACCGCAAGCTCGCCCGCCTTCTCGGCGGCGTTCACGTAGTTGGTGACGACGGTGCCGATGTCGCCGCTCCAGCTACCGAACCAGCTCGCCTGAGGCTGCGCCGCAATTTTCCCGAGCAGAGCTGCGTCGGCGGGGCTGGCCTGCTCGGCCTGCTTTTGCGCGTTCTCGGCGTTGGAGTAGGGCGCACGGTACATCGAGATGCCGGCGAACGGATTGCCGGCGCCGGACGCACCCGGAGCGGGGGCCTCGGGCGAGGCTGCTGGTGCGGACGCCGACGAAGCGGCACAGCCCGCAGAGAATAGGCCAGCAACGAAGAGCCCTGCGGCGGCGAGCCCCGTGCCCATCATACAGCCGAGCCCGCTCACCCGGTTCGCTCGAGACAGAGACTGAGATGACGTCAGGGCCAATCGAAGCATCGGCGATGGATTACCGCAGGGCCCTCGGGGTGTAAAGGTTCCG
>Ga0335075_10014490_pt1 | contig 11835 bp, 10 predicted proteins | sample Lox_Sample_24_FD_206723 | JGI IMG/M metagenome (GOLD analysis project Ga0335075, IMG submission 206723) | Soil microbial communities from Loxahatchee National Wildlife Refuge, Florida, United States - Lox_Sample_2.4 | ecosystem: Environmental > Terrestrial > Soil > Wetlands | place: USA... | reverse complement strand
AGTCGCCTTCGTCACCGGCCACGAGGATCCAGAGAAGGCGGAGACGGCGCTCGACTGGGATGCCCTCGCCTCCTTCCCCGGCACGCTCGTCTTCTACATGGGGGTCAAGCGCCTCGGCGAGAACGCGGCGGCGCTGATCGCCGCCGGGCGCGATCCCGGGGAGCCCGCGGCGGCGATCGAACGCGGGACCTGGCCCGGACAGCGGACCGTTAGCGCGACGCTGGGGACGATCGCGGCGACGGTCGAGCGCGAGGCGGTGAAGGCGCCGGCGCTGATCGTGGTCGGCGCGGTGGCGGCGCGGCGCGAGGCGCTCGCCTGGCTGGAGCGCCGCCCGCTGCACGGCCGCACCGTCGTCGTCACCCGGGCGCGGGCCCAGGCGAGCGGCCTGGCGGCGACCCTGCGCAGTCTCGGGGCGACGGTGGTCGAGCTGCCGGCGATCCGGATCGAGTCGAAGCTCGACACCGACGCGGTGCGCGACGCGGCAGCCGGCATCGGTGCCTACGACCTCGTCTGCCTCACCAGCCCCAACGGCGTGAACCTCCTCTTCGCCGCGCTCGCCGCCGCCGGGCGCGACGCCCGCGCTCTGGCGACGGCGACCGTCGCCGCGATCGGTCCCGGCACCGCCCGCGCCCTTGCCGCCCACGGCATCGCCGCCGACGTGATCCCGGAGCGCTTCGTCGCCGAGGCGCTGGTCGAAGCGCTGGCGAGCGTCGAGGTCGAGGGCAGGAAGGTGCTCGTCGCCCGCGCCGCCGAGGCCCGCGACGTCCTCCCCGACGCGCTGCGCGGCCGCGGCGCCGAGGTCGACGTCGTCGCCCTCTACGAGACCGTCCGCGAGGCCCCCGACGAGGAGGCGATCGCAGCGGCCCAGAGCGCCGACTACGTCACCTTCACCTCCTCCTCGACGGTGGCGAACCTCACCGACGCCCTCGGCGAGCGCTTTCCCGCCGCCGCCCGCATCGTCTCGATCGGCCCGGTGACGAGCGCCGCGGTCCGCGACGCCGGCCTCGAGGTCGCCGTCGAGGCCGACCGTCACGACGTCGACGGCCTCCTCGCCGCCCTCCTCGCCGACGCCGCCACCCGCTGACGCGATGGGGTGTGGAGCGAAACCGTCCCCATGCGGCGGTAGAGCTCCCCACCACCCTGCGGGCGGTGGGCTGTGGAGCGTTGCTCTCGCTATGCGACAGCAACGCTCCACAGCGCGTCGGGGCCACGGAGTCTCCCTCGGCCCATGACCGAGGGAGACTCCACGCGCGGCTCCGGGTTCGGGTCGCCGCATCGGCACTTCGCGCGCGTCGGATCGACCAACACGGTCGCGCGGGAGCTGGCGGCGGCGGGGGCGCCGCGGGGGACGGTGGTCACCGCGGGGGAGCAGACCGCGGGGCGGGGACGGCAGGGGCGCTCTTGGACGGCGCCGCCCGGTTCGGCGCTTCTCTACTCGACGATCCTCCGGCCCCTCGAACCGCGCCATTCCGTCCTCCCCCTCGCCGTCTCCCTCGCGGTCTGCGAGGCGGCGGAGCAACTGCGGCCCGGCATCCGTTGCCAGGTCAAGTGGCCCAACGACATCCACCTCGACGGCCGCAAGCTCGCGGGCATCCTCATCGAGGCGCGCCCCCAGGACGGCTGGGCCGTGATCGGCGTCGGCCTGAACCTCACGATCGCCCCCGCTGCCTTCCCCCCCGACCTCCGCGACCGCGCCACGTCCCTCTACCCATCCCCCGCCACCTCTCGCCCACCCGGCCCTCATGAGCGCGAGGACGAGATGAGGGCCGGATGGGCGAGCGAGGCGTCGGCTTCCCTGAACGCCCGGGCCTCGGCCGCCCTTGGCGAAGCCCTCACCTGCTGGGTCGATTCTCCCGAGGAGAAGATCCTCTCCGCGTGGCGCAACCGCGACGCCCTCCGCGGCCGCGAGGTCGCCTGGGAGTCCGGAGCGGGCGTCGCCGACGGGATCGACGAGCGCGGCTACCTACTGGTCCGACTCGCCGACGGAGACCGCGTCGCCCTCGGCGCCGGCGACGTCCACCTGACCAGCTTCTGAATCGCCGCCCGGCGCGGCTTTCGCTTTCCGTTTGCGTTTCGGTTTCGCCGCCGCTTTCGGTTTGGCGGTTTTGGTGGCGGTTTTGGCTTTCGCCGCTTTGCGTTTCGTCGGTTTCGCCTCGCCGCCGTCCCGCGGCTCCTCGCCCTGCGCCGCCTCGCCCGCAGCGTCGTCTTCGCCCGCGGCTTTCGTCGCCTTGCGGCGCCGAGCGCGTTTCGGCTTCTCCGCCGGCTCGCCGGCGCCGTCGTCGGCCCGAGGCTCGACTCCCGCGTCCGCGTCGGCGCCATTCTCGCCGGCGTCCTCGGCGGCTTTCGCGGCTTTCGATTTCCGCCGCCGCCGTTTCGGTTTCTCCGCGGGCTGATCGCCGTTGGCCGACCCGGTCGTCTCGACCTGCGGCTCATCCCCGGCGACCGCGGCCTCCGCCCCGTTCTGCGCCGCCTCCGGAGCCGATCCGTTCTCACCGTTCTCCCCCTCGCCGTTGCCGCCGCGCTTGCGCTTGCGCCGCCGCTTGCCGCCTTTGGGGAAGTTCCGCAGCAGCTCGCGCGCCACGGCCGACGGTTTCCGGGCCATCCGCATCCGCGCCCCGCGCAGCACCTCCTCGCCCTCCGGCGTGTGCGAGACGGCCGCGGCGAGCAGCGCCACCGCCAGCCGGCGATCCTGTTTGCGCGCCGCGTGGACGAGCCGGCGGGCGTTGCGCCCATGGGCCCGCCCGCTCGAGTTGACCAGCAGCCCGAGCAGCCGCTTCGTCTCCGGCCAGCGCTGGACCGCGTACTCCTCGTGCAGTTCGCGCGTGTAGCCGGCCAGCCGCCAGACCCACGCCTGCGCCTGGTCGCGCCGCCCGATCCGCTTGTCGATCAGCGCCTGCAGCAGGGTCTTCGTCCCCGCCCGCTTGTCCTCGCGGCTCCAGGTGCCGACGATGTCGATCGCGTCGTCGAAGGCGTCGGCGTCGCCGAGGTCGGCGATCTCCCCCAGCGCTTTCAGCCGCAACTGCGCGTTGCGGTTGCGCTGCACGCAGGTGAGCAGGAAGCGGCGACGCAGCTCCTTGGTGCGATCGTTCTGCAGCATCGCCCGGGCGCGCCGCCAGCCCTGGGTGTTCACCCGCGCCCCGGCCAGCGCCGCCCAGGCGTGCTGCTCGGGGTAGTCGAGGTTCTCCACCGCGATCCGCCAGATCTCCCGTTCGAGCACCTCCATCCGTTTCTCCTCGACGTCGGAGACCGGGACGATCCGCCGCTCCACCCGCACCTTGCGCCCGCGCCCGCGCCGCACCGGCCCGACCACGATCGCGCCGCCGCGGTAGACGTCGCGGTCGAGCAGGCTGTGCAGGGTGACGATCGTCTCGTCATGCGTCGTCGCCGGGTGGACGAAGTCGATCACGAGCCCCGCCTCCTTGCCCGGCGCCCGCCGCGTCACGCGGCCCACCCGCTGCTGGTAGATCCGCCGCGAGGCGGTCGGGGCGAGGTGCATGCAGATCGTCGCCCGCGGGCTGTTCCAGCCCTCGGCCAGCAGCTGCGCGTTGCAGAGCACGTCGACGTCGCCGCGTTCGAAGCCGGCGAGGATGTCTGCCAGTTCGCGCTTCGGCGTCTCGCCGGAGACCGCCTGGGCGTTGATCCCGACCGCGCGGAACGCCTCCGCCACGTTGTAGGCGTGCTGGACGCCGGCCGTGTAGAGGACGCCCGGGGTCTTGCGGAAGCGCGACTTGTAGAGGTCGGCGATCGCGAAGTTGAACGGGCCCTGGTCGAGCAGCGCCGCCAGCTCCTCCTGGTCGAAGTCCTGGTCGACCTCGCCTTTGCGCAGCGGCACCTTGGCGATCGTCCGCACCCCCGGGCCGGGCGGGATCCGCAGGCAGCGCAGCGGCGAGATCACGCCGCGGCGGGCCGCCTGGGCGAGGTCGAAGCGCGAGGTCTGGGTCGGGAAGAGGTCGGCGACGTGGCGGGCGATCAGCGCGCCGGTCGCGGTCATGCCGATGAAGACGGGGCCGGGCCAGGCGCGGATGCAGGCGCTGGTTTTCTCGCCCAGCGCGGTGTGCGCCTCGTCGCAGATCACCACCGAGTAGGCGTCCGACACTTTCTTGTGGTTGCGGACGAACCACTGGTAGGTCTCGACCGTGACCGGGCCTTCGGCGTCGTCGCGGTTGCCGAGCAGCGGCGGACGCAGGCGCTCCTTGTAGCCGCGGTCGGAGATCTCGCCGATGAACTGGTCGACCAGGTTGCGCCGGTGGGTGAGGATCAGGACGCCGCCGGTGCGGGTCGCCTCGATGAAGCCGACCGCGGCCACCGTCTTGCCCGCCCCGGTCGCGTGCTCGAACCAGAAGCGGCGCGAGGCGCCAGGATCGTCGGGGGCCTCCTCGACCACCTCGTCTTCGTCGTCGGGGGAGGCGGCTTCGGTCCAGTCCTGCGGCTCTTCGTCCTCGGCCTCGTCCTCCGGCTCCTCGCCGTCGGCGGCCTCGTCTTCCTCGGCGCCTTCGGGGGCCGCGTCGTCGCCGAGCTCCGCTTCGGCGGTGTCGGGCTCGTCGACCCCCGCTTCGCCGGCGGGGAGGTCCACCCCGCCCTCGGCCGAGCCGACCTGCTGCTGGGCCATCAGCTCGGCGAGCGTGCCGGAGAGCGCGTCGACCTGATGCGGGGAGAGCTCGGCGCCGTCGCGCAGGGTCGGCGGCTCGGAGGCGAGGAAGCGCTCCAGCCCGAGCAGCAGCGAGTAGTTGCGCCGCCACTCGATCGAGGGCTCGGAGGCGCCGCCGTCGATCTCGCTCAGCGCGTGGTCGAGCGCCTCGCGGCGGGCGGTGCCGGGGGCAAGGGCCTCCGGTCCCTCCCCGTCGAGCAGGAACGGCTCACGCGCGAACTCGGACGCACGCTCGATATCGGCGTTACTGGGTGCCGCGCCAGCGGCAACGTCGGTGGTGTTGGCCATAGAAGGCTTTGGTGTCTGCCCTCGGTCGCAACTGACTGACGACCGCCGGGCGAGATGGAACGAGGGCTACGGGAAGCCGAAAGTTCGTCCCCCCGAGAACTCTGAGGTCCGCGAACCGCGAACCAAACGTCCTCGTATTGTAATCACGGAGCGGATGAGACGGCGAATCACACCTGCGCTGGCGCTGATGGCGGGCCTCGCGCTCGCCGCCTTCGCGGCGGGCTGCGGCTCCTCGAGCGGCGGCGGCTCGACCCATCCCGACTACGCGGCGAAGCTGAAGGGCGCGCCGGCGCCACTGGCGGAGCTCTACGGCGAAGCCAACCGGGTGCTGCCCGGGGGCAAGGACGCGCTGGAAAAGCGGATCGGCGAACTCGGCTATCCGGCGGTGGTCAACGTCTGGGCCTCCTGGTGCGGGCCCTGCCGCTACGAGTTCCCGATGTTCCAGGAAGCCTCGGCGAAGTTCGGCAAGCGGGTCGCCTTCCTCGGCGCCGACTCCGAAGATTCTGAAAAGGAAGCGGAAAAGTGGCTGGCCGACAATCCGGTTCCCTATCCGAGCTACTACGAAGGCGGCTTCGCCTACGCCTCCTCGCTGAAGGCGAGCGGCCCTCCCGCCACCGCCTTCTACGACGCCGAGGGCAAGCTGGTCTACGTGAAGCTCGGCCAGTACGCGCACGAGTCCGATCTCGAAGAAGACATCAGGCGCTACGCGCTGGGAGGCGCATAATTAGGCCATGGAAGCCTTCGTCATCATCGCCCTGATCGGGATCGGGTTGTTGGCGGCGGAGCTGCTGCTGCCGACCGGCGGACTCCTGGCGGCGCTCGGGATCGCCGGGCTGGTGGTCGGCGGGATCCTCGCGCTGGGCTCCAGCGACAGCGCCGCCGAGTACGTCGGCGGCGCCCTGATCACGCTCGCGATCCTCTCCGCGCTCAGCTTCTTCTACATCACCCGCAAGGTGATCCACACGACCGGGGACCTGCCGAAACGGGCGGGGACCGAGGAAATGGTCGGCGGCGAGGCCGAGGCGCGGTCGACCATCGACCCGACCGGCAAGGCGTTCATGCGCGGCACGCTGTGGTCGGCGCGGCTCGCCGAAGGTGTGGAGCCGGTCCGATTCGGGGATAGAGTCCGGGTGGAGGCGGTCGACGGGCTGACGCTCGTGGTGCGGCCGCTCGCCTCGCCAGTCCAGCAACCCAGCCAAGGAGCGAACTGAATGGCGGTAGTGGTCGGGATCCTCGTCGTCATCGTCCTCTTCGGGCTGATCGCGCTGGGCCTGTCGGTGCGGGTGCTGCGCGAGTACGAGCGTGGCGTGATCTTCCGCCTCGGCCGGCTGATCGCGACCAAGGGCCCGGGCCTGATCCTGCTGATCCCACTGATCGACCGGATGGTCAAGGTGGACCTGCGGACGGTGACGCTGAACATCCCGCCGCAGGAGGTGATCACGCGCGACAACGTGCCCTGCCGGGTGAACGCGGTCGCCTACTTCCGCGTGGTCGACCAGAACCGGGCCGTGGTCGAGGTGGAGAACTACCTGATCGCGACCTCGCAGATCGCCCAGACGGCGCTGCGCTCGGTGCTCGGCAAGGCGGAGCTCGACCAGCTGCTGGCCGACCGCGAGCGGCTGAACGAAGACCTGCAGAAGATCATCGATGAGTCGACCGAGCCGTGGGGCGTGAAGGTGACCGCGGTGGAGATCAAGGACGTCGAGATCCCCGACCAGATGCAGCGGGCGATGGCGCGGCAGGCGGAGGCCGAGCGCGAGCGGCGGGCGAAGATCATCAACTCCGAGGGCGAGTTCCAGGCGGCGCAGAAGCTCACCGACGCGGCCGACATCATCAGCACCAACCCGGCCTCGCTGCAGCTGCGCTACCTGCAGACGCTGCTCGAAATCGGCTCCAACCAGAACACGACGGTGGTCTTCCCGCTGCCGATGGACGTGCTCGAGCCGTTCGTCGGGGGATTTCAGCGCGACAAAGGCAAACCGCCGAAACCGCGGCCGCAGGCGCCCACGCCACCGGGCGGCGGCGAGCCGGTGCCGGGCGTGCCCGACTCGGGGCTGCCGCCGGAGGACGACGCCCCGCCGGCACCCGACGAGCCCGATCTGCCACCCTCCCGCTCCTGAGCGCCAGTCCCGAGATCCGCATCGACCAGCTGAGCGGGCTGAGGTCCATCCTCGCCCCGGGCCGCGCCGCGCGGCCTGACAACTTCACCACCCGGCGCAGCGAGCCGAAGGGGCCGGACGGATGCCCGTTCTGCACGGGCAACGAGGCGCAGACGCCGCCCGAGCTCTACGCGCTGCGCCCCGACGGAAGCGCGCCGGACACGCCGGGGTGGCGGACCAGGGTCGTGCCGAACCTCTATCCGGCGCTGGGCGCGCCCGACGACGGGCCGCCGGGGAGCCCGGAGGCCGAAGCGGGCTCCTTCTCCTCCAGCGGCGATCCGCTGTTGACCTCGCGGCGGAGCGGCGAACCGGACCTCTTCAGCGCCCGGCCCGCGACCGGGGCGCACGAGGTGCTGATCAACTCGCCGCGGCACGTGACCGCGATGGCCGAGCTCGACGACACCGAGTTCGCCGACGCGGTGGCCACCTGGAGAGAGCGGATGCGGGCCCACCGGGGCGCCTCCTACCAGCAGCTGATCGTCAACGAGGGCGGCGGCGCCGGGGCCTCGCTCGAGCACACCCACGCACAGCTCTACGCGTTGCCGTTCGTGCCGGCGGCGGTGGCGCGGGAGCGCGAGCGGGTCGGCGCCTACGGCGAACGGACCGCCGGGGCGGGGCTGCTCGCCGACGTGCTGGTCGAGGAGGTGCGGCGCAAGGAGCGGCTGGTGGCGATCGACGACGAGGCGGCGCTGATCTGCCCGTGGGCCTCGCGCGGGCCGTTCGAGCTGCGCGTGATCCCGCGGCGCGAGGTGGCCCGGTTCGAGGAGGACAGCGGCGGCGCGGCGATGATCGCGACCGCGATGCGGCTGCTGGCGGCGCGCTTCGGCGAGCCGCCGGAGCTGAACCTCTGGGTGCGCACGGCGCCCCAGGACGCGGAGCAGTTCCACTGGCACGTCGACATCGCGCCGCGGCTGACGATCAAGGCGGGCTTCGAGCTCGGCACCGGGGTGGACATCAACGTCTACCCGCCGGAGAAGGCGGCGGCGGACCTGCGCGAATGCCTCTAGGCGGTTGACGTCATGAAGAGGTGGGCGCGGAGGGGTGGAACCGTCTGAAGCCGGCGCCCGAGGGAGGAACGCGACGGAGAGGTGCGGACCTCCACCATTCCTTATGAGGTCACGACCCGCTCCGCCCATCTCCCCACCGGTCGTCCGCATTTACCCCCGCTCAGAGGGGGAACGCGGACACCGCCGAGGTGGGACGGCCTTCTCGCACGTGACCGTCACGTCTTCGCGGGGATCCCGACGCAAGGCACCCGTCCCTGTGCCGCTCCCTACGAGGCTCTCCCGTCCCGCCGCTAGAGCCGCCCGGCGCCGATCGGGGCGGCCAGCACGGAATCGAGCAACCCGGGGAAGCGGGCGTCGACGTCCTCGCGGCGGAGGCGGCTCATCTTGCTCGTCCCCTCCTTCCACTGTTCGACCAGGCCGGCCTCGCGCAGCACCCGGAAGTGGTGGGTGCGGGTCGATTTGGTGATGTTCGGAGCGAAGCTGCCGCAGGGCCGCGGCTCCTCGCTGCGGGCGAGTTCGGCGACGATGCCGCGCCGCTGCGGATCGCTCAGGGCGTGGAGGACCAGGGAGAGGTCGATGCGATCGCGGTCGGGGCTCTCGAAGCTCATCGGGAGCATGATACGACGATCATCGAACTTTGTGGTACGTTGACCGTCGTACTAAGGGAGCCCCCATCGGGGTAAGTGCACCGGACCAGAAACTCTCCCCCCTCCCGTTCCGATGAAGCGACTCCAGCAAAACGCCCTCCTGGTGACCGTCTGCCTCGCGCAGTTCATGGTCATCCTCGACATCTCGATCGTCAACGTCGCCCTGCCGAAGATCCACGAGGCGCTCGGCTTCTCCGATTCCGGTCTGCAGTGGGTCGTCAACGCCTACACGCTGACCTTCGCCGGCTTCCTGATGCTCGCCGGCCGCGCCACCGACCTCCTCCCCCGCCGCCAGGTCTTCCTCGTCGGCGTCGGGCTCTTCGCCGCGGCCTCGCTCGGCTGCGCGCTCGCCGACGGCCAGGGTGTCCTGATCGGCGCCCGGGCGATCCAGGGCTTCGGCGCCGCCGTCATCTCCGCCGCCAGCCTGGCGATCGTCACGGGCTCCTTCAAGGAAGGCGCCGAGCGCAACCGCGCCCTCGGCCTCTGGGCCGCGATGGGCGGCATCGGCGGATCCGCCGGAGCGCTGCTCGGCGGCGCCCTCACCCAGGGATTCGACTGGCCCGCGATCTTCATCCTCAACGTGCCGATCGGCCTGGCGGTGCTCCTTGCCGCCCACCGGCTGATCCCCCGCGAGGCCGCCGTCGCCCAGGAGCGCAAGCTCGACGTCCCCGGCGCGGTGCTGATCAGCGGCGGCCTCACCGCGATCGTCTACGGCATCGTCCGCACCGACACGCTCGGCTGGGGCGCCCTCGGCGTGCTCATCCCGCTGGCCCTCGGAGTCCTCCTGCTCGGCCTCTTCACCCTGGTCGAGGGCCGCCTCGCCACCGACCCGCTGATCCCCCTCGACGTCTTCAAGATGCCCGCCCTGCGCGCCGCCAACCTGATCGTCACCCTGCTCTTCGCCGGCATGTTCGGCATGTGGTACTTCGTCTCCCTCTTCCTCCAGGAAGTGAAGGGCGAGAACGCGCTGGTCACCGGGATCTCCTTCCTGCCGATGACCCTGCTCGTCTTCGCCGGCTCGGCGACCGCGCCGAAGCTGGTCGGCCGCTTCGGCGTGCGCCCGACGCTGACGTTCGGCATGTCGCTGGCCACCCTCGGCTTCCTCGTCCTGGCGACGGTCGACGCGAGCAGCGCCTACGAGGTGGCGATCCTGCCCGGCGGCATGCTCACCGCGCTCGGCGCGGGCTGGTCGCTGGTCCCGGCGACGATCGTCGCGGTCAAAGGCGTGCCGCCGGAGCAGAACGGGCTCGCCTCCGGCGTCGTCAACACCTCGCGCCTGATCGGCGGCACCCTCGGCCTGGCGGCGCTGACGACGATCGCCACCTCGCGCACCAACGATCTGCTCGCCGGCGGGACCGCCCACCTCGACGCGCTGACCAGCGGCTACAAAGTCGGTTTCCTGGTCGGCGCCAGCCTGTGCTTCACCGGCGCGATCGCCGCCGTCACCCTCCTGCGCGGCAGCCCCGAGGGCGCCAACCAGGCCCCGCAGGCCGCCTAACCCAAGCCCCCCACCCCCGATGCGTTCGCACTAATCGCCGCTATGCGGCGATTAGTGCGAACGCACTCGGCGTGTAGGGTCCGGCTCCGTGGCGCCCAACCCTCGACCGATCCCTCGCTTCATCGCCGACACCAGCCAGGACGGCATCGCCGGCGGCCGCTTCGCCGCCCGCCTGCGGGAGGCCTTCGCCGGCGCCGTCGAGGGGATCGCCGACCTTCCCGCCGGCGCCGCCGTGCCGGAGGAGGTCGACTGGTTCCCGGAGCGCACCTGGGGCGGCCGCGTCTGGGTCCCCTGCTCGGCCCGCACCGAGAGCGAGGAGGGCACCCTCGAGCTCTACGGCCACGTCTCCTACGACCTGCCCGAGGGCGACGGCGACCCGACCGGCTTCCGCGCCACCGCCGACTTCACCGACGTCCTCGCCGAGGACAACCCGGACTGGAAGATCGACCTCAACGACGACGTGATCGGCCGCTGGCGCGGCGAGAACGGCCGCGCGGGCGCGGTCACCCTGGTCTGGGGGCGACCCCTCGTCCGCGGCGCCGTCGCCGCCACCGCCGAGCTCGACGGCGACACCGTCGACCAGGAAGAGATCCTCCGCGACCGCTTCACCCTGGTCGCCCTCGATGCCCTCGAGGCCTACGGCGACGACGTCTTCATGGAGGTCAAGCTCTGGAGCCGACGGGCGATGGAGCTCGCCGCCGAGAGCCTCTACGCCGCGGTCGAAGAGGACGAGCCGGCCGCCGAGGCCTGAGGTACGGCGCACCCCGACTTGAGCGACAATCCCGCCCGGGGCCCCGATAGCTCAGCTGGATAGAGCGATCCCCTCCTAAGGGATAGGCCGCTGGTTCGAATCCAGCTCGGGGCATAGACAGGCGATGCGAACCCTCTCGCGGTGATCCTCAGCCCCCGGTGCCGAGAGCGGCACGGGCCAGGCGCCGCGGCTCGCCTGGCTCGACGTAGTAGGCGAGGAGGCATTCGAGGAGGCGGGGGAGAAGTCGAGGGAGGTCCGAGGCTTCGTCCGCGAGGACGAGTCGGGCGATCTGGAAGCGGACGCCGCCGATCAGGAACGGTGCGAGGAAGGGCGGTTGGCGGGATGTCCGCGGGTCGGCCTCGGCCGCCTCGCGGAGGAGATCGCCGAAGCAGGCGATCCACTTGCGCAGCCCATCCATCGCCGCCCGGTCACCGCCGAGCCCGGAGTCGACGATGAGCAGCCAGGCAAGGTCCGGCTCGCGGGCAAACAGCTCGAGCGCGGCACGCAGGCCGGCCTCGAGGGAGGTCGGGAGGTCATGGCCTCGAGCTCCGGCGTCGCGCACGCAGGCGAAGAGCCGTCGTGCCCCGGCCTCACCGAACCACGATTCCCCAACGGGAGATTTCTCGATGTGCGTTCGCTCAGTCATATCGGGACCGAGGAGGCCCGGGCGCCACCTGATGGTGACGCCCGGGGTTCCTCTTCGGGGTAGACCACCGGCCAGGGAGCCGGGCGGTCGGCGGCGTGGCACCGCAGTCAGTGGTGTCATCGCCTGTCTTCCGGATCGTCAGGGAAAACGACCGAGAAGTGCGTTCAAGAGCATCGACTCTTCCTTTCGGA
>Ga0335075_10014489_pt1 | contig 11836 bp, 10 predicted proteins | sample Lox_Sample_24_FD_206723 | JGI IMG/M metagenome (GOLD analysis project Ga0335075, IMG submission 206723) | Soil microbial communities from Loxahatchee National Wildlife Refuge, Florida, United States - Lox_Sample_2.4 | ecosystem: Environmental > Terrestrial > Soil > Wetlands | place: USA... | reverse complement strand
ATCGGTCGCGGTATGCCGCGATCACTCCCGGCCAGGGTTGGTGGGTGGCCGTCCGCGGAACGCTCATAGGCTGGTTCCTTCCAGGCGCAACACGCTTGCCACACTTTGCACGACGTCCAAATCGGCGAGGGCATCTACGGTTTCGGAGAGCGCGGCGTCGGTGGCAGTGTGGGTGACCACCACGACGCGGGCCCCCACCGGTCGGCCGGCCTCGTCCGTCACGCCTTCCTGGCGGACCTCGGCGATGCTCACTTCGCGCTTGGCGAATTCCGCTGCCACCGTTGACAATACACCAGGCTTGTCTGCGACATTCATGCTGACGTAGTAACGGGTCAAAATGAAACCCATTGGAGCGATGGGAAGTTGAGCGTACCTCGACTCCTTCGGCGCGCGGCTGCCCAGCACCCGGTTGCGCCCGGCCATCACCAGGTCGCCGGTCACCGCCGATGCGGTGGGCGCGCCGCCGGCGCCCTGCCCATAGAACATCAGCCGCCCGGCGGCCTCAGCCTCGACCACCACGGCGTTGAATGCCCCGCCGACCGTGGCAAGGGGATGCGACAAAGGCACCAGCGCCGGGTATACCCGGGCTGAAACCCGTTCGTGCCCATCGTCGGTCGTGATGCGCTCGCAGATGGACAGCAGTTTGATGGTGCAGCCCAGGGCCCGCGCGGCCGCGAAATCGGCCGGGCTGATCTTGGTGATGCCTTCGCGATACACGTCATCGGCGGTCACCCGGGTGTGAAAGGCGATGGAGGCCAGAATCGCGGCTTTGGCCGCGGCGTCGTAGCCTTCGACGTCGGCGGTGGGGTCGGCCTCCGCGTAGCCAAGTGCGCTCGCGTCGGCCAGGGCGCTGTCGTAGTCGGCGCCGGTGCTGTCCATCGCGGACAGGATGTAGTTGGTGGTGCCGTTGACGATGCCGGCCACCCGCAGCACCGTGTCCCCCGCCAGCGACTGGGTAAGCGGGCGGATAACCGGGATGGCGCCCGCGACGGCGGCCTCGAAGTACAGGTCGACGCGCGCGTTTTCGGCGGCCTGCGCCAATTCTCCTGTGGACGTGGACAGCAACGCCTTGTTCGCTGTGACGACGGACTTGCCGTGCTCGAGCGCGGACAGGATCGCCTTACGAGCCGGCTCGACCGGGCCCATCACCTCCACGACGATATCGACGTCCTCGCGGGATACGAGTTCTTCGACGTTGTCGGTGAGCAGACCGAGCGGAACACCACGGTCGGCGGCGACGCGGCGCACTCCGACGCCGCGCAGCACCAGCGGCGCGCCGACGCGAGCCGCAAGGTCTTCGGCGCTCTCCTCGATGATGCGGACAACTTCGCTACCGACGTTGCCCAACCCGAGCACCGCTACACCGACTGGCTTTTTGTCACCGGACAAAGTTCACCTCACTTCCAGACTCAGCAGATCGTCAACCGTCTCCCGGCGCAGGATCAGCCGGGCCCGCCCGGCACGCACCGCCACGACGGCGGGCCGGCCGATCATGTTGTAACGGCTAGAGAGCGAATAGCAATACGCGCCCGTGGCGGCCACTCCCAGCAGGTCGCCCGGTCGTAGGTCGTCGGGCACCCATGCGTCGCGAACCACGATATCGCCACTTTCGCAGTGCTTTCCGACGATGCGGGCCTGCACCGCCGGCGCGTCGCTGATTCGTGAGACCAGCCGGGCGTCATACTGCGCGCCATAGAGCGCGGTGCGGATGTTGTCGCTCATGCCGCCATCGACACTGACGTAACGCCGGTGTGCCGTGGCGCTCACGTCGACGTCCTTGACCGTGCCGACTTCGTACAGCGTGATGGTGCCCGGCCCCGCGATGGCGCGTCCGGGCTCGACCACCAGGGTCGGCGTGGGCACGCCCACGTCCGCCGACTCGTCGCGGACGATGGCCTTCAGCTTGGCCGCTAGCTCGGCCACCGGCGGTGGATCGTCGGATGCCAAATACGAAATGCCCAGGCCGCCACCGAGATCGACGGTCGATAGCTGCGCGGTCTTTTCGGCACCGAACTCGCCGACGATCTCACGCAGCAGGCCGATGACGCGGTGCGCGGCGAGTTCGAAGCCGTCGACATCGAAGATCTGCGAACCGATGTGGCTGTGCAACCCCACCAGTCGCAGGTGATCGGTGGCGAGCACGCGGCGCACCGCCGCCATCGCCGCGCCACTGGCCACCGACAGCCCGAACTTCTGGTCCTCGTGGGCGGTGGAGATGAACTCATGGGTGTGCGCCTCGACGCCGACGGTAAGCCGCACGAAGACGTCCTGGACGACGCCCGCCTCCCCCGCCGCCACATCGAGGCGCTCGATCTCGGTCATCGAATCCAGAACGATATGGCCGACACCGGCTTTCACCGCGGCGGTCAGCTCGGCAAGCGATTTGTTGTTGCCGTGCAAGATGATCCGCTCCGGCGGAAAGCCGGCATGCAGCGCAACGGCCAGCTCACCGCCGGTGGACACGTCCAGCGAGAGGCCTTCCTCGTCGATCCAGCGCGCGATCTCGCTGCACAGGAATGCCTTGGCGGCATAGTGCACGTTGGCACCGCCACCGAACGCCGCCGCGATCTCTGCGCAGCGAGAACGGAAATCGTCCTCGTCGACGACGAACAGCGGGGTCCCGTACTCCCGGGCGAGATGGGTTACCGGGACGTCCGCAACGAGCGCCACCCCGGTCTCGTCGCGAGTTACATTGCGTGGCCACACGTTCGGCGCCAACCCCAGCAGCTCTTCGGCGGATTGCGGGCGCGGCGGGCCGCCGGTGAAGCTGGTCTCTTCAGGGTGCCGGGAGCCGGCGGGACGGGCATTCACATTCGCTCCGGGGCACTGACTCCGAGTATGGCCAGCCCGTTCGCGATGACCTGACGAGTGGCCTGGCACAGCGCCAGCCGCGCGGTGTGCAGGTCGGTGGGTTGCTCGTCGCCCTGGGGCAACACCCGGCACGAGTCGTAGAACCGGTGGTAGTCACCGGCCAGGTCTTCGAGGTAGCGGCATACCCGGTGCGGTTCGCGCAGCGACGCCGCCGCCTGAAGTACCCGCGGGAATTCGCCGATGGTGCGCAGCAGCGCGCCCTCTTTGTCGTGGTCGAGGAGCTCGAGGTGTCCGGTATCGGGGATCAGGCCTAGTTCGGCGGCGTTGCGGGCCAGCGCCGACAACCGGGCATGCGCGTATTGCACGTAATAAACCGGGTTTTCGTTCGACGCCGAGGACCACAGTGCCAGGTCGATGTCGATCGCGGTGTCCACCGACGAACGTGTCAGGCTGTAGCGCGCGGCGTCGACGCCGATCGCCTCCACCAGGTCGTCGAGCGTGATCACGGTTCCGGCCCGCTTGCTCATCTTGACCGGCTGGCCGTCGCGGACCAGGTTGACCATCTGACCGATGAGCACCTCGACGGTGGCCGGGTCGTCTCCGAATGCGGCGGCCACGGCCTTGAGCCGGGCGATGTATCCGTGATGATCGGCGCCGAGCATGTAGATGCACAAGTCGAAACCGCGTTGCCTCTTGTCCAGATAATAGGCGATATCACCGGCGATATATGCCGGCTTGCCGTCGCTCTTGATCACGACGCGGTCCTTGTCGTCACCAAAAGCGCTGGTGCGCAGCCAGGTTGCACCGTCCTTCTCGTAGATGTTGCCGGTCCCGCGGAGCCTGGCGATAGCTTGTTCGACGCGGCCGCTGGTGTGCATCGAGTCTTCGTGGGTGTAGATGTCGAAGTCGGTGCCGAACTCATGCAACGACTCTTTGATCTGGGCGAACATCAGATCCACACCGATTTCGCGGAAGGTCTCGCGCATCTCGGGTTCCGGCAGGGTCAGTGCGCCGGGCGCTTTCCGCAACACCTGGGCGGCGATGTCGGTGATGTAGCTGCCCGCATACCCGTCGGCCGGGATGGGTTCGCCCTTGGCCGCGGCGATCAACGAGTCAGCGAATCGGTCGATCTGGGCGCCGTGGTCGTTGAAATAGTATTCGCGCACCACGTCCGCGCCCTGCGTGGACAGCAGCCGACCCAGCGCGTCGCCGACGGCGGCCCATCGGGTACCCCCGATGTGAATCGGTCCGGTCGGGTTGGCCGAGACGAACTCGAGGTTGATCTTGTGTCCGGCCAGCAGGTCGGAGTTACCGAAGCGATCGCCGGTGTCGATGACGCTGTTGACGATCATGGCCTGCGCCGACGCCTCGAGGCGCAGGTTGATGAAGCCCGGTCCGGCCACCTCGGCCGAGGTGATGCCGTCGGCCCGCGCCAGCGCCTCGGCGAGCCACCCGGCCAGCTCACGCGGGTTTGTGCCGACCTTCTTGCCGAGCTGAAGCGCCAGGTTGCTGGCGTAGTCGCCATGCTCGGGATTGCGCGGCCGCTCGACCGTGACCGTCTGCGGCAGCGCGGCAGCGTCGATCCCGCGCTCGGCCAGCACCGCGGCAGCGGTGACTTTGAGCAGCTCGGCCAGGTCGGCGGGGGTCACGAACATTAATCCTATGGGTTGAGGTGCGTGCGCCCGAATCCATTGCGGTGATAGACCCGCCGCCGCAATGCGTTAGTCTGTCGGGGCCCGATGGCGCAGCAGGTATCTCGATGCGCCCCCGTAGCTCAGGGGATAGAGCGTCTGCCTCCGGAGCAGAAGGCCGCAGGTTCGAATCCTGCCGGGGGCACCCTCTGACCTGCATAAACAGGGTGTCGCTGGTCGGCCTACCTATCCGCTACCCATGCGGTAGGCGCTGGTGGTGCTCCGATTCGTCAGCCGGGCCTCGTCGCATCAGAATTGTTGCATCGTGTAGATGGTCGAAATAGTCCTCACGAAATGCCACGAACTGGGTTTTTGATTTTGCCCAATCGATCAGCTTCATTGTGTTCAGCCTGCGGACCGGCGGCAGCTGCAGCCAGGCTTTCGGTCCGGCCCGATCTGACAGAAAATTGAACATCAACGCATCACTTGTCGCGTTCCAGGATGACTCGAGCACCTGATCGACGTGCGCATCGGACATCGTATTCAACGCACCAGAGATGCAAATAACCTCAGGATCGCCGAGGGTTAAAAGCCCTGGCACACGAACGAAATCACCCACACAGAATTCGCTATTGGTCAGCCCACGACCGGTTGCGTATCCGATCACCTCGTCGAGGCCATCTATTCCCACGAAGTGTTCGAAAGCGATGCCCTTTTGGATGAGGTACGCCGCAAAATCCCCACGATTGCACCCGGCATCCAGAACACGTCGGCCGTCGAACGAATACATCTGTACAAAAACGTCGAAACGCACGCGTTGGGTTCCTTCATCGGCCCACAGCGTTACACCAAATTGGGTGCCATGGACTTTGGCCAATTCGCGGTACGGTTGGAGGTACGCGTCGTCCATCGGCCCACGGTACCTGGGATATTGATGCTCAAGCTGACGACTTCGGCTTTGTGCTCGGCGGCGCGTTCTGACCGCGGTCCAGCACTCATCGGGATACCGTCGAAACATTTTGTAAGGCAAAATGATTGAAGTGATCTAGGCTTATAGCGAACTCATCTCGGCTCGTTTGTCCGGTACATCCTCTGCGGTGGGTGAGCCGCTGAGCTGCTGTTTTGCTGGAACGTACCCACGATCTACCTATCCAGATGCGGTTGGGTGTGCCAGATGTATCAGATGTCGTCAGGCCGTCTTGCCTGAAATCCCTTGCTACACTTGATATTAACGGTTCGAAACGGGATGTTTGCTCGAAGGGCGTCCGCAGGTTCGAATCCTGCCGGGGGCACCATCTGACCAGCGCAGATACAATCCCGCGCAAGATCCACGCAATTAGCTAGACGAGCTCTCGGGCGCCCCGGTGACGTGGCTCCGATCCATAGGAGTCATTTATGAACACCCCGCAAAACCCTCCCATGGCACCGGCCTGCGGCGATATACCGCGCCCCATGGGCACACCGCGGACCTGGGCAATCACCTCAGCCCACGCAGAACAGGCAGGCCACGAGTGACGGGCGAGGCAACCACCGACCCGGAAGTCGACGGTGACGGAGGGAACGCGTCGCCGTTACACCACAAGGAGAGCCCGCTCTTTGCGGCGGACCGTGGCGCGTTTTGGCGCGACCTGCGCGCGCTGGGCCCGGTGGTGAAAATCGAAGCGGGCAACCCCATGCTGCACGGCTACTACCTCACCAGGCGGGACGACGTGCGCGCGGCTTTGCTCGACCCGGAGACGTTCATGTCGCCGCCAAAAACCTTCAAGATCACGTCGTTTGGCATCCCGCTTCCCCAGGTGCCGCTCTCCTGCGGGACGCGGGAGGACCATGCCCGTTACGGCCGCGTCTTGCATCCGCTCTTCAGCCCCAAAGCGTTGGCCCCCTTTGCGCCCGTCCTGCGCGCCCAGGCCGCGACGTTGATCGACACTGTCATCGCCACGGGGCACTGCGATGCGACCAAGCTCGCCGATGCCCACGCCCGCCAGGCGCTGCTCGCGGTGTGTGGATTGCCGACGGACGACGAAACGGTGGCCGAGCTGATCCGGGGCGCGGTCGTCGGCGACACGGACGGGGCGGCCGAACTCGCACTCTTCAACTGGCTGGATTCCCAGCTGGGCGCCGGGTTGCGAAGTCCCCAGCGGCCGCCGGGCATTCTGTGGCCGCTGGTGGACGGGCGCAATGACGAGAATTATCCGCTCAGCCCGGTCGAAGTGGCTTCGGTCGTCCTCTTGTTGTTCTCCGTTGCCGGCATTGAAATGGTCGCCGCGGCAACCAGTTTCTCTCTGCTGCGGCTCGCGCGCGATCTACAACTGCAGACCCAATTGCGCGACGACCCGGCACAGATAGCGGCTTTTGTCGAGGAAATGTTGCGGTTGGAGGCACCGGGGCCGGCGATTCCACGCGTCACCACAAGGGAAGTCGAGATCGGCGGCGTCACGATCCCGAAGCACAGCGCGGTGTGGATCGGCCTGGAGGCCGCCGGCAGAGAGAACGGCGGCGACGAGATAGCGACAGCCGGCGACGGAAAGGTTCTGCGCCAGCGTCATTGGGCGTTCGGCAGCGGCATACACAGATGCCTGGGCATGCACCTGGCCCGTCTGGAAATGGCCGAGTTCGTGACCGAGTGGTTGAGCCGCGTCCCGCAATTCGAAGTAGAACCGGGCTTCGTGCCGGCCGTGCGGCATTTGCCGACCGGCGTGACGCACCTGGGCAGCCTGATGCTGGGCTGGGAGGCCCGGTGAGCCCCGGGATGCGCACTGCGATCTGGGGTCAGAGCCTGGAGCCCAGCCCCGCAATCAAATTGATCGTGACCGCCAGGACGACCGCACCCAGCAGATAGGACAGCAGCGCATGGCGCAACACCGTCGCCCTGATGGACGTCAGCCCGATCTCGGTGTCTGACACCTGGTAGGTCATGCCGACGGTGAAGGCGACGTACGCGAAGTCCCGAAAGCGGGGCGGCTCGGGGTCGTGAAAATCGATTCCGCCGGGGTCGTCCGAATAGTAGAGCCGCGCATAGTGCACGGTATAGAGCGTGTGCACGGCGAACCAGGACGCCGCGACGGTGAGAATGCCGACGATGGCGCCTTCCAGGGCTCTGGCGCCGGAGTGCGAGCCGGCGGCCACCACGTAACCGACCCCAGCCAGGCTCGCGACGCTCGCCGACACGATGACCGCGTCGGCGACCCATCGGGTCGGGTCCTCCCGCGTCGCCCAGTTACAGGTTTGCTCGGCGTCCATTCCGTGCAGGATGAGCTGTGTCCACACCACATACACCGCGGCGGCGGTGACCCAGCCGGCGAGCGCGAATCGCCAACCGACCGTGTTACCCACCGTGAGAGCGACGGCAATGCCGAGCACCACGGCGACCGATATCCGAACCGCCACGGTGTCGCGGAACAACTTAACCAGGAAATTCACACTCCCGACCTCACCGCATGCATCGTCGCCTGACCTTTAGGCGCCCACACGAAACGCCGCAACCGGCATTTCGACGGTTCCGGCGCAGGGGCCGCTGCCGATGTCGGTGTGCCAGGTGCCGCGCAACGACCCGTCCGGCTGAGGCGTGTAGAACGCCCACGACTCCGCCGGCGCCCACACCTTCGGAACGCCGTCTCCCATGTAGCAATCCCACTGGAAGTCGAAGTGCTCGACCCACTTCGTTCCGTCCCAGGCGTAGTGGGACGGCCGGGGCAGCGTCGGATTCTTCGGGGTAGGCCCATTGGTGGCGGTAGCCACGCACGCGCCCGCCGAACACGCCGTCGTGAAGAGGTAGTCCGCGCTGAACGTGGGTTCGGCCTGGGCGGCGGCGCGGCTGGTCCCGGACTTGTCGACGGCGTACCTGACCAGCGAATACTTCCCATTCCAGGACGGCGTCGCGGCGCGCACGGCGGCGGTGGGGGCGCCGCAGATCGCGATCGCGACGGCACTGAGCACCGCAACCGCGCCGATGGTCGATCGCGCACACACCGTGTCCATGCTGCGGGTTCGATGACGCAAAGAGATCTCGGCGCGGACACGATCACGCTTCCAGCATCGACGAAAGCGACAGCAACGCAAGCCGATTCATTAATCAGCGTCCGAGCAACAGGAAAAGGCCGTAGGCGGCGATCGACTGCGCGTCGGCGATCACACCCAAGCGGATCATCTGCTCGACGTCGTCACGCGCGAACCATGCGCTGCGCATGTCCTGCTCCTCGCGCTCGCGATCCGGTTCGCCCTCGCTGATTCCGGTCGCGAGGAACACCCACCCACGCTGACTGGTCATACCGGGTGCCACGTCGAGCCGGCCGAGCGCCTCGAATGACGTTGCCCGCAAGCCGGTTTCCTCGCGCAGCTCACGCTCGGCCAGCTCACGCGGTTGGGCGTCGGCCAGATCCGGCGCGGTGCCCTGCGGAAACTCCCAGCGCCGCGCGCCGAGCGGATAGCGGAACTGTTCGACCAACCGAAAACGGTGCCCGTCGTAGGGCAGCACCAGCGCGTACGTCGGCTTGTCCACCACGCTGTAGATGCCCGGGCTGCCATCGGGGCGGCGGATGTCGTCTTCTCGGAGCACCATCCACGGGTTCCGGTAGATCACGCGAGACGCGACGCGTTCGATGAAGGGCACACCGCCAGTATCACCGGCCAAAAGTTCGAACCGCGTTTCCCTGCAATTTGACTAATCGTATGTATTCTCCCACATTAGTTAGACAGACGGTATGCGCTGGAACGGGGTCAGACGAGCGAAGCGGAGAAGTAGGGACTACCGATGAGCAGCAAATCACGTCGTTGCGCTGATACGTCACGCCGTCGCGGCGCCCTGGCCGCCGGTGCCCTGCTGGCCTCGACCATCCCGATCGGCGCCGCGAGTGCCGCGTGGGCCGACGAGACATCCACGGCAATCGACAACGTGACGATCACTGGGACCGCCTCACCGAGCCCTCCTGTGGGCACCGTGACGGGGACGGCTCCGGTCACCGTCACAGGGACGGCTCCGGTCACCGTGACGGCGACCTTCGGCGGCAGTCCCCCACCCTCACGCCCACCGGAGCCGACTGGAGCCCCGGTCACCGTGACGGCGACCTTCGGCGGCACGCCCCCACCCTCACACGCACCGGAGCCGACACCAAACCTGACGGAGACTCGCACTGAGCTGCAAAGCCAAGGGCTCTCGGCGACCGACGCCCAGGCCGTCGTCGCCGCAGAAAGTGACCACACTCCGGTCCAGGTGTCGTATGACGGCAAGACGGTCGTCAACGAAAACAATCTGGGCGCCGGCGCAACCGCCGCCTCAGGCACCGGCAATGACGTTGCGGCCGCGATCGGGGCCGGCAGCATCGCCACCGACACCACCGGCGACTCCAAAGACGTGGCGTTCGCCGACAACGGTCAGGCCCTTGTTCAAAGCAGCACCGGCAGCACGGCCACCGCGACGAATACCGGGCCCACTACCACCTACAGCGAGAGCGGCTTCACCGTGCTCACGGCCGGGGCGACCGTCATCGGCTCCACCGACAGCACGGCCACTGCCGAGGGCACAGGCCTCAACTACAACGCCGGCACCACGGGGGGCAGCGCAGCCGCGGTACTCGATGCCACCAACAGCGTCGCCACCGCCGCCGGCGGCGGCGACGCGACCGTCGCAAACATCACTGGCGGCACCGCCTCGAGCGACACCGCCACCGCCAGCGACGGCGGCACTGCGTTCGTCTCCAACCTCGGAGGCGGCACCGCCTCGAATGACACCGCCATCTCCGACGCCAGCCTCTTTGTGGCTATCGGAAACACCGGAACCGGCATCGTCTCGGACGACACCGCGAGCGCCACCGGCGCCACCGGTGTCAACGAGGTAGGCAAGAGCAAGGTCTCCATCCTGGACGACGGAAACGCGGATTTCATGCGCGATAACGCGACCGTCAGCGGCCTCGGCCGAGCGGGGATCATAAACACCGGTGGAACCGGCGCCGTCTCGAACGACACCGCGACCGCCAGCAACGGCGGCATGGCAACCATCACCGACAACGGCGGAGCCTGGGCCGTCTCGTATGACACCGCAACCGGCGACGGCGGCACAGCCGCCATCGAGTCCACCGCAAACTTTTCGGGCACCAGCACCGACAACATCTCGAATGACAGTGCATCGGCCACCGACACCGGCAGCGCGGCGACGGTCACCAACGCCGGCGGCAGCAGCGCCACCGCCGTCGGCGCGGGTTCTACCGCCGAGATCATCCCCGGCACCGGCACCGTCTACGTCAGCGACAGCTCGGCCCTGGACAACAGCGGCGGGACAACGACGGTCGGCTCGAGCTTCACGGACTGGACAAACGGGGCGCCGAATCCCTAGCACCACAACGGCTTTCGGGATATTCGGGGCCGACGCCGGCGACGAGCGCCGCACGGCCTAAAGCCGGCCGGCCACGTCGGCCGCGCGTCGAAGCTGGTCGACGTCCGAACTGGTCGGGATGAGCTGAACCTCGTCGGTGCCAATGCCTTCAAATTTTCGCAGTACCGCCAGGAGCTCGTCCTCACTGCCGGCCCAGCCGGTCATCGGCGCCATAGCGTCGACGTATTCGGCCGGTATCCAGTTCATGTAGCGCCGAAGATGACGGTGCACCTGGGTGCGGGCGTGGTCGGTTGGACCGAAGGCAAACCAGAATGAGGTCACCAGATGAGGTTTCGGCCTGCCGGCTTGCGTCCACGCCTCCCGCGCCACATCGAATAGCTCGTTCTGCTTGGCGACGTCGAGGTCCAACGTGGTGCCGGCAAGCCCGTCGGCCCAGGCTGCGGCGCTGCGGATGGTCTTCGGCCCGATGCTGCCGACGAACAGCGGCGGACCGCCGGGCTGGATCGGCGGGGGCCCGACCGGCAGCACCGAGTCGGAGATCTTTTCCCCGACCCACACGCGCTTCATCACCGCGACGCGTTCGGCCATGCCGCGCATCGTCTGCGTGGCCGGGTCGGCACCCACGGCGCGGTAGTCCTCATGCCTGCCGCCGACACCGATTCCCACGGTCAGCCGGCCGCCGGACAGCATGTCCCCTGTCGCCAGCCCTTTCGCCAGCAGCACCGGGTCGTGCAACTGGGGCACGATCACCGTCGTCAACAGCCGTACCCGACTGGTCCAGGCGGCCAGCGCCCCGAGCAGCGTCAGGTTGTCGGGGTTGTCGAAAGCGATCCGCTCGCCCCAGCACAGCGACGAGAACGGGCCCTCATCGATCGTGCGCGCCCACCGCTCCAAAACTCTCGCGTCCAAGTCCGGCTCCATCACCGGCATGGTCATTGCTATCCGCACGACGGCGATTCTGGCACGCCTTGCATCTGGTCCCTGGCGTGGGAGCACGGGCCGGGGCGGGGTTTACGAGTACGTCCGTATCTTGTGGGCCCTTGGCGCTGCTGTCAGACTTGAAGTA
>Ga0335075_10014487_pt1 | contig 11837 bp, 10 predicted proteins | sample Lox_Sample_24_FD_206723 | JGI IMG/M metagenome (GOLD analysis project Ga0335075, IMG submission 206723) | Soil microbial communities from Loxahatchee National Wildlife Refuge, Florida, United States - Lox_Sample_2.4 | ecosystem: Environmental > Terrestrial > Soil > Wetlands | place: USA... | reverse complement strand
ATCGAAGAGCTGCTGCGTTCCTGAGATCACACCAACCGCCGCTTGCGGCTTAGCGCTAAGCCGCAAGCGGCCGATCCGAGAGGTTTCTTCCATGTCCACGATGACGGCCCTGAACACGCTACAGCCCAAAGACCTGGCCAGCGATCAAGAAGTGCGCTGGTGTCCGGGCTGCGGCGATTATTCGATCCTGGCTCAGATGAAGAAGGCGCTGGCCGGTCTCGGCATTCCGCGCGAGAATTTCGTCTTCATCTCCGGCATCGGCTGCGCCAGCCGCTTCCCCTATTACATGAACACCTATGGATTTCACACCATCCACGGCCGCGCCCCGACCCTCGCCACCGGCCTGAAGCTGGCGCGGCCGGACCTGAGCGTGTGGGTCATCACCGGCGACGGCGACGGGTTGTCCATCGGCGGCAATCACCTCATCCACGCCATCCGCCGCAACATGGACCTGAAAATCATCCTCTTCAACAACGAAATTTACGGTCTGACCAAGGGCCAGTATTCGCCGACCTCGCGCATCGGCACGCGCACCAAGTCGAGCCCGCTCGGCTCCATCGACACACCCTTGCGCCCTTTGTCTCTCGCTCTCGGCGCCGACGCCACCTTCGTGGCTCGCACGCTGGACGTGGACATCCACCATCTGACCGAGACGCTCAAGCGCGCCGCCGCCCACAAGGGCACCGCGTTCGTCGAGGTCTATCAGAACTGCAAGATCTTCAACGACGGCGTGTTCGAGTACGCCACCGACAAGAGCATCAAGGCCGACAACGTGCTGCATCTTCAGCACGGCCGGCCGCTCGTTTTCGGCAAGGACCAGAACAAAGGCATTCGCCTGCACGGCCTCAATCCGGAAGTCGTTGAGCTGGGCAACGGCATCGCCAAGGACGACTTGCTGGTCCACGACGAGAAGGCCGACGAGCCGAGCCTGGCGTACTTGCTCAGCCGCATGGTCTATCCGGATTTCCCGGAGTGCATCGGCGTCTTCCGCTGTGTCGAGCGGCCGACCTACGAGAACGTCCTCAACAAGCAAATCGACGACGTGGTCGCCACGCGCGGCGCCGGCAAGCTCGAAGACCTGTTTGCCAGCGAGGAAACCTGGACCGTGGAGTAACATCCGCCGTCCGCTATCCGCTATCCGCTATCAACCTGGCGGATGGCGGATAGCGGATAGCGGATAGCGGATATGATTTGTCCTCACTGTTCTTACGACAATCTGCCCGGCAGTGAGCAGTGCGAGAACTGCCACGCCGATATGACGCAGCTGGATCGTCCGGTGGCGCAGGATCGCATCGAGCGCAGCCTCATGGAAGACACGGTCAGCGAGCTGGATCCCCAGGACGCCATCACACTAGATCCAAAAACCCCGGTGAAGCAGGTCATCGATGTCTTGTTGTCCCACAACATCGGCGCGGTGCTGATCGTTGATGATTCCGGTAAGCTGCTGGGCATTTTCAGCGAGCGCGACTTGCTTACCAAGGTGGCGGATTCCGCAGGGGATCACCTGAGGCGGCCGGTGAAGGATTTCATGACGGCCGATCCAGAGACGGTACGGCCGACCGATACGCTCGCCTTCGTGCTCCACAAGATGGATGTCGGCGGCTATCGACATCTCCCGGTGCTCAAGGACGGCCAACCCCTCGGGATGATTTCGGTGCGCGACATGCTGCGGCACATGACCCGGCTGTGTAAAACCTGCGGACGATGAGGTCGCTGGATCCCCCGACGCCTGTGTTTATCCTGAAGCTGTTCCCGAGGACATCATGCGACTGGCGACCATTCAGACTCCCAACGGCCCGCGCGCGGCGATGCTGCAAGACGGCGACTACATCGACCTGCACGCCACTCGGCCCGATCTGCCTGTCAGCGTAAGAGAGCTGCTGGCGGCCGGTGCCGGCTTGCTTCGCAGCGCAGCCGAGGCGGCTGCACGGCCCGATGCCGTGCGCTATCCCGCCGCCAATGTCAAGCTGCTCGCTCCCATTCCCGATCCGCCAAAGGTTCTTTGCATCGGTCTGAACTACCGCGATCACGCCGCGGAGAGCGGCGCGCCCATTCCTCGCGAGCCGGTCCTCTTCAGCAAGTTCGCCACGGCGATCATCGGTCCGGGCGAGGCCATCCGCTTGCCGGCGGTCAGCAAGGAAGTCGATTACGAGGCGGAGCTGGTGCTTGTCGTCGGCAAGAAGGGACGGCACCTGAGCCAGGCCACTGCGATGGAGCATCTGGCCGGCTGCACCATCGGTCATGATGTGTCGGCGCGCGATTGGCAGCTCAAGAAAGACGGCAAACAATGGCTCGCCGGCAAGAGCTTCGACACCTTCGCCCCGATCGGTCCCACGCTCGTGACCCTGGACGAGCTGGGCGATCCGCATAATCTCTCGATCCGCCTGCGGCTGAATGGTCAAACCATGCAGGACAGCAGCACTCAGCAGATGATCTTCCGGGCTGGCGATCTCCTCGCCTACATCTCGCAGATCGTCACGCTCGAGCCGGGCGACCTGATCTTTACCGGCACGCCGCCCGGCGTCGGCTTCGCGCGCAAGCCGCCAGTCTTCCTCAAGGGCGGCGACGTGGCCGAGGTCGAGATCGAGAAGCTCGGCGTGCTGCGCAATCCCGTCGTACAGGAGTGAGGCAAAAAAGAGCTAACCACAGAGTCACAGAGAACACAGAGAAGAAAGACAAAAAGAGAGAATTGTCGGCAATAACAGCGTTCGATGCTCCGTGCTATTCTTCTGATTTTTGTTTTTCTCTTCTTTTCTTTCTCTGTGTTCTCTGTGCCTTTGTGGTTAGATCTTCCTCTCCCACCAATTCACGGAATGCTGGCGAACGGGACGCGCTTTGCCTTCTTCCTTCGCGCCGGTCGCGCCAGCTGCGGCGGCGACGGGTCGGTGTCCCAGGTGCGCGAGCTGAGGAAGCTCCATTCGGACGGAAGCTGCGAGGACATCTTTTGAGCTTGATCCGGCGGCAGGCGGCGCGGCAAGGGAATCTCGTTCTCCACCTCGGGAGGCAACGGCGGCGCCTTCTGCACATAGGGAACGCGCGCGGCAACCACGGCCAGCTCGCGTGCCAGTAGCTCGCGCGTCCGCGGATGCGTCGGCGAGCCGAAATGCCACACGTTCGTGAAATGCAGGTTCTCGGCCCGATCCATCTGCGTCCCGTTCCAGATACAGCCCGCCGCCAGGATATTGACGATGTGGGCAACGTGATCCGGCTGCGTTTCCGGCGTGTTTTCCAGTGTGTTGCCGCCCAGGTAGATCAGCAAATCGATGCCGATGCCGTTCTCCTTGACGGCGTTGGCCAGCTCACGCGCCATGTTGGCCCCGAAGCTAAAACCAATCAGCACGAATCGCGCCTGTGGATCCTGTTCGTGGACGCGGCGCATCTCTTTTTTGAACTCCCACAGATGGTAGAGCTGGCCGTAATGCGTCTTGAGGTAGCCCAGCTGCTGGATGTACTCCGTCAATCCGTTGAGGTTGGCCAGGTCGAGGGGATCCATGCCGTGAATGAGAAAGACGTGGACGTGATTACGGCTCGGGGCCGGAATCATCTCGCCTTGCTCGATCTGCTCCATGGGGGGAAAATCGAGCGAGTGGACGAAGCTCAGGCAGCCTTGCCCCGTCGCCAGGCACAGCGCGGCGAGCGATAATACGCCGAGCCGGCGCAGCCAACGTCCCTGTTGCGTCATTTCCGAGCGTCCTTCCCTGGTGTGCATCAAGTGGCGACGGCGGCGGTCTCCTGGCCGGTGGCATCGGCGTCTGGCCGGTCGGCAGCGGACTCCTTTCGTCTTGCCACCGGTTGACTGCCTTACGGATCTTGTTTTCTTTTCGGCATCGAACGCATCTTACCTGCACGCGAAGCTCCGCGATCGTCGCCAAGCTGACCTGGACACAGGAGCGCCTGTCGAGAATAAACCTACATTCCGCGCGATCGGTGCATCCGTTCGCGCGGCTGGTGCGGGTCGTGACGATTCTTCGGGCCGGACGGGAGGCGACATGAAGCGACGCACAAGCGGCACGATGACGGCCCTGGCCTTCCTGCTGGCTCCCGTCGCGCACGCGCAGCCGGCGCCGCCACCAGCTAAGACCTTCCGTGCCGGCAATGTCCTGGCGGCGCTGGGCGGCGGCTCGACGGATGCTCTGGCGGGATCGCTACGCGGCTTCCTTCTCAAGTCGATGCCGGCGCCGCTCTACGAGGACACGCACCATTGGGGGCTGCAAAAGCCGGTGCGCGAGATCAAGTGGCGCGGCACGGGCTTCCACGTCCATCCCGAAAAGAGGGAGGTGATGAAGAACGACGGCCGCTGGTGGAAGGTGCGCGTCACCGGTGAGCGCTTGCCCGATACGCTCATCTTCGATCTCCGCGATGCGCGGCAAACCGAGCCTGGCCGCATGACGTTCACCGCGTTCGCTTCCTTTGATGCACACGTCGATTACGACAAGCAGATCTGGCATTCGGGGAAGCGCACCTATTCGAGCAGTCTGCGGGCGCGTTTGCGGGTGCGCTTGACGCTCCACTGCGAGGCGACGGCGCGATTGGATGGCAGCGGCGGTCTGCTGCCGGATGCGGTGTTTCGCTTGCGGGTGCTGCAAGCGGAGTCGGGTTTCGATAATTTCGTGGTCGAGCACATCGCCGGTCTCGGCGGCGAAGCGGCGAAGCTGCTCGGCGACGCGGCGCGCGGCAGCCTCAAGCAGTGGCGCCCCGCGATGGAGCGCGAGCTGCTCGCCAAGACGAACGCCGCCATCGTCAAGGCCGGCGACACCAAGGAAGTCCGCATCAGCTTATCGAAATTACTGAGCCACAAGAATAATTAGCCACAGATGAACACGGATAAACACGGATAATAAAGAATTCTTATCCGTGTTTATCCGTGTTCATCTGTGGCTAATGTCTTGCTATCCCACGGTGACAGCGTTGCCGGACAGCACGGACTGACATTCCTTGTGACACAGCACGAGGGCGTCGCGAGCCAGCTTGCCGCTGAGCAGGTCCGGCTCGCGGCCGCTGTTGACGCCTTCGACCGCCGCTTGCAATTCGGCCGTAAACGCCGCCGTCGCTTCCGCCGATCCCTTCAGCTTGGGCTGCCTGGCTTTGCCGTCCTCGGTCAGCACGGTCAACGGCTGCGTCCCGGACTCATAAAGCAGCGTTGCTTTCTCCAGGTACAGCTCGTAGCCATGAACGAACTCCCGGCCCTTTTTCGCCAGTGCTCCACTGGAGCAGGACAGGGCGAGGGCATCCGCCCCCGTACCGTAGAGATACTGCGTCGTGAGATACGTGACCGTGCTACCGTCGGGCGCGAGGCCAGTGGAGAAAACCTTGCGCGGCACCCCGGCAATCAGGCTGATGAAATGCGTATCGTGAATGTGCAGATCGACGGCGGGTCCGCCGGTTTTGCCGGCATCGGCGATCTCGTCGGACCAGTCCGGCTGCGCGATGATGCGCTTGAAGTGTCCCGCGAGCAGCCGGCCGTACTTTCCCGAACGGACCGCCTCCGCGGCGAAGGCGAACTCTGGGACGAACGGCAGCACGTGCGCCACCATGAGCAGCTTGCCGGCCTTCGTCGCGGCTTGCAACATGGCGTCGGCGTCCTTGCGCGTCAGCGCGATGGCCTTCTCGACGAGAACATGCTTACCGGCCCGCAGCGCGGCCCGTGCCATTTCCGGATGCAAATGCGTCGGCGTGCAGATGTCGATGAGATCGATCTCGGGATCGCTGCACAGCTCGTCAAAGCGCGCATAACGTTTGATTTTGCCGAGATCCATCCAGGTGCCGGCGGGTCCGAAGTTACCGCGAATGCCGCGCCAGTCGCCCATGAGCTTCTTCGCATCGCGCGTGCAGACGGCCATGACCCGCCCCCCCCGCAGCTTCGCCGCCGCGAGGTAATGGATCATGCCCATAAATCCGACCCCTACGATCCCAATTCTCACCATTTTCTCTAACTCCTGATGATTTCGCTGTTTCATGCCGGGCTGGTGCGCTCGTCTTGTGGCCCATTTGGCTGAAATCGCCCCTTTTTCAGGAATTCTTTTCGCCGCAACCAGCCGCCCGACGACACCTGAAACCGTAGCTTGGAGGGAGGGTAAGCACGCGCTTCCGCATTCCAAGTGAGAAGCGGCGACTTCCGAAAACCAGGCTGGTCGCCCAGGAAACTTCACAACGGAGGAGATCGACGCTTGGCGAGATTGTACGGTTGACCGGAGCCTTCCGCTACGTCTGAACAAGGCGTCTGCCTGGGAGGAGGACATAAGCTGCCCCGTCGTCGCTGTCGGCGTACCATATCCATAAAACACTATATAATCCGACGCTCCAGGCAGCCGTCACGGCGTTCGATTAGTCCAAATCCATCCGAAGACGGCGGCGAAGACGGGCCTCAAGAACGGGAAAGCGTGATAGTCGAAAGCCCACGAGGCTCCGTGGCCGGAACGGTGCTGGTATGGGAGGGCATCCGCGAGGATACGGTGTTCGTGCCGAACAAGTTCGCGCCGGCTCAGGCGGAGGGCGACGAATTCGGGCTACCGCGTTACGAAGCGGCCAACCATTGGACCGAGAACCGTAACTTCGATAACCTGTCCGGGCAGCAGGCGTACAAGGGCTTCGCCTGTCGCCTGAAGAAGCGAGGATAACTCATTGACGGGTAAAGGTTAGAGCCAGCGTTCCCAGGCCCGGCCTGGGATCGAGAAGGACAGAAAGTGTTCCGAGCCTCATCCTGGCGGTCCAGGCTCCGCGAGCCGGGTCTCCTGGCATCTCGGTTCGTCATCCGTTACAGTAATCCGTACGGACGGGAACGATTTCTCCTTCGCCGGGCATTCGGGAGGATGGCGACGATGCGCGACCTCGTTTGTTTGTGCTGTTTGTTGGCCCTAGGATGCGGCGCGGCGGAGACGGCTGCTCCGGACGTTGAAGCCAAACCCGGCGATCCGCTGCCGAAAGACCTGCGCACCCGCAAGACCGGCAGCGATTGGCCGCGCTTCCTCGGTCCCACCGGCGACAGCATCTCCACGGAGAAAGGCATTTTGTCGCCCTGGCCCAAGCAGGGCCCGCCTATCGTTTGGCAGAAGGAGCTTGCCGAAGGCTACGGCATGCCGGTCATCAGCCGCGGCCGCATTTTTATCTTCGACCGCGTTCGCGATCGCGCCCGGCTGCGCTGCTGCAACAGCGAGACCGGCGAGCAATTGTGGACCTTCGATTATCCCACCGATTATCAAGATCTCTACGGCTACAGCGGCGGACCGCGCTGCTCGCCGGTCGTGGACGGCGATCGCGTCTACATTTACGGCGTCGAGGGCGAGCTGCACTGCCTCCGCGTCCTAGACGGCAAACGCGTCTGGAAGATCGATACCATCGCCGACTTCAATGTCCGGCAGAACTTTTTCGGCGTCGGCAGCACGCCGGTCGTCGAGGGCGATTTGCTTATCGCCCAGGTCGGCGGCAGCTCGAAAGACGACCCCGCTCGAAATGCCCGACACCGGCCCAAAGGCTCCGACAGCGGCATCGTCGCCTTCGATAAGTATACCGGCAAAGTCCGTTATCGCGTCTCCAACGAGCTGGCAAGCTACTCCGGTCCCGTCCTGGCGACCGTCGGCGGCCGGCGCTGGTGCTTCGTCTTCGCACGCGGCGGACTCGTCGGCCTGGACCCGGCCAACGGCAAGCTCGATTTCCATTATCCGTGGCGGGCGAATATCGTGGAAAGCGTCAACGCCAGCAATCCGGTCGTCGCCGGCAATCGCGTCTTCATCTCCGAGTGCTACGGCCCCGGCAGCGCTCTACTCGAAATCAAGGCCGGCAAGCCCAAGGAAGTGTGGACCGACCAGGACAAGGGCCTTCGCGACAAGAGCATGCAATGTCACTGGAACACGCCCATCCACGTCGACGGTTATCTTTATGGTTGCAGCGGCCGCCATACCAACGAGGCCGAGCTGCGCTGCATCGAGCTGGCCGGCGGCAAGGTCATGTGGCGCCGGCGCGGCCTGACGCGCTCGTCGCTATTGCTGGTCGATAATCACTTCATCTGTTTGAGCGAAGATGGTATGCTGCGTCTGCTCAAAGTGAACCCCGAGAAGTACGAGGAGGTATCGAGGGTCGAGCTGATGCGGAAAGACGAGGCGGGCCGGCCGGAGCCGCTGCTCAATGAGCCTTGCTGGGCCGCGCCGATCCTGTCGCATGGACTTCTGTACGTGCGCGGGGCCGACCGCCTGGTGTGCCTGGAGCTGATTCCGAAGACGAAGAAGTGAACGCCGATCGCGGCATGGCTCTCTACCCCAAGCTCCGCTTGGGAACGAGGGGTAAGGCCGTACGCGGCATGGCTCTCTACTCCCTCGTTCCCAAGCTCTGCTTGGGAACGCACGTTTGCGAAGCTCTGCTTCGCGTCTTGTCGCCGCGAGGGACGGGAAGCAGAGCTTCCCGACCTGCGTTCCCAAGCGGAGCTTGGGAACGAGGGGGTAAGGCCGTACGCGGCATGAATCATCGGACGTTTTTCAAGGAGGATACGCGGCATGTGGCAACGACAATGGTTGAGCGCGTTCGTTCTGACCGGAGCGGCCGGCTGTCTCATCGGCTGTAGCAAGAGTGACAATCCCTCGCCAAGCGAAGCGAAGCCTGCTCCAAATGCTGCCGCCGCGCAGATGAACATCTCCGGCCCGCAAGCTGTCGTGCTGGGGCCCGATACCATCCAGGCCGAGATCGATAAGGCCGGAGCCGGTGTCAAGCTTGTCCCCCTTGATCTCAGCTCCGTTGGTCTGCCGTTGAGCCTGAATGTTCCCGAGGGCGCGAAGGTCGAGCGCGATCCGCGCGAGCTGTTGCTGCGGCGCGGCTGCGTGGATGTCGAGATCACGGCCGGCGATCACTTCGCCATTCGTATCCGCCTCGGCAAGCATCTCTTCGATCAAAAACGACAGCAGCTGGCCGGCCAGAAAGCCCTCGTCAACACCAAGGATCTGGTGCTGTCGTCCTCGATGCTGCTGCTCGATGAGCGCTGCGAGTTCGCCCGCCATGTTGTCGCCGGTCTCCAGGATTACACCGTCGAGAACGTCGATCCGCTGCTGGGACGTCAGATCAACCACAGTCAGGCCGATTGTCTGCTCATGCTCAAATGCATCGGCACGTTGGCGCCGCGCATGGCCCCTCCCACCGATCCCGTCGCCGCACTTCAACAATTCCATGCCGCGCTCGTCAAGGGCGCCGACGGGCAGGTCGTGAATCTCACCTTGGATCCACGGCAGACCACGGACGCCACGCTAGCTCTGGTGGCGAAGATGCCGGCGCTCGAACGATTGGTCCTGCATCGCTGCCCCATCACCGACGACGGACTCGCACACCTGGCGGGGCTGACTGGACTGAAGGAGCTGAACCTTGCCGATTGTCCCATCACCGATGCCGGCCTGTCCTCGCTGTCGCGGCTAACCAACCTGGAAATGCTGAACCTCGCCTCGTCGTTCGGCGACAGTCCTCAAATCAAGGGCCACGGACTCGCCGCCCTGGCCGGCCTCACGAAATTGCAAGTGCTCGTCCTCGACAAGAACGTTGTCGATGATGCCGGCTTGTCCGCGTTGCAAGACGTTAAGGGGCTGCGGGAGCTTTACCTGGAGCAGACGCGCGTCGTGGGGTCGGGACTGGCGAGCTTGCGCGGCCTGAAAAACCTGGAAGTGTTGTCCTTGAACGAGACGAAGATCGAGGATGCGGGGCTGGAGGGTCTGCAAGGCGTCTCAAGTCTGGAAGTGCTCAACCTGCGCGGCTCGCTGGTCCGTGGCGAGGGTATCAAGCACCTTAACGGATTGAAAAACCTTCGCACGCTCAACCTCGGCAACACGTCTTTGTCCGACGCGGACCTGACGACGATGGAAGGAATGAAGGGGCTGAAACACATTGAGTTGGCGGGAACGAAGGTGACGGAAGCCGGCGCGGACAAGCTCAAAAAGGCGCTGCCTGGCGCCGAGGTCGTGCTGAAGTAAGTTTAGCGACGCTTCGCAGAAGCGTCTGCGCCCCCAGACGCTTCTGCGAAGCGTCGCTAACCGAAGTTAGACCGGCGGAATAGGATAAAAGCCGACGACCTCCCACTCGCCCGGATCATTGCCTCCAAGGAGCGATGCCGCATGAACGCAGCGGACCTGTGGAAACGCTATCGGCAGTACCTTTGTAGCGCCTCGTCAATCGATCTGACGCTGGACATCAGCCGCATGCACTTCGAGGACGCCTTCCTGGAGCGCATGGAGCCGGCCATGCAGCGCGCCTTCGCGGCGATGGACGCGCTGGAGAAAGGGGCCATCGCCAATCCGGACGAAAACCGCATGGTCGGCCATTACTGGCTGCGCGCCCCAGAGCGCGCCCCCAAGCCGGAGATCACCAAAGAGATTCGCGACAGCGTGGCGAGCATCCAATCGTTCGCGTCCGACGTGCATGCCGGCAAGATCAAGCCGCCCAGCGCGGCGAAATTCACGCACGTGCTATCCATCGGCATCGGCGGCTCGGCGCTCGGCCCGGAGTTCGTGGCCGACGCGCTGAGCCAGCCCGGCCGCGATCGTATGAGCATGCACTTCATCGACAACACCGACCCCGACGGCATGGCCCGGACGCTTGCGACGCTGGAAGGCAAGCTCAGAGAGACGCTCGTGCTGGTGATGTCCAAGAGCGGCGGTACGCCGGAGCCGCACAACGGCATGGCCGTCACCGCCGCCGCCTACAAGTCGGCGGGACTCGATTTCGCGCCGCACGCCGTCGCCGTCACCATGCCCGGCTCCCACCTGGACAAGCAGGCGGTCGGCGAGAAATGGCTGGCGCGTTTCCCCATGTTCGACTGGGTCGGCGGCCGCACCAGCGAGCTATCCGCCGTCGGCCTCGTGCCTGGATCGCTGCAAGGCATCGACATTGACGCCATGCTCGCCGGCGCCGCGGCCTGCGACGAGGTGACGCGCCGCCACGACACGCGCCGCAACCCGGCCGCGCTCCTGGCCCTCATGTGGTATCACGCCACCGGCGGCAAGGGGCAGAAGGACATGGTTGTCCTTCCCTATAAGGATCGCTTATTGCTGTTTAGCCGCTATCTGCAACAGCTCGTCATGGAGTCGCTGGGCAAGCGCCTGGACCTGGACGGCAAGCGCGTCGATCAGGGCATCAGCGTCTACGGCAACAAGGGATCGACGGACCAGCACGCTTATGTGCAACAGCTCCGCGACGGCGTGAACAATTTCTTCGTGACGTTTATCCGCGTGCTGGAGTCGGGGGGCGTGGGTGGGACCGGCGTCCCGCCGGTCGAAGTGCAGCCGGGCGTCAGCGCCGGCGATTACCTGCACGGCTTCCTGCTCGGCACACGCTCCGCCCTGTTCGAGAACGATCGCCAATCCGTGACCATCAGCGTCAAGCGCGTCGATGCCCGCACGATCGGCATATTGATCGCACTGTTCGAGCGCGCGGTCGGCTTCTACGGTAGCCTGGTCAACATCAACGCCTATCACCAGCCGGGCGTTGAGGCCGGCAAGAAGGCGGCGGCCGCGGTGCTGGAGCTGCAAGCGAAGATTGTCAAGGCGTTGTCCGCGACACCGCAAACCGCCGAACAAATTGCCGGCGCCATCGGCGCCGCGGGTTCGGTAGAGACGGTGTATCTGGTTCTGGAGCATCTCGCCGTCAACAATCGGGCGAAGATCGCCCCCGCGGCGGAGGTTGGCGCGACGACGTTTTGCAAAGCATAAAGCGCGGCTCCCGCTCGAAAATCACGCCACGCGCCGGCAATAAACCTTGCTCTCGACTTGGGGGCAGGGACATAATATACACGGTTCTCTCCGGTCCGTACCGGGGACGGCTCAACATCAATCCCGCAAGGAGCTTCCGCACATGGCTGGGCTGACACGACG
>Ga0335075_10014486_pt1 | contig 11838 bp, 11 predicted proteins | sample Lox_Sample_24_FD_206723 | JGI IMG/M metagenome (GOLD analysis project Ga0335075, IMG submission 206723) | Soil microbial communities from Loxahatchee National Wildlife Refuge, Florida, United States - Lox_Sample_2.4 | ecosystem: Environmental > Terrestrial > Soil > Wetlands | place: USA... | reverse complement strand
TCGAACAAGCCGGTTTGGCGCACCACGCTGACGATGATCATCATCCCCAGCAGCAGAAAGATAACATCCCAGTCGATGCCGGTCTCTTCCGAGTAGAAGACCTCGTAGGAGTTGACCACCGGCAGGAAGAACATGGCCATCGCACCCGCCAGCGCTACCGCTGTCTTGTTGATGCGCTCGCTGGCGATCAACGCGTAGGCGATCACGAACACCACGCTGGCGTAAATGCCGTACCAGTTCATCTGCTGTCCTGCCGTTGAGCACGCGCCCGCCTCAGCGCCGCGTGGGACAAAGCGGCGATCAAGATTTGAGCGCCGCGGCCAGAAGGCGTGTCGCGGTGATCACGCCATGCAGATTGCCATTCTTGGTGACCGCGATCAGCGGACTACGCAGTCGCGCCATCTCCGCAGCCACCTTGATGAGTTTGTCGCGCGCATCGACCGGAGGAAGGTTGAGCAGGTGGTCGGGCAGCACCTCGCGAACCGTCTTGCCCCGCAACCTCTCCGCGGCATGGTCACCCATCGATTCGCTCAGGACGCCGGCCAGCGACGGATCGTCCTGCACATAGCGCGGCAGGATGAATCGCAGTACCTGGGACGCCGGGAGCACCGCGTATGGCTTTCCGGACGCATCGGTGACCAGGAGTCCGGGCAGGTGGTGCTCGGCGAGCAGGTGGGCGGCATTGAGTGCGTCGGAGTCGATGCCCACGACGGGGAAGGCCTCCGCGATCTCCTCTGCACGCATACGGACGATACTAGTGCGGCGAGACGATCGCAGGGCAGGGCGGGGGTGTTTCACAGAGGGGCCGCGCCATGTCGGCTGTCCGCCGTCACCGGCCCAGCCGGGTCCGTGGGCTTGAACCGTCAATAGCGTTGACTCAGAATCTCTTTCCGTGCCCCCGGCGCAGGGTCGGCAGGCGTGATCGGCGCCCGGTGGAACCCCTAATGCTTTGGCACCAAGGAACTTTGACCGGCGTTTCCGCCGTCATCGGCGTCGCCGCGCCTGGCACATCGCGATCAGACAGATACCAGAGGCCGCGCTCCTTAAAGTCACAGCCGCGTTAACTGGATGTGGGCACCTCGGGCACGGGGTACCCTATGGGAGCTATGAAGCCGCTACTGGCACTGCTTGGCGTTGCTGCCATGATCGGCCTCGCCGCGCCTGCGTATGCCGACCCGGACAGCGGGTTTGACGACGTGGGGTTCCTGGCGACCGTCCGCGATGCGGGCATCACCTACAGCAGCTCCGACCAGGCCATCGGATTTGCCAAGAAGGTGTGCGGGTCGATGGGTAATGGCAAATCGGGCCCGGAGCTGATCCATGACCTGCAGAGCACCAACCCCGCGTTGACCACGGACCACGCCACCCTGTTCGTGGCGATTTCGGCGAAGTACTACTGCCCGCAACAACTCGTCAAGAACCAACCGGCGTCGGCGCAGTAGTCGATCAACGCCGGGCACCGGCGGACGGTCGCGGCGACGGCCTTACTATCCGGGGGGAGGGGGTGTGCCGCCATCCAGACGCTGAGCGTCGCCGAGTTCGCGCTCCGACTTGCCGTCGGGGTGGGCTGCGGCGCCCTTATCGGCCTGGAGCGGCAGTGGCGGGCCCGCAAGGCCGGCCTGCGCACGAATGCCCTGGTCGCCGCCGGCGCGACCTTGTTCGTGCTGTACGCGGTCGCGACCGAGGACAGCAGCCCCACCAGGGTCGCGTCCTATGTGGTGTCCGGTATCGGGTTCCTGGGCGGCGGGGTGATCCTGCGTGAAGGGGTCAACGTCCGGGGCCTCAACACCGCCGCCACCCTGTGGTGCTCGGCGGCGATAGGTGTGCTGGCCGCCTCGGGGCATTTGGTCTTCACGATCATCGGCACCGGAACCGTCGTTGCCATACACATGCTTGGGCGCCCGCTCGGCCGGATGATCGACCGCGAGGACGCCGCCGAAGAAGACGAAGGCCAGCGGCCCTATGTGGTGCAGGTGATCTGCCGCCCCAAATCCGAAAAGTATGCACGCGCCCAGATCGTGCGATACGCCAGCAGCAACGACGCCGCGCTGCGCGGCGTCCGCACGGTCCGCGCCGGCGACGAGGAGATCACGTTGACCGCGCACCTGCTGATGGAGGGACACGCGCCGGCCAAGCTTGAGCTGTTGGTGGCCGAGCTGTCCCTGCAACCGGGGGTTAGCGCGGTGCAGTGGTTCGCCGGTGACCAAGTGCGATCGGATTGAACGCAGGCCCGCGAGGCAACGTTAGGGCCGGGCCTGCAGTTCCGGTGTGGCGGCGGCCAGCAGGTCGCCGCGGTTGCCGTTCAGCGGTGGGTAGATTCGCCGGGTGTTGATGGTCCGCTTGGTGGCCTTGGCTTCGGCGCCATGGGCCACGACTACCCGGTCCCACCCTTCGGTATAGACCGCGCCCGCCGGCCCGAGATCGAGAACCGTTACATACCAAGGGATCCGAAGGGGCAGCATCGGCTGGTCGAACAGGTCACTGATCACGTTGTAGCCGGCATAGCGGCCCATCGGTCGCCCGTGCTGGCACGACATTACCGACAGGTGTTCGTCGTCCATGCGGGCGGCCGCCACGTCACCCGCGGCGAATATCGAGGGAACCCCGGTCACCCGCAGATAATCGTCGACCGGCACCCGGCCCAGCCGGTCACGAGGCACCGGCAGCTGCTCGGTCAGCGGGCTGGCTCGCATGCCGGCGCACCACACCACCGTGGCCGATTCCAACTGCTCACCCGAGGACAGCGAAACACCGCGCTCGTGCACCGCGACGACGCTCACCCCCGTTCTGGTCTCAACGCCGTTGTCCGACAATGCCTTTTCGATCACTGGCTGCGCCGAGGGGCCCATGTCGGAGCCGATCAGGTTGTGGTCGACGAGCACCACCCCGGGGGTGATGTCCGCGCCGGCGAACAACTCCCGCAGCGTGGTGGGCAACTCGCAGGCCGTCTCGATCCCGGTCAGCCCGGCGCCGACCACCACGACGGTGGCCGCCGATGGCGCCGGCGGATCGCCGGCAAGCCGCCGCAGGTGCTGCTGCAGCGCACGGGCGCCGTCGTAGGTGTCGACGTCGAAACCGAAATCCCGCAGGCCCGGTACGTCGGGCTTGGCCACCTGACTGCCCGACGCCAGCACCAGCCGGTCGTAGCCGTAGGTCACGCCGAGGGAGGTGGTGACGCAGCGGGTGCCGGTATCGATCGCGGTCACCTGAGCGGCGACATGCGCAACTCCGGCGGGGTCGAGCACGTCGGCCAGCGGGATACGACAGGCGCTCAAATCGGCCTCGTAGTTACGCACCCGGATGTCGTGGAACGGTTTGTCGCTTAACACGGTGATGTCGACCGCGCCCGCCGGGACGGCGAGCTCGTCGAGCCGCCGGGCGGCGCCGAGCGCCGCCCACAGTCCGGCAAACCCGGAGCCGATCACCAGCACAGCGGTCAAGTGCTCACTACCTCGTTGAACTGCGCCACTGCCGGGTGGCCGCGACATTCGCTCCGAGTGTTTTTACCTGACGTAATACTCTATGTCCGTGGGAGTCTTCTCAGCATTCTGGTCGGCGCTGCCTCCGCTGATGCGAGACCCGGTGCTGTTCGCCATCCCGTTCTTTTTGTTGCTGCTCATTCTCGAGTGGACGGCGGCCCGCAAGCTGGAACGCATCGAGGCAGACGGCAGCGCCGCGGCACGCCCGGCGAGCGGCGCGTACCTCGCCCGCGATTCGATGGCCAGCATCTGGATGGGGCTGGTGTCGGTGGCCACCACGGCCGGCTGGAAGACCCTGGCCCTGCTCGGCTACGCCGCGATCTATGCCTACCTGGCGCCCTGGCACCTGTCGGCAACCCACTGGTACACGTGGCTCATCGCGATCGTCGGCGTCGACCTGCTGTACTACACGTATCACCGCATCGCCCACCGGGTGCGGCTAATCTGGGCCACACACCAGGCTCACCACTCCAGCGAATATTTCAACTTTGCCACCGCGCTGCGCCAGAAGTGGAATAACAGCGGCGAGATATTGATGTGGATTCCTTTGCCGCTCTTGGGAATTCCACCCTGGATGGTGTTCTTTGCCTTTTCGGTGAACTTGATCTACCAGTTCTGGGTGCACACCGAGCGGATCGACAAGTTGCCGCGGCCCTTCGAATTCGTCTTCAACACACCGTCGCACCACCGAGTGCACCACGGGATGGACAAGGTCTACCTGGACAGGAATTACGGCGGCATCCTCATCATCTGGGACCGGCTGTTCGGCAGCTTCCAGCCCGAGCTGTTCCGCCCCCACTACGGACTCACCAAGCAGGTCGACACGTTCAACATCTGGAACCTGCAGACCCGCGAATACGTCGCGATCGTGCGCGACTGGCGATCGGCGAGCCGGCTTCGCGACCGGCTGGCCTACGTCTTCGGGCCGCCGGGCTGGGCCCCGCGTGGTGCCGGCCACACCGACGCTGCCGTCCCGCTGGCGACGTCGCTGTAACGCCGAGCCTGGGCGGCCCGAAAAGTTCAACGTCGAATAGATAACGACGTAATCTCAACTTGTGGTCGGTGCGTGCGCCGGCCTCGGCGGAACGGAGTCGATGGTGGGCCGTCTAGCAGTGCGAGCATTCGTCGCGTCGGTCACCGTCGCGGCACTCACGTCCTGGCTGCCGCCCGTGCCGGCCAAAGCGGACCCGCCCGAGGTGTACCCCGGCATGGAAATCCTCCAGGACAACCTCGTCTGCACGCTGGGCTACGTCGACCCGACCATGCGGGTCGCGTACACAGCAGGGCATTGCCGGGGCGGGGGAGCCGTGTACGACAAGGAACGCAACGTCATCGGCCGTATGGCGACGTTCCGGGACAACACGCACCCCGGCGCGTCGGTGGCGACCGACCAGTTGGTCTCCGATTACGAGTCGATCGTGCTCGACGACGGCGTGAAAGCGAACAACATCCTGCCGGGCGGGCGAGAGCTGGAAGCAAACCCGGCGGTGGCGCTGCGCGCCGGCCAGGCGGTCTGCCATTTCGGCGTGATCACCGGTGAGACCTGCGGAACGGTCGAGAGCGTCAACAACGGTTGGTTCACCATGTCGCACGGAGTGCAGAGCCAGCGGGGCGACTCGGGCGGACCGGTGTACCTGGCACCCACTGGCGGTCCCGGGGAGATCGTCGGGATCTTCAACAGCATGTGGGGAGATTTTCCCGCCGCGGTGTCGTGGCGCGCCACCTCCGAGCAGGTCCGCCAGGATCTCGGAGCGACCAACAACCCCCGTTGACACGGATGAAGGGGCGCCGGCCCCGCCCTTTTTGTCAGCTTTGTCAGCCCTCGTTTGTCAGCTTTGTCAGCCCTCTTTGGTCAGCGCGAACACCGGGATCGATGGCGCCGCGGCGAGCAGTTGCTCGTCGCTGGATTCCGGTGTCAAGCCGCCGACAAACCCCTTGACCTGCCAGTACCACCTGGCCAAATAGCGTTTCAGCACGTCGGGTTTGGCCGCGTCGTCCAGCTCGTTCACCCGGTTGGGTTGCCGGCGCCAGCGCGGGCCCAGCTCGACGACGCCCGCGGCGCGGACGTTGCGTGCCCACTGCGTGTCGCCGCGTGGCGAAACGAGGTAGTCCACCCCGTCGACGGCCAGCAGGTTGATCACGACCGTTCGCTGCTTTCCGGTTTTGCGGCCGCGGACCCGCAGCGCCCTGGTCCCCGCGATGCTGACGCCGACGTCGGCGAGCCATCGCATGGGCGCATTGGCGGCCCGGGCGGCGCGGTTCGGTCCTTGGTAGCGCGTGGTCATCATCGTCCTCCTGGCCAGTCGTTCGGGGTCTTTCGAGAGCACTGCTCTCAGTACGGGTAACGCTGCCACGGCGGCGGCCAAAAAGCAAGAGCGGTGATCTCGGTTGTGTCAGACTGGCCGTGTGGGCAAACGCCAGGAGTCGCGGGAGCAGATCGAGGCGCAAATCGTCGAACTGGGCCGGCAGCATCTGGTGGACCGCGGCGCGGCCGGCTTGTCGCTGCGCGCGATCGCCCGTGACCTGGGGATGGTGTCCTCGGCCGTGTACCGGTACGTGTCCGGCCGCGATGAGCTGCTGACCTTGCTGCTCGTCGACGCCTATTCCGACTTGGCGGACGCCGTGGACCGCGCCCGCGAAACCGTGGGCGACCTGTGGAGCGACGACGTCATTGCCATCGCACGGGCGACTCGACGATGGGCCGTCACCCACCCGGCACGGTGGGCCCTGTTGTACGGCAGCCCCGTTCCGGGATATCACGCACCGGCGGAACGCACGACCGTGCCCGGCACCCGCGTTATCGAAGCATTCTTCGACGCGGTGGCCGCCGGGATCGCTACCGGAGACATCAGGTTGACCAATGATGTTGTCCCGCAACCGATGTCATCGGACTTCGAAAGGATTCGCCAGGATTACGGCTTTCCCGGCGATGATCTCGTGGTCGCGAAGTGTTTTTTGGTCTGGGCCGGTGTGCTGGGTGCGATCAGCCTGGAAGTGTTCGGGCAATACGGCACCGACACGTTGACCGACCCCGAGGCGCTCTTCGACACTCAGCTTCGGCTGCTGGTGGACGTGCTGAACCAGCACTGACGGCTGTCTGGGCGGTCCGGCCGGGCCGAATTAGAACGTGTTCACTCGACACTTCCTGACGCGAGACGGGGTGATGACGGCAAAGTTTTTCCGGGGCCTTTCTAGGGATCGGTCCACTGGACTATCCTCCGAGACGATGACCCTTCCCGTTCAATCGCCGACGCAGATCGCATGGGTTACCCCGGACCTGGATGCCACCGAAACGGCCCTCACCGGCTTGTTAGGCGTTCGGAAGTGGGTGCGGATACCCGACGTGCACTTTGCTCCCGAGACCTGCAGCTATCGCGGGGCGCCGGCCGATTTCGTTGCCAGCATCTCGCTGAGCTATCTCGGCAACATGCAACTGGAGCTGATCTCACCGGTCCGCGGGGAGAACATCTATAGTGAATTTTTGCGCGAGTCACCGCCGGGTTTGCATCACATCTGCGTGGAGGTCGACAGCCCCGAGCGATTGGACGATGCGCTGGCCGAGGCCGCCGATCGGGGCGCCGCGACTGTGCAGCGGGGGGTGATGCCCGGCGGCATCGAATTCGCCTACGTGTCGGCACCGCAGGCGGCGGTGCCGTTTCTGGAGTTCGCGTATGTCTCGCCCGAGATGAGGGCGTTTTACGACTACATCAAACAGGAGCAGCGGCGCCAATGAGCGGCGCCGGCGACGATGCAGAGCGTAAAAGCGATGTGGGGGTACCTCCCGCTTGCGGGGGAGAGGAGTGGCGCCGATGAGCACCGAGATACCAGCAACGGTCCGCGCGGACACGGTGACGTCCTGGTCGGATGACGTCGATGTGGTGGTGATCGGCTTCGGCATCGGCGGCGGGTGCGCGGCGGTGAGCGCGGCGGCCGCCGGTGCGCGGGTGCTGGTGCTCGAGCGCGCCGCCGCGGCGGGCGGCACCACTTCGCTTGCGGGAGGCCACTTTTACCTCGGGGGCGGCACAGCGGTCCAGCAGGCCACCGGTCACCCCGACTCGCCCGAGGAGATGTTCAAGTATCTGGTCGCGGTGTCGCGCGAGCCCGACGAGGCCAAGATTCGCGCCTACTGCGACGGCAGCGTCGAGCACTTCAATTGGTTGGAAGACCTGGGTTTTCAGTTCGAGCGCAGCTACTTCCCGGGCAAGGCGGTGATCCAGCCCAACACCGAGGGGTTGATGTTCACCGGCAACGAGAAGGTCTGGCCGTTCCTGGAGAAGGCGGTGCCCGCGCCGCGCGGCCACAAGGTGCCGGTGCCCGGCGATACCGGCGGCGCCAGCATGGTGATCGAGCTGCTCCTCAAGCGCGCCGCCAGCCTGGGCGTGCAGATCCGGTACGAGACCGGCGCCACCCAGCTCGTCGTGGACGGCGCGGGCCCGAAGGCCGAAGTGACCGGCGTGACGTGGAAGCGTTTCTCCGAAACCGGTGCGGTGAAAGCGAAGTCGGTCATCATCGCTGCCGGGGGATTCGTGATGAATCCGGAGATGGTAGCCCGCTACACCCCGAAACTGGGCGAGAAGCCGTTCGTGCTCGGCAACACCTACGATGACGGCCTGGGCATCCGGATGGGCGTATCGGCCGGCGGTGCCACCCAGCACATGGACCAGATCTTCATCACCGCCCCGCCGTACCCGCCGTCGATCCTGCTAACTGGGATCATCGTCAACAAGCTGGGGCAGCGGTTCGTCGCCGAAGACTGCTACCACTCCCGCACCGCCGGGTTCATCATGGATCAGCCGGACAGCGCGGCATTTTTAATCGTCGACGAGGCGCACCTCGAGCACCCCAAGATGCCGCTGGTCCCCCTGATCGACGGCTGGGAAACGGTGGCCGAGATGGAGGCCGCGCTTGGCATCCCGGCGGGCAACCTGGTCGCGACGTTGGACCGGTACAACACCTACGCCGCGCGCGGCGAGGATCCGGATTTTCACAAGCAGCCGGAATTCCTTGCGGCGCAAGACAAAGGGCCTTGGGGAGCATTCGACATGTCGCTCGGCAAGGCGATGTACGCCGGATTCACGGTAGGGGGCCTGGCCACGTCCGTGGACGGCCAGGTGCTTCGCGAGGACGGTTCGGTGGTGTCCGGCTTGTACGCGGTCGGGGCATGCGCGTCCAACATTGCCCAGGACGGCAAGGGCTATGCGAGCGGCACGCAGCTGGGCGAAGGCTCGTTCTTCGGTCGCCGCGCCGGAGCGCACGCGGCCCGTCGGGCCGGGGGCGAGCAGGCGCGCTAGGACCCAGCGCCGGAGCGCACGCGGCCCGTCGGGCCGGGGGCGAGCAGGCGCGCTAGGACCCAGCGCCGCAGCGCAGAATCGCTAGACCCGGGCGGGCTCGTTCTCTACCGGGCCTAGCCGCCATTCGCCGCCGCCCAGCAATTGCAGCTCTTGGGCATGGTGCTGCTCGACGGTGGGCCGGTGGCTGACGCTGACCACGACGCAGTCCGGCAATTCGTTGCGCAGCAACGAATAAAGCGCGAACTCCAGGCCCTCATCGAGTGCCGACGTGGCCTCGTCGAGGAAGACCGCCTTCGGTTTGGTGAGCAGGATGCGCGCAAACGCGACGCGTTGCTGCTCACCCGGGGAGAGCACTTTGGCCCAATCTTCTTCTTTGTCGAGCCGGCCGATCAGGGGGGTGAGGGCCACCTTGTTCAGCACCTCTCGCAGCTCGTCGTCGGGGACGTCGCCGGGCGTGTTCGGGTAGCACACCACGACGCGCAGACTGCCCAGCGGCACATACGGCAGCTGCGACAAGAACATCGTCGCGTGATCGCCGTCGGGACGGCACAGGGTGCCCGAAGCGTAGGGCCACAATTCGGCCAGACTGCGCAGCAGCGTGGTCTTGCCGGCCCCGGAGCGCCCGGTGATCACCAACGAGCCGCCGTCGTCGAGCTGCACGTCAAGCGGGTCGATCAGCCGGTCTCCGGCCGGCGTGCGCACTTCGACGTCGCGCAGCTCAACCGTTGCCTGTTCGCTCGGTTTGACCAGCAGCGCCGGCAGCGCACGTCCCTGGGTGTTGGCGTCGACCAGCCCGTGCAACCGGATGATCGCCGCCCGGAAAGCCGCAAACGCGTCGTAGTTGTTGCGGAAGAAGGACAGCGATTCCTCGATGTTGCCGAATGCCGTCGCGGTCTGGCCGACATCGCCGAAGTCGATCTTGCCGGCGAACAGCCGAGGCGCCTGGATGATCCACGGCAAGGGGACGATCGCTTGCGACATCGAGAAGTTCCATCCGCCGAACACGATGGTGCGGCGGACGAAGCGGCGATAGTTGGCGATGATCGGGGTGAAGCGTTGCCACAATTGCGCCCGCTCGACCTGCTCACCGCGGTAGAAGCCCACCGCCTCGGCGGCGTCCCGCAATCGCACCAGGGCATAGCGAAACGCGGCGTTGAGCTTCTCGTTGTCGAAGCTGAGCCGAATCAGCGGACGGCCCAACCAGAATGCGACCACTGTGGCCACCAGCACGTAGATCAGGACGGCCCAGAACATCGCGCGCGGCAACTCGACGCCGAAGATATCGAGATTGCCCGACAGGTTCCACAGGATCGCGGCGAACGAGATCACCGACGCGACCGCGTTGACGGCCCCGAACAACAAGGTGCTGCCGGTCCCGTTGGACGGGACGTTCGGGGTGCCGCCGGCATTGGCGGTGAAGATGTCGATGTCCTGCTGGATGCGCTGGTCCGGGTTGTCGATTGTGTTGTCGATGAACAGATCCCGGTAATAGGCCTTGCCGTCCAGCCAGTCGTCGGTGAGGTGGGCGGTCAGCCACACGCGCCAGGCGATGATGAAGCGCTGCGTCAGGTAGATGTCCGCCATGATCCGGATGACGTAGATGATCGCCAGCACCGCGAAGGTTGCGATCGACATCCAAAAGCCATGGATCCCAGACTCTTTGACCGCGTCGTCGCCGGCGGCCATGCCCTGCACCGCCTTCTGCACGGACGTGTACAAGTCGTTGCCCTGGTAGCTGAACAACACCGTGAGACGCACCGCGAGGAGCACCGACAGCAACAACACGCCGAGCATCAGCCACACGCGCACGCTGCTTGGCCCGACGAAGTACCCGCTGGTGATGCGCCAGAACTGCCGGCCCCAGGGCGTCAGATAGCGGAACGCCACCAGCACGGTCAGCGTGAAGATGGCGCTGATCACCCACGCGATGGCGATCCACCGCAAGGAGTCCAGGGGTGCCGCAGACCAGTTGATCGATGGCGTGAACGGCTTGGGGCCCAAGGTCGGTGTCTCCTTATGGTCGAGCGTCGAGGCTGCCCCCGACAGAAATCTTTCGGCGAAGCTACCCGGAAGGGTGCGGATAGGCTGCGGTAATGAGCACCGACGCCGTCTCCACCCACACCATGCATGCAGGCCGGCTCGTCGCCAGGCGCCTGCGGGCCAGCGGTGTCAACACCATCTTCACGTTATCTGGCGGCCACCTGTTTTCCATTTACGACGGTTGCCGTGACGAGGGTATCCGGTTGGTCGACACCCGCCACGAGCAGACCGCGACCTTTGCCGCCGAGGGCTGGTCGAAGGTGACCAGGTTGCCGGGCGTGGCCGCGCTCACCGCGGGGCCCGGCGTCACCAACGGGATGAGCGCGATGGCGGCGGCCCAGCAGAATCAATCGCCCCTCGTCGTGCTCGGGGGCCGGGCCCCGGCGGGGCGCTGGGGCATGGGTTCGTTGCAGGAGATCGACCATGTGCCGTTTGTGGCGCCGCTGGCCCGCTTCGCCGCCACCGCGCAGTCGGCCGACGCGGCGGGCCGGCTCGTCGACGAAGCGTTGCGGGCGGCGGTCGGCGCCCCGTCGGGGGTGGGCTTCGTCGATTTCCCGATGGACCACGTGTTTTCGGTGCCTGAGGACCCCGGCGTTGTGGGCCATCCCGGGGCCCTCGCCGGCCCGCCGCCGGATCCCGCTCCGGCCGGCCCGGATGCCCAGGCCCTGGATCGCGCCGCGAGCCTGCTGGCCGGCGCGTGCCGGCCGGTGATCATGGCGGGCACCAACGTGTGGTGGGGACACGCGGAAGCGGCCCTGCTGCGCCTTGCCGAACAGCGGCGCATCCCGGTCCTGATGAACGGGATGGCCCGCGGCGTGGTGCCGGCCGATCACCCGATGGCGTTCTCGCGAGTGCGCGGGAAGGCATTAAGCGAGGCCGACGTCGCGCTGATCGTCGGCGTGCCCATGGATTTTCGGCTGGGCTTCGGCAATGTGTTCGGATCGCAAACCCAGCTCGTGGTCGCCGATCGGGTCGCACCCGAACGCGACCACCCGCGTCCCGTCGCGGCCCGGCTCTACGGCGACCTC
>Ga0335075_10014484_pt1 | contig 11838 bp, 6 predicted proteins | sample Lox_Sample_24_FD_206723 | JGI IMG/M metagenome (GOLD analysis project Ga0335075, IMG submission 206723) | Soil microbial communities from Loxahatchee National Wildlife Refuge, Florida, United States - Lox_Sample_2.4 | ecosystem: Environmental > Terrestrial > Soil > Wetlands | place: USA: Florida... | reverse complement strand
CGGCGGCGCTCCGCATGACCAAGAACCCCAGCGACGCTGAGGATCTCGTGCAGGAGACGGTAGCCAAGGCATTCGTGGCGTTCCACCAGTTCCGGCCGGGCACCAACCTGCGGGCCTGGCTGTACCGAATTCTGTCCAACACGTTCATCAACAGCTACCGGAAGCGGCGGCGTGAGCCCGTTCAGGCGCCCGGAGCCGAGTTCCAGGAGGACTGGCAGGTGAGCGCCGACCGGCTGGCCGTGCCGGTGCGCTCGGCGGAGGCCGAGGCGCTGGACCGGCTGGGCGACTCCGACGTCCTGGGGGCCCTGCGCGACCTGCCTGAGGACTTCCGGGTGACGATCTACCTGGCCGACATAGAGGGCTACCCGTACCGGGAGATCGCCCAGATGATGGGCACGCCGATCGGCACCGTGATGTCGCGGCTGCACCGCGGCCGGGGCAAGCTCCGGGAGAAGCTCGCCAAGTACGCGCCGCCGCCGCAGCAGCCGCAGCCGCAGCCGCAGCGGGACCTGTCACCGATCTACGGCTGACGGGGCGTGCGGCTCGCCGCAACCGATTGCAGAGCTACCGTCGGCGGCCAGCCCGGTGGATGGCTGCCGCCGACGCGGCGCCGAGCGCGGCGAGCACGATGGCGCACACCAGGACCGCCCGGAAATCACCCTCGTACTGCGAGGCGATGCCGACCCCGATGACCGGGATGGTGAGTCCCACGTACGCGAACACGAAGTAGGTGGACACCACCCGGCCGCGGATCTCGGCGGGCGCTAGCCGGTTGGCGGTCGACAGGCTGCCGATGAAGACCGCGCCGACGGCCACCCCGCTGACGATGGTGCCGGTCAGGAACAGGACCATCGAGGCCTGGGACAGTCCGGCGACGACCAGCGCCAGGGCGGCCAGCAGCACCATGAGCCCGCAGATGATCACTATCCGGCTGGGGAAACGGGCGAGTACGAGCTGGGTGGCGGTCGCCGTGCCGAACAGGGCGAACACCACCGCGCCGCCGACGGCGTGGCTATGCACGTGCAGGACATCACCGAGGAAGCTCGGGGCCAGCGCGGTGAACATGCCGAGCAGGGAGAAAGCGGCGAACCCGGCCACGCCGGCGGCGATGAACTCGCCCCGGCCGGCCGGCGGTATGCCGAGACCGGCGAATCGCAGGTCCAGCTTCTGCCGGTCACCGACCGTCTCCGGGACGAAGACCAGGCCGACGGCCGCGACGGCCAGCACGGCCAGGTAGGCCTCGAACACCAGCACCGTTGGGCCGGGGACGAACTGGGCGAACAGCCCGGCAATCAGCGGGCCGAGGCCGAGTCCGCCCATGTTCGCCGCCGTGGCGACCATCGACGCGTGCCGCGCCGACGGGCCGCTGTAGGTCTCGGTGATGGCTGCCGTTGCCGTGCCGGTCACCAGCCCCGCGGAGAGCCCGGACAGCACCCGTCCTGGGAACAGCCAGCCGACCGCAGGCGAGAGGATGAACGCCACCGTGCTGACCGTGCTGAACGCCAGCGCCGCGGCCAGCACGGGCCGCCTGCCGACCTGGTCCGAGGAGCGCCCGGCCAGCAGCAGCGCCGCGAGCACGCCGACCGCGTAGGACGCGAAGATGACCGTGGTGAGCCCCGAGGAGAAGTGCCACTGAGCCTGGTAGACGACGTACAGCGGCGTGGGCAGCGTGGTACCGAGCATGACCGCCGCGAACAGGTAGGTGACAATCCAGAAGGGCACCGGGCCGCGGACGGTCAGGCGGCGCCGCACGGGCGCCTCGGCCTCGGTCAGGCATTCGGCGCAGGGCTGGTCGGGCGTCGGCCCGGCTGGCCTGCGCGCCAACGTCCGAGGCGGGCCCGGGTCACGGTTCATGCTGGTCTCCTGCCCAGCCTGGGCGGCCGCCATGAGCCCGGCCGACGTCCTGCCGCCGGTCGGGGCCGATCTTCGTCAGGAACGCTTTCCGGCGGCCGGGCTGCCGGCTGGGCTAGCCGCCGAAGATGCGATCACAGGCCCGGGCCGCGGCCTTGCCGTCGTCCAGCGGGCAGAACTTGGCCGTGAACGCCGCATAAGCGGCCCGGTGCGCCGATGCCACCGAGTCGATGTCGCCGATCGCCGACACCACCTCGGCTGACGTGGCGAGCAGCGGGCCGGGCGCCTCGGCCTGGAAGTCGAAGTAGAACCCCCGCAGTTTGTCGCGGTACTGCTCGAGGTCGTAGGTGAAGAAGACGATGGGCCGCCCGGTCGGCGCGAAATCGAACATCACCGATGAGTAGTCCGTCACCAGGACGTCGCTGACCAGGAACAGCTCTGCGATGTCCGGATATGTGGTCACGTTGATGGCGAAGTCGGGCCGGGTGCCGGCCGGCACGTCCTCGGCCATGTGGTGGTGACCCCGGATCAGTAACACGTGATCGTCGCCAAGTTCCCGCCAGGCGCGCTCGAGATCCAGCCTGAAGTCGAACCGGTACCGGCCCGAGGCGTAGTACTGGTTGTCCCGCCAGGTCGGCGCGTACAGCACCACCCGCTTGCCGGCCGGCAGCCCGAGCCGCCGCCGGACATCCGCGGCGATGCGCTCCGCGTCTGCGCTGCGCAGCACGTCGTTCCTCGGGTAGCCCGACTCCAGGATCTCGCCCTCATAGCGGAACGCCCGGCGCATGATCGACGTGCTGAACGGGTTGGGCGACAGCAGCAGGTCCCAGCTGGCCACGTCCCCGGCCAGCACCTCGAAGTAACCCGCCCCGCTGATGAACTGGGGCTGGGCGATGTCGAAGCCGATCTTCTTCAGCGGCGTGCCGTGCCAGGTCTGCACGTGGGCCTGGCCATCCCGCTTGTGGTAGTGCCCGCCCATGTCGTCGTTCGCGATCAGGTACCTGGACCTGGCCAGCGCCTCGAAGTAGTCCTCGGTCCCGGTGAGCACGGTCCGCGCGCCGTCGGGCACGGGCACCGAGTAGTCGCTGACCGCCCAGATGTGCTCGCGGTCATCGCCGCGGCGGCGCAGTTCGGCGGCGATCGCGAGCGGGTTGTCCCCGCACAGCTTTCCCTTCCAGCTGATGAAGACCACACAGTCACGCAGCGGCAGCTTCTGCTGCAGCGGATAGTAGACACCGCGCAGCACCCGCCGCTGCACCCGGCCATGCTCGGTGATCTTGAGCGCGGGGCCGACGGTGAGCATGGGCGTGTCGTACCCGGAGGTGGTGAACCGGTAGCTCTTCGGCCCGACGCTGAGCTTCCGGTCGTCCAGGCTGGCCAGCCGCGTGTGGTCGTAGCCCGCCGCGATCAGCTCGCCGTCGGCCGCTCCGGCCCGGCGCACGAACAGATCCCAGGTCCCGTCCCGCAGCGGCAGCGACCGCCCGAACGAAGGCATGGCGGCCGCGCTGATGTCGACCGTGAACCGGTCACCATTTCTCTTGAACGGGATCGCGTGCTGGTCGGTCGACGACCTCCGGAGCAGCACCGCCTCGAACGGGCCCTCGACGGTGGCGGGATAGCTGCCGCGCAGCGTCAGCCGCCCGGCGTCGGTCCACGAGTGCTCATCGATGACCGGGCGCAGCCCGCGGCGGGCGATCAGGGCGTTGCCGTACCTGGTCCGCTCCACCGTGATCTCCTGGTGGCCCGCGGGGTACCTGTACTCCGCGCGCCCGGCCGGGAATGCCACCCGCATCCGGCCGGCGCCTTCGGCCCTGACGTACAGGTTCCATTCGACGTCGCCGTCGCTGATTCCGGCGTCGCTGACGCCGCCGGTGGCGAAGGCGCTGCCGCGGTCGGCCCGGCCGACCGCGGTGGCCAGGACCCGCAGCGGCATCCGGCCGCGCACTCGCGCCGCACCGCCACGGGGGGCTCCGGGGAGTCGCCCCCCCGGACTGCAGAGCTCCGGCCGTTCGACGGTGGCCGGGAAGCGATACGTCGCCGCGCCCTTCGGCCGGGCCAGCAGGAACTCGACGCGAGCCCGCGGGTCCAGCGGGGCAACGTCCACGTCGATGACAAGCTCGCTGCCCGCGTGCTCGCAACCGTGCAGCACCGCCGGAGTCCTGGCCACCCCGACCCGCAGCCGTCGCCCCGACCACCAGGCGCCGAACCTGATCCCCTGCGCCACCTGCAGGAGCTCGGGCCGCTCGGCGGGGCCGCGCACCGGCGTGTGCAGGCGGGCGGCCCGCCATACGCCGTGCCCCCTGACCAGCACGTAGCCGTCCCACTCACCGGTCAGCCAGCGATGGCCGACCCGGAACCAGCGCGAGCTGATCTCGCAGCGGAAGCCTGCCCAGTCGTAGTGGTACCTGTTCTGCCCCGACCACGCGTCGGCCTCGGCGTGCCGGAGCGAGCGGGCCCGCACGATCAACGGCAGTCTCCACCTGGTCACCGGACGCAGCAACACGATCTTGGATGCGTTCCGGCGCTTGGGGATGTCGATGGACGGCACGAACGCGCATCCGGTGATGACCAGCCGCCTGGAGTGCCAGCCGATGTTTTCTATCCGGATGAACGGATCGAGTTCCCGCCAGTACGGCCGGTACACCCGGCCCGGTATCTTCAGGCGGCGGCGCTGGCTGCGAAACGGGAGGTCGGCCCGAATCCGGCCGGAGCTCCTGACCACCGGCGTGGTCTTGATCGGCTGCTCGGCCTGCCAGGCGTTGAACTCGAGTAAGAGCTCCAGCCGGCCGGCCTTGATCAGGTGGTAGGCGAGCTTGTGCGTCGATGGCAGCCTCGACATCACCCGCCGGCCGACCTGGCTCAGGTACCTGCGGCCCAGCTCCATGAACTCGGCCTGGTACTGGTCGCTGGTCCGGGACAGGTCACCGACGTACAGCCACAGATCGTTCACCAGCGCCTTGCGCTGGTGAACGCGGAGCAGGCGGCCCGAGTGCCGCCCGCGCAGGAAGCCGTCGATGTCGAGCAGCGCGGTGACCCGGTCGGAGAAGTTGCTGATGTCGGTCCTGGACTGGGTGATCGACAGCGCGCCCTTGCCCCGCTCCCGCCAGTAGTAGATCGGGTCGGGGATCACGTCCACGGCCCGGGCCAGCACGTGCGCACGGGTCATGGCCTGCAGGTCCTCCCAGGCCCTGACCTCAGGGAACGACATGCCGTTGCCGTTCCAGAATGACGTGCGGAAAAGCTTGTTCCACACCGAGACGTCCCAGAACAGTTCCGGTGACCTGCTGATGTGGGTTCCTGTGCGCTTGGCCTTGATCGCCTGGGCGTGCATGCCCGACGGCGTGATGCCGGCCGGCCCGACCCGGTCTACCCCGCCCGACACGAAGTCCGAGCCGGACTCCTGCAGCGTGTGCAGCATGATCTCCAGGGCGTGGCTGGGCAGCATGTCATCCGCGTCCACGAAGCCGAGGAACTCCCCGGTGGCCTGCTCGATGCCCCGGTTGCGGGCGAACCCGGGACCGCCGTTCGGGACCCTGATCAGGCTGAATCTCGGGTCGGATTCGGCCCGGCGGCGGGCGATCTCGGCGCTGCCGTCGGTTGAGCCGTCGTCCACCATGACGACTTCAAGGCTGGCGTAGGTCTGCCTGGCGATGGACCGCAGGCAGTCCGCGAGTAAGTCCTCGTTGTTGTGGAACGGCACAACGACGCTGATCCGCGGAGCCGTCAACTTGCTCTCTCTTCCCCTGGGCTGAGCGCGCGCCCGCACCCACGTCTGGACCGGGAAGCCTGGAAGATCAGGCCGAGTACAAGTTACCGTACGCGACGTTATGCTCACACAGCGAAGCGACCGCGAAGCTGACCCTCCTGGTGCTGGTCCTCCGGGGCTGGGGAGCTATTCGCCGCGCCAGGCTGGCGCCCGCTTCTCGGCGAAGGCGATCGCGCCCTCCGTCGCGTCCGCGGAGCTGAACACCGGGCCTAGCGCCTCACCCTGCCGGGCGAATGCCTCGCCGCTGGCCCAGTCGGCCGACTCGACGATGACTCGCTTGCTGGCGGCGAGCGCGAGCGGAGCCCCCAGGGCTACGCGAGCCGCCAGTTCCCTCGCCCCGGCCAGGGCCTGGCCGGAGCCGACCACGGTACTGACCAGGCCCGCCTGGTGCAGCCGATCGGCGGGGAAGTGCTCGCCGGTGAGCACGATCTCCATCGCCAGGTGGTAAGGGACCCGGCGCGGCAGCCTGAGCAGCCCGCCGGCGGCGGCCGCCAGCCCTCGCCTGACCTCAGGCAGGCCGAACTTCGCGGTCTCGCTCGCCACGATCAGGTCACAGCTCAGCGCGATCTCGAAGCCGCCGGCGAGCGCGTAGCCCTCGACCGCCGCAATCACCGGCTTGACCGGCGGCCGCTCGGTGATGCCGGCGAAGCCGCGGCCCTCGACGACCGGCGAGTCCCCGGTCAGGAAGCCCTTCAGGTCCATGCCCGCGCTGAACGTGCCGCCCGCTCCGGTCAGGATGATCACCCGCACGTCGCCGCGACCGTCGAACTCGTCGACGGCGGCGGCTATGCCCCTGGCCACCTCCCCGTTGACCGCGTTGCGGGCCTGCGGGCGATTGATGGTGACGACGGCGATCCCGTCGTCCACCTCGGTGAGAACCGCATCCGCCATGAGCTAACTCCTGAGGCTGACTGGACGGCCGGCGCTGGCCGGATGCCGCCTACTTGGGCTGGAACCTGATGCCGCCGTCGAACCGGATGACCTCGGCGTTCATGTAGTCGTTCTCGATCAGCACCCGGGCCAGGTGAGCGAACTCAGCGGCCGTGCCCATCCGCTTGGGGAAGACGATCGGCGCGATCAGCTTGGCCTTGAACTCGTCGGCGGCCGACCCGGCACCGTAGATCGGCGTGTCGATGATGCCGGGGGCGATCGTGTTGACCCGCACCCCGATCGCAGCCAGGTCGCGGGCGGCCGGAACGGTCATGCCGATGATCCCGCCCTTGGACGCCGAGTAGGCCACCTGGCCGGTCTGCCCTTCGATGCCGGCCACTGAGGCGGTGTTGATGACCACGCCGCGCTGCCCGTCGGCGTCGGCGGGCTCGGTCCTGGCGATCGCCGCGGCACCGATCCGCATCAGGTTGAACGTGCCGATCAGGTTGACGTCGATGACCTTGCGGTACGTGGCCAGGTCATGCGGGGTGCCGTCCCTCGCCACCGTGCGCGCAGCCCAGCCGATGCCCGCGCAGTTAACGACGATCCGCAGCGGCGGTCCGGCGGCGGCGGCATCGACCGCCGCCTGCACTGAATTCTCGTCGGAGACGTCGGTCCCGACAAAGACGCCGCCGATCGCGTCGGCGACCGACTTGCCCTGCTGTTCGTTCAGGTCAGCAACGACGACGCGCGATCCCGCTGCGGCAAGCTCACGCGCGGTGGCCTCGCCCAGACCGCTCGCCCCGCCGGACACGATCGCCGCTGTTCCGTTCAGGTTCATGGGCGGGAGCTTACTTGGCCGCTTCGGGCCGGACCGAACGGGGTTCGGATGCCGGGCCGCGGGAGCCTCCCGCGGCCGGAGTCATGCCAAATGTCGGTGCCGGTGTCTAGCATCAGTTGACGGGCCCATCCCCGGAGCAGGATGGCAGCCCGGTTGGCTGGGAACTGGGGAGGACGCGGTGCGGAAGTACGCCGGGAACCCGTGGCTGGTACTGCTGGTGGTTTCGCTCGGGTTCTTCATGACCCTGCTGGACCTGACGATCGTGAACATCGCCATCCCCAACATGATCACGAAGCTGCACGCGTCCCTTGACGACGTCCTGTGGGTGATCAACGCCTACGCTCTCGTGCTCGCTGTCCTGGTCATCACCGCGGGCAGGCTCGGTGACCTGATCGGGCCGCGCACGCTGTTCGCGGCGGGCGTGGCCTTGTTCACGCTGGCGTCGGCGGCGTGCGGCCTGTCACCCAGCCCCGGCTGGCTGATCGGGTTCCGCGCGGTCCAGGGCCTGGGCGCGGCCATGCTGATGCCGCAGACCCTGACGATCATCACGAATACCTTCCCGCCCGAGCGGCGGGGCGCCGCGTTCGGCGTCTGGGGCGCGGTGGCCGGGGTTGCCACCATCGCCGGGCCCACCCTGGGCGGGCTGCTGGTGACCGCGTTCGACTGGCGCTACATCTTCTTCGTCAACCTGCCGATCGGCGTGATCGTGCTCGCGCTGACCTTCGTCATCATCCCCGACGTGCGGCTCGGCCGCAGGCACCGGATCGACATCCCGGGAGTGCTGCTGGCCAGCGCCGCGCTGCTGGCCATCTGCTACGGCCTGGTCGAGGGGCAGAAATACAGCTGGGGGACGATCACCTCATTCATCAGCATCCCGCTGATCCTGGGGGCCGGCGTGGTGCTGCTCGCGGTGTTCCTGGTGTACCAGAAGCTGACCCAGGGCCGGGAGCCGCTGGTGCCGTTCGCGGTGTTCCGCGACCGGAACTTCTCGGTGATGAACTGGGTGTCGGGGGTGCTCGCGATCGGGATGATGGGGATCTTCCTGCCGTTCACCATCTACCTGCAGTCCGACCTCGGCTTCTCCGCGCTGAAGGCGGGCCTGGCCATGGCGCCCGCGTCGCTGATCTCTATGTTCGTCGCCCCCGTGGCCGGCCGGATGACCGACAAGATCGGCGGCAAGTACATCCTGATGGGCGGGCTGATCCTGTTTGGCGGCGGCATGGGCTGGCTGGCGCTGATCGCGACGCCGTCGTCGTCCTGGCAGAGCTTCCTCGCCCCGCTGATCGTGGCCGGGATCGGCATGGGCTGCGTGTTCGCGCCGCTGGTCACGACGGCCATGCGTAACATCCAGCCGCAGATGGCGGGGGCCGCGTCGGGCGTGCTGAACACGGTCAGGCAGGTCGGCCTGGTGATCGGCACCGCCGCGGTCGGCGCGCTGCTGCAGAACCGGCTGGTGTCCGCGATGAACAGCCAGGCCCAGACGCGTTCGGCGGCGCTGCCGCCGGCCGTACGCGGCCGGTTCATCACCGAGATCCACAACTCGGCCAGCAACGGCATCCAGGTGGGGGCCGGGCAGAACGGCGGGATCTCCGGGCAGGCGGGCCTTCCCGCCCAGCTGGCCGCCGAGGTCGCGAGGATCGGCCACGACGTGTTCACGTCCGGTTATGTGCAGGCCATGCGCTCAACCATGCTGTTGCCGGTCATCCTGCTGGCGGTGGGCGCGGTGAGCTGCTTCGCCCTCAGGGAGCGCAAGCCGGCCGCCGAGCCGCCCGCTGCCGGGACCGCCGAGGCGGCGGCGCCCGGTGCGGTGCCGGCGCGTACGCCCGACCAGGCCGGGCTGGCCTAAGCTCCACCCGGCAGACGCGGGACGAGGTCGGTTAACGACGCGAGCACCTCCGGTGCCCACAGGCCGGGAAGCTCCTCAGGGGTGGCGTCGAACGGGAACCGCGGGGCGAACGCTGGCTCCAGGTCCGATAGCCAGATCGCACGCGGGTCGAACCGCGCGAAGAACGGCTTGCCGACCAGATCCGGGTTGCGGGCCTGAATCATGTGCAGCGCGAACACCTTCTCGCCCGCCACATCGGCGACGCCGTCGATGCACACCTTGCCCGGTGTGGCCGACATGGACGGGCCGCGCACGGTCCGGCACAGGCCAGAGACGCTGGCGTAGGCGTCACGGAAAATCTCGTGCGCCCGGTACAGCGGCACCGCGAAGTACCCCTGCGGGCCCGTGTCGCGCTCCACGAACATGTAGTAGGGCACCATGCCCATCCGCATCTGGGTCCGCCACATTCGGGCCCAGGTCGCGGGATTGTCGTTGATGGACCTGATCAGCGGCGCCTGGGTGCGGACCACCCCGCCGGCCGACCTGACCCTGCGCACCGCGTCGGCCACCAGGGACGACTCGAGCTCCCGGGGGTGCGAGAAATGGGCCATGAGGGCCAGGCTCTTGCCCGCCGCAGCGACCTGTTCGAACAGTCCCAGCGTGGCATCGGCATCCGGGTCGCTGACGAATCGCTGCGGCCAGTAGCTCAGGGACTTGGTTCCGATCCGGATCGACTCGATGTGCTCGAGCCGCGGGTCGAGCAGCGGCTCGATATAACGCCGCAGGACAGCATCGCCCATGATCATCGGATCGCCGCCGGTGATCAGGACGCTGGTCACTTCCTCATGCTGACGAAGGTAGGCAGCGACCCTGGCCATGTCGTCGGTCGCCATCTTCAGATCTGGCTCACCCACGAACTGTGCCCACCGGAAGCAGTAGGTGCAGTAGGCGTGGCAGGTCTGGCCCTGCTTGGGGAACACCAGAACGGTTTCCGGGTACTTGTGCTGGACGCCGGGCAGCGGCTCTTCGGCGAGTTCGGGGATGTTGAAGGCCAGCTGGCCTGCGGGATGCGGATTCAGCCGCACCCGCACGGCGTGCGCGGCGGCACGGACCTCTGCCTCCGGGGCACCGCGGGCGAGCAAACCGCCGATGTCCCTGACGTCCGCGTCGGGGAGCATGTCCGCCTGCGGGAACACGAGGCGGTAGATCGGGTCGTCGGGTGCCGCGTCCCAGTCGATGAGGTGCTCGACGACGTACTCATTCGTGCGAAATGGCAACACTGTGGCGACGGCCCTGACCGCGAGCCGCTCATCGGCGCTCAGCCCGGCCCGCCCGGTCAGCTCGTCCAAGTGCTTGACCGAGTAGGCGCGGAACCGACGGCCCGGCGAGGAGAGGCCGGGCGCCATCTGCGGAAGTCCAGTCACGCATCTCCCTTCGGCAGTTCGCCGCCCACGGCGCGAGTTGCCCGGGCGGACGTCCCATCCCTCTGGCGGCAGGATCGCCGCGGCTGAACCGGCTAACCTTCAGACGCAGAACGCGGGCGTTTGTGCCGGTCTGTGGCGAACAAACTAGGTCACAGTTACGAAACATTGGGCAACTGCGGATGGTTCCCGCGACCTAGCCCTCCGTGCAACGGTCACGAGCCGTCCGTTAGTTCAAGTCCCCCTATTGATACGGTCTAGGTTCTCTCATGGTTCCCTGTCCGGCGCCGGCTATTCCACCGCAGGTCCGGGCTTCGGCCGTGGATTTGCGCAGCTACCTGCGTGCCGGTGCCTCGCGGTATGTCCCGCGGTGAGAAGCTTGGCGGCATGCGGGAATCCGTCCTGCTGCCGCCGCGCGACGATCCGCAACGGATGCCGATCGCGGTGGATGCCATGGGCGGCGATCATGCACCGGCCGAGATCGTGGCCGGCGCGGTCCTGGCCGCCCAAGACGGCATACCGGTGCTGCTGACCGGCCGCCCCGGAGTGCTGCGGCCGCTGCTGGCCAGGCACGGGGCGCTGGCCGATATCCAGATCGTGCCCGCGGAGGAGTCGATCGCGATGCATGAGGGCGCGCTGGCCAGCTGGCGCCGCCCCCGGTCGAGCATCGCGGTGGCCTGCCAGCTCGTGCGGCGAGGGCAGGCGACCGCCGTCGTCTCGGCCGGCTCAACCGGCGGTGTCGTGTCCACGGCCAGGCTCAGGCTGCGACCGCTGGCCGGCATGCTGCGCCCCGCCCTGGCGGTCGTGCTCCCCACCCGGCCCGCGCCCACGCTGTTGCTGGACGCGGGAGCGATCGCCGACCCCAAGCCCGAGATGCTGGTTCAGTTCGCGCAGCTAGGGGTGGCCTACGCGCAGATCGCCTATGGCATCTCCGAACCGCGGGTCGCCCTGCTCACGATCGGCACCGAGCCAGGGAAGGGCAACAAGCTGGCCCGGCGGGCCTACGAGCTGCTCGACGCCGATCCCCCGCACGGCGGGCTGCCGATCAGCTTCGTTGGCAACGTCGAAGGCGGTGACCTGCTGGCCGGCAAGGTCGACGTGGTCGTCACCGACGGTTTCACGGGGAACGTGGCGCTGAAGACGCTCGAAGGAGCGACCAGCTACGCCACCAGACAGCTGCGGGAGGCGCTGGCTGGCTCCCCGACAGCGCGGATCGGGGCGCTGCTGCAGCGGCGCGGGCTGCGGGAACTGGCCGAGCGCATGG
>Ga0335075_10014483_pt1 | contig 11839 bp, 10 predicted proteins | sample Lox_Sample_24_FD_206723 | JGI IMG/M metagenome (GOLD analysis project Ga0335075, IMG submission 206723) | Soil microbial communities from Loxahatchee National Wildlife Refuge, Florida, United States - Lox_Sample_2.4 | ecosystem: Environmental > Terrestrial > Soil > Wetlands | place: USA... | reverse complement strand
GGTCAGTGTGCCGTTCCAGCAACGAGACTTCCCGCCGCGGAACGGAGACCAACCTTCGTTACATGAAAGGGCTGCCTGGAGGGGTTGCGCCCCGCCATCCGGCCGCTTATAAAGTCGACAATTCTATAGAGATGGCATGGGCTGGTCGAAGGATACACTCAATGCAGCCGGCGCTGCGGTAGACGGACTCGCCTCGGCGAAGGCGCCCTCCAATCGCGATGCCGTGATGCGGCTCAAAAGCAAGCTCATGAACGCGAAGGCGAGAGGAGTGAGCTATGAGCAAATGGCAGACGCGCTCGGCGAGGTTGGCATTGCGATATCCGCCGAACGGTTGAGAAAATATCTCGCCGAGGCGTCGAAGGGGACGCCCAAAAAGAATGCCGCCCCTTCCGCGCAAGGGTCAACGAAACAAGCGAAGGGCGATTTGGATCGATCGACCGAAAACCGCCAGGTCAAACCGACGCCGCGCCCAACGCTCGACAAGCCGGATGCGGAGACCACACCGGCGGCGCGAGCATCGTCGTTCTACGTGCGACCCGATCGCAAAGACATCTAGGAGACCGCGCCATGAACAAGCCGATTTATGTGGTGGGGGGAAGCAAGGGCGGCGTTGGAAAATCTATGGTGTCGATGGGTCTGACCCACTTCCTGATCGAGAGTGGCGAGAAGGTTTTTCTGATCGACGCCGACACCTCCAATCCGGATGTCTTTAAGTCTTATAAAGACGAAGTCGACAGCGAGATCGTCAACTTGGACGATGCGGATGGATGGGTTCGGTTCGTCGACATTTGCGACGAGCACAAGGATAGCGCGGTGGTCGTCAACACCGCCGCCCGCAACAACGTCGGCGTAGCGGCGTATGGCGCCACGCTCAGCAGATCCCTCGAGGAACTGGAACGCGAGCTCGTGACAGTCTGGGTGATCAACCGGCAGCGCGACAGCCTCGAGCTTCTCAGTGACTACATGGACGCGATCCCGAATTCGACAGTGCACGTCGCGAAGAACGGCTATTTTGGCAGCGACATCAAGTTTGAACTGTACAATAACTCGAACGTCAAGAAGGCGGTCGAAGCCAAAAACGGCTTGTCTGTGTTTTTCCCTGACATGGCCGATCGTGTCTCTGACGATCTCTATAGCAACCGCCTGAGCATCGGAAAGGGCGCCAGGTCTATGTCGATGGGCAACAGGGCGGAGCTTCGACGTTGGCTGGGAGAGGCGCAGAAGGTGCTTGAGTCTGTCACCGTTCGTAACTGACGAAAGCGCAATAGCAAGCTTTGAGAAGCTCCTTGGGCGCCAGTCGACGCCGGCCGAGCGCGAGCAGCTCTTCCGAGTCAAGGAGGCGCTGGGTCTTCGGGAGAATGACGCGCTTTGGCTCATCCTGTTCGCGCTGCAGTATTACGAAAGCCTGTATCGGCAGTTTCCGAAGGCGATAGGCGCTGAGGCGAGCCGGATTCTCGCGCAGACGCGCGAGACCGTGGATGCCCAGGTCAAGGCGGGCGCAGAACAGGCGAAGGCCGATCTCGCGCGCGCGGTGGCGATCGCCGCGCAAGGCGTCGCTCGTGACGCTGCGCGGCGTCGGATGATCGAGTGGCTGGTCGGGGGAATGGCGCTCGGCGCGGCCCTGGTCGGGGCCGGCTTCTTCGCAGGCCGGGCGCTCGGGCACTAGCGCTGCGACGCTGGCGAGCCGCTCTTTTGGCGGGGAGGCGGAGGGGCCGAAGCCCCTCCGCTTGTGGATCAGCGGGAGCCCCCCTGCTTCAGGTCCGCCTTCGCCGTCATGAGCTTCAGCTCCGTTACGGCCATCGTGTAGCCGTGCCGCTTCTCGCCGTCTTTCTCCCAGCTCATCTCACGAGGGCGTCGAGCGGATGAACACGAGGTCGCCGGCCTGCAGGGTGTCGAGCGCCCAGTCCTTCATCCTGTCGCGCCGGCCGAAGACCGTGTGTTCGATCCAGTTGGCCCGGTTCACCCATTCGCCGTCGCGTCTGTAGCTGGCGTCCGAGGCCGCCCAGATCATCAGGTTCTGGCCGACTTCCTTGACGTTGCCGATGCGGCCGATCCGTGTGAGTTCGCAAAGCTGGGTCATCTCTCTCTCCATCGTTTGGAGCCTCGCCCCGTTGCGATGGGCGGTCGACATGCGCCGGTAAGGCGACACAGAGCCGCGCCAAAGGCGCGGGCAAGCGAAGCGCTGCGCCCCGACCGCAACCGGCAATTTTGAGATCTAGCGTCAGCGAACGAGCGCGAGGAGCCGCGAAGCGGCAGGGTAAATTGTTGGTCGCAGGGGCCGGAGGGGAGACGGCGGCGCTAGACCAAAGCCGTCTTGCAACGGGAGCAAGGCCCTCGCGACATGGAGAGACTGACCCAAGCCTCCCCGAACCGCGCTTTGATCGCTATTGGCAATGTCATGAGCGGGGGCCCGCAACCGATCGAGCGCCTCGATCCGCGGCGCGGTTACAAGAGGGACGGCGGATGGGTTCGGCGATGCACTGTGATTGACACGGGTGGCGCACTGCTGGCTCATGAAGATGATGGCGCGGGTGTCACGTGAGATCCCGGCAGGGCGGCGGCCGTCTCAATTCAATCCGCCCGGAGCTGGAGTCCCGACCTCTTGAGAAAGGCGCCGGAAGGCTGCCGCTCAACGGCGCCAGGCGGATGAAACCTATACTGATGGTGGCGAGACGGACCGAGGCGGGTTGGTTTGCGAGCGCAGGGGCTCCAGCTCTTTCGCCTGCACTCGCGCTTTCGGCAACGGCGGCATGGGCTCGAGGATGTTCCATACCCAGGTCGGCATCGGGCAGTCCCCGAGGGCCTGGCGCAGAGGGTCGGCGCGCGAGCCGTCATCGAGGAAGAGTGCGACGCCTTCCGCGCCGACATCCTTCAGAATCGCCGCCGCGATCGTGGCCTCGTCCGGGAGGTCGTAGCGGAGCGTCTTCGTAAACGAACGGCCGCCCTCGATGAGGCTTTGGATCAGCATCGCCTCTGCTTCCGATGAGAACGGAAGCCATTCGGGCGAAACGGTGAGAAAGCCGATTTCGGCGAGCGACGGGTAGCCGGCTTTGTTGAAATCGACCAGACAACACGCGATGAGGTGAATACCGCTGTTTGCGTCGCACACCGCAAATTCGGCCTTGAACCGCGACTGCATCCGGCGTTTGAGGTCATCGCCAACCGTGATCGCGCAGTCGACGTGCTTGAGTTTCAGCACAGGTCCGAACTTGCCTTGCGTGAGTTCCTTGAACTCCCCGATGAAGATCATCCGGTGACGATCGCCAATGGCGCGATGCGTCTTGGCGAGTCGCGCGCGGCCGTTCGCGGCCGGATGGGCTGGGTCGAATTGCGCAGGGATGTAGGCGATATGGTCGTAGCTGAACGTCTTCGAGGTCTTGCCGCAGAGCGCGGCGTTGAGGCGGTTAGAGACAACGCCCCAAAAGCGGCGGCCCTTGTAGTGCGGGTGCATTTCGCAAAGGCCCGCATCCTCCCAGAGATAGTTGAGGAGGCCGAACAGGCTAAGACGGGCGGGAGCCGCTTTCACTGCGTTGGACGCGGGCGCGCCCGTCGCGGCGGGCGCGACGCGCTTTCCCGGCTGCAGAGCAACGGCGAGCTTGATTTCGACGCCGTCGCTCTTCTGATCGTCGATTATCGATTTTCCAGCCGAGGCGACCTTGCCAGAGAGCGAGAGCGGGATTTCGAACCGCTCGCATTGCAGGGCGTGCGCGCCCGCATCTCGGGGTAGGCGCTTCACGAAATAATGGTCGGCGATATGGGCGATCTGAAGTTGCGCGTGTGGCTTTCGGCAGAGGCAGAGGGGCCGGATCTTCTGATCGTGCGCTGTCTTCAGCAGCGCTTCCGCACCTTCGTCGTCCTCTTCGATCTCACGCCCGGCGATGCTGATCTTCATGGACCGCGCTCCGATCACGAGGAGACTAAGCGCGAATGGAGTCGCGGTCCATTCCATTTTTTTGTCACTCGATCGTGCGGCGGCTGCTCAATTACGCCGACGTCTCGCGGCTAGCTTCGCGGGCTGGTTTGTCTTCAGCGGCTTGTGGCGACGAGGTCGAAGGCGAAATAGACCAAACCGGCGCCCCCGCACTCGGAGGCTTGCTGCATAAGCTCGAACGATGTCACGCCATCCGGACGAACACCGCAAAGTTCGCCGTCGAGATAGGCGAATTTCACTGTGAGCTTCGCGAGAGCGGCCGCTGTCGCGCGATATTTGGCGGTCCAGTCGAGGCCCCCGCGGGTGAGGAGTTGAATGGCGCCGTTCTCGATCCGCGCCGACATGCGATAGCCGTCGAATTTGATTTCGTGGACTCATAGGGGTCCGCTCGGCGCCTTGGTCGCGGGTTTACAGAGCTGAGAAGGCTTGATCCATTTCGGCGGCGGCATCCTATGAGCCTAACGCCCATCGCTCGGATTTGTCGCGAGGGGTCAAGGGTAAGGAAAGAGGTTGAAGGAGGGACGCGTCAGCGGGCGTCGCCCGGAGGGCGGCAACCGGAGAGTGTTCCGTGAGCGGCCGTCAGGCCGCGAGTAGGACGCGACCCGAAGATACCGTGTTAGGAGGCAAGTGAGACGGGCATCTGCGTCCTGCCCTTAGCGCTACCTGCTGTCGACCGGAAAGGGCCAACCACATTGGTCGGGCGAACGTCGGGTTGGCGCTAAATGCCCGTCGTTCGCGCCTTAGCCGTCGAAACCCACGAAAACTGGCTCAAGGCCCATCGCTACCTCAACATGAACGACCTCAGGGAGCAAAACAAGTACCACCTCCGCCAAGCCGCCTAACCCCAGCTAAGCCATGACCCCCTTTGCAGAACTTGACGCACAGAATCCGGGCCCGAGCGGAGAAGCAGTGACTTGAAAGTCCGCAGGGTGATCTCCGAGCCTGCGGCGCATAAGCTTTCCGGCGCGTCGATCTCCAAGGGAAGCGACTGATAGTGGGCCCGATATGCGGCTCTCCCGGGTCGAGGCGTCATCTCGAGTGCGGGCCAAAGCTTGTCGCTATTCGAAGGAAGCGTCAAAGATTTCAACGTCGAGAAGCGGCGGCTTGGCGATCACCGCTCCGTCGGGCTTAAGAGTCAACGACCTTCGAAGAGTTGGGACCACAATACCGCGGAACGCCTGATGCGCCGAGGAATATTCCGCGACCTTCGAGCCAATGAGATCGTGGTCTGTCCGCCGCTGTAAGCCCTCCTCATCGAAATAGAGGACCTGTTCGGAAGGGTGCGTCATAACCGAGGGCGGAAAGAAAGCGTGAAGGCGCCGCCACTGTTGGTCGTGTTCTCGCCAAGGCGGCAATTCCTTTGTCTTGACGCCGGGGTGGGCCAAAAGAAACGGCGTCGTCAAAATATTCCAGACGGAAACTCCACAAATGTAGATCATGGATAGTTCGTCCCAGACCCCATGCTCTGGCTGATCGGAGAAAGATTGCTGCGGCTTATTCCATGTGCGCAAAACTCGCCCGTCCGACGCTTCGATAGTGATGCGCTCCGGCTGATACAAGCCGCAATTGTCGGGACCGGCGAACCCCGCGAACCGCACGAACTGAGTTTTGGTGGCTCCCTCCGCCACAATCTCCTTGAAACGACCCGCCTGACCCGCGCGAGAAAACAGGCTTCCGTCGATGGAAAGCTGAAGCGTAAACCGCTTCAACCGCTTCCAGCGCTTCATGCCGCCACCGGCTTCGATCACCTCGTCAAGCAGCGCCATTCGTCGCGCGGTCCGTCATCGCCGAATCTCTCGGTCGTCAAAACCATGACGCCAAAAGCATGGTTTGGCGTGTTAAAGGTTGTTAGGAGTTGCGATCTTGCTGCGCGTTGAAAGCTTATCGGTCTGACGCAGCATCAAGGAAGTTCATCGCGGTGACGAGGTCAAGGCTGCCAAGGCCCTCCGCGTAACGGGCGTAAAGGGGCGCTATCAAGTCGCGTGCCTCTGCGTCACGACCAGTCTGCCGCCAAAGCCGGGCGAGCGACAGCGCGGCCCGCAGCTCCCATCCCAGAGCGGACTGCGCGCGAGACATTTCGAGCGCTCGCAGCAGAAAGCTTTCCGCCTCGCCTGGGCGGCCGGACGAGAGCAGGATGTGCCCCTTGACCCGGAGCATTTCCGGCATGTCGAACGATTCACCCTTTTCACCGATCTGGCCGATCGCTCCATCGATCGTGCGCAGCGCCTCCTCGAACTGACCTACCGCGGCCAGCCCTTCCGCCAGGGCCGTCGCAAACACCGTGGTCAAAATTTGGTGACGCGTCTCGTACAGCGTCGCCTGGCTACGGCGAAGATACTCGATTCCGGCGCCCGTTTCGCCGCGGCGGATCAGGAGTTCGCCCATCTGGCCGGTACCGACCGCATGGTATGGTCCCAGATAGTGCTTGGCGGCATGATCGATCAATCTTTCGATCAGGTCTTCGGCGGTATCCCAGTCGCCGGTCCAGAGAAAGACATAGATTGTCCAGATCAGCGCGATGCCGAGCGTCAGAGGTTGTTTCAGCCGTTCCGCCTCGGCGATCGTGAACCGCGCGGTCTCCGCGGCGCGATCGGGGCGGCCTGTCAACCACAAGCTTCGCGCAAGAAAGACGAGCGCGATGATCCGGCTATCGTATCCCACGCGGAACAGATTGACCAGCCGGGAGCCCGGACTCTCCCTCATCGCTCTCGCGCAGAGCTCGACAGCTTTGGCTTGATTTCCGATCAGGTGATGCGTAACGCCGAGGATCCGCTCGATATCCAGTTTGCTCGCCGGGTCTTTCAACGTCTCGACGACGGCGAGTTCCTCCTGGCCGACGTCGAGCGCCGCGCGAAAATCTCCGACCCGGGCCAGATAGATGTGCATTCCTCGCAGGACCCAGAGTTGCCAATCCAGATCGTTCTGCGAGCGCGCCAATTCGAGGCTGCGACCAAGGGCGGACCGAACCGCCCCCGTATTGCCTTGCGTGAACATCACGGACACGCCGTGCGCGGCCTGAAGCTCCATCTCCTGACGAGATCCGATCGATGTCTCGTCGAGACAAGCGAGCGCCTGCTTCGACCAGCGGCAACATTCGGTCAGCAGCGAAAGCTCGAGAAAGAACTGCGCTGCGGCTGCGGCAAGCCTCACTCCGATCACCAGGTCGCCGTGCTCGGAAAAACTCCAATCCAGCGCGGCTCGCACATTGGCGAGATACTCCGCGTGAGGGAGGAAGCTTTCTCGGACCTGAAGAGGCTTCGCGGCGACGTCTGCAAGCAAATCAAGAAAGTGTTTTGCATGGAGGCGCGAAACTCTGGCCGCTTCTCCACTGTCTGCAAGCCGTTCAGCCGCAAACGCGCGCGTGGCGTCCAACAGGCGGTAGCGTACACCGCTCGTGTCTGGCGGGCCTTTTTCGGGCAGCCGCGACGCAAACAGTACAGAAACCAGCGACTTCGACACCAAATTTGCGATCGCGTCGACGACTTCGGGCTCAGAAATCCCCTCACCGGACGCAATTGCAACAGCGCACCCGAGCGAGAATGGGCCAACAAACACAGAAAACCTGCGCAGCACGGCGCCTTCGACCGCAGAAAGCAAGTCGTAGCTCCAACTGATCGCAGCCGCCAGCGTCTGATGCCTGGGTGTTGCGGTGCGTCGTCCTTGCCACAGCAGTGAGAAGCGGCTGTTGAGCAGCGAGGCGACGCCGGCAGTGCCGAAGGCGTTGACCCTTCCAGCGGCAAGCTCGATCGCCAGCGCGATGCCGTCCAGCTTCATACAGATTTCTGCAACCAGCGGAGCCTCGTCGTCCTTTAGCGTGAAGTCATCCTGGTTTGCCGCAATCCGCTCGACCAGCAGCTGCGCGGCAGGATAGGCAAGAACCCCGGCGGCGTTCAGCTGCGCTTGCGGAGGCGGGCAGTCCAGCGGAAGGAGCCGATGAACGTGTTCGCCTTGGGCGCGAAAGGATTCCCGACTGGTCGCCAGGACATGAACATCGGGGGCGTCGCGAACGATGATCTCCGTCAGCGGCGCCAGCGCGTCCAGGACATGCTCGCAACTGTCGAAGATCAACAGCCTTCGCATGCCGCGCAAGAAGCTGAGCAGGCCCGGCACGGGATCGTCGGAGCTGACGGCGAGTCCAAGCGCCGACGCAATCGCGCTTGGCGCAAGCTGCATGTCTCTGATCGCGCTGAAGTCGATGAAGAAGACCGCGCCGCCAAATGCCGCCAGTTGCCGATGCGCGGCGGCGACGGCGACCGAGGTTTTGCCGATGCCTGCAGGCCCGACGATCGTAACGAAGCGATGGCGTTCAAGCTTGGCGGAGATCTTGTCGATCGATTCTGTCCGTCCGATCATCCTGGCGAGCGGGGCGGGTAGGGAACAGCTCCTCTCGAACTCCCCTTCGAACGAGGGCGAGTCGCGCGGAGCGGCGCCGGGCATGACCGAAGCGGCAAAACAATAGCCGCGCCCCGGAACGTTCACCACATACCTCGCGCCCTCGGCGCCGTCGCCGAGCGCCTTGCGCAAGGCGCTGACCTGTAATCGAAGACTGCCCTCGTCGACGATGACGTCGGCCCAAACGCGTTCGACCAGTTCTTTCTTGCTGACGACCGCGCCGGGCCGTTGCGTCAGAAAAATGAGAATATCTAGCGCCCGGCCTCCGATATGAACTGGAACGCCATCCTTCTCCAAGAGACGCGCATTCGGAAACAGCCTGAACGGGCCGAAGGAGATAACGGACTCCTCGTCATTCTTCACGCGCTAAAGCCTTTTCCCGGAAGAGAGGATTGCGACCTCTCTTTTGGTTTGGGCAAGCAAGAACCAGCCACAAGCCGTGATCGGGATTAGGCTGATTTTATATCCTTTTTGCCGAGCCGCCAACTGCGTGCGTTCAGCGTGCGTGGATAGCGCGGGTCGCTTTCATCGATTGACGGCTTCACACGGAATCTAACGTGACGGCTCGCACGAGATGGCGTCTCATCCGTGGAGCTTCGCGCCAAGGTGGACGAAATGATGGAGGTTCAAACGCAGGCTGCATTGTCCAACACCAACGTCGTTACGGCGATGGGCTGCCATTGCAACTTGATCGCCCAGCCTGGTCCTTTGGCCACGAAGCTATGACACGTCAGGACCAACGAGTCGAAGGAGGAAAAAAGTGTCCGTCAGCTCGAGTCGACAAATGAAGATTGGTGATTTCCTGCTTCGGCGTCTTCAGGAGGCCGGCGTCCGACACCTGTTCGGCGTCCCCGGCGACTATAACCTCGAACTGTTGCAGCAGGTCCAGGACACTGGCGCGCTGAAATGGGTCGGCACGTGCAGCGAGCTCAACGCGTCTTACGCGGCGGACGGCTATGCGCGGCTGAAGGGCCTGGGCGCGCTCCTGGTGACGAACGGCGTCGGCGCGATGAGCGCGATCAACGGCGTGGCGGGCTCCTATAGCGAGCACGTTCCGGTCGTCTGCATCTGCGGATCCATCCCGCTCAGGTCCATCGATCGTGGCCTCGGGATGCACCACACGATGGCGGACGGGACCTGGGACCACTTCCTGGGCGCCTACACACACGCGACCGCCGCGCAGGCCAGGCTTACCCCGCGCAACGCGGCTATCGAGATCGACAGGCTGATCCTTACCGCCTGGCGAGAGAAGCTCCCCGTGTACATGGAGCTGCCGTCGGACATCGCCTACCTCGACATCGAGGTTCCAACTGATCCGCTCGTGCTCGCCGAACCGCCCAGTGATTCGGAGCGGCTGGGTTCCTGCGTCGCCGCGATCACGGAACGGCTCTCCGCAGCAACATTCCCGGCGATCCTGGTGGATGCGGACGCGGACCGGTTCCACGTCGCATCCGATCTCATCGAGCTGGCGGAGAAGATTCAGGCGCCGGTGGCGGTGATCAACACCGCCAAAGCCGTGATCGACGAGACGTTCCCCTATTACCTCGGCATCTATAACGGCAAGGCATGCGAGCCGCACGTCCGCGAGGCGATCGAGTCCAGCGACTGCCTGCTGTCCATCGGCTACCGGCCGATCGAGGTGACCACTGGCGACTTCACCGCCTCCCTGCCCGCCGGGACGATCCACGCCCGCGGGCACTCCGTGGACGTCGGCGACGACAACTACCAGGCGGTGACGCTGAAGGAAGTGCTTCGCGGGGTCATCGACAGGGTCCCTGAGGTCAAAAATCGCGCTCCACGGCATGGAGCGAGGCCGGCTGCCGGCGCGCACGCCGACGGCTCAGCCAAGCTCACTCAAGCGGCCTACTGGCAAGCAATGCAGGGTTACCTCCGGCCCGGGGACGTGCTGTACGTCGACAACGGCACGTCATTCGCCCTGTTCGGCTTGAAGCTGCCGCCGAACTGCACTTTCGTCGGGTCAGTCAACTGGGGATCGATCGGCTACTCGGTCGGCGCTTTGCTAGGCGCGCTCACCGCCGCGCCCGATCGCCGTCACTTGCTGTTCGTGGGCGACGGCTCGTTCCAGGTCTCGGCGCAAGAGCTGTCGACCATTCTCAGACACGACCTCAAGCCGGCGATCTTCCTGATCAACAACGGCGGATACACCATCGAGCGCGGCTACCTTGGCAACACCGAGCCCTACAACGACATCGCAAACTGGTCCTATGCCGACCTGCCGAAGGCCTTCCGTCCGGATACGTCGGCGCGATCATTCGTCGTCAGGACTGTTGGCGACCTGCAAGACGCGCTGAGGGCGCCGAACGACACGATGGTCTTCGTCGAATCCATCATGGACCCGCACGACGCTCCCGCGGCAATCGCCATGAGCAGCAACAAGGGGGCCGAGCTCGACTACGGGCCTCGCGGCCCGCAACGGAGCAACAATCAGCTCCGGCCAGCCTCATCGAGCTTGGATGGAAGAGATGACCGGCGCTCAGGGGTGGCGGGCGCAGCCGCCGCTGATTCCGATGACGCGGGCCAGCGAGCTGCCGTGGATGCGCCTTCCATCATCAGCTTGACGAAGCGAGAAATGAAGTGACCGCCACGACGTCGTCCCCGCCGACCTTCGCCTGGATTCCGGCCGACTCCTGGGCCTTCGGAGTCAGGATCTGGATTGCTGTCGTCGTTGCGTTGGCCGCCGGCTTTTGGCTGGAGCTTGACGCGCCATCCACCGCGGCGGTCACCGTTGCAATCCTGGCGCTGCCGACACGAGGACAGGTTCTGGAAAAGGCCTGCTTTCGCTTGCTTGCAACCATCGTCGGCATCGTCGCCGCGATCGCCATCTCCGGTCTCTTCTCCCAGGCGAGAGACTTGGTGCTTGCCGCTTTCGCCGGATGGCTTGGGCTTTGCATTTACATCTCCGGATTATTGGACGGAAACCGCGCCTATGCGGCTGTGCTCAGCGGCTATACCGTCGGGATAGTCGCCATCGAACAGCTTGACGCGCCGGGGCAGGTCTTTCAGACCGCCGTGGCCAGAGGCTCCGCGATCGGCGTGGGCATCGCCGCCATGGCGCTAGTCAACGTCCTGTTCGCCGCGCCCGCCAGCGATACGCAGGTCGGAATTAAGCTCAACGCCATCCATCGTCGGATCCGCGCCTATGCGAAGACCGTCATTCGTGGCGAGACGACGGACGCTGGAACCGCGATTGATCTCCTGCGCGATGCGGCGTCGCTCCGCTCGGACTTGGCAAGCCTTGCTACGGAATCGGGCGGCCTATTCAGGAGCGCCGCGGCAAAGAGCACGGCGGTGGCGTTGGTGGCGGAGCTGCAGGCTGCTCGCGCCCTGAGCGCCTTGCCCGCGACTGCCGCATCTTTCCCGGGATGGACCTTATCCGCACTGGACCGAAAGAGTCTCGGAGAACCGACGACTTTCGCCGGCTCGCAGCGCGACTGCGAATCGGACTCTCAAGATTCCATGTCCATCCCGGTCGCTTGGGCGCGCCGGGAATTGCTA
>Ga0335075_10014482_pt1 | contig 11839 bp, 9 predicted proteins | sample Lox_Sample_24_FD_206723 | JGI IMG/M metagenome (GOLD analysis project Ga0335075, IMG submission 206723) | Soil microbial communities from Loxahatchee National Wildlife Refuge, Florida, United States - Lox_Sample_2.4 | ecosystem: Environmental > Terrestrial > Soil > Wetlands | place: USA: Florida... | reverse complement strand
GACGCCGGCCGAGGTCAGCTGCTACGGCGGGGTGGCGCGGAAGGCCCGCTAGCTTTTCGCTTCGCCTTCGCTAGACGGTGAGGGCGCGGACGCGCTCGATGTCGGCGACGCGGGCGGCGTGGGTGGCGGCCAGCGGGGTGACGTTGAGCGTGGTGACGCCGCTTTCCCTGAACGCTTCCAGGCGCTCGGCGACGTAGTTCCCTGGGCCGATGAGCGCGGTCTTCTCCACCAGGTCGGCGGGGACGAGCGCGGCGGCCTCGTCCTTGCGGCCGGCCAGGTAGGCCTCCTGGATCTTGTCTGCCTCGCCTTGGTAGCCGAAGCGGCAGGCCAGGTCGTAGTAGAAGTTCCGGCCGCGGGCGCCCATGCCGCCGATGTACAGCGCGAACACCGGCCTGGTCAGGTCCCGCAGCCCGGTCACGTCGTCGCCGATGGCCAGCGGGGCGGACGCGATGACGTCCAGCTCTGGGAGTGTGCTGTCGCGCTTGGCGTTGCCCGCGGCGAGCGGCTCTTGCCACGCGATCGCGGCCTTCTCCGGGAAGTAGAAGATGGGCTGCCAGCCCTCGGCGATCTCGGCGGCGAGCGCGACGTTCTTCGGGCCGAGCGCGGCGATGACGATCGGGATGCGCTCCCTGACGGGGTGGTTGATCAGCTTGAGCGGCTTGCCGAGGCCGGTGCCGCCCTCGTAGGGCAGCGTGTAGTGCCTGCCCTGGTAGTCCAGCCGGTCGCGGCGCCAGATGAGGCGGCAGATCTCGACGAGTTCCCTCGTCCGGCCCACCGGCGCGTCGTACGGCACGCCGTGCCAGCCTTCGATCACCTGCGGGCCGCTGGTGCCCAGCCCCAGCGTGAACCGGCCGCCGGACACGAAGTCCAGCCCGGCGGCGGTCATCGCGGTCAGCGCCGGGGTGCGGGAGTAGATCGGCAGGATGCCGGAGGCGATCTCCAGCCGCGTGGTGCGCGCGGCGATGAACCCGAGCTGGCTGACCGCGTCGAAGGAGTACGCCTCGGGCACGAAGACGATGTCCAGCCCGGCCCGCTCGAAGTCGGCCAGTTCGTCGACCGCCTCGCTGAAGCCGCCCGCGTACCCGAGCATCATCCCTACGCGCATCGCGTTCGCCTTCCGGTTTGGTGCCGATCCTGCGCTGTCAATGTAGCGTTCCCGCCTGCCTCAGAAGTAGTGAAGGTCGCGGGCCAGGCGCAGCGCGTCCTCCAGGTGCCGGGTGGCCGCTTTGGGCGCGCCTTCTCCCCAGGCTTTGGCCGCGTCTTTGAGCGCGGCCGTCAGGTCGCCCGGGAGCGCTTGCTGCGCGGGATCGAGGAGCCGGCTGGCAGCCGTTATTGCTGCCTCGAGCCCCCCGGCTTGGAGCCGCGCCGCGATCAGCGGGAACAGGTACACCCACTGGAAGGCGGCGGCGATGCCGACGGTGGTCAGCAGAGTGTGCTCGAGCTCGTCCGCCAGCCTTATTACCTCGTCCGGGCGGCCGTCCTGCCAGGCGAGCCACGCCTGGCAGGACAGGACCCCGGCCCAGGGGTTGTCCGCGTTCCCGACCGCCTCGACGGCTTTCGGGAGGAGCGCCCGGACCTCGTCCGTGTCGTGCGCCCGGAGCGCGGTCAGGGTGAGCCAGAGCAGGCTGACGGCACGCAGGAAGGTCTCCCCCATCCGTTCGGCCATGTCGTGCCCGGTCTGCATCTGCCGCCTGGCTTCTTCCAGATCGCCGTGCAGCCAGAGGGCCCAGCCGAGGAAATGCGTGGCGTAGCCGAGATCCTTGCCCTCCCCGGTGTGCTCGGCCATCTGGAGGCTGCTGCGCAGCCGCGCGAGGTCGGCGTCGTCAACCAGGAACCGGTTCCTGAGCAGCCGCTGCTGGGTGTACAGCCGGTCGAAGACGTACCTCCGCGCCGGCGTGCCGTACGCCTCGAGCGCCGGCCTGGCGGCCTCGAGCACGTCTCGCGCCAGGTCCGGTTCGAAGCGCATCACGTGCACGTCGGCCCGGCCGTCGATCATGATCTCCAGCCACTGGTCGGCGGTGGCTTCGTCGTCGCCGGGATGGTCGCCGAGTAGTGCCTCGGCCGCGTCGAAGTCCGCCATCGCCGCCTCGTAGTCCGGGCTGGTCAGTTCCAGCCGGCCCAGCCGGGTGTACAGGTGGGCGCGCAGCAGAGGGTCAACCTGGTCGCCCAGTCGCAGCGCGGCGCGGTATTCGTCCTTGGCCTCCTCGCTGCGGCCGGTGCGCCAGAGCACGTTGGCGAGCCTGGTCCGCAGCCTGACGGCTTCGGCCGTCATGACGCCGTCGCCGTCGCCGGCGTCGGCGCCGGCCTCAGCCGATCGCTTCGCGACGGCTAGCGCCGCGCGGAACGATGCGATCGCCTCCTCGTTGGCGAACGCGTCCGTGGCGTGATCGCCAGCGAGTTCGAGGTAGTGGACGGCTTGTGCTGAGTTGCCGGCGGCGGCGTAGTGGCGGCCGAGGACGGCGGCCACTTCCGGCAGCCGGTCGCTGGCCGCGGCTTCGACCGCCGCGGCGGCACGCGCGTGCAACCCGCGCCGCTCCGCGCGGAGCAGTCCTAGGTAGATGGCCTCCTGGAGCAGGGCGTGGCGGAACCGGTAGCGGCCGGCGGCCGCGTCCCCTCCCCCGGCCCCGGACTGCTCGCGGTGCACCAGGTCGCTGGCGGACAGCTCACCCAGGACCGGGGCGAGCGCGGCCGGCCGGCTGTCCAGGACGGCGGCCAGCAGCGGCACGGTGAAGTCGACGCCGAGCACCGCCGCGGCGCGGACCGCCTCCTGGGCGGCCGGGCCCAGCCGGTCGACGCGCGACCGGACGAGGCGCTCGAGCACCTGGGGCACCTCGGGTCCCTGCGTGCGGCGCAGCCGCCACGTGCCCTGCTCGCGGACCAGGGTCCTGGTCTCGAGCAGTGAGGAGAGGCGCTCCTCGAGGAACAGCGGGTTGCCGTCGGCGGTGGCGAGCACCGTCGCGAAGACTTCCGGGCCGGCGACCTGGTCTCCGCTGCCGCCCATGCCGCCCGTGCCTCCCATGCCGCCCATGAGGGAGCTGGCCAGCGCCTGCGCGGCGTCCGCGGACAGCGGGCGGAGCACGAGCCGGCGTGTTTCCTGGCGGGCGGCCAGCGCTGCTACCTCGGGACCGGCGTCGGGCCTGGCGGTCGCTAGCACGAGGAGCGGCCGGCTGGCGGCTAGGTCCGCGAGCTCCAGGGTGAGGCGCAGCGAGGTCGGGTCGGCCCAGTGCAGGTCCTCGAGGACGAGCACAGTCGGGCCCGCGGCGGCGAACCGGGACACCACAGCACGCACCGCGCCGAACGTCATCCGCTGCAGTTCCTCCGGGCTGACCCGCGCGTGCGCCTGACGTTCCGCGCTGTGCGCCGCGCCCATCATGCGGGCGAGCGGCGGCAGCAGGTTCGCGTTCCCCATCAGGTGGCTCAGCGCGGTCTCGAGCGCCGGCCGCAGCCGCGCTTCCGGCTGGTCAGGGGACACCCCGACCCAGCTGGCGGTCAGCTGCCGGTAGAGGCTGTAGGGAACGGCGGACGCGTAGGAGGCGCAGCGGCCCTCCAGCCACAGCGGCAGCCTGCCGCTTCCGGCGCCGACCCAGGCGATGAAGCGCTTGCGGCACTCCTGGACGAGGCGGGTCTTGCCCAGCCCGGGCTCCCCGGTCAGCAGGACGACGGAACCGTGTCCGCTGACCGCCGCCCGCAGGGCGCCGCCCAGTACTTTTAGCTCCGCGTCCCTGTCGACCAGCGTGGCACGGCCGCCGAGCCGGGGCCGCCGTTCGGCGACCCGGGCCCGCGGCGCGTCCAGGTAACTGGCGACGAGCGGGCGGGGATGCCCGCTGAGGGGAACCTCTTCTGCCGCACCCCAGCTGAACAGGTGACCGGTAACCGCCCGGGTCGCCGGGCCGACCAGCACGGAGCCCGGCCGCGCCGACGACTGCAGCGCGGCCGCCACGCTGACCACGTCGCCGAAGGCGCCGTACTCCACTTTGGCGCCGCCGCCGACCGGCCCCACCACCGCGGGGCCGGTCTCGACGCCAATCCGCAGCGCCCTCCCGCCGTCGGCGGCGGCCGCGGTCGCCGTCAGGGCGCGGAAGGCGGCGCGGAGGGCACGTTCGGGATCGTCCTCGTGCGCTTCCGGCGCGCCGAACATCGCCTCGAGGCCGCGGCCGGACACCGAGATCACGGTCCCGCCGAGCGCCTCTACCTCCGTGATCACCGCCGCCAGCGCGGCGCCGACGATCTCGCGCAGCGCTTCGAGGCCGAGCGCGCCCGTGCTTGCGCCTGTGCCTGTGCCTGTGCCTGTGCCTGTGCCTGCGCCGACGGGCGCGGCTACCTCGGCGAACAGCACGCTCACCGGCCGGCGCTCCTCGCGCGGGAGCTGCTGCGGGGCGGGCTCAGCCTCGCGCGGTGGCCTGGCCTGGCGCGGCGGCTGAGGCGGCGCGGCGGGGGCCGCGTGCTCGCGGGCGGCCGCCGCGTACACCCGCTCGAGTGACGGTGAGATGCGCAGCCCGAGTTCCTCGAGCGCGGCGCGGCACCGCTCGAAGACGCGAGCGGCCAGCTCCGGGCGCCCCTGCGCGAAGTAACCGCGGACCAGGGCGCCGGCCGCTTCCTCGCAGGCGGCGTCGTGGTCCAGGCAGGACTGCCAGGCGGCCAGCACGTCGTCGCGGCCGGACCGGCCCGATCCCATGGCCCGGTCCCTGGCGAGCGCCAGCCGGGCTTCCTGGCGCAGCGCGTCGAGCCGCTCGCGGGGGCGCGCCGCCCAGTCGTCATAGGGCTCGCCGGCGAGCAGGTCCCCGTCCTGCGCCAACGCGGTGGCGAGTGCCTCGTCGCGGCCCTGGCCTGGTCCCATCGCCAGGCCCGCGCGGAGCGCGGCGGCGTGGGTCTCGGCGTCGACCTCGACGGAGCCCGCTACCCAGATATGGCCCAGGTCGGCCGCCAGCAGCGCCGCACCGGGTTCGCCGAGGCCGGCGAGCGCGCCGCGCGCCATCGAGAGCGCCTTGGACAGCGAGCGGGCCGCCGGGCGCGGCTCAAGGCGCGGGAACAGCTCCTCGCAGGCGAGGTCGCGGCTGATCCGGCGGCCGGGGCTGACCAGGACCAGCTTGCACAGCCGCCGGGCGCTCGGCCGCGGCCAGGCGGTGGCGGCGCGGCCGCCGGCGGTGATGGCGAACTCGCCGAGCAGCCTGATCCGCACGACCTGGTCCAGGCGAGCGTCCTGCGTGGTTCCCGCAGTCACGCATCCATTATGGCGGCGGGGTCCGACATACCCAGCAGGGTTTTCCGGCGGGAACACCGCGGGAACAGCACCTCCCTAGTGTCCGGTGCTGGAGGCGATCATCATGTACTTCTCTTACCAGCTTTACGAGGCCGGCCGCGTCAAGAGCCCGCGGGAACAGCGTGAAGCGGATGCCCGCACTGGTGAACGAGCCAAGAGCGTCGCTCTGCTGTGGCACTCGCTGCTGCCCGCGCGGCACCAGGCCGCCGCGTGCGAACCCGCCGCGGACGAGGCCATCAGGCCGTCGTGCCTGACGGCGGCACGCTGACCTCGGTCCCGGCTCCCGTCAGTCAGCACACAGAAGCTCAGCCAGCTTCATTCAGCACATCCTGCCCGCCATTTCTTGCTGTTATCAAGCGAGGGTGGACTACGTGTGTTATATCGGGTCAATACGATGCTGGTGGTTAATTCTCCCGATGGGACCGCCAGGCGAGAAGATGCTCATCGCCTTCATCCCCAGCCCCAGGGGCACCACGCCAGGAACCGTTCGAGAAGATATGGGATAGAAAAAGCCCCCATAGGGGCCGTAACTATCCCATATCTTTGCCGGGCCGGGCTGGACGCGGGTGCGGAAGCGGAGAGCCAGCCGAATTGACCACCAGCATCAATACGCCCCGGAACTGCACCTCTAGGCAGTGAGGCGGGCACTTCTTGCTGTTATCGTCCCCGAGGGGGCGGTCAGGCCTCGGTCGTGAGGTAGCTGACGATCATGTCCCCGACCAGGGTGCGGAGGTGCTCGCGGCGGGACGGGTCGAGCAGGTCGACGCCGAAGATGGCGCCGAAGGTGTACCGGTTGGACATGCGGAAGAAGCAGTAGGCGCTGATCAGCATGTGCACGTCGATGGCCGCGGCCTGGCGGCGGAAGGCGCGGCTCGCGTAGCCGCGGTCGAGGATGCGCGCGGTGACCGAGACCGCCGGGGTGTTCAGGTCGGCCAGCGCCGCCGACTTGGCGATGAACTCACCGTGGTGGATGTTCTCGATCGCGACCAGGCTGATGAAGTCGGGGTGCGACTCGTGATGGTCGAAGGTCAGCTCGGCAAGCGTGCGGATGGCCGACACCGGCTCCAGGTGGTCGACGTCGAGCTGGCGTTCGGCGTCCCTGGCGGTGGAATAGGCGCGCTCGAGCACCGCGATGTAGAGCTGCTCCTTGCTGGTGAAGTAGTAGTAGATCATCCGCTTGGTGGTGCGCGTGCGCGCGGCGATCTCGTCGACCCGCGCTCCTGAGTAGCCGTTGCGCGCGAACTCGGTGAGCGCGACGTCCAGGATCTCCTGGCGTGTCCGCTCCGGATCGCGCTGACGCTCGGTGTCGGTTGTCCGCGACGTGGTGGTCATGCTCGGCTTCCCCCTCTGACCGTGACCATAGCGGTAGATGTCAGTGCGATAACAGGGGCTTTACAGATGCCGAGTCTATCGGCTACGAATAATTAACTATCAAGTTAGTTCATAGCACGCAAGGAGACGGCTATGACACGGGTCACCGGACTCGAGCATCTGACGATGCTGGGCGTGGCGCCGCCTGAGCTCGTCACGGTGAGCGCCGCGGCCGGGTTCGGCGCCGTCGGGCTGCGGGTCTCGCCGGCCACGGACGGCGAGACGCCGTGGCCGATGACGCCCGGCTCCCCCATGCTGGCCGAGACAGTCCGGCGTCTCGCCGATACCGGGATCGCCGTGCTCGACGCCGAGGCGATCAGGCTCAGGCCAGGCCCGCGGCCGGCCGAGTTCACGCCGGTCCTCGAAGCGGCGGCCGTGCTCGGCGCGCAGTTCGTCAACGCGATCTGCGAGGATCCGGACCTGGCCCGGCTGTCCGACGAGTTCGGCAGGCTCGCCAAGGAGGCCGGGCCGTACGGGGTCCGCCCAGTCGTCGAGTTCATGGCCTACCGGACGGTGCGCACCCTCGAGGACGCGGTCGCGGTGGCGGCTGGGTCCGGCGGCGGCATCCTCATCGACGCGCTGCACGTACGGCGCTGCGGCGTCGGTCTCGACGCGCTGCGCGCGGTCGACCCGGGGCTGGTGGGTTACGTCCAGCTCTGCGACGCCCCGCTGGCGGCTCCCGCCGACGAGATCGGCGAGGCCCGCGCCGGGCGACTGCTGCCCGGAGGTGGCGAGCTGCCGCTGCCCGCGCTGCTGGCCGCGTTGCCAGCGGGCATCCCGGTGGCTGTCGAGGCCCCGGCGCCTGGCGCCGGCGAGCACCCGGCAGAGTTCGCCGGACGAGCGCGGCGTGCGCTCGAGTCGGTTCTGTCCCAGGCAAAGGAGCGGCCATAGTGTCTGCGCGGCTCGCGGTCCGCGATCTGAAGAAGCATTACGGCGGTGTCCGGGCGCTTCGTGGCGTCAGCCTGGACATCGACGCCGGCGAGGTGCTCGGCCTCGTCGGCGACAACGGCGCCGGCAAGTCCACGCTGCTGAAGATCCTCTCCGGCGCAACGTTCGCGTCCGCGGGACAGATGCTGCTCGACGGGCAGCAGGCCCGGTTCGCTAATCCGGCCGCCGCGCAGGACGCCGGGGTCGCGACCGTCTACCAGGACCTGGCCCTGGCCGGCCAGCGCGACGTGGTGACGAACTTCTTTCTCGGCAGAGAGAAGCTGGCCGGGAACTGGCTGGCCCGGCGGGTCGGCTGGCTGGACGGCAAGGCGATGGCCGCGCACACGGTCAGCGAGCTGGCCAGGCTGCGGACCCGCATCCCCGACGTGCACCTCGCCTCGCGTGACCTGTCGGGCGGCCAGCGGCAGGCGCTGGCTATCGCCAGGGCGGTGGCCTGGACCAGCAAGGTGCTGCTGCTCGACGAGCCGACCAGTGCGCTCGGCGTGGAGCAGCAGCAGCAGGTCCTGGACCTCATCAGGCGGGTGTCCGGCGAGGGCATCGCGGTGCTGCTCGTCTCCCACCAGATGCCCGACGTGCTCAAGGTCTGCGACCGGGCGGTCGTGCTGCGCCTCGGCCTCGTCGCGGCCACTTTGTCCGGCGCCGACTTGACCAGCGAGAACCTGGTCGGTTTCATCACCGGCGCGAAGACAGGGCGGGAGCAGTGATGGCCGGCGTCAGCACCGAGCCGGAAACCGCAATGGCCCCCGCGCACCGCCGGCTGTTCCTGCGTGGCCACGCGGCGGTCCGTGACCTGTGGATCGGCGGCGTGCTGCTCGCGCTCATCATCGCGTTCAGCATCGACTCGCCGTACTTCCTCACTCGCGCGAACTGGCTGAACACCTCGAGCACCGGCACCGAGGTGCTGCTGCTCGCGGTCGGCGAGACGTTCGTGATCTGCTCGGGCGGCATCGACTTGTCGGTCGGCGCGGTGCTCGGGTTCGGCGGCACCTTCGGGGCGTGGGTGATGGCCACAGCCTTCCCCGGCGCGGCCGGCTCCGCCGTCGGCCCTGTCACACTCGGGTTCGCCGCGGCCGTGGCCGCGGGCATGGCGTTCGGGGCGGTGAACGGGTTCCTCGTCGCCTGGGCGCGCATCCCGCCGTTCGTCGTGACCCTGGGCACGCTGGGCATCGCGAGCGGGCTCGCCCTGCTGCTGAACAACGGGCAGGAGATCTCGGCGATCCCGGCGTCGGTCACCACGTTCGGCAACAAGAACCTGGGCGGCTGGGTGCCGGTGCCGGTGCTCATCACGGCCGTCATCACGATCTGGTGCGGCCTGCTGCTCGCCAAGACCCGGTTCGGGGCCTACGCGCTCAGCATCGGCGACAGCCGGGAGGCGGTGGTCAGGGCCGGCATCAACGACCGCCGCTACCTACTGGAGATCTATACGCTCTCCGGGTTGCTCGCCGGGGTCGCCGCCGTCCTCGTCATGGCACGGCTTGGTGCCGGGAATCCGACCTCGGGCGCCACCGACAACCTCAACGCGATCGCGGCCGTGGTGATCGGCGGCGCCAGCCTGTACGGCGGCCGCGGCACGATCATCGGCTCAGTCATCGGCACCGGCATCATCGCCGTCCTGCTGACCGGCCTCGTGCTCGTCAACGTGCCGCCGTTCTGGCAGGAGGTGGCCGTCGGCGTCATCCTCATCCTCGCCGTGTACATCGACCAGCTTCGTCACCGCAAGGCAATCAGGAGATAACCCGCACGCCCTCGCCAGGGAGAAAACAATGACCGGTAAGAGAATCAGGCGCCTGGCGGCGCTCGCCTCGATAGCCACGCTCGTCACTGTGACGGCCGCGGCCTGCTCCTCCTCGTCGTCCTCGTCCCCGTCCGCGGCCGCCGCGGCGTCGGGCGGCTCGGGTGCCTCGAGCACCTCAGGCGCGGCGAAGCATTACACGATCGCCTACGTTCCCGGCGCCACCGGCGTCGCCTTCTACGACACGCTGGTATCCGGCATGAAGGCCAAGGCCGCGTCGCTCGGCATGTCCGTCATCTACCAGGGATCGCCCGACTTCGCCCCGTCCGCGCAGACGCCCATCGTCGACGCGATCTGCACCAGGCACCCGGACGCGCTGATCGTCTCGCCCACCGACCCGGCGGCGATGGCGCCCGCGATCAACACCTGCCTGACCGCCGGCATCCCGGTCATCACGGTGGACACCGGGCTAGCTAATGCTTCGCAGCTCACCAGCGCGATCACCACCGACAACAACTCGGGAGGCAAAGACGCCGCCGACTTCGTCGGCAAGGCGCTCGGCGGCAAGGGCACGGTGGCGCTGATGAGCCTGTCCCCCACCGCGACCACGCAGGTGGAGCGCATCCAGTCGTTCGAGAAGGAGATCAAGGCCGCCTACCCGGGCATCACGGTGCTGCCGGTGCAGTACACCCAGCAGGCCACCAGCGACAGCGAGAGCGTGGCCCGGTCGATCCTCGCGGCGCACCCCGGGGTGAAGGCCTTCTTCGGCAGCGCGGAACCGAACGCGGAGGGCGCCGCTGACGCGCTCAAGGCACTCGGCTTGACGGGGAAGGTAATCAACGTGGGTTTCGACGCCAGCCCGGCCGAGGTCGCCCTGCTGAAGTCCGGCGAGATCAACGCCACGATCGCGCAGCCGGCCGCCGAGGAAGGCGCGGACGCCGCTCAGTTCGCCTTCGACAAGCTCACCGGGGATGGCGGCGGCATCACCGCCTCGGTGCAGTTGCCCGACGTGCTGCTCACCACCGCGAACGCGAGCCAGTCCCAGAAGTACTTCTACATCCCCTGACAGGCGGGTCCATTGCGTGCAGTTGTCCATGACGGCCGTCCCTGGTCACTGCGCGTCGCCGATGACTGGCCGGAGCCGCGTGCCGGCTCCGGCCAGGTCGTCGTGCGCGTGCTCGGGGTCGGTATCTGCGGGTCGGACCTGGCGCTGCTGTCCGGTGGACGGCGCGCGCCTGGCTACCCGTGGATCCCCGGCCACGAGGCGTTCGGCGAGGTGGTGGCCGCCGGCGACGGGGTGAGCCAGGCCCGGGTCGGGCAGCGGGTGGTCATCGAGCCGAACTACCCGTGCCTGCGCTGCCCGGCCTGCAGGTCGGGCCGGACCTCCATGTGCCCGAACCGGGTGATCGTCGGCTTCACCGCACCAGGCACGCTGGCCGCCCGGATCGCGGTGCCCGCCGCGTTCGCGTGGCCGGTGCCAGCCGACTGGACGGATACCGACGCGGTCTGCGCCGAGCCGCTGACCGTCGCGCTCGCCGCGATCAGGCGCAGCGGGGCGGCACCAGGCAGCCGGTGCCTGGTTGTGGGCGCCGGATCGCAGGGCACGCTGCTCTGCGTGGCGCTCGCGGCCTCCGGCATCTCGCCGTATGTGCTCGAGCCGCAGCCCGGCCGGCGTGATCTCGCGGTCTCGCTCGGCGCGCGGGCGGCGCGTGACTCCGACGCGGGGTTCGCGGTGATCTTCGAGACCTCGGGCGCCGAGGCCGCGCTCACCGAGGCGATCGGCCGGGCGGCGCCTGGCGCGACGCTGATGCTCATCGGCCTCGGCCCTGAGCGGGCGCGGGTGGACACGGGGCTGCTGGTGCGGCGGCAGCTCACGCTGCGCGGCTCGCTGATCTACGACCATCCCGGCGACTTCGCCGTCACCCTCACCGCGCCGCCGCCCTCCCCCGGCCGGGTGCTGCGGGCGAGCTATCCGCTCGAGGAGGTGCCCGAGGCGTTCCGCGCGGCCCGGGAGGTGCCGGGCAAGACCTGGATCCGGCTGGAGTTAGCGCGCCGGCTCAGGCGCCGAGGTCGCCGAGGACGGCGCCGAGGCTCGCCTCGTCGGCGGGCACGCCGGACACCGGATGGCCCAGGCCGTTCAGCACGACGAACCGCGTGCTCCCCCGGTACTTCTTGTCGCGCAGCCAGGCCTCGCGCAGGTCGCCGAGGCTGTACTGGCCGGAGACCGGCAGGCCGAGCCCGGTGAGCAGCTCGCGGTGCAGCGTCACCAGGTCGCCGCCGATCCGGCCCTGCCTCCTGGCGAGGTAGGCGGCGGCCATCATGCCGATCGCGACCGCCTCTCCGTCATCAGCCACGTCTGGCCCGCTGACCTGCTCGATCGCATGACCGAAGGTGTGCCCGTAGTTCAGGTGCAGCCGGTCGCCCGCCTCGCGCTCGTCGCCGTTGACGATCTCCGCCTTCACCCGCACGCTGCGCGCCACTACCTCGGCGAGCACGTCCGGGTCTCCGGCGCGCAGCCCGGCGGCCCG
>Ga0335075_10014481_pt1 | contig 11840 bp, 9 predicted proteins | sample Lox_Sample_24_FD_206723 | JGI IMG/M metagenome (GOLD analysis project Ga0335075, IMG submission 206723) | Soil microbial communities from Loxahatchee National Wildlife Refuge, Florida, United States - Lox_Sample_2.4 | ecosystem: Environmental > Terrestrial > Soil > Wetlands | place: USA: Florida... | reverse complement strand
GGGCGCCGGGGGCAAATTCCGGCGCCCTCTACTCCCCCACGCCCGGGGGGCGGGTGTGGGGCCCCCCCGGCTCGATCGTGTGTTAATCCAGCGGGTCAGGCTTCGCTAGTACCCAGCTTGGCTAGCTCTGCCTGCACCATTGCCTCGTGCTCTTCCTCGTCGCGCTTGGCGTCACGCGGGCGCCAGCGGCCGCGCAACAGCGGGATCGACAGCAGGAAGAACACGATGCCGCCGAAGCAGATCCAGTACCACGTCCGCCACTGGCCGGGGGACTTGTTACCTGCGGAGACGACATCGGCGGCGTGTGCCTTGAAGTAAGCGACGTCGGCCGCGGGCACCTTCTGCAGCGCTGCCAGCTCACTCTGGACGTTAGCGGGCGACACTGCCGCGATGACCGATGCCGGTACCGCTTGCAGTGCGGCCAGCTGAGTCGCGTACGGCTTCAGCGTCAGGAGCGGACCCTGCGCTGCGATGACGCCCTGGATCGCCGCCTGGTTGGCATTGATGGTGCCCAGGATCTGCAGGCCCTTGTTGCCGCCGCCGGCAGCCTTGATGAGCTTGGCGGCCAGCGGGCCCGGGACCTTGTTTGCCGGATACTTGGCCGCCTCAAGGAACAGTTTCTGGTTGGCCTGGATCACCGCCAGCTCAGGAGCAAACTTCTGGGCATTGCCGGCCTGCGTCGCATAGGTCTTCGCAGTCGCGACGATGCTGGGGTGCTCCGCAGCCCAGGTCAGCGGCACCGTGTACTGCGTCGCCTCAGCCACGATGGCCGGGTGTGACCCTGCCCAGACCAGTGACGGGTACGTGGTTGCGATGGTGTTCACCCCGCCGCCGTAGTCGACCAGCGGGGTGACCGTGTTGATTACGACCAGCAGCAGGAGCGACGAGCCAAACACGACGACCCGGATGATCCAGCCCCAGATCGCCAGTCCGGTCGCGACTGCTGCCGGGTTGTGGTCTTCGACCGTCTCGGTGAAGCTGGCCATCCACGGGGTGTAAGCGACGCCCAGGAAGAACAGCATGATCGCCAGGATCGCGGCGATGGTGCCGAAGCTCGGGGTTGCATTTGCCTTCGACTGCAGCAGGAATATCACCAGCATGACCGCTGCGCCGATACCGCCGACCACCATGAATGGCTTTCTGACGCGGAACCGGTCGGACAGCATGCCGATCAGGATCACGCCGCCCGCATTGAAGGCCCAGCACCAGTAGCCGAGGTTGTTGGCTTCGTTGACCGTGAAGTGGAAGATCGTCTGCGCGAAGATGACCAGGAAGCCGACCAGCGCGTAGTAGATCAGCAGCATGACCGAGACTGCGAGGGCCGAGATGATCACGTCGGCCTTGATCAGCTGCCGCCAGTGGTTCTTCACCAGGGCCTCAACGTCGAGGCCCTTGGCTCGCGCCTCGATCAGCGCACGGTCCCGCATGGACACCATGAGCTGGTCGCGCAGTTGCGGGGACAGCTCCCGCAGCCCGAACAGGGCGACCACGAATACGACGAGGCCCACGATCCCGCAGATGTAGTACTCGTGCGTCCAGAACCGCTGGTTCGTGATGACGGTCGGGATCGTGATGGAGCCGACGATCGCGACGATGAGGCTGCCGAGCACCGGGCCGCTCGTCCAGAAGCCCATCGCGGTAGCGCGGCCGACCTGCGGCGAGAAGTCGCGGATCAGCGCGGGCGTCGCGACAAGGCATACGCCCTCCACCAGTCCAACGACAAAGCTCTCGATCGTGAACGGCCACTTGCTATGCGCGGCCGGCAGCACGAACGTCACGAAGACGCCGGAGAACAGCAGGCCGAACACGACCAGGTTCGCGCGGCCGTACCGGTCGGTCAGTCCGGCGAACAGTGAGCCGAAGGCGCCGATCAAGTTACCGAACGCGACCGTCACCACGTAGAACGTGAAACTCATGCCCAGGTTGGGCAGAATCACGGTGGAAACCGAGCCACCCACATAGAGCTCGTAGTAGAGCGTGACCGTCGCTATCACCGTGATCGCCAGGAACATGACCCTGGCACCGGTGTTTGGATAGTAATCCAGCTGCCGGTGGATCAACGAGGAGAACCCTCGTTGCCCGGAGACTGGCTCCGCGGTGGTAGCTGTCATACGGCCCTCCTTGCTGTGACCGAATGTTGCGCCTGGGTTAACTACATGCCGACTAGACGGTATCCCCACCGCCTGCAACAAATCAACGGTCGGTTTGGGGTATCTCGGCGCCGAGTGACCCTGCCGATCATTTGGCTTAACGTGACCAAGCGCCTACCAGGCGCGGCCGCCAGGTATTGGCAGCCGGAATCGGCTGTGCGGCAACGACCGGCGGGATGATCAGCTAATTGGCGCGACTCTGCCTCGCGCTCTTCGGTGCCTTTAGTGCTCGGCTTTCAGGCCGGCACTGGCCGTCACGCGGGCGTTCCCGCATTCGAACTGGAAAGCTCGGGGCGCTTCCTTACCGGTCACCTCGTCGCCGACGCGGCCAGGTGGCGGCGTCGGGCACGCCCCGCGAGTGCCTTGTCAGGCGCCGACGTAGCCCGCCAGGTGCTCGCCGGTGAGGGTGGAGCGGGCAGCGACAAGGTCTGCCGGTGTGCCCTCGAATACGATCCGGCCGCCGTCGTGACCGGCGCCGGGACCGAGGTCGATGATCCAGTCAGCATGTGCCATGACTGCCTGGTGGTGTTCGACGACGATGACCGATTTGCCCGCATCGACCAGCCGGTCGAGCAGGCCGAGCAACTGCTCGACATCGGCGAGGTGGAGACCGGACGTCGGCTCGTCGAGGACGTAAACGCCGCCCTTCTCCGCCATCCGGGTGGCCAGCTTGAGTCGCTGCCGCTCGCCGCCGGACAGCGTTGTCAGCGGCTGGCCCAGGCTCAGGTATCCCAGCCCCACGTCGGCAAGCCGGTCAAGGATCGCGTGCGCGGCCGGCGTGCGCGCGTCGCCGGCGCTGAAGAACTCACGCGCCTCCGTCACCGACATGGCGAGCACCTCGCTGATATCGCGGCCGGCGAGGTGGTACGCCAGCACCGAGGCATCGAAGCGCTTCCCCTCGCACTCCTCGCACGTGGTGGCAACCCCGGCCATCATCGCCAGGTCGGTGTAGATGACCCCGGCACCGTTGCAGCCCGGGCAGGCACCCTCGGAGTTGGCGCTGAACAGCGCTGGCTTAACGCCATTGGCCTTTGCGAAGGCAGTGCGGATCGGGTCAAGCAGTGCGCTGTAAGTCGCCGGGTTGCTCCGCCGGGAGCCACGAATCGCGCCCTGGTCGATTGACACCACACCATCGCGGCCGGAGATTGAGCTCTGCACGAGCGAGCTCTTGCCGGAGCCGGCGACACCAGTGATGAGGACAAGTACCCCGAGCGGAATGTCGACGTCGACATCGCGCAGATTGTGCTGCGTCGCGCCGCGGATCTCCAGCGCGCCGGCCGGCGTCCTGACGGCCTCCTTGAGGGCGGCCCGGTCATCGAGATGGCGGCCCGTGAGAGTGCCGCTGGCCCGCAGCCCCTCGGCGGTGCCCTCGAACACCACCTCGCCGCCCTCGGTGCCAGCCTGCGGGCCGAGGTCGACGACGTGGTCGGCGATCGTGATTACCTCGGGCTTGTGCTCGACGACAAGCACCGTGTTGCCCTTATCGCGAAGCCGTAGCAGCAGGTCATTCATCCGCTGGACGTCGTGCGGGTGCAGCCCGATGGTCGGTTCGTCGAAGACGTAGGTGATGTCGGTGAGCGCGGAGCCGAGCTGGCGGATCATCTTGACGCGCTGCGCCTCGCCGCCCGACAGCGTGCCTGTCGGCCGGTCGAGCGAGAGGTAGCCAAGCCCGATCAGAGCGAACGAGTCGATGGTCTGCCCTAGCGCGGCGAGCAATGGCGTCACGGACGGTTCGTCGAGGCCGCGAATCCAGTCAGCCAGGTCGCTGATCTGCATGGCGCACGCGTCGGCGATGCTGGTCCCGTTGACCTTCGACGATCGGGCCGCCTCGCTCAGCCGGCTGCCGCCGCAGTCCGGGCACACGGTGAAGGCGACCGCGCGCTCCACGAACTCGCGGATGTGCGGCTGCATCGCCTCTTTGTCCTTGGACAGCATGGACTTCTGGATCCGCGGGACCAGCCCCTCGTAGGTCATGTTGATGCCCGCGATCTTCATCCTGACCGGTTCGTGGTGGAGGAAGTCGTGAAGTTCCTTCTTGGTGTACTTGCGGACCGGCTTGTCCGGATCGACGAAGCCCGACTCGACGTAAAGCCGCGAGTTCCAGCCGCCTCCCTTGTAACCAGGGACGGTGATCGCGCCATCGTTGAGTGACTTGGACTCGTCGAAAAGCTGCGCGAGATCGATGTCAGTGACCGCGCCTCGGCCTTCGCAACGCGGGCACATGCCGCCGGTGATGCTGAAGCTGCGACGCTCCTTCACGGTCTTCCCGCCGCGCTCGAGCGTGACCGCGCCCGCTCCGCTGATTGAGGCTACGTTGAAGGAGAACGCCTTGGGCGAGCCGATGTGAGGCTGGCCGAGTCGGCTGAAGAGGATACGCAGCATGGCGTTGGCGTCGGTCGCGGTGCCGACCGTGGAGCGCGGGTCAGAACCCATCCGCTGCTGATCGACGATGATCGCGGTCGTCAGCCCTTCGAGCACGTCGACGTCGGGCCGCGCCAGCGTAGGCATGAAGCCCTGCACGAAGGCGCTGTAGGTCTCGTTGATCAGCCGCTGCGACTCCGCGGCGATCGTGTCGAACACCAGAGAACTCTTGCCTGAGCCAGAGACACCGGTGAAGACGGTCAGCCTGCGCTTCGGGATCTCGACGCTGACGTCCTTGAGATTGTTCTCGCGCGCGCCGTGCACGCGGATCAGATCGTGACTATCCCCAGCCTGCAGCGCAGACGACTGCGTCTCCGTGGTCGTGGTCACTCGTGTCTCCATCTGCTGGGCGGGCCGCCTGCGCGATTGCCGCCGGCGTTGCCCTGGCCGGCCTGATCAGCTTTGATTGCGGCGAACCGGGGCACCGGCCCCCGGACATTGGCGTCGTGGGTGACCGGTGAGCGGTGCCCGGTGCCGCGACTGCGTTCAGCGCGGAAGCGGGGGCTGGTGCTCACTGGTCCTGGAGCAGCCCGAGGACGTTGCCGTCGGGGTCGGTGAACGTGGCTACCAGACGGCCGTTGCCGACGTCGCGCGGTGCGTCCTTGACAGTGCCACCCGCGGCGGTCACCTCGGCCAGCTTCGCCGCGATGTCCGGCACGTGCCAGTAGGCCACCGGCGATGTCATGCCCTGCGCTGCGCCTCCTGGCACCAGGCCGATGTGCTGGCCGGCGACATCGAAGCCGACGTAGTAGGGCGCGTCGTGCTGCGGGGGCGTCCCCAGCAGTGCTGAGTACACCGGCTTGGCCTTTTCCAGGTCGGATACGGGATGCAGGACGGTCTTGATTCCCTCGGTGGAAGAGCCGGTCATGGTTGCTCCTGAAGTAGTGGGTCGCATCGACCCTGCGGATTTCCGGACTTAACGACGAACGGCAAGCCCGGAAGCCGGCCGCCCGGGCTCCCTGGCGGTCGACTTGTTCCTCGTCAGGAGTATGGCGACAGCGAACCAGCGGAGGCTTCTCGATTCCTGATCGGTCTGGTTACCTGCTTCGCCACGCACGATGGCATCCCCGCCGTAGCACGTGCCGCAAGGCGCCGGTAGGTACTGGGCGGCATACCGACCAGCTCGCTGAAGCGGCTGCTGAAGGTGCCCAGCGAGGAGCAGCCGACCGCGAAACAGACCTCGGTGACGCTGAGGTCGCCTCGACGCAACAGCGCCATCGCCCGCTCGATACGTCGCGTCATCAGGTAACCGTAGGGCGACTCACCGTAGGCGAGGCGGAACTCGCGGCTGAGGTGCCCGGCCGACATGTGCGCGCCGCGGGCGAGTGCCTCGACATCCAGCGGCTGCGCGTAATCCCGGTCGATCCGGTCGCGGACACGGCGCAGCCGCGCGAGGTCGCGCAGGTGCTCCGTCTCGGCGGGTCTGCTGGTCACCGGTGCATTTTATCCATCAGGCTGCACTGTGCTGGCGCTGGCTCGTGGCTGCGGCCTGGGCAAGGCTGGCGCGCTCGGACGTGGCGCGCTCGGAGGGACTCGAACCCCCAACCTTCTGATCCGTAGTCAGATGCTCTATCCGTTGAGCTACGAGCGCAGGCGAACCCCGCATAGTGTACGGCACCTTCAGGGTGACGTGTCGGCCGTCCCCGCTGCGGGCCACTGGCGCTGGTCCGAGGCATCCCGACGTAACCGGGCAATTGGCCCACCCGCAGGAGCGCTCTTCGGGCCTGGCGTCGCGCTTGGCAATCGGCGACGGGGGTCCCGTGAAAGGCCGGACTTTACTGATATTGCCGATTCGAGGTACATCTGGTCAGATAGCAGTCAGCGACCGACGCCTGCCAGGGCCCGACCGGACCGGCCAAGAATCGCGCGCGGGGGATCATTGGGGGACGACGGCACCGACGTCCTGGCTGCGGAGAGCCCGGAGGATGACACTCCGGACTGGCTGCGTCATGCAGCTGTGGGCGTTCCGGTCCAGCCAGGTCGGCTGCCCGACGGCCGGCCGTGCCTGACCATCGGGAATGTGCTGGGCTACGCCGCGTTCAACCACTTGCAGGGCGACAATCCCGAGCATGACTGCGGCGACTGTGGCGTCGTCAGCTGCGCCGACGTGCTGAATCAGTTCGGTGTGCGGCTGACCGAGGCCGTTGCCTTCCTGCACGCCTTGAGCCGCCATGAGCTTCACGTGGTGCCGGGGCGGCCGGATCAGTCGGGCTGGACACTGCCGGCCGAGCAAGCAGCGATCCTGACCGATTACGGCGTTCCGGCCCACCCCGAGGAGGCTCAGCCGGTTGAGAGGCTCGCGCTCGCGGTACAGCTCGGCCACGGTGTCATCGCGATGGTCAATGCCGGCGTGCTGTGGAGCGACCCCCGGGGGCTCGGGCACGGCCAGGCCAACCACGCCATCACCATTACCGGCATCGCGCGTGACCGTTACGACGGCGCGCTGCTGGGCTTCTATATCAACGACAGCGGTACCGGTGAGTCCGGCCGGTATGTCAGTGCGCACCTACTGACGACCGCGTTCGAGCATGAGGGCGGATTCTGCGTCGTTACGGACTGCGCGCTGGGGACGAGCCCGGCCCGGCCGGGAGCTGCCCCCGAGCCGTCAGCGTTCTGACCGGGCCGGGATGCGCTAGTGCGGTGGGCCTACCTGCTCGGTGAAGTACCACTGATGGCCCTCGGGATCGGTCACCGAGTACGAGATCCAGCCAGTCCACTGCAGCGCCCGCGTCAGCGTAGAGCAGGTATGGAATCACCTGCGGATCGTCACCCAGGTCTGCTGGCATGATGCTGACTCCTCGTGCTGCGGTTAGTCAGCCGCTGCTACCGTCGCGTCTCCTGAGGCGGCAGCACTAACAGCCGCCTCGGCCAGGTACCGGTCGCCGTGGCGCACGGCACTGAACGCGAACGACAGCGCGATCGCGGCTGTGAGGATCCCGGTCACCGCGTAGACCTCGGCAACGCTTCCGGTCAGCTGGATGGCAGCCGCGCCTGCGAGAGCCCCGAGCGGAATGGCTGACCACGCCAGCACCCCGGCGACACTGACGATCCGGCCGTACAGGTGGCTGGGCACGATCGCCTGACGCAGCGACCCCGTATTGATGTTGAGCAGCAGGCCGAACCCAGCCGACATGGCCCACAACACCAGAGCGGCCGGGTAAGAGCCGATGAGAGCCATCGCCGTCACGGCAAGCCCGCTGATGACCAGAGCGCCGAGCGCGGTCACGGCGAATGACAGTCTCCTGCGGATCGGCGCTGCCGCCATGCTGACGATCACCACGCCGGCCGCTCCGGCTGCGAAGAGCAGGGCCACCTGACTGTCGCTGGCGCCAAGCACTCGCTTAGCGAACAGGACGAGTTGGCTGTTCTCGGTCGCCGCGACGAAGTTGATCAGCGCCATCATGAGCGAGATGCTGCGTAGCACAGGATGAGACCAGACGTATTTCAGGCCGGCCCGGACGTCTGCGAGCAGGCCAGATACGCCCGCGTTGGGCGTACGCGGATCGGGTGCGTTGAAACTGCGCCTGATGAGAGCGAGCGACGCCGCCGAGACGATAAAGCTGGCCGCGTCGAAGAAGAGCAGGTCAGCTGGCGACATGAGGGTGACCAGAACTCCCGCGAGAATCGGCCCCAGGACCTGGCCCGCCGAGTTGGTGGCCATTATCCGCCCGTTGGCAGCGACCAGGTCGTCGCGGCCGACGAGGCTGGGGATCGCCGCGAACTCACCGCAGTCGAAGAGAATCCCCAGCGTGGACTGGACGAACGCCACGGCGTAAATCGCCTGGACCCGCAGCGTGCCGGACAGGGCTAGCAGCGGTAGCGCGAGGATTACGCACCCGCGGGCGACGTCGGTGAGCAGCATCATCCGCTTGCGGTTGACCCGGTCCACCATGGCGCCTAGCAGCAGCCCGAACAGCGGGTACGGCAAGATGTTTGACGCGGTCGTCAGGGCAAGGTTGGTCGCAGAGTGAGTGAGCTTGAAGACGAGCAGCGGCAGCGCGAAAAGGGTGAAAGAGCTACCCACCTGGGAGATCAGCTGCCCGCTGAAGTAGAGCCAGAAGTCGCGGCCGAGCGTATGTCGTGGCTTCACCGCCGGGGTCACCCGCCCATGCTAATCGGCCCCGGCTCAGCGCCGTTTGACGTTGGCGGCCAATGGCCACCGTGGTCCCGCGGCTGGATGGGCAGGGGCAGATGATGAGTGAGGGACGCCATGTACAAGCTGATCTTCTCCGTCGTGTTCCGGCGAGTGCCTGCCGAGGCCGCGCACCAGCTCGGGTTCGCGTTGATCCGCTTCGCCGCCGCGGTGCCTGGTTGTGCGTGGCTGCTCGGGCACCGGCTGGCACCACGCGATCCGGTGCTTCGGGTTCACGCGTTCGGGCGGGACCTGCGGGGCCCGCTTGGCCTTGCGGCGGGCTTCGACAAGGACGCCGTCGGCATTCATGCCCTCGGTGCTCTAGGCTTCGCGTTCGTCGAGGCGGGCACCGTGACGGCGAAGCCGCAGCCCGGTAACCCGAAGCCGCGGCTGTTCCGGCTGCCGGCCGACCGTGCGCTGGTCAACCGGATGGGCTTCAACAACCGCGGCGCCGCAGCGGCTGCGGCGCGCCTCCCGTCCAGGCCCCGGTCTGGCTGCCGCGTAATGGTCGGGGTCAACATAGGCAAGTCGAAGGTCACGCAGCAGTCTGCGGCGGCCGCCGATTACGCGCATAGCGCACGGCTGCTCGCTCGCGGCGCCGACTACCTGGTCATCAATGTCAGCTCACCCAACACGCCAGGCCTGCGCGATCTGCAGGCCATTAGTGAACTGCGTACGTTGATCGCTGCGGTGCAGGATGCCCTTGATTCGGCAGGTCGTCGGCACATTCCGTTGCTGGTAAAGATCGCGCCTGACCTCGCGGACGAGGACATCGACGCAGTCGCCGATTTGGCACTCGAGCTCGGCCTCGCCGGGATCATCGCGACTAACACGACGATTAGCCGGGATCACCTAACCAGCTCGCCTGCTGAGATCGCGACGGCAGGAGCCGGCGGCCTGTCCGGCCCGCCCCTGCGGCCGCAAGCACTGCACGTACTGCGGAGGCTGCGGGCGCGAGCCGGAGACCGCCTTGTGCTCGTGGCGGCAGGCGGGATCGAAACGCCTGACGATGCCTGGGAGCGGATTCGGGCCGGCGCCACGCTGCTTCAGGGCTACACGGGTTTTATCTACGGCGGGCCCCTATGGCCGCACCGCGTGCATCGTGGCCTCGCGCGCCGAGCTCGCGAGGCAGGTTTCGCCTCGGTCGAGGATGCTGTCGGGACGAGCGCGTTAGCCCGGCGTCCGCCTGCTCAGCGTGTGAATACGCAGAACTCGTTGCCTTCTGGAACCGCGCTCCTGATTCGCTCTACCTGCCCGGTGCTGGTAGGACAAGGACGTGATCGAGATCTCGGACCACGCCGAGCTGGCGGCGCGTTGCGACGGCGACACGCTGTGCCTGTGGGCAGCCCAGGGCTTGGCAGGACAGACCTCAGGCGACCGGAGCCGGGCATGGCGCAGCGCGGACGGGACAGCAATCGCCGTCGCCGGGCCCGACCTGTCGACGCGCGACCGGATCGCCGTACGCGGGCGCGCCGAGGCGGCGATCCCGCTGGTGCGTGGCGTACTGGAGATCGTCGGTCCTACGTTCCGGCCGCTCGGCGACCGTGATCTGATAGCCGACATCGTCGCCGGGATCCCGGAGCTCGCGCCGGTAGCGGCCTTTGGCTGGATGGACAGCCATAGTCCGGCGTCCGTTCCGCTCCGGCCGGGCGCTGCGCGCTGGCTTCCGGAGGCCGAGCTGCCGAACGTTATGGCGCTGCTGCAGGTAAGTTTCCCGGACTCCGACGCCCTGCCAGGTGCGCCCGGAGTCGAGCGGTGGGCGGGGGTGCGCGACGAGCACGGCCGCATCCTGGCGGTGACGGCGGTGGCCTGGTCGGCACCGGACCTCGGCTATCTCGCGGGCGTGGCCGTACATCCGGACGCACGCGGACGGGGCTACGGCGCGACCGTCTGCAGCTTCGTACTCGCAGAGATGCTCGCTAAGCATGGAGCCGCTGCCCTCATGGTCGATGAGCACAACCATGCTGCCATCCGGCTCTACCGCGGCCTGGGACTGAGATACCGCTCACTCACGGCGGCCCGCCTGGCCTGAAAGGCGTGGCCTGACTCATGTCCCGGCCTGCCGGTGTCGCGTTCCTTCGCGCCACTGAACGCTCCCCAGGAAGGGGGCGAAGAGATCCTCTTCCAGCGGAATGATGACGCTCGCCAGTTCCGCGGCAGTGGGGTCGCGGTCTTGGAAGTGGACGAATGGCAGTTCGGTGAGAACGGCGATCGGGGTCTGCTCAGCTCCTTCGCCCATCTGAAGCACGGCTGCCGCAGCCAGGCCGCCTGCCACGTCCGCCTGGGAGACGGTAAAAGGTCTGCCGAACAAGTCCGGTCGGCCGACGTAGTCGTTGAGCGCCCGGAAGCCGCTATAGGCCAGCATGATCCCGTTCGTGCCGCGGCGAAGAGGGTGACAGGTGCTGTCAGTAACGATTACGCCGACCTGACTCAGCCCGAACTTCTGCTTGGCCCAGGCCCGGACCTGGTTGGCTGTGGTTTGAGCGTCCTTCGGCCAGAGGACGTACTGCCCGTCACCATTGGACTCATCGACGCCGGCCATCGGGATCAGCGTGTTGTTGGTGATGGTGAAGTGATGGCCGTACTTGCTCAGGCTGGCCGGCAGGTAGAGATCGGACTCGCGGACTACCAGTTCGTCCTTGTCGATCTGGTCCAGGGGGATGACACTGCGCTCGCAGAGAGAGACGATCTTGGAAGTAATGGCGACGACGCTGCCCTCTTCGAGATCATCGATGATGCGCTCCAACAGGGGTAGCAACTCGGTAGCGCCGACGGTTATCAGTTCGGTCCTGAGAGCGGCCACCTTCATCGTCGCTGGATTCCTTCGCTGAGTCCGATGTCGCTGCCATCGCCTGCGTGTGCGGCCCCGCAGTCAGCCTTGCTGACGCGGTGGACGTGCAGGTGCTGTCCACCGTATCGGCGGAGTGCTGGATCAGCCCGGCTAGCCTGCAGAGATGGTGGCTTGACCTCGCCCCTGGGGCAGGCCGCATGCTGCAGCCGCCGGGCCACAACCCGGCGCAAGGAGGCACACGTGGCGTCGATGACGAGCGGAGAATTCGCCCGCGCGTCCCGGCTTTCCCCGAAGGCACTCCGCCTGTATGACGAGCTCGGCCTGCTCAGCCCCGCGGAGGTGGACC
>Ga0335075_10014480_pt1 | contig 11840 bp, 8 predicted proteins | sample Lox_Sample_24_FD_206723 | JGI IMG/M metagenome (GOLD analysis project Ga0335075, IMG submission 206723) | Soil microbial communities from Loxahatchee National Wildlife Refuge, Florida, United States - Lox_Sample_2.4 | ecosystem: Environmental > Terrestrial > Soil > Wetlands | place: USA: Florida... | reverse complement strand
ATCGCCCAGGGCGATGCTGCGGAGGTCGCTGCCTGGGGAAATCATGTCTCCGCTGCGAGTGCCTCGGCTTCCGTGGATGACGTCCTGTCTGCCTGCGAATGGCTGATGGAGCAGCGGCGGCCCGACCTGGCGCTGCCCCTTTGGAACGGCCTGGCTGCTCGTCATCAAATCCCTTTTTCCCCCGTCAGCGCCGGTTCCGGTGACGCCATCACCAATGGCAGTTTCGCCCTGCAACCGCTCTCTCGCGGTTTCGACTGGCGTCTGACCCATCCCGACGGAGTGCGCTTCTTCCTCAATACCGATCCACCAGCAATCGACTTCGAATTTTCGGGGCGGGAATCGGAGAGCCTGCTGCTGCTTTCCGAAGTGGTCCCGGTTTTGCCCAAAAAGCCTTACACACTTTCCATCCTGTCGGATTCCTCCGACCTGTCTCCTGGCGGTGGACTGGAGGTCGTGGCCTCCGACGCAGCCTCAGGAGAGATTCTGGCGCGAGATCCCGCCTTCGCCGGTCGCGGCCAGCAGAGCCAGGTCTGCTTCATAACAAAGGAAAACGGCAGTTTCCTTAATGTAATGCTCGACTATCATCGGCAACCGGGAACGGTTCCCATCGAGGGCCGCATTGCAGTCCGCAAGATCGGTCTGGTCCCCACAGCGGCGTGTGCGCCTGGCCCTGCACCTCCGCGGAACTGACGGAAGATTCTCGGTCTGCTGGCTACGCGCCATCAAGCCAGCCACCGATGGCAGCGGGAACAACTTTGCCAGCCTGATGGCTGATGCCTTGCACAGCGCGGGCTGCCGAGGATCGCTCCCGTAGAAAACGAGGCTTTCCCTGGCCAAAAGATCCCGTGATCGCGGGAGGTCAGCTGTGATATCGTTTTTGTCACAAAGGCGCCAGGGTGACCGTTATGCTCAGGAACTTGCAGTCGGCGATTGCGATTCTCATCTGCGGCTGTATGGTTGGATACGCCGCGGTCCCGGTCAGCATCGGCATTCTGGTTACGGATAGTCCTGCCCTGATTGACGGCGCTCCCGTCCGCGGGAACTCCACTCTGTTTTCCGGTAACGTCGTCAAAGCAGACTCCGCGGCTTCGTCTCTGTGGTTTGCCGATGGCTCCAGCCTTGTTCTCCAGCCCGGATCCCAGGTGCGGGTGTTCCGCGACCACTCGGTCCTTGAGCAGGGGACTGTAACGCAGATCGGTAGTGACAAGCGTGCCTTGATCGCTGACGGGCTTACCCTTGCTTCGTTGTCGGAGCACGGTACGCTTGCCGCAGCCTTGCGGGACAGTTCGCATGTTGAGGCCGTGGCCGAAAACGGGCCGGCTGAAGTTCGCACGGCCGCCGGACAACTCGTGGCCCGGCTCAATCCTGGTGAGCGGCTCAGCTTCGCAATTAGTCCCGCTTCTACCACCGTACAGGAGCCGCAAGAGGCCCCGCCTCCTCCTCCTACCGGACCTTCCATTACCGTCAATGGCATTCTGCGTCAGGAGCCGGAGGGCGAGTACAAGATCACCAACGACACTGACGGCGTTGAGTACATCGTGGAAGGAAGTATTCCAGGCAGCGCACTCGGCGCTTCGGTTCAGATCAAGGGCATCGCCGCCGGCGTATCCCCCACCATTATGTGTCACACTCCTTCCGCCGACAGCGGCTCGGCTCCGTGCCACATCGTCGTAGCGAATTCGATTCGCCGGATTGCAGCTGGCTCAACGAAGGAAGAAGAAGGGCAGGCGCCCACCCCCGCTGCGGAAGGGCCCCACTTTCACTCCGGAGTTGTGATTGTTACCGCTGCGGCCGTCGGCGGAGGAGCTCTGGTTGCGATCCTCGCGCTCAGTGGCGGAAAGAAAACTTCCACCAGTGCTCCCTGAAACCCGCTAACAACTGAAGTCCTGCTCAACCCCGCTCTGAAGCTGAGACTGCAGCATGTGGCTGGCTTTTGTCCGGTTCCACTGCCATAGCCATCCCCAGGGTCAGGAACACCCATGCTCCCATGACCGGTCGCGAAAATGGGTAATCGAGGGTGGCATGCAGCAGCACTGCGATGACGCCCAAACCCCAGACGGATCGCCACGCCGGCTTGAATGCTCGGATTGCCAGGGCCAGCATCGCCACACCCGCCGGCAAGCCGCCCTCGGCGACCCACTGCAGCCAGTCGCAGTGGGCCTCATTGACAAACAGGCCCGAGTCGAAAAGGGCAAAGGCCGGATAAACCCAGGGCCAGCACCCCAGCCCGAATCCCGTCCACGGGCGGGCTCGGATCATGTGCAGGGTTGCAATCACGAACGGCATCCGGCCTGGAAGCAGCGCCTCAGTTCGAAACCGGTCCCCAATCTTTCCCCATCCCACCACCAGCATCAGAACCGCGGTCAGCCCCGCAAGGGCCAGAACCAGCATTCTGGCCTGTGTGGCGGGAATCTGCCGTCTCCGGTGAAGCAACGCCAGCACTACTACCGTCTCCACTGCGACCAGAATCAGTCCTCCTCGCGACGCGCTTACAACCACCGACGTCAGCAGGACGCCTGAGATTCCGATATAAGTTTTCGCATTTCGCCGGTCACTGAAGCCAAGCGACAACGCCATCGGGAGGATCACTTCGATCAGCACGGCAAAATGTGTGTGGTAAAGGATCGGGCCCATCACGAAGGGGTAATCCGGCGCGGGCCACAGCCCGTAAATCATATGTGGCGAAAGAAACGCCTGCAGGATGGCCTCCGTCGCCAGAGCGAATCCGAACCAGACCAGACCTGCGCGCACCCTGCGGGAAAACTCCCGATCTCTGAATAGCAGAACGCCCAAAAAATAGACGGCTAGCCAGGTCACCCATTTCCAGATTGCAGCCTCTGTCTCCCACCGAACCTGCGACCATCCGACGAGCAGTTGAAGGCAGCCCCACAGCGCGATGAACCCGAGCACAATCATCGGCAATCGAGCGTTTGGCGGAGGCCGCCGGCACATGACAAGCGCTACCGCAGCCAGGGCATACACGCATGACTCGAAGGCCGCGGTGGCCCAGTATGCCGGAATCCACAGGATCAGCGTTGCCACCGTCAGGATCGCGACCAGCAGGACCGCCACCACCGCTTCGGTGCCGGCATCACTCCAGGGTTCAGACCACAGACTGATCTTCACATCATCAGTTTTAGAACGGCTTGCGCCCGGCAGTATAGGTTTTCCTTCCGTGCGGCATCTCAGGGCTCGGCCCTCCCCAGCGACAGGTCATCTGGCAGTTTTCTGAACAGTGCCAGGGAATGGCACTATACAGTCGTAGAACTATCGGGCTATCCAGCTCCCCTGGTCGTAGAACTCCCGGATTCTTCCAGTAGCCAGTTTTTTCTGTGCCCGCCTGGCAACGAGCAATATCGCGAACGCACCGCAGATTTTTAGCGAAAGTTTTGGCAGAACCGTTGTACGATGCTTGAACGACGCGACGGCAATCCTGCCTGAACAGCCTCTCGTTCCTCTGCGAAGTTCGCCTTTTGCGGCGGTACCTGAGTCTTCCCCTTATGGCTGGTTTTGTTTTGGATCGATCACTGGACGGTCCGGCTCAGGCAACGCAGGCTCAAAGCGGCGCCTGGATTCCGGCTCTGACAGTTCGCGCTTCATCAGTTGTGGGGTCAGCCGTGGGTGAGGGAATGAGAATCGCGCACTCGAAGGTCGCCATTGCGAGCCTGCTTGCGCTCGTGCTTTTCAGTACCTCCTCGGCACACGCGCTCTTTGGTTTCGGCCATAAGAAAAAATCTGCGTCAGCGCCCTACCCGTACCTCACTCCCGCTCAGGTCACCCTTTTGCGTCGGGCTGCCTACCGGGAGAAATTCCTCATCAACGTCATCCAGCAACACACGCCGCTCATCCAGACCTATGTCCAGCACATGCGCCCGGACCGCGAGCTCGGAGCAGTGCCCACTTCCGATCAATACCTCCTCGGGCGCGTCGACTTCGCGGGCCGCTTCAATGAGCAGCTCTACAAAAAGCCCGCTGTCGACAGCGGACCTCTCGACGTTCCCACGAATGTTCTCGACAAGCTGACCGGGCTCTTCCGCCTCAGGATGGCTCCCGACGGCTTTATGGACATGATGTTCGTCGATTTCCGGAGCTTCGATTTCGCGCACTACCGCTTTCGCTTCATCCGCCGGGAGTTCCTGGGTTCCGTCCGCACTTCAGTCTTCGACGTCGTGCCTCGCGCCAACACCGGCCGCGGACGCTTCCAGGGCCGCATCTGGGTTGAGGATCAGGACGCCAACATCGTCCGCTATACCGGCACCTTCACGCACCCTGGTTTTCATCAGGTTTACTTTCACTTCGACAGCTGGCGCGGCAATGTGCAACCCTCCATCTGGCTGCCCATGGCCATTTACGTTGAGGATCGCGATTTCCGCGCGCAAAGCACCCTCTGGGGCTACGGCTTCCGCCTGCCCGGCTCCGTCGTCGGCGATTACCAGACCGATGCCGTCGAACGCACAGAGCAGTCTGAGGCCAGCTCGCAGGACATGAGCCCCCTCGAAGCACAGCGCGACTGGGAAGCACAAAGCGAGCGCAATGTTCTCGACCGTCTTACCCAGGCTGGCCTGCTCGCCAACCCCAGCGATTTCGACGGCGTGCTCCAGACCGTCACCAACAACCTTATTCTCGGCAGCAACCTTGCCCTGCCGGCCGATGTCCATTGCAGGGTATTGCTCACCTCCTCGCTGGAATCGCTCGCGGTTGGCAATACCATCATCCTGAGCAAGGGCCTCATCGATGTGCTTCCCAATGAGGAAGATCTGGCCGCCATGCTCAGCTTCCAGCTGGCCCACATCGCCCTGCGCCATCCCATCGACACGCGCTACGCTTTCAGCGACCGGCTTTATTTCCCCGACCAGTACACGCTCCAGGAAATCCTGCTCAATCACACCGATCCCCAGAATCAGGAAGCCGCCGCCAAAGCCGTCACCATCTTCCGCGCCTCGATCTATGGCAGCAAAGCCGGCAGCGTCGGCCTGTTCCTCGCCCAGCTTTCACAGATGGAGCGCCACCTGCCCGCACTGCTCACCCCGCGCCTCGGCGATTCGCTGACGTCTCCCTCCGGCGCCCCCTGGCTCGCAGCCTTCGAGCAGCAGGCGCCTCCTCTGCAGGTCAACGATCTGCAGCAGATCGCAGCGCTTCCTCTGAACAGCCATCTTCGTATCGACCCGTGGAGCGACGAAGTCTTCTCCCTGCACTTCAGCCCCGCGACTCTGCTCAGCGCGCGCGACAAGATGCCCTTTCAGGTCACGCCGCTGTACTATCGGCTCCAGCGCTACAAGACGCCCGAAGCCGCCGGCGCGCCAACCTCAGCGGCCGTCGCTGAACCCTGACTCGCACTCGCTAGGATCCTCGATGTGTCCGAGCACCAGGCGTTCAGCGGTTCCGGCAAAAAGACATTCTTCATCGGAGCCCGCAGCTCGATCTGCGCAATCACAGTCGCTGTCTCAGGAAAGTAAGCTAACGCCGGACCAGCCACATCAGCCAGCTCGCCACAATCACCGCCGCAACGAACAGCACCCAGCAATAAACGCCGTACCGAACCATGCCGCGCGGCGTCGAGCGCTGTGTCACTCCAAAGACGACCGATGTGCAGGTGGCGAACAGAAGAACGGCAGTGAAGTGGGAAGGCGTCAGCACTAGACCTTCCTTCCGATGCGGAGATTGTGCGCGTCCACGGCGGCTACGAAATTCAGCAGACCCGCCACTACCACAAACTTCGTCCCATAATCGGCGGTCACCAGTTGCACCGTGCTCTGCCCGAGCGAGAAAATCCGCGCGATAAAGTAAAGCGCCCCCGCCCCCAGGTCGCCTGCGAATCCGAGCATGTCCAGCGGATCGCCGGTGTTAGGGACGTACACCTTCGCCTGCATCGCCAGCCCCAGCGAAAACATCGCCGTGATTGCGACGAACAGCAGCAAAGCTCGAATCCAGTGCCGCGTCAGAAGGTGTCCTGCTCCCGGAACCAGCCAGCCGAGGATCAGCGCCGAATAGATGAATCCCTTCTGTGTGGGTGCTTCCGGAGTCTGCGCTTTCGTGGCCATCTCTAACGAATATACAGGGTCCCGACCGCAGAAGTAGTCGCGGCAGAGCCCCTCACACCCGCACCAGCTCTCTCTGAATCCGCCCCGTTACCACCGCATGATCCTTCGTCGTGATCATGTTTACTTCGCTGCGAATCCCAAACTCCGGCAGGTAAACGCCCGGCTCTACCGAAAAGCACGTAAAGGGCAGGATGCGCCGCTCATCGTGTGTCTCAAGGTTATCCAGATGCGCGCCGCTGCCGTGCAGCTCGGCTCCGATGTTGTGACCCGTGCGATGCGTGAAGTACTGTCCGTACCCCGCGTTTCGGATCACGTTCCGCGCCGCATCATCAGCCTCATAGCCGGCGATCGGGTGTCCGCCATCGGCAAAAGCCGAGCGCACCAAGTCAATCGCTGCATCGCGCGCGTCCCGGACCACGGCAAATAGCACGCGTTCTTTTTCCGTCGGCTCGCGGTTCACCACGCCCGTCCACGTGATGTCGTACCAGCAGGTGCCCGGATGATTCATGCGCGCCCAGATGTCGATCAGCAGAAATGACCCGGAGCCGATCAGCTGGCTCGATTCCGCAGTCGGCTCGTAGTGTGAGTCTGAGCTGTTCGCGTTTATCGAAACATTTGGCCCATGATCGGTGGTCAGCCCGGCGCGCTCCATCGCCTGCTGGAACCACACCATCATCTCGTATTCCGTGACTGGCGAGTCGGACCGCGCTCGACTCCCGATCTGCTGAAATCCCTCGGTCAGAATCTCGTCCAGCAATTTCTGCGCCGCGTAGTGGCTGTCGATCTGCTCTTCAGTCAGCACAGCCTGAAAGCGGCTCACCAGATCGGCTGAGCTCACAATCTCCTTCTTCATCGAGCGCAACAGCTCAACCGTCCCCGCGTCCACCATGGAGACGTACATGATGGCGTTCCGCGGCGAGTACTGCATGGCGATCCGCCGCCACGGTCCCAGCATCGCGTCGAGGCCCTTTTCCAGCTCCTGCCAAGAGGAGTACACCCCCTTCGACCCAGGCAGCGAGTCCAGCTTGCCCGCCTCGATACGATGCACCAGCTTGCGCGGCTCTCCCTGTGCCGGAATCACGTAGTACCACCGCCGGCTCACCAGCCCGTGATCCGGCAGGCCCAGGATTCCTGCCGCAATCGGATCGCGATGATGGTGGTCGTAGAAAAGCCATGCGTCCACACCCGCGCTGCCGAGTGCCGACTGAATTGAATCGAGGTCCATATCAATAGGGTATAGGCTGTAGGGTTTAGGGTATAGAAAAATGGCTGGACAGGCGGATTCCTGAAGTCATGGAAGCGCCTCTGCCGTCACAATGAAACGCCTTTTCCCAGTGCTCGTGCAAATCGCAAAGGTCCTCATGGTGACCGCAGTTGTCGTGTGGCTCCTCGACTGGGCCGTTTTTCGCATCCGCGAATCTCGCGGATCCGCCTTCGATACCGTTCAGGTTGACGAATTTCTCTCCACTGCCCTCAAAGGCAACAAACAGGAGTACGACTATATGGGCAGCGCCCAGGTCAGCTGCGCCCGCGCCCTCTTTCCCCACGGCAGCGCACCCGCCTGTTGGTGGCTGCGCCGTCACACCAACCAATGGGAGTGAGGACCAGCCGCCGCTAGCTTTTCTCTTCGTGGTATTCCTGCTCGGTGTTGATCTCCCACAGCGCGCCTTTGTCGATCTTTCCCGCCGCTATCTGATCTACCGCGGTCATCGCGGTCAGCATGCTGTGGTCCTGATTGTTGTACTTGTGCATGCCGTTGCGCCCCACCAAAAACAGGTTCTCGAACCGATCCATATATCGCACAATCTCGTCAAAGCGATCGTAGGTTCCAAAGTATGCCGGGTAAGTCTTCGGCACACGCACCACATGGGAGTCTCGTACGTGCTCGCTGCGCAGAATCCCGATCTTCTCCACTTCGGCAATCGCAAAGCGCGCGATATCCTCGTCGCGCATGTTCCATAGCTGATCCGTTTCGTAGCAGAAATACTCCAGCCCAATCCACACCTTCTCGCGATCGGCGACCATATACGGACTCCAGTTGTTGAAAATCTGCAGCCGCCCCACCTGCACATCTGGTTCCTGAATGTAGATCCAGGTGTCTTTCAGCGGACCGCCGTCCGGTTCCGTCACCGTCAAACGATCCACCAGCAGGCCCACCGTGATGAAGTCCCGGTAGATCAGCCCGTCCGCCACCGCGCGCACTTCCGCGGGCACCTCCACGTCCAGCGCATGGATAAGGTCGCGGACCGGCATCGTCGAAAAGACGTAATCCGCAGCAATCGTATGCACAGTCCCCTGCGGGTCGACGGCTTCGACCGAAACCACGCGATTGCGTTCGACATGCAACTTCTTCGCCCGCCATCCCATTCGCACTTCGCCGCCCTTTTTTGTCACAAGATCGGCGACATATTCCCACAGCTGACCCGGCCCATACTTTGGATACAAAAATTTCTCGATCAGCGAGGTCTCGGTCGATTTCTGCGCGATATCGCCTGGTTTCTTCCGGCTGAACGTCTTCTTCAGGAAATGCGCGATCGCCGTGCGCAGCGAGAGACCTTTGATCCGCTGTGCGCCCCATTCGGCACTGATCTGATCGCAGGGCACTCCCCACACCTTCTCCGTATAGGACTTGAAGAACGTCAGGTACAGTTCCGTCCCGAATCGGTTGATCAGAAAATCCTCGAGCGTCTTCTCGTTGCGCCGCGGAAACAGCTTGGCCCGCAAGTATCCGATGCCGATTTTGATCATTCGCCACGCGCCCAGTTGCCGCAGTGTCTGGCCGTTCAGCGCCAGCGGGTAGTCAAAGAAACTGCGCAGGAAATAGATGCGGCTCTTGCGCGGCCGTACCAGCATCACCAGATCCGGATCGGCAGCGCCTTCGTTGCCTCCCGCAACAATCCGCTCCCGGTTCTGGTAGCGAATCGTGTGCAGGCCCGATCCATTCTCGGTCGAAGCAATAGGCATCAGCTCCGCCCACCAGTCCATCACCCGATCAGCCTTGGAGAAGAATCGGTGGCCGCCGATATCCATGCGGTTGCCGTTGTGCCGGATCGTGCACGAAATTCCCCCGATCCGCTCCGTCGCTTCCAGCACAATCGGGCGCACGTCCGTACGGCGCTCCAGTTCCAGAGCAGCCGTCAGTCCGGCCGGCCCGGCTCCAATAATCACAGCAGTTTTCATGCAGGGTTTGACGGGCTCAGCAACAGCAACGTGTCAGAAATGAGAAAAACGCAGCCCGGCAGATAAGATGCGCCGGGGAATACTTCTGGATTAATCATGCCTCTCTTTATGTTCGTGCGTCGATGCGCTAACGGCAATAGAAAGTTGGCGGCACACGTTGCAATTGAGGCACCTGGCGCGAAGGGGCCTGATTCGGTCGTGCTTACCGGACGGACCCGGCAGGGCAATCGCTCTCAGCTTTTGACCGTCTGCGAACTCACGCCTTTCTCTGCCCTCGGCGAGGGCGACTTGCCGGACAGCGTCTCCCAGCCCCGGCGTGAGAGGTCCCACCAAATCAGATACCCAGCCACACCTGCCGCGGCCAGCAGGCCGCCTGCCGTCCACCATGCGCCGAAAATCAGCTTGCCAATGCCGAACAGACACCCATAAACCAGCACGCAGCCCAGCACCGTATCGAACGCATTCGCCCGGAAGTCACGCACCGGCGCCAACTCCGGCGCCTCCAGAGCAATGCGCTTCCATCCGTGCACGGTAGGATGAACGCGCCGGTAAAAAGCCAGCAGCGTCGCATCGGGCTCAGCAGGCGTCACGAACGTCGCAACGACCCATGCTACGGTTGTTACCCCCGCCGTGATCAGCGCGCTTTTTGCAAAGACCACAGCGTCATTCCCCGCGAATTGCACCCGCGAAAGCCCCAGCGTCACGACAGCCGCGACGATCATGGCTGAGATTTCGCTCCAGGCATTGATCCGCCACCAGAACCAGCGCAGCATGTAAACGGCTCCGGTGCCGGCGCCGAGGTTCAGCACCAACTGCCATCCCGCTCCGATCGACGTCAGGCGGCTCGCCACGTACCCGCTGCACAGCACCAGAACCACCGTGATGATCTTGCTGATCAGCACATAGTGTTTCTCGCTCGCCTTGCGCACCATGAAGCGCCGGTAAAGGTCGCTGACGAGATACGACGTACCCCAGTTCAGCTGCGTTCCGACCGTCGACATGTACGCCGCCAGAAACGCCGCGATCATCAGCCCGCGCAACGCCGGGGGGAGAAAGTCGCGCAGCACCATCACGTAGCCCTGTTGCGGATTCGCGGTGTATGCCGCACTCGGGTGCAGTCCGCCGTTCGTCGAATACACGGCCAGTGCTACCAGTCCGGTGACGATCCACGGCCAGGGCCGCAGCGCATAGTGGGCAATGTTGAACCACAGCGTTGCCCCCAGCGAGTGCTTTTCGTTCTTCGCGCTGAACATGCGCTGCGCCACGTATCCGCCGCCGCCCGGCTCCGCACCCGGATACCATGCCGCCCACCACTGCACGCCGATGTACATGAAAAATGTGAGCAGAGGCAGCGTCCACAGATTCGGCGTGGTCAGCCCCGCATGAAAATCAGGCAGGAACGACAGCACGTTCGATGTCGGATGCCCCGCGGCGCGCGTCGCCGCACCAACAACGGAAAGCCGCACCCGCAACGCGGACATTCCCCCCAGCCGCACCACCGCGATCCACGCCAGCACGATGATCATTGCCATCTTCAGCACAAACTGAAAGACGTCGGTGACCAGCACGCCCCACAGGCCGCCGAGAAATGTGTAGAGCCCTGTGAACGGAACCAGGATGAAGATGCAGATGAACAGCGCCGTGTGCCGCGGTTCGCCCAGGGTGTAATGCAGCGCATGCCCGCCCATCGAAACCGCCAGCACCCGCCCCTGCGCGATCACCGGGCCCAGCGTTACCGCGATGATGTCCACCATCGCCCGTGTGACCCAGCCGAGGATGAAGCAGTTCATCAGAAGGCCGAGATAAATCGCCTTAAACCCGCGAAGAAACGCCGCTGGCCGTCCGCTGTAACGAATTTCCACCAGCTCCACGTCTGTCAGGATTTCCGCGCGCCGCCAGTAGCGAGCAAAGAAAAAGACGGTCGTCATCCCCGAGAGGCACAGGCTCCACCAGATCCAGTTGCCTGAGATTCCCTGCGTGGCCACCAGGCCGCACACAAACAGCGGCGTGTCCGCGGCAAAGGTCGTCGCCACCATCGAGGTGCCCGCCAGCCACCACGAAACGTCGCGCCCCGAAACGAAGAACTCCTCCGTCGAACCGCTGGCCTTGCTGCGGTAGTAAAGGCCGATCAGCAGATTGAAAAGCAGGTAGGCGGCGATGACCAGCCAGTCCAGATGAGTAAGAGGCATTGATCTCCGGCGTGTCGAGTTTGCACACCAGTATAGACAGCCGGCAGACGCGGCTGACTCCGCCGCAAGAGCAGCCGGCTATAGCACTTTGGTCGCCCCTCCATCGCGGGTGAGCGATGGATCCGGACGCGGGTTATGCGGTGAGCGCGGGCTCGGTCTTCTCGGAAGACTGCGAAGACACAGGATGCATCAACCCTCCGCGCGTTAAGCGGTAGCGCCGCCCACGCCACAGAATGGTGCTCCCGAAGTAACTCGCGATCCAGCAGCAGAACCCCAGCAGGTCACGAATCGGGTAGAGCACTATGGTCCGCACCAGGTGCCGCTCCTCCACGGCCAGCTTGCCCACCACCGCAGCCAGCACCATCCGGTTCAGAATGCTGTAGGCGAGCAGCGCGATCCCCAGCAGCGGTCGACGCATCAGCAGCGCCGC
>Ga0335075_10014479_pt1 | contig 11840 bp, 10 predicted proteins | sample Lox_Sample_24_FD_206723 | JGI IMG/M metagenome (GOLD analysis project Ga0335075, IMG submission 206723) | Soil microbial communities from Loxahatchee National Wildlife Refuge, Florida, United States - Lox_Sample_2.4 | ecosystem: Environmental > Terrestrial > Soil > Wetlands | place: USA... | reverse complement strand
CCGACGTCGCGGCCACCTCGGCCCGCAGCGCCAAGATCGAGCGGATCGCGGCACTGCTGAGCCAGGTGCCGCCCCACGAGGTGACGATGGCGGTCGCGTTCCTGTCCGGGGAGCTGCTGCAGGGCCAGATCGGCGTCGGATACGCCGCCCTGAGCGAGATGTGGCGGGCGGCCGAGGCCAGCCGCGCCCGCGGCGATGCCGACGGGGACGACCCGGGATCGCACGATGGGCCGGTACCGGCGCTCACGCTGGCCGATACCGACGCCGCGTTCGAGGCCATCGGCCAGGTGACCGGGCCCGGGTCGCAGGCGGAGCGGCGCGGGCTGCTGACCGCGTTGTTCGCCCGGGCCACGGAGCGCGAGCGCGAATTCCTGGTCCGGCTGCTGGCCGGCGACCTCGGGCAGGGCGCGCTCGAGGGCATCATGACCGACGCGGTGGCGCGCGCGGCCGCGGTCCCGGCGGAGGAGGTGCGGCGGGCGCACCAGCTGGGCGGCTCGCTGCCGGAGGTGGCGGCGGCGGCCCTGGCCGGCGAGCCACCTCCCGCGGACGGCGGAGCGCCTTCGGCCGCGGGCGACTTGCTGCCCGGGGAGCCCGCCGTGGCGCCGGTCGCGGTCGCCGGGCCGCTCGGGCAGCGCGCCCTGGCCGCGCTGCGCGCGTTCAGCCTGCGGGTCGGACGGCCGGTCCGGCCGATGCTGGCCGCGTCGGCGCCCGACGTCGCGGCCGCCCTGGACCGGATCAGCCCGGCCGCGGCGGAATGGAAGATCGACGGCATCCGGGTCCAGGTCCACCGGGCCGGCGACCGGGTCGCCGTGTTCACGCGCACCCTGGACGACATCAGCACGCGGGTGCCCGAGATCGTCGAGGCGGCGTTGTCCCTGCCGGTGACCGGCGTGGTGCTCGACGGCGAGGCCGTGGCCCTGGCCCCGGACGGCAGGCCGCGCCCGTTCCAGATCACCGCGGCGCGGACCGCGAGCCAGGGCGACGTGGCCCGGCTGACGGCGCAGACCCCGCTCACGCTGTTCCTGTTCGACCTGCTGCACCTGGACGGCGCCGACCTGATCGACGCTCCGGCGCGCGAGCGGCACCGGCTGCTGTCCGAGGTCGTGCCGGGCGCGCTGCTCACCCCCCGCATCGTGACCGGGGACCTGGTCGAGACGGAGGGATTCTTCGCCGACGCCATCGCCCACGGCCACGAGGGTGTCGTGGTGAAGTCCCTTGACTCGCCCTACCGGGCGGGCCGGCGCGGCGCTGAGTGGATCAAGGTTAAGCCCCGGCATACGCTGGACCTCGTCATCCTGGCCGCCGAATGGGGCCACGGGCGAAGGCGGGGCGTTTTGTCCAACCTGCACCTCGGGGCGCGCGACCCGGAAACGGGCGGCCTGGTCATGCTGGGCAAGACGTTCAAGGGCCTGACCGACGAAATGCTCGCCTGGCAGACGGCCAGGCTGCTCGAATTGGCCGACCCGCAGCAAGCCTGGCCTGAGGGCGAAGCCCGCCGGGATGCACACGGGGTGGTCCGGGTCCGGCCGGAACTGGTCGTGGAGATCGCGTTCGACGGCGTCCAGGCCAGCCGTCGCTATCCGGGCGGCCTGGCCCTCCGGTTTGCCCGGGTGCTGCGCTTCCGGCCGGACAAGAACCCGGCCGAGGCGGACACGATCGACGCGGTCCGCGCGATCTGGTCCGGACAATCCGCACCCTGAAACGCGCAATTGACGCGGCCTGATCGTTCGGTAAACATTTTTCGTCATTAACCGTGGCATTTGTATTCTGCCCGTAAACTCGCGCTCGCGCCTCAGTAAAGATCGCGTCAATTCCCTTATATCAGGCTGCCGTTAATCGAGTTCATCGGCTAATTTCAGCAGACGGGACCGGCAGTAAACGCATTAGCGGAGCGTGGTTGGAAACGGGTGCGGGCAGGTTGTCATGACAACGACCGTTCGGTCGCCCGCCGCATCCCGGGTCGGCCTCCCGGTCAGGCCCGCCGCCCGGATGACGCGTTCCGGCCTGCTCGGCTGGATCGGCGCGGCCGCCATTGCCGTCTCGGTGTTGCTCATGATCATCGTCCTCGGGGCCGGGCCCAGCGCCGTGGTGCCGGTGATCCCCCGGACCTGGCCGCTGCCGCCGCTGTGGTTTGCGCTGCATCTGCCCGAGGCCGCGGTGGTCGCGCTCACCTACGCCACGATCGTGCTCGGCGGCGCCGGGGTGATCGCCGGCCTTATCGCGGTCCAGCGCGGGGCCCGGCCGAACCTGCGACTGCTGGCGACGGGCGCGGTCGTCGCGATCTTCCTGCTGGCCCTGCTGCCCCCGGGCGGGTCCACCGACAGCCTGAGCTACGCGGCCTACGGCCGGATCGCGCTGCTCGGCCACAACCCCTACGTGATGACGCCCGCGCAGTTGCGCGCGCTGGGCGATCCGATCGGGCTGCAGACCACGCACAGCTGGGCGCACGACCCCTCGCTGTACGGCCCGGTCGCGCTCGTCGCCGACTGGACCGCCGCCAAGCTGGGCGGCATCTCGATCGCCTACATCGTGTTCTGGCTGAAGCTGATGTTCGCCCTGTGTTTCGGCCTGATCGCGCTGACCGTGGACCGGGTGGTGCGCCATGACCAGGCCGCCCGGGCCCGGGCGCACCTGCTCTGGACCGTGAACCCGCTGATGCTGTGGGCGGTGATCGGCGGCGCCCACATCGACGGGCTCGGAGCCGGCCTCGGCATCGTCGGCCTGCTCGTCGCCCGCACCGCCGCGGCCGGGCCGGGCGGCAGGATTCCGCCCGCCCGCGCGCTCATGGCCGGCCTGCTGGTGGGCGCGGCCATCGGCGTCAAGGCCCCGTACGCCGCGCTTGGCCTGGCGCTGGCCTGGTCCTGCCGGAACTCGGTCAAGGCGTTCGCCGCGGCGGCCGCCGGCGGGATCGTGGCGGTGGTACCCGGCTACCTGATCGCCGGGCCCGCCGCGCTCGCCGACCTGGTGTGGCGCGGCAGCAACCTGGTGACCTTCGACAGCTTCTGGCGGCTGTTCTATCCCCCGTTCGGCTACAGCGCGATGCCGCGCGGGCTCGAGCTGCTGGCCGCGGCCGGCTGCGCGGCCGTGGCCGCGCTGCTGGCCTGGCGGCTGCCTCCCGGTCCCGCGCACCTGCCCGCGATCCGGCCCGCCGTGGTGCTGATGATGGCTTGGCTGCTGGTCTGGCCGTTGCAGCGGCCCTGGTATGACGCCGTGGCGTTCTGCCTGCTGGCCGTGTTCGCGGCGTCCCGGCTGGACTGGCTGTTGCTGGTCCGGGCCGTCCCGGCCGCCATGGCCATGGCCACCGGGGCCAGCGGGCAGCCCGACCGGGGCTGGCTGCGCCACGTCTTCGACTTCCTCGGGAATGACCTGTCGCCCTGGGTCCGGCTGGCGACGGTGATCGCGGCGATCGCGTTCTGCACGCTGGATGCCTGGCCGATGCGCTGGCCGCGGCCCCGAGGCCGTACCTTGGAACCTGCCGTACCGTCGTAAACCCACCCGGAGGGCCCTCGATGAAGACGGTCTGGCTGGGCGATGACGGTGCCTGGCATACCACGCTGCGCGGACGACAGGTGCTCTCCGATCCGAGGATCAACAAGGGAACCGCCTTCAGCGACACCGAGCGCCGCGAGCTCGGCCTGACCGGGCTGATCCCGTCCGGCCATATGACCCTGGACGGGCAGGTGGCGCGGGTCTACGCGCAGTACCAGCGGCAGACCACCGACCTGGCCCGCAACGTGCTGATGAACGAGACGCACGACCGCAACGAGGTGTTGTACTACCAGCTGCTTACCCGGCACCTGACCGAGATGCTGCCGATCGTCTACACCCCGACGGTCGGGCAGGCCATCGAGAACTACAGCCACGAGTACCGGCGGCCGCGCGGGGTCTACCTGTCGGTGGGCCGGCCCGAGCTCATCGAGGAATCGCTGCGCGCGCCCGGGCTGGGCCCGGGCGAGGTGGACCTGGTCGTGGCCACCGACGCCGGGGCGATCCTCGGCATCGGCGATTGGGGCGTCGGCGGGATCGGCATCGCGGTCGGCAAGCTCGCGGTGTACACCGCGGCGGCCGGCATCGACCCGAACCGGGCGCTGCCGGTCATGCTCGACGTGGGCACCGACCGCCAGACCCTGCTCGACGACCCGATGTACATCGGCAACCGGCACCCGCGGGTGCCGGCCGACGAGTACGACCGGTTCCTCGACGCGTTCGTGTCCGCGGTCGAGAAGCTGTTCCCCGGGGCCCTGCTGCACTGGGAGGACATCGGCGTCAGCAACGCCCGCCGTCTGCTCGATCGGTACCGCTACCGGACGCTCTCGTTCAACGACGACATCCAGGGCACCGGCGCGGTCAATCTGGCCGCGGTGCTGGCCGCGGCCCGGGCCACCGGAGTCGGGCTGGCCGACCACCGGATCGTGATCTTCGGGGCGGGCACCGCGGGCACCGGCATCGCCGACCAGCTGTCCGCCGCGATGCGGGCCGACGGGCTGCCCGACGAGGCGGCCCGGGCCCGGTTCTGGGCGGTCGACCGGGCGGGCCTGGTGACCACGGCCACGCCGGGCGCGGCCGAGTCCCAGCTCAGGTACGCCCGCCCGGAGGCCGAGGTCGCCGGGTGGCAGCGCGACGACGTGCTGGGCGGCGTCGGCCTGGGCGAGGTGGTCCGCCGGGTGCACCCGACGATCCTGATCGGCACCTCGACGCGGGCCGGCGCGTTCACCGAGCCGATCGTCGCGGACATGGCCGCGCACTGCGCGCGGCCGGTGATCCTGCCGATGTCGAACCCGACCGCGCTGTCCGAGGCGCTGCCGGCCGACCTGATCCACTGGACCGAGGGCCGGGCGCTGGTGGCCACCGGCAGCCCGTTCCCGCCCGTCGACTATCGCGGGGTCAGGTACACGATAGGCCAGGCCAACAACGCGCTGATCTTCCCCGGGATCGGGCTCGGCGTCATCGCCGCCCGGGCCAGCCAGGTGACCGACAACATGCTGGCCGCCGCGGCGCACGCGGTATCGGCACTCGTCGACACCGCGACCCCCGGCGCGCCGGTGCTGCCCCAGGTCGAGGCGCTGCGGGAAACCTCGATCGCGGTGGCCGCGGCCGTGGCCCAGGCCGCGATCAACGACGGCGCGGCCGGCGCCCCGATAGACGGGGACCTGCGCGCCGCAGTCCAGGCACTGATGTGGCGGCCGGTCTACCGGCCGGTCCGGGCCGCCTAGCGGCCTGGCCGGATGGCCGGCTCGCCGCCTAGCCCTGACCGCCCAGGAAGCGGACGATCGCCGCGGTGAGCGCCCGGGCCACGCGCGCCTGGAAGCGGGCCGTGACCAGCATCTGGGCGTCGGTCGCGTTGCGCATGTTGCCGCACTCGATCAGCACCTTGGGCACCGTGGTCAGGTTGAGCCCGGCCAGGTCGTCGCGGGGCAGGATGCCGTCGGTGCCGATGTAGTCGCTCTCCGGCATCGAGGTGCCGGCCAGCATCGCCTGCCGGACGTCGGCGCCGAACTGCTCCGACGCCGCGATCACGTGGTCGTTCGGCCCGTCGGCGACCGGCTCCAGGACCGTGAACCCGCGGCCGGACACGGGGCCGCCGTCGGCGTGAATGTCGACCGCCACGTTCGCGCGGGAGTTGTTGATGATCTGCGACCGGGTGTTGACGCACGGGCCGACGCCGTCGTTGCTGGTCCGGGTCATCACCACCCGCGCTCCGTCGCGGCGAAGGTCGGCCCGCAGGTCGAGGGCCACGTTGAAGTTGAACTGGGCCTCGGTGTACCCGCTCTCGGTGGTGGTGCCGCTGGTGTCGCAGGTCTCCCACCCGGTGCCGTTCCAGATCTCCTGCCCGATCGTGCTCGCCGCGTTGAAGTTCCCGCCGTTGTGGCCCGGGTCGATGCCGACGATCTTCCCGGCCAGCGGCAGCGCCGCCGGGCTCGGCGACGGGCTGGCGGAAGGGGCCGCGGACGGCGGCGATGCCGCGGGCCGGGTCGCGGCCCGGGACGGTGACCGGCTGGCACTCGCCGGGCCGGCCGCTCCCGCGGGGCCGCAGCCGCAGACGGCCAGCCCGCAGAGGGCCAGCGCCCCGCCGGCCAGCCATAGCGACCGGGCCGACCCGGTGCCGCCGCGAGTAAATGGGTGGAAACCCGGCCGACCGGTGCGGTCGGTCATCACCACGCTCCTGTGCGTAAAAGACACTTATCCGGCCCGGCCATCTCGACGAGGGTACCGGTCAGCGGCGCCCGCCGGCGGCCTACGGACGTTCGAAGCATTTCGGCATCTGCCGGGCCGGTGTGAACGTACGATGCCGACCAGCCGTCCCATTAGAGGGCAACTGGCACGAGACGGGGAAGATGTCGTGGTCATCCGCAGGACGTACTCGGTACCCGAGCACGTCACCTTGTTCTACGCGGGGGCAGCCATGGTGGGGTCGGTCTACCCGCTGATCATGGTGCACACCGGCGGACAGGGCTTGCCATGCCCGCTGCGGTCGCTGACCGGCGTGCCGTGCCCGTTCTGCGGCCTGACCACGGCGACCGTCGCGCTGACGCACGGGCACTGGGCCACGGCCGCGGCGACCAGCCCTCTCGCGTACCTGGTCGCCGCGCTCGCCGTGGGGACCGTGCCGGTGATGGTCGCGAGGACCGCGGGGCACGCGGCGGGACCGCGCCCGTGGTCGGCGGCCGCGCGCCGGCGGGCGCGCTGGCTCGTCTCCGTGGTGGTGGCGCTGAGCTGGGTGTTCCAGCTCCACCGCTATGGGTTCGTGTGATGCCCCGCTATCCGCTTCGCCCGGAGATACTCCGCTCCGCAATCAGAAAGGCTGTCCCATGAGCTACGACAACCCGCCCGGAGGCTATGGCGGCCCGCCCGGGGGCCAGGGAAATCCTCCGGGAGGCTACGGCCCTCCGCCCGGAGGTCCGCCAGGAGGTCCGCCCGGAGGTTACGGGAACCCGCCCGGCGGCTACGGCCCGCCCGGTGACTACGGCAACCCGCCCGGCGGCTACGGCAACCCGCCGGGTGGCTATGGCCCTCCGCCCGGCAACTACGGTCCGGGAGGCTACGGGCCCGGCGGGTACGGGAACGCGCCCGCCGCGACCTACGCGAACTGGCTGCAGCGCGCCGGGGGTTACATCATCGACGTGATCCCGGCGATCATTCTCGAGTTCATCGGGATCGCAACGCACAATTCGGCCGTCTACTTCCTGTGCGTGATCATCGCGATCGCCGTCGTCGGGTACAACCGGTGGTTCCTCGCGGGCAAGACGGGCCAGTCGTGGGGCAAGAAGGCGCTCGGGCTCAGCCTGGTCGGCGAGGCGACCGGCCAGCCGATCGGCGCGGGCATGGCGTTCGTCCGCGACATCTGCCATTTCGTCGACTCGATCATCTGCTACATCGGCTGGTTGTTCCCGCTCTGGGACTCCAAGCGGCAGACACTGGCCGACAAGATCATGAAGACGGTCGTGGTCCCGGCCGCCTGACGCTCAACGGGGCACGCGAGGGCTCCCCGGGGTTCGCATGCATCACCCGCGGAGCCCTCCGCCTTTCGTCGTTGGCTTGCTTGTCCTTCGTTGCGCCCGGCGTTGTGCCGTGCGTTCTGTGGTCATCGGCGCTGATCGCCGCCGGTCCGCTGGGTGCTGTGCCCGCGCCCGTGCCCGGTGGGGGCGGCCGGCTGGGGGTGCGCGGTCAGCACCATGATGAGCGTGATGGCCGCGGCCATCAGCACGAAGACCACCGTGATCGTGACCCGCTCCCACGACCGCAGCCGCCCGGCGTGCGCCGGAGGCCGCCGCACCTGGTACCCGCCCGTGGGCATGAAAGTCCCCCCGAATGCCCGGTTTGCCGAGCCTGTTCGGCTTGCCCAGCTTGCCCGTGCGCGGCCGATGAACCGGCACACGGCCCCTCTTGAAGTGGAATGCGCGGGTGCGAATGAAAATGACCATATAGACGCGCGCGCTATTGTTTTTTAATCCCCCGTTATGCGCAAGCGAGCCTAAGACCGAGCCTCAGAGCCCGTCTTTGGAAAGGCGTTTTCTGGGGCTTTGGAAAATGAGCCGGTCAGCCCACCGCCAGCTCGAGGCCCTCCTCGGCCAGCAGGATCTCGCCGCCGAACGCCGCCGCGGCCGCCGTCCGCGAGGCCTCGCGGTCGTTGTCCGGCCAGAAATGGGTGAGCAGGAGACGGCGCGCGCCGGCCGCGGCGGCGGCCTCGCCCGCCTCGCGCGCGGTCAGGTTGAGCGACGGCCCGTGCGAGACTGCCGGGCCGTCCGGCCGCTGCCACCGGTCCGTGGCGTCGACGATAAAGAGGTCGGCGTCGCGGCCGAGCTCGGCCAGCGCCGGATCCGCGCCGGTGTCTCCGGTGTAGGCGAGGGTCAGGCCGGGCCCGGACAGCCGGACGCCGGCGTTCGGCAGGTAGTGCGGCAGCGGCCAGCTCTCCAGCCGGAGCGGGCCCGCCGCCCGCGCCGCGGACGGCAGCGGGTGCCACTCGAAGACCCGCCGCACCACGTCGGGGCCGTCGTCTTCCAGCCCGATCAGGCGGGCCAGGACCGGCTCGGGCGCGTACAGCGGTACCGGCGGGGCGCCGCGCCGGCCGAACCACCGGGCGCGCAGCAGCCCGTGCAGGTCGACCATGTGGTCCGGGTGGGCGTGCGTGACGATCACCGCGTCGACCCCGTCGGCCGCCGACGAGCCGAGCAGCGCCAGCAGCCGCGGCAGCGTTCCGTAGCCGAGATCGATCACGATCCGGGCCGCCGCGTACTCCAGGAGGAACCCGCTGCAGGCCCGCCCGGGCTCGGGCCAGCCGCCGCAACTGCCGAGCACAACCAGGCGCCCACTCATGTCGCCAGTCTCTCGCACCCGGCGCCGGCCAGGGCGTGTTCGCGAACGCGCCGGGAGCCGGCAACCTGATGCCCCAGGCCGCGGGCCACCGTCGCGCTTGACTACATCCGGATATCCGTGTAGTCATACGGATGAACGGAAGAGTACTCGGCAAGGAGATCCGCCAGTGGTGCCGTCCAATCACGATCACCCGGTCAACGCCGAGCGGGTGGCTATCGCCCGGGCCGGCGTGCTGTCCGAGGCCGAGGCCGGGCGACTGGCCGGCCTGCTCGGCATGCTGGCCGACCCGGTCCGGTCGAGGATCCTGTTCGCCCTGGTCACGGCCGATGAACTGTGCGTCGGCGACCTCGCGCTCGCGCTCGACGCGACCGAGGACCAGGTGTCGTACGGCCTGAAGATGCTGCGCCTGGCCGGCCTGGTCAGCTTCCGGCGGGAAGGCCGCGTGATCTACTACCGGCTGAGCGACGGTTTTCCTCACACGCTGCTCGAACACTGCCTGCGTCAGCTGCTGAGCATCGCCGATCCGGAGACCGGCCATGCGGGTGCTTGACGCGCTCGGCCACGCGCTCGGCCACGCCCTCGAGGTGGCCGGATCGATGACCTGGCAGATCACCTGGTCGCTCATCCTCGGCTTTGCTTTGTCGGCGATCATCCAGGCCGTGGTCCGGCGAGAGGCGATCACGCGCAGGCTCGGTAACGAACGCCCCGCCACCCTCGCCCTGGCCACCGGCCTCGGAGCCGCCTCCTCCTCCTGCTCGTACGCGGCGGTGGCCCTGGCCCGGTCGCTGTTCCGGAAGGGGGCCAGCTTCACGGCCTCCATGGTGTTCGAGATCGCCAGCACCAACCTGGTGATCGAACTGGGGATCATCCTCGCCCTGCTGCTGTCCTGGCAGTTCACGGTGGCGGAGTACGTCGGCGGCATCGTCATGATCGCGCTGCTGGCCCTGGCGTTCCGGCTCTTCGTCAGCAAGGACCTCGTCGCCGCCGCCCGGCGGCAGGCCGAACGCGGGGTCGCGGGGTCCATGGAAGGCCACGCCGCGATGGACATGAGCGTTCAGTCCGGCGGCGGCTTCTGGCGGCGGCTGCTCAGCCGCGACGGCTATACCGCGATCAGCCACATCTTCGTGATGGAGTGGGCGGCCGTGATCCGCGACGTGATCGGCGGCCTGCTCATCGCGGGCGCGATCGGCGCCTGGGTGCCCGATTCGTTCTGGCGGCACCTGTTCCTGACCGGTCATCCGCTGGCCGCCGCGCTGTGGGGGCCGGTCATCGGCCCGGTCATCTCGCTGCTCACCTTCGTGTGCTCGATCGGCAACGTGCCGCTGGCCGGGGTGCTGTGGAACGGCGGGATCAGCTTCGGCGGCGTCACGGCGTTCATCTTCGCCGACCTGATCATCATCCCGATCTTGATCATCTACCGGAAGTATTACGGCACCCGGATGATGCTGACCGTGCTCGGGATCTTCTACGCCACCATGGTCATCGCCGGGTACGTCGTGGAGTTCCTGTTCCGCGGCCTGGACCTGGTTCCGGCCGCGCGGACCGCGCGGGTCGGCGTGACCGGCCTCGAGTGGAACTACACCACCGTACTGAACATCGTCTTCCTGCTGGCCGCGGCGGCGCTGCTGGTCCGCTTCTACCGCTCGGGCGGCCGGCCGATGCTCAAGATGATGGGCGGCGCCCCGGACGAGCACGCCCACGGCGCCCACGCCGAGCACGCCGCCCACGCCGATCACGGCGATCACGGCGATCACGGCGATCACGGCGATCACGGCGATCACGGCGATCACGCCGAGCACGCGCACCTGCGCGAGCCGTCCGGCTAGAGCGCCCTACGGGACCACCGTCACCGGCCATCTCCCCGACCGCACCAGCCGGGTCGCGAGCGATCCGACGATCCGGTGTCCGGCGTGCTCGGACGCGCCGACCACCACCGCATCGGCCCTCGACTCGGCCGCGGCCCGCTTCAGTTCCGTAAACGGATCGCCGAACACCGCGCGGAACTGCGCCTGCACCCCGATCTCAGCCGCACGCTCCCGCATCAGCTCCTCGATCTCGCCCGCCGTCTGGGCCGCGGCCTCGTTCAGCGCGGCTGCGGCACCGGGCGCCGCGCCCATGCTGGCCGACAACGGGGCCACGAACACCGCGAGCAGCGGGCAGTGCTGCCGGCGCGCCAGCCCGGCCGCGTACGCGGCAGCGCGCAAGGACGTCCGCGAGCCGTCCACCCCGACCAGGATGAGCGACGGCCCGTCGGATCCCAGCTCAAATTCACGCTCTGGGGTGGCCACGAACCCAGTCTGCCAGGCCGGTTCGCGTCAATCACCGTTCGGCCGGGCCGCGGCCGTGCGGCCGGCCGCACCGAGCCGCACCGCACCGCACGGCACCGCGCCGCCGACGCTACGCCGCGCCGTCCCGCGGCTCGATGCCCTTCTGGCGCAGCAGCGCGCGCAGCCGGCTGACCTCATCCGTCAGCCGGTTCAGCTTGTCGGCCAGCGCCGGGAGGTCCAGGTGCGCCGTGGTCCACTCCTTCTGCCGGGAGGCCTTGTCGGCGAGCAGCTGCCGTTCCCGGTTGCGGAGCATCGCGGCGTTCTCGTAGTCCTCGGCCCCGACCGCCGATTCCTTCTCGCGACGAGCCTGCGCGATCTGCAGCTCAAGATCGCGGACGTCCGGCCCGGTTCCCAGCCGCTGCTCGACCCCCGACAGGCGCGAGTCCATCTCCTCGATCCGCAGCAGCATCTCCGTGAGCAGCTTGCTTTCCCCGACCCCGCCGCTCGGGCCCGCGCCCACGCTGGGGCGCGCCGCGGCCGCGAGCGCCTCATCCGGCTCGTCGTCCTCCATGCCGTCGCCGAGCAGCAAAAGCACCTGCTGTCGCACCCGGCTCAGGTCCGCGCCGAGCTCGAGCAGCACCTGCGCGGCGGGCCCCTCGCCCTCGCGGATCAGGCTGAGCAGGATGTGCTCGGTGCCGATGTGGTTGTGGCCCAGCTGCAGCGCCTCGCGCCGGGACAGGTCGAGCGCCTTCTTGGCCA
>Ga0335075_10014478_pt1 | contig 11841 bp, 6 predicted proteins | sample Lox_Sample_24_FD_206723 | JGI IMG/M metagenome (GOLD analysis project Ga0335075, IMG submission 206723) | Soil microbial communities from Loxahatchee National Wildlife Refuge, Florida, United States - Lox_Sample_2.4 | ecosystem: Environmental > Terrestrial > Soil > Wetlands | place: USA: Florida... | reverse complement strand
CCGGTCGGCAAGGTCAGCTAGCGAGTAGTCGAGTGGCGGTGCGGCCTTGAAGGGATCCGGCGCTGGTCCGTCAAGCGGGCACACCCGCTCAAGCTCATGCAGCCACTGCAGTTGCGGGATGACCCAGGGGGTACCCGGCATAGTGCCCGCGCCCTTCCCGCCGTCCAGCATCGCGGCGGCGGAGGCCGCGCAGGCCGAGGCGAGCCCGTCCGGGTCGTAGCTCTCGCGAAGTGCCTGGCCGCGGCCGAGCACGGCGCGGTCGATCGTGGTCGCAAGAGCGCACTCGCGCTGCCGCTCGTCCAGGCTGGCCCAGCGCTGCCGCAGCGGCACCGGCACTCGCGGCCGCGGCCGGTTCACCAGGTGCGCTAGCACATACACCTCGGACCAGACGCGCAACCAGGCATCCTGCGTCGAGCGGGCGACCAGGTCCGCTGCCCGGATCTCCACCAGCGTGCACGGCCGCTCCTGCGTGCATGCCTGCCCGCAAGCCGCCGATCTGCGGCCGGTCAGCGGTGGCGGCAGAGTCTGCACGCCCTGGCCAGGCAGCAACCGGCCTTCGCGGTCGCCGCCGAACGGCACCCTGACCCGCATCGGCCGGTCCATCCCGTCGGTGAAGACCGCCGCCTCGCCAGGCGGCAGCGACACCACCTGCCGGGACTGGTCGTCATCCAGGTTCATGGTGGCGCCGACAAGCTGACGGTCGTCGGCCGCGGGCAGCCTGTGCAGGACTTTGAGCGCGGTGTTCTTCACCGCATCCGGCACCAGCTTGGCCGGGATCTGCTCGGCGATCACCACGCCCTCGCCGTAAGCGCGAATCTCTGCGAGCAGCCCGGCGAAGAGCTCGATCGCATGCGCGCCGGCCCCGTCCCGCCCGGCCCGCAACAGCCGGTGTGCCTCCTCCAGCACGATGACATGGCTCAAGCCGTCGGCCGGGCCGGCCTTTGAGCGCAGCCGCAAGTGCTCGACAACGCGGATGATCAGCGTGCCGATGACAAACGCCTTGTCCTCGTCGTTCGCGACATCCTCGAGGGCCAGCACCACATTGCGGCGCAGCAGCGCCCCGACGTCTACCGGGTGACCGCCCTCGAAGAACCGGCCGGCTGAACCAGTACGCAACGACCGGAGCCGGACATCGACGAACCCGCGCATGTCGGCTTGCAGCTCCCGGCCGTAGCCCACATCCTCGATCACCGCCAGTGCGGCTGCCTGGAGCCTGGCCAGCGTCGGCACGGCGGGCGGCACATCCAGGTCGGCCCGCCCTGCCCCGGTCATCGGGTCCCAGCCGCACTCGGTGTAGGCCCGCTGCAGCGCCTGCGAGATGATCTGCGGGAACGGCTCCCGAGCGTCGAACGCTGCAAGGAACAGCGCGCGGACCATGTCGATATGCGCCTGTACCGGATAACCAGGCTCGGGTTCCAGCGGATTGACCGACAGCGGCACCGACTCCGGATCTGCCGGGTTGATCAGCGTGATGGCCCGCGCGAGGCCGGCCACCGCGCCTTCGCCCTGCGCTTGCGACGCGCCCGCGTCCTCATCCGGGCCGGCGCCAGCACCAGCCGAGCCAGCCGAGCCAGCCGAGCCTGCGGAGGCTGGCCCGCCAGCCGCGAGCCGCTCTGCCATCGCCGCGTACTCCGACTTAACCGGCTCAATGGCCAGCCAGCCGATCCCGGCGGCCGTCAGCTGCTCCAGCATGTGCCGCACCGTTTGCGACTTGCCCGAACCGGTGGCACCGGTCACCAGGGCATGCCGGTTCAGCGTCGCCAGCGGAACCCGTAGCGTCCCGACCGTCCGATCCTGGCCGTCCAGGATCTTGCCGAGCTCTATCGACTGATCGCCGCCAACCTCGCTGGTGACGTCGAAATAGCCAGGCCGCATGACGCGGACGCCGGGGACCTCCTGGCGGGGCAATCCGGTCAGCGCGGCGAGCACGCCCGCAGTGGCCGCGAACGGCACCATCGAGGAGTCCGCCGGGTCGGCCAGTTTGGTCGCGAGCACGTCGGCAAACTCCTGTGCCCCGTCAGGGCAGCGCAGCCGGTACGGGTGCGCGCTGAGGTCAGCTGAACCAACCAGCACCGGGGCGATCAGCCGCAGGTCCCCCTCGGTCGCCGCGCCTGCCAGCACGCGGACGTTCCACAGCCCGGCCTCTCGGAACGCGTCGAGCTCGGCAAGCCGCCGCTCGGCTCGGCTGGCCTCGAACCTGGCGTTCTCGTCCTCATACCGGCGCAGCACCGTCAGCTGATTCCGCAGCTCGGCCGTTTCGGCGTCGAGCAGGTCGGTCGGGTCGGCCACGATCAGCCAGCCGAACGGCCTGCCCATAAGCGTCTGCAGCGCCGACTCGAACAGCGTCGGGGTATCCGTCACTGCGGCGGCCGGCCCTCCCGCGTGCTGCGGCATCGTTTGCCGCCGCCCGGCGTACTGCCACAGCGCGTCGTCGCCCGGCGGAACTTGCCGGCCTGGACACGGTGCCCAGACGAGCTGGTCGAGGTCGGCAAGCATGTTGCCGTCGATGGGCACGCCGCGCGCGCCCCAGGGAAAAAGCAGCTCGGAAGTCGGGCGATCGGCCGGCGCGAGCACCGGGCCCGTCCGCCGTGCTCTGGACCCCGCCGGTTCCTGTCCGGCCGCCGTGGCGCCGGCCGCCGCGCCGGCACCGCCCGAATCGGCACCCCCCGAGTCCCCGCCGGCCGCATCCGAGCGAGCCGGATCCGCACTGGTCTGGCTGACCAGCTTGGCTGGCCGACCCGGCTCCGGCAGCGGCCCGGCCGTGGTGATCAGCTCAAGCGGCGCTCCGCCGCCACGGGACAGCCAGCCGGCGATGAACGGCCGGCGGTGCCGCACCGCGTGCAGCGCGGCCGGCAGTACCGAGGCGTAGTCACTGGCCGCCGTGCCGCCAGAGCCGCGCGCGTTGACCGCCAGGACCCGGTACCACAGCGCGCCGGCGTTGCCGCCGATGCCCGCCGACTCTCCCATGCTGCGTGCTTACCAGGCCACAACCGCCTGTGCTACCGGATTGCGGGGAATTGTGCAGCGACGCAGCCAGGTGCTGCCCCGGCGGTCCCTGTCCGGCACCGGGTATTACAGCTCGACGGTGCCGCGGATGCAGGTAACGGTGTCGCCGCCGACCCAGACCGTGCCGTCGTCGCTGGCAGTTATCCGCACCTGCCCGTTCCGGCCCAGAACGGTACCCTGGCGTACCAGATACGGCGCAGCTGCGCGCCCGGTGGCAATGAGCCATTGCGCCAGGGAGGCGTTCAGGCTTCCGGTGACCGGGTCCTCGTCGGTAGCGCCAACCTTGGGCGTGAACGCGCGCACTTCGAACGCTGCCGGACCGCCAGGCGGATGCGGCCCGGCGATGCCGAGGTCCAGGTCCGTCGGACCTGGCCTGACTGCGAGCACGGCGTCAGCATTGCCGAGCAGAACCGCGATCCAGCCCGGCCCGTTATCCGCCCACTGCAGATCGAGGATCTCGTCCCGGCCAATCCGTAGTATCTCGGCAACGCGAAGCGCCAGCGGCTCGTCGACCGGGCCGGAGCGCAGCAGCGGCGGAGCGGCGAACCTGAGGCCGGATCCGTCCTGTTCGATCCTGACCAGTCCGGCTCCGCACTGCTGGATGACCACGCCCGGCTGGCGCGGCTTACCGCCAGCTTCGAGCCAGGCGTGGCACGTGCCGAGCGTCGGATGGCCGGCGAACGGCAGTTCCTGGGCCGGCGTGAAGATCCGCACCCGGTAATCGGCCTGCTCATCGTCAGGCTCGAGGACGAACGTGGTCTCGGACAGGTTCGTCCAGTTGGCAAACTTGCTCATCTGCTCGTCGGTGAGCCCGTCGGCGCCGAGCACGACAGCGAGGGGGTTGCCGCCGTAAGGCGACCCGGCAAAGACATCGACCTGGCGAAATTGCCTCAGCATGGCTTACATACTGTCAGACCGGATTCCGGCCAATATCAGGCGGGAACGGCCGCGACGGGGCCTCATCAGGTGCGTCAGGCCGCAGACTGGCCGGGCCAGGTCCGAGCGCGAGCGTGGCGGTCGGCAGCGTCATGATGGCCGGGTTCGCGTCGGCGAGCACTACCCGGCGACCGCCTGCCGCCGGATAGCTAAGCAGCACGGCGCTCTGCGGGAGTTGCTGCAGTTCGTGCTGTTCGACAACTGACTCGCGGGATCGCTGAGCCGTGCGTGCGAGCGAATCGCTGGCGCCGAGGGCGCGCGAAGTGCTCCATCCCCAGGAGGTCCCGGTGCTGATTCCCGCGGTGATCGAGCCGGAGCCGGAGACGGCCGTCGAGGTGCTGACATCCCTGCTGGCCGACCCGGTGAAGTCGGCGAACGGGGCAAGCATCCCGTGACCGCTCCGGCCGCGGCCGCGGCTACTGCCGCCGGTGCGGCTGACTGACTCCGACTCGGCAACCGACTCCGAGTCGCTCACCGAACTGGTGTAGGACACCCCGATGGTGTCAGTGACGCAAGCCCCGACCGTGTCGGTGAGCTGGCTGATCACGAACCTGTGCTCGGTGCCGATCTGCTCGGCTGCTAGCCGTGCGTCCTCGGCGTTGCCCAGGCGCATAAACCCGACGGCCGCATCGCCTCGCCCGAGGCGCTCGCGGACGTGAGCCGGAATCGTGCGATAGGCAAGCACGAGCCCGGCACCGGTGATCTCGGTGGCGTCGCACAGCCGGTCGAGTACGTCACCAGGAAGCCGTTCCGCTCCGAGCAAGCACAGGGTCTGCTGCCAGCGCTGGCCGGGCGGTGCCTGGCGCACCAGGGCGGTGAGAGCGGTGGCCAGGTAAGCGGCAATCACGCCGTTGCCTGTCGCGGCGGCACGCCGGTCCAGCCAGGCCACCTTGAGGCGACTCGGCGGCCTGCTGGCCAGGTCTGTCGCGAGCGGCGCCAGCACTTGAAGGCGCGACTCCATCGCCCAGGCTCGCTCCACCACCAGGTGCTCGGCGCTCCGGCCGGCCAACGTGCTGAGCGCCGCCAGCTGAGCTGGCGTCAGCGCGGCGGAGCGAAGGTGATCGGCCGGGCCGCCGATCTGGCCGAGTGCGCGCAGCGCGGCAATCAGTGGTGCGACCGGTGGCGCTGGCGGCACGGCTGCTGGCGGCACGGCTGCTGACGGCACGGCTGCTGACGGCACGGCTGCTGACGGCACGGCTGCTGACGGCACGGGCGCGCCGGCGAGCGCGCGCAGGATGCGGCGCAGCAGTGCCGCGTCCCTGGCCGGGTCCGCAGCGGCAGCTGCGGCTGAGGCCGCACGTGCCGGGCCGGCGACGCCGTCCGAAGCACTGATCGTGCTGGCAAGCACGTCGGCGAGCAGATCGCTGCTCAGTTGCGTGCCGAGCTCAAGTCGCGGCAGGTCGGCCGGCAGGACCCAGACAATCGGCTCGATCCCGGACCGGCGCGCGACAGCTAGCAGGTCGGCCGCCACCCCGCCCTCGGTCAGGTCGACGACGGTCACCTCGCCGCCGACCGCCAGGCGCGGCGCGGCCAGCATTGTGAGCAGTGCCGACCAGCCCGCTAGCGTGCCGCCAGCGATGTCGATGCGGTGCGTTGATGCCGGCACCGTCACCGGGTACCAGTGCGCCTGGCTACGGGCGGATGAGGCGCGGTCGCGCCAGTTCCGGTACTGCGCGGCGAATTCCTGCTGGCGGTCGGCAAACTCATTGCGCTGGACCGCCCGGAATCTGGCCACGCGCAGTTCCTCATCGCGGACCTGCGCCGCGAACTCGCGCTCGCTACGCCACACGCGCAGCCCGCTGAGTATGGCCGCCACGGCCGCCGGAACGGTCACCAGCGGGGCGAGACCGAGAGCCAGGTCGCCAGCGCACCAAGCGGACGTTGCCGCCGCGAGAATCGCGACGGCCGCCGTGGCTTTCAGCCGAACCGGCTGTGCCAGCCGCCGGTGCACGCGTCGCTGCGCGGCCAGCCAGTCCGGGCTGACGTCGTCCAGTTCTGGCTGCGGTGGCGCTGGCGGATGGCCGGGATCTGGCCCGGCGTCGACGTGGTGCCAGCCGAGGTAGACCACGTCCGCGCGGATGCGACCACGTGCCCTCGCGGCTTGCTGGTGTCGCGCCGTGTCGCCAGCAGCCTGATGCAGCCACGTAGTCACCGGACCTCCGTTACCTGAACCGGCACAATTCGGAAGCTGACCGGCCCCGAACTCCTGCTGACATCGATGAGCGTGGCGGAATTCCGAAGCTGACTTTGCAAAATGTCCGCCATTATGAGCTTTGCGTCGGCCGGACTTGAGGGCGTCTCGGACGCTGAAGGGCGTGGGTTGCCGATCGAGGCCCAACGCGGGGCCTCGATCGGCAACTCAGGCCCCATAGCCGGGGCGATGGCAGTGCTGCCGACGGTCAGATCCGCGAGTCGCTGACCCAGGTGGCCCGTCATCGGACCGCTCGCGACGACCAGGCCTGCCTCGGCAGCCAGCTCCGCCGAGAGCCCTGGGCTCGTCGTGCTCAACACCACTGCAGTGCCAGTAGCCTGCCCGAGTGCCAGCAGGTCGGACAGGCAGCTGACATCCGCCGCCTTGCAGCCGCTGATCCAGGCGAGGCAATCACCTCGCAGGCCGAGTTCGCGCAAGCTTGCCAGCGTGCTGACCAGGTCACCCACGGCGCGCTGTGCTGCCCCAGGCTGGGTTAGTTCAGGCTGTGCCAGCCTAGGGTGGACGGCGTCAGGCTGATGCGCCCGCACCAGGATGACGCTACGGCTGCGGATCGCGCGGCCGAATGCGCCGTTGAGTGCGAAGCTGCATCCGGTCGCAGCTTCAGCTCCGGGCACGACTGCAGCTCCGGGCACGGGAACACGGTCAGCAACCAAGCCGGTCCACGTCACCGCCACGCCTAGGCGCTCGGCCAGCCACGCCACCTGCGCGCAACCGCTGGCGCCGCGCTGATCGAGCGGAGCAGACCGGGCACACTTCATGCGAGTCCCCACCGCAGATCGGGGTATAACGGGCGCCAAATCCTCTGGGTCGCATGAAGTGTCGTCACTGGCGCATGAAATGTGGTCGCGACCTGCTCCGGGAGCGGACAGATCGAGCACTAGCACGGTCTTGCGGCGCCGCATCGCTGCGCAGGCTATGGCCAGGCCGATCTGGTCAAGCTTGGCCGGGTCAGCGCCGGTCAGGAGCACTCCGCGCTCTGCCTGGGCCCAGCTGACGGTGGCGAGCCGACCGGATTGATGGTCCACGCCGATTGCACAGCCGCTAGCCGTGACGGTGTGACCGGTGGCGAGTGCCGTCCTCGCGCTGCGGCGCCTGAGAACGGCAACGAGGCCAGGCGGGCCTGCATGAGCCTCAGCGAACGACAGGGCTTGCCAGCCGGGAGGCTTCCGACCGAAACGGCCTGGCGGCAGTCCCGTGCCTGGCCACAACGGTGTGCTTGACCGCAATGCTGGGCCTGACCGCAACACTGTGCCTGACCGCAACACTGTGCCTGACCGCAACACTGGGCCTGACCGCAACACTGTGCCTGACCGCAACACTGTGCCTGACCGCAACACTGGGCCTGACCGCAACACTGGGCCTGCGAGCACAAGGACAGCTTCGGCCGTGCCTGCCAGCACCAGCAGCGGCAGTTCTCCCAGTAGCCACCGGCCTGATCCGGCGAATGCAGCGGCCGGATGCAGCAGCCGCGTTGGGTGCGCCGCGATAGCAAGCTCGGCCGCGATCAGCCGGCTGACGCAGACGGCCAGCGCATGTACCGTCGCCGGAAGGCCAGCGACGGCTAACCAGCAGGCACCGCCAAGCGCAGGCAGCAATAACCAGGCCACTGGCCAGCGTGCGATGCGCCAGGCCAGTAGCAGCAAGCCCGCGACGAGCAGCATGACTGGCGCCAGCGCGAGCTGAGCCGCGACCGCCACCGCGGCCAGCCCGGCAGCTAACTCACCGCGGCCGAAGCTACCAGCCAGCAGATCCGGATGATCGAGACGGAAGCGACGCGGTCCTCGCTCCGCTAATCCGGCCGTCGTCATGCGCATAGCGGATCAAGGCTCCCAGTCCTCCGCCGCATGCGCCCAGGAAGCTGACAAATTCCCGCTAACTTCGTCCGGCAGCGGTGGCCGCGGCGTCTGCACTACCACCCGGAACATGTCGGGGCGCAGCACCGCCATCGTCAGCGCGACGGGTCGGCCAGTGTCCAGCTCGTCGAACCGGACCGTCACCATGATGGCTGGCTGACCGGCCGTGAGCCGGAGGCTGCGAGCCACCGACGGCGGCGGCGCCTGTAGTTCGATGTGCAGCGCCGTGGGCGAGCCAGTGACCGCCGGCGCGGCCGCGTCGGCGGCGCTGCCACCTGCTTCGTCGGTGACGCCGGTCAGCTGCAGCAAGTTCAGTACCGCGGGCAGTCCGGCAGGCTCGCCTGCGTCCGGCCGGCTCGCGATGTCACCGGGGATGTAGGAGGTGCACAACGCGGCGGGCTCGCCGCTAGCGGTCCACAGATACCTGACCACACATACCTGCTGGTCCGGCTCGAGCCGCAGCGCCCAGACGATGTCCTCAGGCGGGAGCCGCCAGGTCACTTGCCGACTGCGGCACGAGAACTCACCACCCATGGCATCCACGTAGGACGCCAGGCCCGGCACTCCTTCGAGGCCGATCACATACTCGGCCGGGCTGGCCCGGTAGAGCTGGCCGTCGGCGAGCCGGCGAACCAGGTGCCTGCTGACCAACTCCTCGACCGCCGCGTCAATCTCGGCCACGCTCACGTTGTATCGCCGGGCTAGCGCCGAGTGCCGCGGCAGCCGCCAGCCTGGCTCGTGATGCACCAGCGCTGCGGCTAGCCGGTCGGCCAGCACGCTCACAGCCGGACCGGGAGGCACCGGACCGGCAGGCTTGCGCGGGCGGCGCAGGCCTCGTTCCCGGTATGGCGAGTTAACCCGGCCGGAAAGGTCCGGGCTGCCTGCGGGCGGGCGCGTATCCGAAGGGCTCTCGTCATCATCAGCGGCCATCGCCCAGCCGACGTGCGGGGTGCCCACGGGTCATCACTCGGAATTGCGCCGCGCGATGGCGGCGACGAGCCGGCCGAGCAAGATGAGCACGAGGACGAACACCAGCAAGAGCAGCGCCGCGTCGAAGGACAGGATGTTGGCGCTGGTCACGGGTTGGAACAGCGGCGAGAACGTGTAGACGATGTTAGTCAGGTAGGGCACGCCCTGATGCGTCACGTGAACCAGCGACGGGGTCTGGTCGGAGAAGTTCGCGGTATAGAGCAGCGGCGCGGTCTCGCCGATCGCGATTGCAGCGGCAACGAGGAAACCCGTGATCATGCCGGGCAGCGCCGACTTCAGCACTATCTTGCGCATCGCCCACGACGTCGGGATGCCGAGAGCTTCGGCACCCTCCCGGTACCCGGTTGGTACCTGAGCGAGCGAGGTTTCGGTGGACTTAGTGATGTACGGGATGGTCAGCACCGAAACGACCACGACCGCCGGCAACAGCCCGAAGCCCCAGTGCAGGTCGACAACCAGCGCGACATAGCCGACGAAGCCCAGCACAATCGACGGGATCCCGGCGAGTACCTCATAGGCTCCGCGCAGAACGCTGCGGTGCCGGCCGACGGCGAACTCGCTGAGATACATGCCAGTCAGTACGCTGATCGCGCCGCCGATCACCAGGGCGATAACCGTGATGAGCAGAGTGCCGAGGATTGGCTGCAACAGCCCGCCGTTGAGCTGTTCCGTTCTGGTCCACAGCACGTCCCAGTGGAAGTTCGGCACAGCCTTGGCGATGATGCCCACAGCCAGCCAGCAGGTGGGCACGACAACGAGTCCAAGCGCAATCAGGCAGACGCCCCAGAAGACCAGGTTGCCGATCTTCCGGCCGCGGGGAACGGGCGGCCAGTAGCTGGAGCCGCCCGGCCCCTTGTCGGCCCGGTCTCGCTCCGCTGCCGACGCGCTGCTCATCGTGATCTCCTCGTCTTCGTGCGCATGTGTGCCCGAGCCTCGCTCACACGCCCCGGCCGACCGGCAGCGCTGTGCCGGAGACCCTTCGCACCAGCCACCTGGCGGCCACGTTGACCGCGAGCGTGATAACCATGAGGACCAACGCGAGCTCGGCTAGCGTGCGGACAGCGAATCCGGTCCCGTCCAGGAATGCTGTGTCCAAGTCCAGGACGATGGTGGCCGAGATAGTTGTCATCGTCGTGTAGATATTGCTGGCTACGGCGCCGACGGCGAATCCGCAACACATCGCGACCGCCATGGTCTCGCCTAGGGCGCGGCCGAGGCCGAGGACGACGGCGCCAATGATGCCGGATCCCACCCACGGCAGCGTCACTCTGCGCGCGCATTGCGCATCTGACATTCCGAGCGCGATCGCGCCCTCCCGAGGCAGGATCGGCACCTGCCTGATCAGGTCGCGCGACGTCGCCGCGACGATCGGGATGATCATGATGGCAAGAACGAGGCCAGAGGTGAGCAGGCCCTGGCCGTTGCCAGTGCTGCCGCGAAAGTAATTAAGTACTGGCACATCCGGCATGTTCCGTGCGATCACCGGCGTGATGTCGCGAGAGATGAACGGGCCGAAGGTGAGAGTCCCCCACAGCCCGATGATCACACTGGGAATGCCAGCCAGCAGCTCAAGAAAGACACCAATGGCGTTGGCCAGCTGGCGGGGCAGCCGCTCCACGATGAACAGCGCGGAGCCAATCGAGATCGGAACGCCGACGATGAGGGCGATCAGCGAGGTCTGGAGCGTGCCGACGATTTCCGGCAGGGCGCCGTAGTCAGCACCGGAAAGGTGCTTGACGCCGCCGGTGTTGACGATCACCGCGTTGTAGCCCGTGCCCTCATTCCACACGCTCTTGTAGAAGAAATGCAGGCCGTTGATCCGGATTGCCGGTATCGCCTCGAAGAGCAGCGCCACCAGGATCAGCAGGAGGGCCGCCAAGGGCAGGAGTGCTCCCACGCCGCCAAGTATGCGCAGGACTTCGCCACGGCGCACCGCGGCGCGAAGCGCGCCGCCGACCCGGCGGGGGAGCGGAGTGCCCGCTCCCCCGTCCGGACCGGTAACCGGAGCTGTCGCTGCCATGAGCTCAGGCGCCGATCTTGGCAATCTGGTTGTCAGACAGCGTCACCACTGAGGACGGCAGCGGCTGGAAGTCCACCGCGTCCAGGTAGCTCGTGGCGCTCTGGCCGGTGTGCACCGTCCAGTACAGGAAGGCACGGATGTCTTCCGCGATGGTTCCGTTCGTCTGCTTCTTGTTGACGATGGCGTACTCGTAGTTGACGATCGGGTAGCCGCCAGTCGCGTTGGCGTTGATCATCGAGAGGGTCTCATTCGCCGGGGTCTTGCTCGTCAGAGCGCTGGCCTCGGCCGAGATCGTGGCCGGCGTGGGTGCCTCGTACTGACCGGCACCGTTCTTCAGCTCGGCCTGGCCCAAGACGCCCTGCGTCTTGGACAGGTAGCTGATGCCGATGTAGGCGATGCAGCCCTTGGTGGCTGCACAGCCCGTCACCATGCCGCCGTTGCCGGTCTCCGCCAGCGCGCCGCTCACACTCGGCCAGCTGATGCTGGTGCCGACGTTGGAGCTCGACCATCCGCTCGAGTCCTGCCCGTTCAGGTAACTGGTGAACAGGAAGGTGTCACCGGAGCTGTCCGCGCGGTGCAGCGGCACGACCGGGATCGCCGGCAGGCTGACGCCGGGGTTCAGCGCGGCGATCGCCGGGTCGTTCCACTTGGTGATCTTGCCGCTGTACATCCCGGTGAGCACCGAGCCGTCAAGCTTCAGCGGCTTCTTGACCGTGGGCAGGTTGTAGTTGATCTGCTGAGCCGAGATCGCCAGGGCAATGTTCTCCATGCTCGGGTAGGTCTGGAGATCCGAGCTCGACAGGTAGGCGTCCGAGGCACCGATG
>Ga0335075_10014477_pt1 | contig 11842 bp, 11 predicted proteins | sample Lox_Sample_24_FD_206723 | JGI IMG/M metagenome (GOLD analysis project Ga0335075, IMG submission 206723) | Soil microbial communities from Loxahatchee National Wildlife Refuge, Florida, United States - Lox_Sample_2.4 | ecosystem: Environmental > Terrestrial > Soil > Wetlands | place: USA... | reverse complement strand
CTGCCCTCGTACAGCACGACGTCGGCGCCGGCGTCTGCGCAGTCGAGCGCAGCCGCGATCCCCGCGAGGCCCCCGCCGATCACCGCGACGCGCAACCCGGTCAAGCCGCCCCCCGCACGAGGGTCTTCGCGACGACGAATCGCTTCTCCCAGGCGGGCAGCGACACACGCTGCTCCAGCGCCACGGCGGGCGCCGAGGCGATCCGCTCGGCCAGCCGCTGGTAGGCGCACGTCATCGCGAGCACGCAGCGTGCGCTGCGCGAGTCGAGCAGCGGGACGAGGGACAGCCCGTGCTCGAGCCAGGCGAGCGCTCGCTCCGCCTCGAAGGCGAGCAGGAGCTCGGCGTCGCCCGTAATGCTTCCTTCCTCGACGCGGCAGCCGAACTTGTCGAGGTCCTCGGCCGGCAGGTAGCAGCGGCCGGCGACGAGGTCGTCGTGCACGTCGCGGAGGATGTTCGTGAGCTGAAGCGCCACACCGAGGTCGTCGGCGAGCGGCTCGGCGGCGGCGCGGTCGCTGGTGCCGAACACACCGAGACAGAGCCGTCCGATCGAGCCTGCGACGCAGCGGCAGTAGTGCACGAGCTCGTCGAATCGCGCGTACTCGGTGCCGCGTACGTCCGCTTCGGCGCCGTCGAGCAAGTCGTCGAACGCCGAGAGCGGGATGGGAAACCGCTGGGCTGCGTCCCGCACTGCGACGAAGACGAGGTCGTCCGAGTCTTCGAGGTTGCGCAGCTCGGCGCGAAGCGCGGCAAGGTCGATCTCCTTCTGCTCTCGCGGCAGCGAACCGTCGGCGACGTCGTCGATGCGCCGCGCGAGTGCGTACACGGCGAAGAGCGCTTCCCGCCGCTCGGCCGGCAGCAGGCGCATGCCGGTGTAGAAGCTCGAGCCCGACGCTCGCGCTACGCGGCGCGTCTCGTCGTAGGCGGCGGTCACCGACGGGGTCACAGCGTTTCCTTTAGCACGCCGAGGGTGGCTCGCAGCTTCTGTCGCGAGGTCGCCGTCGGTGTCGCGGTGAGCACGTCGTAGCCGGCACGGTCGAGCGCAGCGAGTGTCGCGAAGCCGCCGCCGACGTAGCCGGCGATCGCGAAGCGGGCCCGGCCGCGCAGCGAGCGCGCGAGCGCAACCCCCGAATCGAGCAGCTTGCGTGCCCGTGCCGTCTCCCAGGCGAGCAGCCTGCGCAGCGGCTCGCTCGCAACTGATGCGTGCAGGTCGCCGGCCACGACGCCGAACCGGTCGCGATCCTCGCGCGGTAGGTAGATGCGGCCGTTGCGTGCGTCCTCGCCGACGTCCTGGAGGTGCTCGGCGATCTGCAGGGCGGTGCAGACGTCGTTCGAGAGCGCGATCCGCTCCGGCGTCCGAGCTCCGAAGATCGCGAGCACGAGCTCGCCGACCGGATTTGCGGAGAGGTCGCAGTACGCGACGAGCTCGTCGAACGTCGCGTAGTCGCGCTGGACCTGGTCACGGCGGTTGGCTTCGATCAGGCGCAGGAAGGGGTCGGGCCCGAGAGAGCAGGTGCGAATGGTCGGCGTCAGGTTGCGGAATACGGGATCGGTGGCAGTCCCGGCGAACGCGCGCGCTACCTCGCGCTCGGCCGTGTCGAGCGCAGCGAGCCGGTCGCCTGCGACCGTGTCTCCGAGCTCGTCGATGTAGCGGGCGTAGTCGTAGATCGCGAGCAGCCGCTCGCGGGTTCTTCGGCCGAGCAGGAGCGACGCGACGCTGAAGTTCTCGGTTCGAGCTCGAGCTCGAACCGAACCGGCGGACGGAAGCGTCGGCGCCGCTGCCACGGTCATTCGCCCAGGACCTGGAACAGCACCTTTCGCGGGCGCGAGCGATCGAGCTCGCAGAAGAAGACGCGCTGCCAGCGTCCGAGCATGAGCTTTCCGTCGACGATCGGGATCGTCTGCGACGACGAGAGGAGCGACGAGCGACAGTGTGAGTGCCCGTTCGGGTAGTCGGCCGTGTCGTCCTCGATTCCCTGGGTTCGCACCTCGAGGTCGTCGTGGCGGTAGTAGGCGCTCCCTGCCGTCGGGACGAGCCGCTCGAGCATGTCCTCGAGATCGCCGTGGTAGCCATCCTCCGGCTCGTTGATGAGAACCGCACAGGTCGTGTGCGGTGAATAGACGACGGCGATGCCGTTCGAGACCCCTGAGCGCTCGACGACCCCGAGGACGTCTTCGGTCACGTCGATCAGCTGCGACCTGCGTTCCGTGACCAGATCGTGATTCTCGAACCGGTGTGTCATCCGCCCCCTCCCGCTCGATTCAGCCTGTCGTCTGATCAGGCATCTACAAGCTTAAGACATCGCCGGTAGCCGGCCGGAAGAAACTAAACCCGCAACGCGTCGTGGGACGCGGAGCGCCCGCGCCTCGCGGCGCAGGCGCTCCGGCTGTCCTAAGCCCAGGGGAGCTCGCTCCACCGCTCCGGGCGCTTCACCTCCCACGTCCCTCGGCGGACGGGGTCATGCGTGTCGACCTCCGAGGACGCATCGTGGCGCAGCGCCGTCTCCGATCGCGGATAGACGCGTTCGAGATCGTCGCGCCGGTTTCCGGTGGCGATCAGAACGCATGGAACGTCACCCGTGGTGATGAACGTGTGCCCGGTCATCGGCGGGCAGTGGACGAAGTCCCACGTCCGCAGCTGGCGCTCCTCGTCCTCGACGATCAGGAGGCATTCGCCGTGGACGACGAGGAAGTCCTCCTGGACCGACTCGGCGTGGTAGAGCCCGCCCCGGCCGGGCTGGATGACCCGCAGGGTGAAGCCGGCGTACGGCTTGACGTACTCGGTCAGGTCGGGCCGGCCCCGCAGGACGAACTCGTCCGACTCGAAGATGCAGACGCCCTGGTACGCGTCGTTCGTGACCCAGGCGGCATCGCGTGCATTGACGACGAACCAGCCGGGACTCACGGGCGCGAGACCGGATGCGACCTGTTCCAGATGTGCTTCTTGGACCATGTGTGACTCCTTGTCGAATCGAAGGGAGCGGCGCAGCGCGCCGCTCGAGACGTGAACGAATCGACTAGGAGGTCGCCGGCACGAAGCTGATACTACGTCTCCGTGGCCGGGGTCGAGTACGAGATCAAGCCGCTCGACGAGTCGACGTGGGACGCGTTCGCCGGGCTCGTCGAAGCGAACAACGGCATCTTCGGCGGCTGCTGGTGCATGGGCTTCCATTCCGACTCCGTGCGCGGCCCGGCCGCCGAGAACCGGAAGCGCAAGCTTGTGCGCGTCCGCGCAGGGACCGCGCACGCAGCACTCGTCTTCGAGGGCGACGCGTGTCTCGGCTGGGCGCAGTTCGGATCACCGGACGAGGTCCCCCGGATCAAGAACCGCGCCGCCTACGAGAAGACGGTGACGTCGGCTCCCGACTGGCGGATCGCCTGCTGCTTCGTCGGTAAGGGCCACCGGCGAAAGGGCGTTGCGAAGGCGGCGCTCGCCGGGGCGCTCGACCTGATCGGGGAGCTCGGCGGCGGGAGCGTCGAGGGCTATCCGGAAGACGCCGCCGGCGTACCTGCAGGCTTTCTCTTCAACGGCGCGCTCTCGACCTACGAGCAGCTCGGCTTCGTCCGCGACCGCCAGATCGGCAAGCACCGCTGGGTCGTTCGGCGAACGGTCTAGGCGCCCTTGGCCGCCTTCTTGTACGCGCGCTTCCAGCTCTGGTAGCGGTCGAGCTCCTCGGGTGAGGTCACGTCGCCGAGCGTCGGGTGATCCGGTGCGAGGCCTTCGGCCGCTTTCACTCCGAACTGCTTGGCGAGCACAGCCCCGAGCGACTTGATCTTCATGTCTCCGAAGCCCGGCAGCTCGCCGATGCGCTTCTTGAGCTCGGCGGAGTCCGCCGCCTCGGTCCAGACGCGGGACGCATCGCCGCTGTAGTCCTCGACGACGACGCGCGCGAGCTCCTCGACCCGCTTCGCCATCGAGCCCGGGAAGCGGTGAATCGCCGGCGGCGTCGAGAACACCTCGGTCAGCTCCATGGTCGCGAGCTTCTTCGGGTCGAGCGTCCCGGCACGCTGCTTGAGGACGTACGGACCGGCGAACGCCTTCTGCACCGTCACCTGCTGGTCGATTGCGAAGCCGACGAGCAGCGCGAACGGATCCGTCGCGAGCAGCTTGCACGCCTTCGGGTCGTCGGTGAACCAGAGCGCGTCGGGCATCTACCCGCCGACGATAGCTCTCCGGTCGATCAACGGCGAATCGCGAACGGATGCCGCCGGTCGTCGGCGCGAAGGACCGTGATCGTCGATCCAACCGGCTGCGCCCGCGGCGCGACGCGTGAGCTAGTCGCCGACGATCTCGCGCAGCGCCGCCGGCGTGTCGGGGCGCTGAGACGCGGCGCGGGCGTTGTCGCGGTAGTGCGGATGGACGGCTTCGAGAGCCGCGAGGATCCGGCGTCCCTCCTCGATGTTCCCAGCGTGTGCGGCGTCCATCAGCTCGAGCCAGCGGACAGTCATCTCCGGCAGGCCGCGCTCGCGCCCTACGGGCGCCGCCGGCTGCGCGCCGAACGCGGCGCGATATCCCTCCGCGCGGTCGAGCAGGCGGCGAAGCTCGACGAGCGAGCCGTCGCCTTCCTCGACGCGCAGGTCGACGACGCGCTCCCAGGCCTCGCCCTCGGCCGGGACGACGACGATGCCGGCGCCGCCGCGGCCGCGGAAGTCGCCGCCCGCCGCCTCGGCCGCGTCGAGCGCGGCCATCAGCCGCTGTGCGAGCGTTCCGTGCGTCGCTTCGAAGGAAGAGCCCATCGCGTGCCAGCAGTCGGCGGCGAGCATGTTTCCCTGCGCTGCCCAGCCGTCGCCGGCGACGTGCCCGGCGCAGCGGATGCAGTGCTCTCCCGTCCATTGCGCGCTCGTGCCGGTCGCGTCGAGGAACGCGACCTGACGGAAGCCGGCCAGCTCGTCGGTCGAGCGCAGCTCGTCGAGCGCGTCCTGTGGCGCGCGTCCCGCGGCGAGCAGCTCGAGCCCGCGGTAGCCGTAGCGGCGGTCGGTGAACGACTGCGTCGCGATCGCACCGACGCCCGCCCGCACCCACGGGACGGCGGCGCCGGAGTTGAACGCCTGGGACTGCACGGCGCAGCCGAGCTCGCCGGTCTCTGTGTCCCGCGCGACGATCGAATAGGTCACGGGACGAGTAAACACCGAACCACCGGGGTAGGAGCGGCGCGATGACCGAGTCTCCGAAAGATCTCGTCGACGAGGCGCAGCGCGGTCGCAGCGAGCGCACGCCGTGGCTCGCGCTCACCGGCGTCACCGTCGTCGTCGGCATGATCGTCGTGGTGATTCTCGTCGTGGCGTTCCTCGTCTACTACCTCGTCTAGCCTCAGCATCGACCACGTTCTGCTGGCCGACGCGCCCGGCTTCGCGCCGGTGCCCGGTGGACGCCATCCCGGAATGGGTACCGCGAATGCGATCGTGCCGCTCGGTCCCAGCTATCTCGAGCTGATGTGGATCGTCGACCAGGACGAGGCGGCACAGTCGCTCTTCGGGCGCCTCGTGGCCGAGCGGCGCGGCTTCGTCGGCTGGTGCGTGAGAACCGACGACCTCGACGCGGCCTGCGTACGGCTCGGGCTCGAGGCGCACCCCGCCTCGCGTGTGCGGCCCGACGGGGTCGCGCTCCGCTGGCGGCTCGCCGGCGTCGAGGAGGCGATCGCGCAGCCCGGCGTGCCGTTCTTCATCGAATGGGACGTGCCGCCCGAGGCGCACCCGGGCCGCGCCGGCCCGTCGCAAGGCGAGCTCGTCGCGGTCGAGTCGCCCGCCGATCTGGGCGAGTGGCTCGGAGGCGCCGAGCTGCCGATCCGGCATGGCCCGGGCGGGGTCGCCGTGCGGCGGCCCGGGAGTACGCTGATCGAGTGGATCCGTTGAGCGTCTTCTCGCCCGCGACGCGGGCCTGGTTCGAGCGGACGTTCGACGCTCCGACGCCGCCGCAAGAGCGCGGCTGGCCGGCGATCGCGACCGGCGGGCACGTCCTGATCCAGGCGCCGACCGGCTCCGGCAAGACGCTGACGGCATTCCTGTACGCCCTCGACCGGCTGAGCTCGTCGCCGGGCGAAGGACTGCGCGTGCTCTACGTCTCGCCGCTCAAGGCGCTCAACTACGACATCGAGCGGAACCTGCGCGGGCCGCTCGCCGGGCTCGAATCCGGGGTGCGTGTCGCGGTCCGCACCGGCGACACGCCCGCAAAGGAGCGGCGCGAGCTCCTCAAGGAGCCGCCGGACATCCTGATCACGACGCCCGAGTCGCTCTTCCTGATGCTGACGTCGCAGGCGCGCGACACGCTGCGGGGTGTGCAGACCCTGATCCTCGACGAGGTTCATGCCATCGCCGGCGTCAAGCGCGGCTCGCATCTCGCGCTGTCGGTCGAGCGCCTCGAGGCGCTCGTCGACCAGCCGATGCAGCGGATCGGGCTCTCGGCGACCCAGCGGCCGATCGAGGAGATCGGGCGCTTCGTCTCCGGCGGCCAAAAGATCGAGATCGTGGACGCGGGGACGCGCAAGGAGCTCGACCTGGAGGTCGTCGTGCCCGTCGAGGACATGCGCGAGCTCGGGTCGACCGCGTCGCTGTCGCAGCCGGTCATGCAGGACGGCGTCGAGATGGACTCGGGCACCGAGCACGGTGCGCAGTCGATCTGGCCGTCGATCTACCCGGAGGTTCTGCGGCTCGTCCAGGCGCACCGCTCGACGATCGTGTTCGTCAACAACCGCCGCCTCGCCGAGCGGCTCGCGCTGCGGCTCAACGAGCTCGCGGAGGCCGAGATCGCCCGCGCCCACCACGGCTCGCTCGCGCGTGAGCAGCGCGTGCTCGTCGAAGAGGACCTGAAGGCAGGCCGCATCCCGTGCCTCGTCGCCACCTCGAGCCTCGAGCTCGGCATCGACATGGGCGCCGTCGACCTCGTCATCCAGGTCGAGTCGCCGAAGTCGGTCGCGCGCGGCCTGCAGCGCATCGGCCGCGCCGGGCACGAGCTGGGCGCGACTTCGAAGGGCCGCATCTTCCCGAAGTTCCGAGCCGACCTGCTCGAGTCGGCCGTCGTCGCGCGCGCGATGCGCGAGGGCGCGATCGAGGAGACGAAGATCCCGAGGAATCCGCTGGACGTGCTCGCGCAGCAGGTGGTCGCCATCTCGGCCGACGCCGAGATCGCCATCGACGATCTGCACGCGCTCGTGCAGCGCGCCTACCCGTTCCGGGACCTGTCGCGCGCGCAGCTCGAGAACGTCCTGGACATGCTCGCCGGGCGTTACCCGTCGGACGAGTTCGCCGAGCTGCGGCCGCGCATCGTCTGGGACCGCACCGCGGGCGTCATCCGTGCGCGCGACGGCGCACGCCGCCTCGCCGTGACGAACGCGGGCACGATCCCCGACCGAGGCCTCTTCGGTGTGTTCCTCATCGACGGCGGCGGTCGCGTGGGCGAGCTCGACGAGGAGATGGTGTACGAGGCGCGCGCGGGACAGACGTTCCTGCTCGGCGCCTCGACGTGGCGCATCGAGGAGATAACACGCGACCGCGTGCTCGTCTCGCCGGCGCCAGGCCTTCCCGGCGCGGTGCCGTTCTGGAAAGGCGAGGGCGTCGGCCGGCCGTACGAGCTCGGCCAGAAGATCGGCGCGGCCTCGCGCGAGCTGTCGGCCCTCGGCGAGGAGAAGGCAGTCGAGCGGCTGCGCGGCGACTTCCACCTCGACGAGCGCGCCGCCCGCAACCTGCTCACGTTCCTGCGCGAGCAGCACGACGCGACCGGCGCGGTTCCGAGCGACCGCACGATCGTCGTCGAGCGTTTCCGCGACGAGATCGGCGACTGGCGCGTCTGCATCCTCTCGCCGTTCGGCAGTCGCGTGCACGCACCGTGGGCGATGGCGATCGCCGCGCGGCTGCGCGAGGCCCACGGGATCGAGGCGCAGTCGATCTGGTCGGACGACGGCATCGCGCTGCACTTCCCGGAGGCCGACGCGCCGCCGCCGACCGAGGACCTCGTGATCGATCCGGGCGAGGTCGAGGATCTCGTCGTCGGCGAGGTGGGGGAGACCGCGCTCTTCGGTGCGCGCTTCCGCGAGAACGCGGGCCGGGCTCTGCTCATCCCGCGCCGCCGGCCCGGCGAGCGCACGCCGCTCTGGCAGCAGCGGCTCAAGGCGCAGTCGCTGCTGCAGGTGGCGCGCAAGTACGGCTCGTTTCCCGTGATCCTCGAGACGTATCGCGAGTGCCTTCAGGACGTCTTCGATCTGCCCGCGCTTCGCAGCCTGCTGCAGCAGCTGAAGACGAACGAGGTCGATCTCGTCGAGGTGGAGACGGCGAGCGCCTCGCCGTATTCGGCCTCGCTGCTCTTCGACTACATCGCGACGTACATGTACGAGGACGACACGCCGCCCGCCGAACGGCGCGCGCAGGCGCTGTCGCTCGACCGCGACCTCTTGCGCGAGCTGCTCGGCCAGGAGGAGCTGCGCGATCTGCTCGACGCCGATGCGGTGGACGACGTGGAGCGCCAGCTGCGGGGCGATCCGAAGACGCCCGACCACTTGCACGACAAGCTTCGCTTGCGCGGGGATCTCCGCGCGGGCGAATACGAACTCGAGCTCGCAGCGCCGCTGCTCGACGAGCGGCGGGCGCTCATCGTGCGCATCGCGGGCGAGCAGCGGCTGATCGCCGTCGAGGACGCCGGCCGGTACCGCGACGCGCTCGGCGTCATGCCGCCCTCCGGTCTTCCCGACGCGTTTCTCGAAGGTGGCCCCGAGTCGCTCCGGCAGCTCGTCTTGCGCTACGCAAAGGGTCGCGGGCCGTTCACCTCGCAGCACGCGAATGAGCGCTTCGGTCGCGACGTCGTTGCCGTCCTTGCCGAGCTGGAACGTGCGGAGCTCCTCGTCCGCGGCGAGCTACGGCCGGGTGGCACCGAGCGCGAGTGGTGCGACCCGGACGTGCTGCGCCGCCTGCGCCGGGCCTCCCTCGCTGCACTGCGGCGTGAGGTCGAGCCGGTCGAGCAGGAGGCGTTCGCGCGCTTTGCGCCAGGCTGGCACGGCATCGACCGGCGGGCGTCGCTGCGCGAGGCGCTCGTCCCGCTGCAGGCGCTGCCGCTTCCCGTTGCGCTGTGGGAGTCGGAAGTGCTCCGCCGCCGCGTCCCGAACTACCGGCCCGAGCATCTCGATGCGCTCACCGCGACGGGCGAGGTCGTGTGGGTGGGTGCGGGGCAGGACCGCGTCGCGTTGTACTTCCGCGAAGACGCGGGCGCTCTGGGCCAGGTTCCCGCCGCACCGATGCCCGAGGGTGTGGAGCACGATGCGATTCGCGAGGCGTTGCGCGGCGCGCTCTTCTGGGACGAGTTGCTGCTCGAGACGCAACTCGACGACGGGCTGGCCCTGCCGGCGCTCTGGGATCTCGTCTGGGCCGGAGAGGTGACGAACGACGCGTGGACGCCGCTCCGTGCCGAGCGCCGCTTCGGGGTGCCGAAGCAGGAGCGCCGCCCTCGCCGCTTCTCGCGGCGGCGCGTCCAGGGCCCCACTGCGACGGCGGGCCGCTGGTCGCGTACCGAGCGGCTCTTCGCGGGCGCGTCCGACCGGCGGGCGCTCGCCGAGCTCCTGCTCGAGCGGCAAGGGATCGTCACGCGCGACGGCGTCCGCGCGGAAGGGATCCCAGGCGGCTACGGCGCGGTGTACGCGGAGCTGCGCGCCCTCGAGACGCTCGGTCTCTGCCGTCGCGGCTACTTCGTCGAAGGTCTCGGCGGAGCGCAGTTCGCGCTCGGTGGAGCGGTGGAGCGGCTGCGCGAGCTGCGCGACCGGCCCGAGGAAGCGGACGCGCTCGTGCTCGCCGCCGCCGATCCTTCGCAGCCGTATGGCGCGGCGCTGCCGTGGCCGAAGCGCGCCGGTGCGCGTGCTGCGCGAGTCGCCGGCGCCTACGTCGTCGCGCTCGGTGGCGAACCGGTCCTGTACGTCGAGCGCGGGGGCCGGTCGCTCACCCCGCTGCGCGACCCCGACGAGTCCTGGCTGCGCCCCGCACTCGCGGCGCTCGTCACCCACGTGCGCGGCGGCGGGCTGAAGCGGCTCGCGGTCGAGCGTTTCGACGGCGAGCCGGTCGTCGACACGGATGCGATGCCGCTGCTCGTCGAGGCGGGTTTCCTTGCCGGTCCACGGCGCGCCGTGCTACGCGCGTAGCGACTCGACGATCTCGGCGGCCGGCGCTTCGCGCGTCTGTGCAAACGACGTGCCCGCCCAGAGGTTGACGCGCTCGGCATCGCCCGCAGTGCGCGCCGCCGCTCGAAGCGGCGCGGTCAGGTGGTGCACGTGCGGGTAGGCCGAGGGTGCATCCGGATGGTCGCGCATGAAGCGGTTGACGATCCCTCGTGCACGCCGCCCGGTGAACGCACGCGTCAACGCCGTCGTGCCGCCACGAGCAATCGCCTCGCGGTGCACCGGATGCGTACCCGCTTCCGGACAGAGCAGGAACGCCGTTCCTGCCTGCACCGCGCCCGCGCCTGCAGCGAGCGCGGCTTCGGCGGCGGCGCGATCGGTGATGCCGCCCGCGGCGACGAGTGGCCGGTCGGTGCGCGCGCGGACCTCCGCGAGGAGAGCGACAAGCGGCAGGTCGCTCGCGTCGCCGTCGTCGAATGCGCCGCGGTGGCCGCCTGCCTCGACCCCCTGCACGACCAGCACGTCTGCGTCGACGTCCGCATCGGCGGGTGACGAGATCGTCGCCCAGACGGGAACGTGTGCGCGCTCGAGCAGCCGCACCGGTGGCGGACCGAATGTGGTCGAGATCACGTCGACGTCCGCGGCCAGCACGACGTCGATCTTCTCGTCGAGCGCGTCGTCGTCGAAGCGCGGCTCGCCGAGCTCGTACCCTTCGCGCCGCAGCTGGTCCGCGTACCGCGCGACGGCAGCCCCGTCGACCGTCCCCTCGCGCAGCACGAAGAGATTGACGCCGACGAGGCCCTCCGTCAGCGCGCGCGTGCGGCGGATGCGCGCGGCGAGCTCGTCGCCGGAGAGGTAGCCCCCCGCGACGAACCCGAGCCCGCCGGCGTTCGCCACCGCCGCGGCGAGCTCCGGCGTCGACGGGCCGCCCGCGAGGGGCGCCAGCACGACCTGCGGGATCTCCACTCTCCTAGTCTGCCGGGGTGGGGTTCTTCGACGGATTCGCACTCGACCGGATCGACGGCGGCGCCGGCGCGACGCTGCGCGTTCGTCACGGCGGCAACGGCCCGCCGGTGGTGCTGCTGCACGGTCATCCACGCACGCACGCGACGTGGCACATGGTCGCGGCGCGGTTGCAGGACTCGTTCACGGTCGTCTGTCCGGACCTGCGCGGCTACGGGGAGTCGGAGCAGGTCGAGCCGTATACCAAGCGCGCAGTTGCGAAAGACATCGTCGGCGTCATGCGCGCGCTCGGCCACGAGCGGTTCCACCTCGTCGGCCACGACCGCGGCGCGTACGTGGCGACTCGGCTCGCGCTCGACCACCCGGACGCCGTCGAGCGGCTCGTGATTCTCGAGTCGATGCCCGGGCTCGAGCGGCTCGAACGGACGGACTGGCGGTTCGCGGCGAGCTGGTGGCACTGGTGGTTCTTCGGCCAGACCGGCAAGCCGGCAGAGCAGTTCATCAACCTCGATCCCGACGGCTGGTACCGCACGAAGCCCGACCTGATGGGCGACGAGGCATTCGCCGACCTGCAGCGTGCGCTCCATGACCCGGGGGTCGTGCATGCGATGCTGGAGGACTATCGAGCCGGGCTGCGCGAGGACCGGGAGCACGACGAGGCATCGCGCGCAGGCGGCGAGGCGATCACCTGCGCGCTGCTCGTGGTGTCGCTGTTGCAGGACGACCCCGACCTGGACTTCGGCGCGTCGCTCGAAGAGATCTGGGCTGCGTGGGCGACGGATGTGCGCTCC
>Ga0335075_10014476_pt1 | contig 11842 bp, 11 predicted proteins | sample Lox_Sample_24_FD_206723 | JGI IMG/M metagenome (GOLD analysis project Ga0335075, IMG submission 206723) | Soil microbial communities from Loxahatchee National Wildlife Refuge, Florida, United States - Lox_Sample_2.4 | ecosystem: Environmental > Terrestrial > Soil > Wetlands | place: USA... | reverse complement strand
CAGCAGGTCCACGTTGTCGGACTGGATGGCCTGCTTGGCCAGGTTGCCCGCGGTGGTGACGCTGGACTGGCTGTCGTAGGACTTGATCGTGACGGTGTAGGTCTTGCCGCCGACCTTGAAGCCGTTCTTGTACGGGCCGGTCTGCTTGATCTGCTCGATGACCCAGTTGTCGGGAGCGCCGAAGCCAGACAGCGAGCCGGTCAGCGGATGGATCCAGCCGATGGTGATCTCACCCGCGCTGCCTGAGCCGCCCGAGCTCGTGCCGCCGGTGGAGCCCTTGAGGCTGGAGCTGCAGGCGTCAAGGAGCGCGCCGCCGGTGGCGGCGGCCGCGCCGATGCCGGCCGCCCGGAACAAGGTGCGCCGGGAGACGCCTTCTGGTGCTTGCGATACTGTTGGAATGGATGCCTGCGGGGAAGATGCTTGCGGGAAATATGCGTGCCGGGAAACAGGGTCACTCATCGCCTTGCCCCACCTTTCACCATGATCACTTTGGACGGGCGCGGAGGCCTGTGACAAGCCTGTTGGAAACGCGGAGACTGTCAATACGATGTTCTAGTATTCAGAACGCCGGCCGCGTTGGTTCTGAATAATTTCGAGTGATTTCTATTTGGGACCGAATCGCCTGCTCAAGGCGAGCCGATTCCTCGAAGCACGCCAGCAGCTCTTTCGCCAGGCGCTCGACCCGGTCAGCGGGCGGCTCCTCATCGGCGTCGGCCCGCTCGGGCACGCCCACGTAGCGGCCGGGCGTCAGGACGTGCTCGTGCTGGCGGATCTCCGCCAGCGGCACTGGCCGGCAAAAGCCGGGGACGTGCGGGCGGGGCGCACCGGGACCCTCGGCCCGCCGCCAGGCGTGGTAGCGCCCGGCGATCGCGGCGATGTCCGCGTCCGCCAGCACTCGCTCGGTCCGCTCGGTCAGCGTGCCGAGCTGCCGGGCGTCAATGAGGAGGATCTCCTGGCGGCCGTGATCCACCCGCTGGTCATGCGCCTCGAGCAGCCACAAGCAGGCGGGGATCGGCGTGGTGCGAAACAGCTGCGGCGGCAGGGCCACGACACAGGAGACGATCCCGGCCTCGACCATCGCGGCGCGGATCTCGCCCTCGCCCGACTGGCGCGATGACAGCGAGCCGTTGGCGAGCACGACCCCGGCCCGGCCGCCCGGGGCCAGCTTTCCTGCGATGAATTGCAGCCAGGCGAAGTTCGCGTTGCCCGCCGGAGGGGCGCCGTAAGGCCACTGGCGGGCCGGGTCGCGTGCCCAGGAGGACATGTTGAATGGCGGGTTGGCCAGGATGAAGTCGGCCGTGACGTCCGGGTGCTGGTCAGCGGCGAACGTGTCGGCCGGGCGCTGTCCCAGGTTTCCCGCGATCTGGTGAATGGCCAGGTTCATGCGAGCCAGCCGCCAGGTCCGCTCGTTGGACTCCTGCCCGAGGACGCTGATGGCGCCGGGCCGGCCGTGCTGGGCGAGCACGAACTTCTCCGCCTGGACGAACATGCCGCCCGACCCGCAGCAGGGATCATAGACCCGGCCGCTGTACGGCCGGAGCATCTCCACCAGCAGCGCCACGACGCTCGCCGGGGTGTAGAACTCCCCGGCCCGCTTTCCCTCGGCCCGGGCGAACTGGCCGAGGAAGTACTCATACACCTCGCCGAGCAGGTCACGAACGTCCCCGGAGGCGGGGAGCTCGGCGATGAGGGATACGAGGCCGGCCAGCAGGCGATCATCGAAGCCACCGCCTGCGAGCGGCTGCCCCATCGCGGCCAGTTCCTGGCGCGCCGCCGCGAGCTCGTCCATCGCGGCGGCGACCAGAGCGCCCGCCCGCCCGGGGGCGGCGGCCACCTCGGCCGCCAGCGTCCTGAACCGCGTGCTGCCGCACATGCAGCGCAGGAAGACCAGGCTGAGGACGTAGTCCTTGTACTGGGCGGCGTCCATCGACCCGCGCAGCCGGTCAGCCGCCTTCCACAAGGTGGCGTGCAAGGCCGCGTGCATGCCGCCAGGGTAGTACCCGCGGGGCCGCGGTCGCTCAGCCGCTCCCGTGACCCTCGAGCACGCCGATGAGCGTGCCCACGTCCTCCAGGGCGCGCAGCGTGTCGTTCAGGTGAGTGCAGGTCCCTACTCCGGTGAGCTCGTCGCGCACCCGGCGGCGCAGCCCGTCGACGCTGACGCCCACGAGGCGGCCCGCGCTGGCGAGCGCGCCTGGGCATTCCGGCCACGGCAGCGAGCCAAAATCCGCATCGCACTGGCGGAACGACCTGCTCCCGATGTCCACCGTGGCCCGCACCGTGTACTCGTGGACGACCCGTTCCACGCGGTCGGAGGCCACGTGGCTGTCGCGGAAGAAGCCCTCGACGCGCGCCAGGCCATCCTCAAGCCAGATGTCGACGCGGCGGCGGCGGCGCATGGCGTGCGGCGGCAGCGCCTCGTGCGCGTGCCAGCCGAGGGGGTCCTCGTCCTGGCCGCCGCTGCCCTCGATGCTGGGAGCGAGGGTGCCCTCGAAGTAGGGCGCGACGCCGTTGTTCAGCCCCGAGACCATGACGCCGCCGTCGACCCAGCCGGAGCACATGTCTACCACCTGCAGCGCCATCGCCGCAGCGTGATTCCCGCCGGCCGGCGGGCGACGGTCATCCGGCTGGGCGGGCGCGCCCGGCCGCGATCGCGCCGCGAGGGTCGCGTACCCGCTGACGAGCAGCGCCGTGGGCAGGTCGTCGAGGACCTGGTACAAGATCGTGCCGGCCTCCCGCTGCCCCGGCAGGGCTTCCTCGACGGCACGGCGAAAGCCGGAGGAGGCCCGGCTGCCCGCAAGCGCGGCCACCCGGCCGTCAGCCGGGTCGGCCCGGATCGAGGTCAGGACGTGTCCAGGGAAGCCCGCCGTCGCCTCGACCCGGACCGCGGCGATGACCTTCGCCTCGCCTGCCGGGTTGGTGTATAGGTCACGGCCTCGCGCGAGGACGCTCACCGGGCCGTCCAGCGGGTGCTCGCGCAGCGAGTCGTGCGTCGTGGTGCGGCGGACCGAGTGCGGCCTGCGCGGCGGGGTCCCCGCCGCCGGGCCCGCGGGACCGGGAACCGCCTGCCGGATGCTCTCCACGACAGATCACCGTAGCGACCCGGGGCATATTTTGCAATGATCATTTTCATATGTGCCGCGAGCCGTAGACTCAGGGGCGTGACGATCGACGGCCAGGAGGCGGAAGCGGGCACGCGGCATCGAGGACGGCCCCGGCTGCTTGACCCAGTGACCGAGCGCAAGCTCATCCTCGATGCGACCATTACCGTCCTCGGCCGGACCAGCTTCGACCGGGCGACGCTCGATGAGATCCTGGCCGAGGCCGGGGTGGGCACGCGCGCGTTCTACCGGAACTTCACCTCCAAGGCCGAGGTGCTCGACGCGCTGCGGGACGAGGAGGAGCGCCGGCTCGCCGCCCGCCTCGACGGCATCGCCGCTGCCGCCGGGTCGCCGCGGGCGGCGCTTGAGGCCTGCGTCAGCGACCTGCTCGCCATCGCCTACGACCCGCGCCGCGCCGCGCGGGCCACGATGCTCGGCCACCATGGGATGGTCGACGTGGCCGCCTCCCGCGCGGCGCGCCGGGCCCGGCTGCGGACGCTGGCCCCGCCCCTGGCGCGGGTCCTGGCGGCCGGCCAGGCCGCTGGTGACTTCCCCCTGACCGACCCGGAGCGCGACGCCCGGACCATCTGGATCCTCCTCTTCTCTGTGATCGAGGATGCCCGCTGCGGCGAGGATCTGCCGCCGCTCGAGGAGGCGCGCGCCCACGTGCTGCGGTTCACCCTCGGGGCGCTCGGCCCGCAGGGCGCCATGGGAGCACGGCGACCCTGAGCCTGGCCGGCCGCACCGCCGCGGCCAGCGCCTGGGGCCGCGCTAGGGGCGGGCGCCCGGCGTGGTGACCTTCGCGATGGCATAGGGGCAGCTCGGGGTCTCGCACAGCGTGACGACGCCCTTCGGCCCCTTCTTCACGCCCGCCTCGGGCTTGCCTTCCTCCCAGGCGGCGTGCTCCACCGTCTGGACGCGCAGGCTTCGCCGACCGCACAGCGGGCAGCTGCCAGGGATCGCGTCACCCCAGTGGGACCACGGGTTCGCCGCGAAGAAGGCCCCGGCCACCAGCAGCGCGGTGATCGCGAACGAGACCAGGCCCAGGACGAGCAGGGCGGTCGTCACCGAGCCGAGCGGCAGCAGCGGGATGGACTTGATGAGCGGGCGCAGCCAGAACACGAAGAACCAGCCGACCGCCGCGAAGATCGCCGCCACGGCCAGCGTGGCAAGCAGGTTATGGCCCCGCTTGTGGGCCTTGCGCTGGCTGATCGCTTCGTCGATCAGCACGTCCTCGTCGGTTGCGGGCATGTCCCCAGTATCCGTCACCGCGCCCGCCCGGGACAACGCGGACGGGCCAGTTGGGCGACTGCGGCGAAAATCACTGGCCGGCCTGGCCAGGACGTGCCTACCGTGGACGGGTGCGTGTTCTTACGGTCAACGTGGGCCGGCCCCGGCCCAACCCGTGGAAGCCGGTCAAGCTGACTGGCATCGACAAGCAGCCGGTCGAGGGGCCGGTGGCGGTGCGGGCGGCGGCTCCCAAGGGGTCCGGCGCCGTGGGCCTGGCGGGCGATCAGGTCTTCGACATCAAGAATCACGGCGGGACCGACCAGGCCGTCTACGCCTACGCCCGCGAGGACCTGGACTACTGGGCGGCCGAGATCGGCCGGGAACTGGCCAACGGCGGCTTCGGCGAGAACCTCACGACCCTGGGGATCGACCCGAACGACGCGCTGATCGGTGAGCGCTGGCGCGTCGGCCCCGACGTGGTCCTTGAGGTTTCCTGCCCCCGGATCCCCTGCGGCACCTTCCAGGGCTGGCTGGACCAGCACGGCTGGATCAAGCGGTTCACCGCCGCCGCAAGGACCGGGGCGTACCTGCGGGTCATCCGGCCAGGCGACGTCCGCGCCGGCGACCCCATCACGATCCAGCACCGCCCCGACCATGCCGTCACCATCGCCCTCACCTTCCGCGCGCTGACCACGGAGCCGGACCTGCTCCCGCTGCTGCTCCCGGCCGCCGCGCTGCCCGAGGAAGTCAAGGACGAGGTGCGCAAGCGCACGGCCCGGCCCCGCGGGTCAGCCGGAGCGGTCTCAGAGGCGGACGAAGCGGTAGCCCCGGGCTAGCAGGATCGGGACGGCGGCGGCGATGCCCTGGGCCGTGCCACCTTCTGGGTGGTTCATGTGGCCGATCACCAGGGAGCCTGGCCCGGCCGCGGTGACGGTGCTGGTGACCTGGGCGGGGGTGAAGGTGGCGCCCCCGTCGCCGTTCACGCTGAACGTGACGACTCGCTCGCCCATGTCGGTCACGATGCGCTCGGCGATGTCGTCGCAGTAGGCGGTGCCGGCCCGGAAGAACCGGGGAGGCTTGCCCAGCAGGCGGGTGAGCTTGGCCTGGTTCCCCGCGACCTCGTCGTAGACCTCGCCCGCGTTCCGCGTACCGGAAATGCCGTAGGCCGACCGGCCGGTGACCGACAGCGGGAGATGCCGGGTGCCGTGGTTGCCGATCTCGAACAGCGGCTCGGCCGCCAGCAGCCGGAAGGCGGCCGGGTTGGCGTCGATCCAGCGGGAGTTGAGGAACAGCGTCGCCGGGACCTGCTGGCGGCGCAGGAAGTCGATGAGGGCCTGATCGTAGCCGCTGCCGCCCAGCCCGCCGCAGGCGTCGAAGGTCAGCGCGATCACCCGTCCTCCGGCCGGCGCCTGGCGCACCACTCCCGGTGCGCCGAAGCCCCAGTAATCCGGCTTCAGGCCGCCGTAGCGGGCCACGACCTGGGCGCGGGTCACCGCGGTAGCGGCGCGCGGTGCCGGGCGCCGCGCGGGGGTGAACACGACCGCGCGGGGCACCGCCACGGAGGCCGACGGATGCCCGCCTGCCGTCGCGCCAGGACCCTGGCAGCCCGCCAGCGCGCCCGCTGCTAGGGCGGCAAGCATCGCCCTGCGACTCGTCGGCATTCGCCCTCCCTGTCCAGGCCACAGTGGTGACGCTCGTGCGCTGCCAGGGGAACTCTACCGGGATCCGCTGGGCCGCGGTCAACCGTCGCGCGCGGCGCGCGGCCGGGCCATCGAGCAATCCCGGCGGCGTGCCTTGACGGCCTGCGCCGTAATGATTATTAGCTTATACGTGAGGCTAATCACGTGGAAGTTACGCACGTTCGGTCCAATGGCAGGAGGGACGCAGCACGATGGGCATTACCGAAGCGGCGGTCAGCAGGCGCGGCGCACTGGCTGTGGGGGCAGGGGCGGTCATCGGCGGCCTCGGCCTGAGCGAGACGGCCCAGGCCGCGCCGGACCGCGAGCCGGCCAGGCTGAGCCGGGCGCAGCGCGCCGGGCAGCGGGTGATCTTCTCCTACCCCGGCCTCACCCCGCCGGCCAGCCTGCTTGCGGCCATCAGCGCGGGCGAGGCAGGCGGGGTCATCTTCTTCGGCGAGAACATCACCAGCCTGACCCAGATCGCCGCGGTCATCACGCAGCTCAACGCGGCGCACGCGGCCAGCCCGGTGCGCTCGCCGCTGCTGCTGATGACCGACCAGGAGGGCGGTCTCGTGCGAAGGCTGCCGGGGGAGCCCACGCTGTCGGAAAAGCAGGTCGGCGCGTCGGCCGATCCGGCGGCGGCGGCGGCGAGCGCGGGCACTGGCGCGGGGCAGAACCTGGCCGGTGTGGGGATGAACCTCAACCTCGCGCCCGTGCTTGACGTCTACCGGCAGGCGGGTGACTTCGACGACCAGTTCGGGCGCTCGTACAGCTCGGACCCGCACGTCGCGGCCGAATGCGGCAGCGCGTTCGTCACCGCGCAGCAGAAGCTGCGCATCGCCGCGACCGCCAAGCACTTCCCTGGCCTCGGCGCCGCGACCGCGGCGCAGAACACCGACCTCGGCCCGGTCACCCTGGACGTGCCGCTCGATGACCTGCGCAGCATCGACGAGCTGCCGTTCCGGTCCGCCATCGCGGCGGGCGTGCGGCTGGTCATGGCCTCGTGGGCGGTGTACCCGGCGCTCGACGCCAGGCTCCCCTCCGGGCTTTCACCGGCGATCATCTCCGGTGAGCTGCGCCGACGGCTGCGATTCCGCGGCGTCACGATCACCGACGCGCTCGAGGCCGGCGCGATAGCGAGCTTCGGGACGCCGGCCGGCTGCGGCGTGCTCGCCGCCCGGGCCGGGATGGACCTGCTGCTGTGCTCGGCGCGCGACGTGAGCGAAGGGCAAGACACCGTGGCCGCGCTGGCCGACGCGCTGTCTCATCACCGCCTCGACCCTGGCCAGTTCGAGGAAGCGCTTGGGCGGGTGCTTGCGCTGCGGCGCAGCCTGGGCCGGACCTGACCGCGACGGCAGGCCGGGATCGAGGGGCGGCGTGGGCCAAGGCCGCCAGGCCGGACACCACCAGCCTGCCGGGCCCGTCCGGTCACTGGGTGAGGGTCTGGCGGAGCCAGGACTCGATGCCCGCCACGTGGACCGCGGCCCAGGAGCGGGCCAGGTCGGGGTCGCCGAGCAGGATCGCGTGGTGAATGGCGTGGTGCTCAGCCAGCGTGCGCTGCAACGCGCCGGGCTCGGTCATGCCCCGCCAGACCCGCGCCCGGGTCGTCGGCAGCGCCATGTTCTCCACCAGCGACGCCAGGACCGAGTTGGCCGCCCCCTGGGCGATCTTCCGGTGGAACTCCAGGTCGGTGGCGACGAAGTCGTCGACCGGTGAGGACACGGTGACGGCGCTGAGGATCACGCCGAGCTCAGCCTTCTGCTCGGGGGTCATCCGCAGCGCCGCCATCGCGGTGGCGGCCGGCTCGAGGATGCGGCGCACCTCGAAGAACTCAAGCACGGTGTCGTCGCGGTGAAAGTCGACGACGAAGCTCAGCGTCTCAAGCAGCAGGGACGGCGCCAGGCTCGTCGCGTAGGTGCCGTCGCCCTGCCGGACGTCGAGCACGTTGATCAGGCTCAGCGCCTTGACGGCCTCGCGCAGCGAGTTGCGGGACAGGCCAAGCTCGGCGGCGAGGTCAGCTTCCCTGGGCAGCTTCTCCCCCGGCCGGACCCGCCCGGAGGTGATCATCTCCTTGATCTTGCCGATCGCCTCGTCGGTCAGTGCCACGACGCTTCTCCCCCTCGTATCTGGTACACCCGCGCCGCCGTGCCGCCAAGCACCTGCGCCCGCTCCGCGTCGGACAGGCTAGCGACCAGCGACCTGGCCAGCGCCATGACCGTGGCGTAATCGCTGGCGAGCAGGCATACCGGCCAGTCGGACCCGGCCATCACCCGGCCGGCGCCAAACGCGCAGAGGACGATGTCGGCCACGCCGGCGAACGCCGCGGGCGCCGCGCCCGCGGGCGCCTCGGTCACCAGTCCTGACAGCTTGCACGACGTGTTCGGCCGCGCCGCGAGCTGCCGGATCGCCGCCGCCCACTGGCCGAGCGGACCACCGGCGATCGGTGGCTTGCCCGCGTGGTCGAGGACGAAGCGCAGCTCGGGGACGGCCGCCGCCGCGAAGCTGGCGGCCGGCAGCTGGTGCGGTAGCACCACCAGGTCATAGCACAGGCCCGCCGCCGCGACCGCGCGCAGCCCGCGGATGACGTCGGGGCGGCGCAGCCAGTCCTTGTCCGGCTCGGACTGCACCTGGTGCCGGATGCTCACCAGGTAGCGGCCGCCCGGCAGGGCGGCGAGCCGGGCGAGCTCGTCGGCGACCGCGGGGCTGGTGAGGTCGGTCCAGCCGACCACCCCGGCCACCAGCGGGTCGGCGTCCGCGAGCGCGAGCAGCTCCGGCGTCTCCGGCGCGACCGTCACGGTCTGCACGAGCACGGTCGCATCGACGTCGGCCGCCCTCGCCTGCGGCCGCAGGTCATCGAGGGTGAAGCTGCGCCTGATGGCGGCCATCTGGTCGCCGGCGATCCACGGCTGGTCCCTGACCCGCAGGTCCCATACGTGGTGATGGGCGTCAATGATCGTCATGGGGCGCCGTCGGCGGCAAGCGCGTCCCAAAGGCCGGCCGGGAGGTCAAGGCCGCGCAGGGTCAGGGCGTCGGTGACCTCGGCCGGGCTGCGCACGCCGATCAGCACGCTGGCCACCGCCGGGTGGGTGAGGGGGAAGCGGGCGGCCGCCGCCCGCAGCGGCACACCGAAGCTGTCGCACGCCTTGGCCAGCGCAAGCGCCCGGGAGATCAGCTCATCGGGAGCGGCCTGGTAGTCGAAGGTCGCCCCGGCGCCAGGCGCGGCGAGCAGTCCCGAGTTGAACACCCCGCCGGCGATGACCGACACGCCGCGGCGCAGCGCGGCGGGCAGCATCTCGTCGGCCGCGGACCGGTCGAGCAGCGTGTAGCGGCCGGCCACCAGGACCACGTCGATGTCGGTCTCCTCGATGAACCGGGTGAGCATCGCGGCCTGGTTCATGCCGACCCCGATCGCGCCGACCACCCCCTGCGCGCGCAGCGCCGCCAGCGCGGGGTAGGCCTCCCGGAGCGCCTGCTCGCCGTGGTTGTCCGGGTCGTGGATCAGCGCGATGTCGACCCGGTCAAGGCCGAGCCGCCGCAGGCTCGCCTCCAGGCTGCGCCGCACGCCGTCGGCGGAGTAGTCGAACCGCCTGACGCGGTGCGCGGCGACGGCGAAGCCCTCGGCGTCCATGCCCACGGGCTGGCCGGGCACGACCGGGTCAAGGAGGCGGCCGACCTTGGTGGACACCACGTACTCCGCGCGCGGCCGGTGCCGCAGGGCGTCGCCCAGCCGGCGCTCGGACAGGCCGAGCCCGTAGTGCGGCGCGGTGTCGAACGTGCGGATGCCGCCGTCCCAGGCCGCGTCGACCGCGGCGCGCGCGTCGGGCTCGCTTACCTCGCTGAACAGGTTGCCGATGGCGGCGCCGCCGAAGGACAGCTCGGTCACCCTGACGCAGGACCGGCCAAGCTGCCTGCGCGGCAGCACCTCCCCCTGCACGGCGCCTGGCGCGCGCTGCGCCCGCGGGCCGCTCACCGGTCCTCCGCCGTGGACTCGCCGCCGACGATGCGCGCCAGGACCAGCGCGAACAAGATGACCGCGCCGTCGATGGCCTCGATCCAGTAGTTGGACACGTTCGCCAGGTCGAGGATGTCGCCGACGATGCCGAGCAGGATGACGCCGGAGGCCGCCCCGATCATGTTGCCCCGGCCGCCCTTGAGGCTGACGCCGCCGATGACCGCGGCGGCGAAGACCGAGAAGATGATGCCCTCCTGGTAGCCCTGCTGGCCGGTGACGGCGGACACGCGCCCGGCCTCCATCAGCCCGCCGATGGCGGCCAGGATGCTGCCGGCCACGTAGACGCCGATCTTGAGCCGCTCGACGTTGATGCCCGCCGCCCTGGCCGCCGCCGGGTTGCCGCCGACCGCGTAGATGGCCCGGCCGACCCGGTGGTAGCGCAGGAACAGCCCGACACCGACGAAGATGACCACGGTGACGATGAGCGAGACGGGGAGCTGGCCGTAGGACGCCGATCCGAGGTACCCGAACGCGGCGGGCAGGTTGAACAGCGACTGTGCCTTGACGATGCCGTTTTGCAGCCCGGCCAGCACGATCGTCATGCCGAGCGTCACGATGAACCCGTTCAGCCTGCCCTTGACGATCAGGAACCCGTTGATCAGGCCGACCACGGCGCCGACCGCGAGCAGCACCACGATGCCGAGGTACGGGCTGAGGCCGGTGCCCGCGCCGTAGGCGGAGACCGGCACGATCAGCCACGCCGCCACCATCGGCGCCAGGCCGAAGGTCGACTCGAGCGACAGGTCCATGCCGCCGATCATCAAGATGAGGCTCTCGCCCACCACGACGACGCCGAGCGCGGAGCTCTGCTCGCCGATGCCGGCGAAGTTGGAGACGGTGAAGAACGCCGGGCTGACCACCGTCCCGACGATGATGAGCAGCACGAGGACCGGGAGCAGCGCCACCTCGCGCAGCACGGTCACGTTCATCGTGCGCACCCGGGACCGGGCGGCAACCGCCACGGATGCCTCGTTACTGGCCATTGGCTGCCTCCTGCAGGCCCTCGGTCGCCACGATGAGCTTGTCGCGGTCAAACGGCGGGCGGGTGAACTCGGTGAAGACCTCGCCCCGGACGAGGACGATGACGCGGTCACAGATCACCAGGTCGGACAGCTCGTCGGTGCAAAGTAGCACGCCCGCACCTGCGCTTTGCGCGACGTCGGCCAGCGAGCTGAGCAGCAGTTCCTTCGACGCGACGTCCACGCCCCTGGTCGGCGTGATCGCGACGATGAGCGACGGGTCGTGCGCCAGCGTCCTGGCCACGGTGACCTTCTGCTGGTTCCCGCCCGACAGCTCGCCGGCCGGCTGGCCGGGACCGGACGAGACCAGCGACAGCCGCCTGGTCAGCGGGGCCGCGGCCGCGACCCGCGCGGCCGGGCGCAGGATGCCGAGCCGGTCAGACAGCTTCCTAGTGATGGTCATCGTCGCGTTCTCCGCCACGCCCAGGTGGGCCACGAGCCCCTCGGCCCGGCGGTCCTCGGGGATGTAGCCGACCCCGGCGCGCTGCGCGACGCCCCGGTTGCCTGGCGGGATGGGCTTGCCGTCCAGCCGGACCTCGCCACCCGCGTAGTCCTCGGCTCCCGCGATGGCGCGGCCGATGGTGGCCACCCCGGCGCTGAGCAGCCCGGTGACGCCGACCACCTCGCCCGCGCGCACGGCCAGGGACACGCCCGACAGGCGTCCCCTGGCCGAGGCCGAGGTGAGCGCGGTGACCTCGAGCAGCGTCGCGCGGCTTTCCGCCGCCGCGGCGCCCGCCGGGGCGGGGGCGGCGGCGGCACCGCTGGCGGCGCCGCCGACCATCGCCGCGACCAGGTCGTCGCGGG
>Ga0335075_10014474_pt1 | contig 11843 bp, 7 predicted proteins | sample Lox_Sample_24_FD_206723 | JGI IMG/M metagenome (GOLD analysis project Ga0335075, IMG submission 206723) | Soil microbial communities from Loxahatchee National Wildlife Refuge, Florida, United States - Lox_Sample_2.4 | ecosystem: Environmental > Terrestrial > Soil > Wetlands | place: USA: Florida... | reverse complement strand
TCAGCCGAGCGTGCCGCCGCCATGCCAACCTGGCTCCGCGACTACAACAGCCTCAGGCCCCATTCCGCTCTCGGCGGAAAGCCACCCATCAGCCGCATCCCCAGGGACAACCTCCTTGGCAATGACAGCTAGGCGTTCACCGCGCGCAGGTGCGGACGGCCGGCCAGGAGCAGGCTTTCATAGAGGTCGAGATATTCCTCGGCCATGCGCCGGGCCGTGAAGCGCTTCTCGAAGCGGCGGCGGATGGCGGCGCGGTCGAAGCGCGGCAGCCGCTTGAGCGCCTGGAGCGCCTCGGCCTCGCTCTCCACGATCGCGCCGGTCAGGCCGTCCTCAAGGACTTCGGGCACCGAGCCGCGATTGTAGGCGATCACCGGCGTGCCGCAGGCCATCGCCTCGATCATCACGAGGCCGAACGGCTCCGGCCAGTCGATCGGGAACATCAGGGCCGCGGCGCCGCTCAGGAACGCGGGCTTCTGGTCCTCGTTGATCTCGCCGATATATTCGACGTGCGGCGCAGCGAGCAGCGGCTTGATCTGCTCGTCGAAATAGTCCGCGTCCAGGCGGTCCACCTTGGCGGCGATCTTGAGCTTCATGCCCGCGCGGCCGGCGATGCGGATCGCCTTGTCGACGCCCTTCTCGGGCGAGATGCGGCCGAGGAAGGCGAGATAGTCGGGCTTGACGGGCTGAGGGGTGAGGAGATCGCGTGGCAGGCCGTGCTGCACCGTGCCCAGCCAATTGAGGTTGGGCACCGGGAGGCGCTGGGAATCGGAGATCGAGACCACCGGCACGCGGGGGAAGACGTTGAAGATTTCGACGTATTCCTGGAGATCGAGCCGCCCGTGCAGGGTCGTGAGGAAGGGCGTCGGCTGGCGGACGAAGGCCGAGAACGGCAGATAATCGACATGCAGGTGCATGACGTCGAAGTCGTCGGCCCGGCGGAGGATAAGCTCCAGCATGCGCAAATGCGGGGCGAGCGTGTCCCGCACGCCCGGATCGAGCCGGAGCGCCTGCTTCGACATCGGCGCGAGGCGCGCCGAGGTGATGGAATCGCCGCTGGCGAAGAGGGTGACGTCGTGGCCGAGAGCCACCAGCTCTTCGGTCAGGTACGAAACGACCCTCTCGGTGCCGCCGTACAGCTTCGGCGGGACCGCTTCATGCAGCGGGGCAATCTGGGCGATGCGCATCGTTGCGGAAACTCCTGATGGGCCATCGCATGGCCCGATCGACAACCCGAAGGAACGAGAACCCGCAACTTGCATCGTGCGGACATCGACGAGGATCGCAATCTAGCCGGGGACTGTGGCAAAAAACGGGTTGCCCAAGGGGCTGAGAAGGGGCTGAGAAGAGGTTTTGGACGGCCGGGCCGCCATAAAACCGCTTTGATTGAGGACTGTTCTACCCGACGGTCGGTTCATCGCCCTCCGGGCGCCGAGGCCGCGGATCGTTCGCCGGCTGCAACCATAACGCGAATGAATTGGCCCGGCCACACGCCGGCGGGTGAGCGGAACCGGGAGAGAGGAGGCAGGAGCCGTGGACGAGCCTCTCACGCTTGCCGATCCCTCCTCCCCGCTTCGCGGGCTTCGACGGCCACGGAGAGGGCGGCTGACCGTCGTCTCCAACCGCGTCGCCCCGATCACCGAAGGCGAGCCGACCAACGGCGGGCTGGCGGCCGGGGTGCTCGACGCGCTGAGCGAAAAAGGCGGGCTGTGGTTCGGCTGGAGCGGCGAGACGACGGAGGGCGAAACCGTGGCCCAGCCGGAACGCAGGCGGGGCGAAATCCGGCTGATGACGTTCGACCTCTCCCAACGCGACTACGACGAGTACTATCGCGGCTTCGCCAACGGCGCGCTCTGGCCGGTGCTGCACGACAAGCCGCATCTCGCGCGGTTCGAGTGGGAGGAATTCGCCGGCTACAAGCGGGTGAACGCGCTCTTCGCCCGCGCGCTCGCCGCGAACCTCTCACCCGAGGATCCGGTCTGGGTACACGACTATCACCTCTTCTGCCTCGCCGAGGCGCTGCGCGCCGAGGGTGTCGGCAACCGGCTCGGCTTCTTCCTGCATACGCCGTTTCCCGCGCCCTCGGTGTTCATGACCATCCCGGCCCACGCCGAGCTGGCGCGCGCGCTTTGCCGGTTCGACCTGATCGGCTTTCAGACCGAGGCGAGCCGCATGGCGTTCGAGGACTATATCCTGCGCGAAGCCGGCGGAAGGCGCCTGCCGAGCGGGCGGCTCGCCGCCTTCGGGCGCGCCGTGCAGACCGGGGTCTACCCGATCGGGGTGGACGTGGACGAGGTGCGGCGGCAGGCGGAGGCCGAGGCCAACCGGCGCCAGGCGGCGCGGCTTGGCGCCTCGCTCGGCGGCGGCAAGCTCATCCTCAGCGTCGACCGGTTGGACTATTCCAAGGGCCTCAAGCAGCGTTTCGCCGCCTTCGAGCAATTCCTTGAAACGCGCCCCGAATACCACGGGACGGTGACCTTCGTGCAGATCGCGCCCCCCTCGCGGAGCGATATCGAGACCTACCGCGAGATCCGCACCGAGCTCGAGGGCGAGGCCGGGCGCATCAACGGCCGCTTCGCCGAACTCGACTGGATGCCGCTGCACTATCTGAACAAGGGGTTCGCGCGGCATCTTCTCATGCCGCTTTATGCTCTCGCAGAGGTGGGGCTGGTGACGCCGCTCAAGGACGGGATGAATTTGGTGGCGAAGGAATACGTGGCGGCGCAGGACCCGGAGAACCCCGGCGTGCTGGTGCTCTCCCAGTTCGCTGGCGCCGCGGCCGAGCTCGACGCGGCGCTGCTCGTCAACCCCTACGACCGCACCGGCGTCGCCGAGGCGATCGCACGCGGGCTCGCAATGGCGCTGCCGGAACGGCGCGAGCGGCACGCCGCGATGATCGCCGCACTCCGCCGCAACAGCCTGGAGCGGTGGCGCGACCGCTTCCTCGAGGACCTGGCGGGCGAGGAAAGCGCCATCCCCTACCAGCCCGCCGCGATCGTGCGGGCGGGCCGCTCAGGCCTGGCTCAGTGGGGTAGTGCGGCCTGAAGACGCTCGACATACCAGTTGGAGAAGGCCTCGGTCTGGTACTCGATCCCGGTGTAGGGGCCGGGCTCATAGGCCGGGCTGCTCGTCCCACTCTGCGCGAGCGCCACGAAGTGCGCATCCTGCTCGTTCGTCACGCGCCAGACATTGGTTAGGTTCTCGACGTCGTAGTCCACGCCCTCGACCGCCTCCTTGTGCACGAGCCACGTCGTGCGCACCAGCGTGCGATCGATGGCGAGCGGCAGGACCGCGAAAGTCACCGCATGGTCGCTCAGGAAATGATGCCAGGAGTTGGGCTGAGTGTGCAGATGGAGCGAGCCGAGCCGCTTCTCGTCGAAATCCGCCATCGGGCGCCGGCAGGCGGCTTTGGTGTCCATCGTGTAGGATTCGGCGTCCTCGACGAAGGCGAGCCGCTCGGTGCGGAAGCCGCTCGGCCTTCCTTCCAGAAGCTCGATCGCCTCCCACTTCAGCCCGCGCGCCTCCCAGCGCGCGACGTGCGCCTCGCGCACGCGCTCCTGCCGCTCATAGCGGGCGCGCTCGGCCGGGCTCACATCGTTCGCGCCGTAGCCGAAATAATGGAAGAACGAGCGCAATAGCTCGGGATGCCCGTCGCAATGATAGCACTCCCGGTTGTTCTCGATCGTGAGCTTCCAGTTGCCCTCCTCGACGAGATCGATGCGCTTCGCTACCTTGCAGTCGGCCAGCCGATGCGGCGCGAGATAGGGCGCGAAGCTCGCGGCGAATTCCGCGAAATCCGCCGGCGGACCCTCGGCAAGACAGATGAAGATCAGACCCGCGACACTGCGCACATGCACCGGCTTGAGACCGAGTGCGGAACGCGCGCACTCCTCGGGCAAGAGCGGCGCATGCAGGAGCTTGCCGGCCAAATCGTATGTCCAGCGATGGTACGGGCAGACGAGGTTGCCGACGAACCCCCTCTCCTCCTCGAGGATCCGCGCACCGCGATGACGGCAGACATTGTGGAACGCACGCACCTCCCCCTCATCGTCGCGAACGACGATGACCGAAGTGGTCCCGACGTCCACCCGCACATAATCGCCGGGCTCCGGCACGTCCGGCTCGACGGCAACGAAAATCCAGTGCCGATGAAAGATGAGATCGAGATCGGCGGCGAAAATCTCGGGACTGTTGTAGAAAGCGCCCTCCAGCCCATACCCCGCCCGCCGCCTGCCCAGCAACGCGCCGATCCCCGACTCCGACATCACACGCTCCATTCGCTCAATGCCGATCATGGTGATACACTCCCGGCGACACCGCTTCCTCCACTCCGCCATCGGCTTGCACCAAGGCGACATGGCCAGGGGAACGCTGTCCCCTCGGCGGGGTTGCAGGGCTCCCGGCGCGCTCGCGCGTAGGGGACCCGACAACGGGCAGAGCCCCCTGGCCTTACGCTACAGGTCCTTCGCCAGGCGCAGGCCCTCGTAGATCGCGGCGTGGATGTTGCGGCCGGCGATGGCGTCGCCGATGCGGAAGAGGCGGAAGCGGCCGTCGGGGTTGCGTATGATGTCTTGGGGTTTGCCGACGATCAGGGCACCATAGTCCACTTCGCCGCGGTTGACGGACGTTGGGCGCAGCTCCTCGTAGAGGTCGGTCACGGGAAGGGTTCCATGCTCGACCACAATCTGGTCCACTTCGCGTTCGTATTGCTCCGCGCCGAAATCGGAGCCGAGTGTGGCGACGAGTGTGTTGCCTTCGCGCCGCGCGGCAAGGAGCCGTGTGTTGATGGTGATGCGCACGCCGCAGCGATGGAAGATCTTTGCGTAGCCGGCGTGGTTGAGCCCACCGATCTCGGGGGCGAAGTAGCGTTCGGGCGTAACAAGCTCGACCTTGGCGCCGTTTTCGGCGAGGAACTCGGCGGCTTGCATGCCCGGGTGGGCGCCGTTGTCGTCGTAGAGCAAAACCCGTTCGGCCGGCTTCACCTCGCCGGCGAGGATGCTCCAGGTCGAGACCACGAGGTCGTTTCCGCTGTCCAGGACCTCGGTGTTCGGCACGCCGCCGGTGGCGACGAAGACGACGTCCGGGCTCTCGGCCAGGATTTCGGCGCCTTGCGCCCAGGTGGAGAAGCGGATGGAGACGTCCTGCGCTTCGAGCCGCTTGAGCCGCCACTCGACGATGCCCATCAATTCCCTGCGGCGCGGCGCGCGCACGGCGAGGAGTATCTGGCCGCCTGCCTTCTCCGTTGCCTCGAGGAGCGTGACCGCGTGGCCGCGCGCGGATGCGACGCGTGCGGCTTCGAGCCCGGCCGGGCCGGCGCCGGCGATGACGATTTTTTTGAGCGGACCGGAGGTGCGCATCACTACGTGCGGGAGGGAGGATTCGCGGCCCGTCGCGGGATTGTGGACGCAGACGGCATCGTTGCCTTCGTAGATCCGGTCGATGCAGTAGGTGGCGCCGACGCAGGGGCGGATCTCCTCCTCCCGGCCCTCCATCAGCTTCTTGACGATGTGAGGATCGGCGATATGGGCGCGGGTCATGCCGACCATGTCGAGCTTGCCCGCGACGATGGCGTGGCGCGCGGTCGCCACGTCCTGGATGCGTGCCGCGTGGAAGACCGGGAAGCGGGTTGCGGCGCGGACCTCGCCGGCGAAGTCGAGATGTGGCGCGAGCGGTGTGCCGTAGAGCGGAATCACGTTTGCGAGTGCCGCGTCCGTCTCGATATGGCCGCGGATAATGTCGAGGAAGTCGATCTGGCGGCTTGCGACCAGACGCTGCGCAATTTCGATTCCTTCAGCTTTGGTTAGGCCTTTTTCCCAATCCTCGTCGGCAACCATGCGGATGCCGACGAGGAAGCCGGGTGTGGTCGCGGCGCGGATCGCGTTGAGGACGCGGAAGGTGAAGCGGAGCCGGTTGTCGAGGGTGCCGCCGTAGATGTCGGCACGGTGGTTGGTGGCCGGCGACCAGAACTGATCGACCAGATGGCCGTAAGCATTGAACGCGATCCCGTCGAGCCCGGATGCCTCCATCCGTGCCGCCGCGGTTCCGTAATCGGCGACGATCCGTTCGATGTCCCAGTCCTCCGCTTCCTTGGGGAAGGAGCGGTGGGCGGGTTCGCGGATTGGCGACGGGGCGAGGACGGGCAGCCAGTCCGCTTTGTTCCATGCGGTGCGCCGGCCGAGATGGGTGAGCTGGATCATCACCGCCGTCCCGTGCTCGTGGCATTCGTCGGCGAGGCGGCGCATCCAGGGAATGATCTCGTCCTTGTACGCGAGCAGGTTGCCGAACACCGGTGGCGAGTCCGGAGAGACCACGGCCGAGCCCGCGGTCATCGTCAGTGCGATGCCTCCCTTCGCCTTCTCCACGTGATAGAGCCGGTAGCGGTCCTTGGGCATGCCGTCCTCGGAGAAGTTCGGCTCGTGCGAGGTGCTCATGATGCGGTTGCGCAAGGTGAGCCGGCCGAGCTGGAACGGCTGCAGAAGCGGATCATCGCGTGGCGGCATCATGGTCTCCTCGATTGATTGTGCGGCCGGCGCGCTCGTAGACAAGCCGAGCGGCCATCAAGTCGAGATGGCCGCCGCCGCCGTTCTTGAAGATCGTGATCTCCGCGTCGCTTTGTCGGCCCGGGACCTTGTCCTGGGTAAGCTCGAACAGATCGCCCGCGATATCGGCCTCGGCGATCACGCCGTCGCGGATCGGCTGGACGAGGTCGCCGGCGACGCCCGCCGTGAACCAGCGGCTGTCCACGTAGAGCCGGCCGCGGCAGATCACCTCGTCGTCGGCTTCGCGCATCTCCGGTGTGAAGGAGCCGACGAGGTCTACATGCGTGCCGGGCGCGAGCCAGGCGCCACGGAGGATCGGGCTTCGGCTTGCGGTGGCGCAGCAGATCACGTCCGCGCCGCGCGCTGCGGCCTCGAGGTCGGTGGTGGCCTCTACCGCGAGGCCTTGGGCGCGGAGGCGCCCGGCGAGCGCTTCGGCCGCGCTTGCGGTGCGGTTCCAGACGAGGACGCGCGCAAGCCCCGGGCGCACGACGCGATGCGCCTCGATCAAGGAGGGCGCCTGCTTGCCGGCACCGATCATCAGCAGGGTGCGCGCGTCGCGGCGGGCGAGATAATCGGCGCCAAGCGCGGAATCGGCGGCGGTCTTGCGGATCGTGAGCGGGGTTGCGTCGATCACCGCGAGCGGCGCGCCGGTTTCGCCATCGAACAGCACGAAGACCGAGGCGATCGCCGGCATTCCGCGCTCGGCGTTGGCGGGGAAGACCGAGGCGAGCTTCACGCCGAGCGCCTGGCCGCGCTGCCAGGCGGCGAGGACCAGGAGATGGTCCTCGCCTTCCCCGGTTGAAGGCTGCGCGAGCAAAAGGCGTTGGCTCGCCGCGACGCCGGCGCGATGGCCGGCGCGCAGCGCCGCGATCAGGGAGGGAAAGTCGAGCGCGCCGTCGGCCTCATCCGCGCCGATGAGACGGATGGTCCGCGGCTCCGCGCTCACGGCAGGAGCGAACCGGCGAAGGGTGTGCGCGAGAGCGGAACCGCGCCGTTCGCGGTGATCAGGACCTGCTGCTCGAGCTTGACGCCCTCGGCGCCGCCGACCGCGCCGAGATAGCTCTCGACCGAGACCACCATGTTCTCCTCGAACATCCCGTCATAGCCCCAGTCGGCGAAGTCCGCGGCGTAGGCGAGCGAGGGGTATTCGTCGACGAGGCCCACGCCGTGGACCATCGTCATGTAGCGGTTCGGCACAAATGCTTCCGGCACCGTCCAGGCGCGCTCGGCGAATTCGCGAAACGTGAGGCCCGGGCGCAGGAGCGCGATGTTGAAGAGGACCTGCTCCTGGGCGAGACCATGCAGCTTGCGCTGCGCGTCGGTGGGTTTCCGACCCGGGCAGACATAGCTCCGCGAGATGTCGGCGAGATAACCGTTGGGCCCGATCATGTCGGTATCGAAGCCCACCATGTCGCCGGCCTCGATCACCCGGTTGCCACATTCCTGGAACCATGGGTTGGTGCGTTCGCCCGAGGCGAGGAGGCGGCATTCGATCCATTCGCCGTCATGGGCGATGTTCGTTTCGTGGAGGATGCTCCAGAGCTGGTTCTCGGTGATCCCGGGTGCGAGGGCGGCGCGCATGCGGTCGATCGCGGTGTCGCACACCTCCATCGAGAGGCGGAGGCAGGCGATCTCCTCGGCCGACTTGACGGCGCGCGCGCGCTCGAGCGGCTCCTGCGCGTCGAAGAGTTCGATGCCGCGGGCGCGGAGCTTTTCGGCGCCCCAGGGCTCGCAGCGGTCGATCGCGAGGCGGTGGTTGGCGCCCCCGTGCCGGCCGACGAGGCTTGCGACTTCCGCGGCCCAGATCGCGGTTTTTTCCGCAACGCGCGGGCCGGCGATGAAATAGAACCATGGCGTGCTGTCGCGGCGTTCGTCGATCGTTTCAAAGCCCGCGCTCAAATGGCGGGTTGCCGAGAAGTCGAAGAGGACGACCGGTCCCTCGGTTGCGACGAAAGCGTAGCGGCCGGGCGCGTGCATGGTCCAGATCGCCATGTTGCGCGTGCCGGTCGCGTAGCGGATGTTCATCGGGTCCGCGAGCAGCGCGCCGGCATAGTCGAGGCGCGCGAGCTCGGCGCGCAGGCGAGCGAGGCGATGGGTGCGGAGTGCCTTCTGATCGATCTCGGCGAGGCGGGCCGGAAGATCGAAGCCGAGGGGCGCGACGCCGCGTGCGCTTGCGCCGTCGTTCTCGCTAGGGGCGAGGGGCCGCGCCATCCGGACGATCCGGCTTTCGGTCACGTGCGGCGATCCGGTCATGAAGAGCGTTCCTCTGTGGCGGGCGTGGCTTGCCGCGGCGGTCCGGCGGTTATCCCGGCTGCGGTTCGGGCGCGATGGCGAGAGGCGCGCCCAGAGGTGCGGCGAGCGGTGCGAGCGTGCGCAGGCGCTCGAGCGGGATGTGGCAGAAGATGAGATGCCCGTCGCCGGCATCGCGGAGCGGCGGGGGATCGGTGTCGCACACCGCGCCCTGCTTGCGCGGGCAGCGGGTCGCGAAGCGGCAGCCCTGGTGCGGACCGGTCCGGCTCGGCAAATCGCCGACGAGGCGGACGCGGCGGCTTTCCGCGGTGGGGTCTATCGAGGGGACTGCGGAGAGCAGCGCCTCGGTGTAGGGGTGATAAGGCGGCGCATAGAGCGAGGCGGTGGGCCCCGCTTCCATGACGCGGCCGAGATACATCACGACGACATGGTCGGCGATGTAGCGCACCAGGCCGAGATCGTGGCTGATGAAGACCATCGTCGTGCCGGTCTCGGCCTGGATCCTGAGCAGCAGATTGACGACGGCGGCCTGCACCGACACGTCGAGCGCCGAGGTCGGCTCGTCGGCGATCAGGACTTCGGGGCGGCCGGCAAAGGCGCGGGCAATGGCGACGCGCTGCTTCTGGCCGCCGGAGAGCTGGCGCGGCAGCGAATGGCGCACCGATGCGGGAAGCTGGACCATTTCGAGCAGCGTTCGGACGCGGGTGGCGATCTCCGAGCGGCGGCGGGCGATGCCGAATTTCCGGAGCGCGCGCCGGATCGGCCAGCCGACCGAGAAGGAAGGATTGAGCGTGGCTTCCGGGTTCTGAAAGACCATCTGGATCTGCGCCACCTGCTCGGGCGTGCGCTGATGCACCATTCGCTTGGCGATATCGACGCCGGCGAAGCGGAGCGCGCCGCCGGTTGCTGCCTCGAGCCCGGCGAGGAGGCGGGCGAAGGTCGATTTGCCGGATCCGGATTCGCCGACGACCGCGAGCACCTCGCCGCGCCTCACCTCGAGGTCGAGCCGGTCATTGGCGCGCACCACGCCGCGGCGGAGTGCATAGAATCGCGAGAGCTGGTCGGCCTCGATGATCGTCTCGCCGTCCTCGGTCGCGGCGAGAGGGGCGGGTGCGGCGGGAGGAGAAAGAAGGGCGCTTTCCGCGGTGCGCGCGCAACGCGCCCAATGCATGGGCCCGACATCGGCGAGGGCGACCGGGCCGGCGTCGCACGCTTCGGGGAGGTGTAACGGGCAGCGCGGGCCGAAGGTGCAGCCGCGCGGGCTTTGGCCCTGCGCCGGCACCGAGCCCGGGATCGGCACCAGGGCGCGTTCGCGCTTGCTCATCCCCATCCGCGGGATCGCGCGCATGAGCCCGCGCGTGTAGGGATGGCGCGGGTCGGCGAAAAGCGAGGCCACGGGCGCGTCTTCCACGAGCCTGCCCGCGTACATCACGCCCACGCGGTCGGCCACGCGGGCGATGAGGCCGAGATTGTGCGAGATGTAGAGGAGTGCGGTGCCGTGGCGGCGGCGGATCTCGTCGACGAGGTCGAGCACCGCGGCCTCGACCGTCACGTCGAGCCCGGTGGTCGGCTCGTCGAGCAGAAGGAGGGCGGGATTGGCGAGCAGCGCCATCGCGATCACCACGCGCTGCTTCTGCCCGCCCGAGAGCTGATGCGGATAGCATTCGAGGAAGGCTTCGGGATCCGGGATGTGCACCTCGGCGAGGACTTCCGCGGCGCGGCGATAGGCCGCCTGGCGCGGCATGCCCTGGTGCACCATGGGGACTTCGATGAGCTGGCGCCCGATCGTCATGCTCGGGTTGAGCGCGCTCGCCGGCTCCTGATAGACGATGCTGATCCGCGTGCCGCGCACGCGCTCGAGCTCCGCCTCGCTCAAGCGGGCGATATCGCGACCTTCGAAGATGATCTCGCCGCCGGCGATCACGCCGCTCGGCCCGAGATGGCGCATGACCGCCATGGCGAGGGTCGATTTTCCGCAGCCCGATTCGCCGACGAGGCCGATGCTTTCGCCCTCGCCGAGCCGGAGCGAGAAATCAGGCAGTGCGACCATGCGGCCGCGCGTGGTGCGATACTCGACGCGGAGGTTGCGGATCTCGAGCAGCGCGCGGCGCCCCGCCCGGGGATCGGCGTGGCGCGGGGCCAGGCCGTCAGTCTGCACGGGAGAGCTCATTGAGCCCATCGGCGAGGAGATTAAAGCCGAGCACGAGAGAAACGAGCGCTAGGACCGGGAAGAGCGCCATCTCCGGATAGACCGTCAGCATCGGCGTTGCCTGCTGGACCATGCCGCCCCAGTCCGGCGCGGGCGGAGGGATGCCGAGGCCGAGGAAGCCGAGCGTACCGATGGTGATGACGGTGTAGCCGAGCCGAAGGCAGAAATCGGTGATCAGCGGCCCGCGGCAGTTCGGCAATATCTCGACGACCATGATGAAAAGCGGCGATTCGCGGCGCAGGCGCGCGGCAGCCACGAAATCCTGGCGCACCAGTTGCAAGGTCAGGCCGCGGACGATGCGCGAGATCGCCGGCGCCGAGGCGACCACCACCGCGACGACGATGTTAAGCGCCGAGGCGCCAACCGCCGCAATCAGGACGACGTAGAGGACGACCACGGGGAAGGCGAGGATCACGTCGCTCACGCGGCTGACCACCGCATCGACGAAGCCCGCGTAAAAGCCGGCGATAAGCCCCATCACGCAGCCGACCGTGTAGGCGACCAGGACGGAGACCGGGGCGACGACGAGGACGATGCGGGCCCCCCAGACCAGGCGCGAGAGCGTGTCGCGGCCGAGTGGGTCGACGCCCAGCATATGATGCCAGGTCGGGCCGGGATGGGCCATCGCGAGATAGTCCTGCGCGGTGGGCGAGGGCAGCGGCAGAACGGGTGCGATAAGCGCGAGGATCACCCAGAAGAGGATTATGCCGAGCCCCACCATCGCCACGCCGGACGAGGGCAGGCGGCGGAGCAGGCTCGGGCGCGCGGTCGCGATCGTTTCGATATCGAATGAAACCTCGATTGGGGAAGGGGCGCCGGCGGCGATGCCCGACGGCGCGCGGAGGAGG
>Ga0335075_10014473_pt1 | contig 11844 bp, 10 predicted proteins | sample Lox_Sample_24_FD_206723 | JGI IMG/M metagenome (GOLD analysis project Ga0335075, IMG submission 206723) | Soil microbial communities from Loxahatchee National Wildlife Refuge, Florida, United States - Lox_Sample_2.4 | ecosystem: Environmental > Terrestrial > Soil > Wetlands | place: USA... | reverse complement strand
CGCTCAAGGTGGCCGAGCATCTTCAGAAGCACCCAGGTGTGACCTGGGTGAATTATCCGGGGCTTAAGTCCAGCAAGTATGCGGCGCGCGCGAAGAAGTACATGCCGGAAGGAGCGAGCGGCCTCATCACCTTCGGCATCAGTGGCGGCTTCGACGCGGGCAAGACTTTCATCAACTCGCTCAAGGTCTTCTCCCTGCTGGCCAACCTCGGAGATGCCAAATCGCTGGTCATTCATCCGGCATCGACGACGCATCAACAGCTGAGCGGCGAGGAGCAGGCCTCGACAGGAGTAACGCCGGAACTGGTCCGGCTCTCGGTGGGCATCGAGGACGTGCGCGATCTGATTGCCGATCTTGATCAGGCGCTGGAGGTCGCTGTCCCCAGTCCCGCGCTGGCCGGAGCCCGATGAGCACGGAAACACAAAATGCGGTGAAGGCCGCGGCGGCGATCCAGCCGGATTTCGAGGGGGATTTCGTCATCGACGAGGTAGTCCCCCTTGAAAGCGGCGAAGCGCTGGTGCGTCCCACACAGCATTACGCCATCTACGGACGGCTCAATGCCGCGCGCGACAACGCGGTGCTGGTGTGCCACGCCCTCTCCGGCAACGCGGAGGTGGCGACGTGGTGGCCGCAGCTGTTTAAGAAGCCGGAGCCTCTGCTCGATCTCGATCGCGACTGCGTCATCGGGATCAACATGTTCGGTTCGTGCTATGGCTCGACCGGACCTGGATCCGTCGACCCGGAAACCGGCCGCCTCTACGGTCCCACCTTTCCCCTCATCAACGTGCGCGACATGGTGCGCGCGCAGGAAAAACTGATCACATCGCTCGGGATCAAAAAGCTGAAGCTGGCCATCGGCGCATCGATCGGCGGCATGCAGGTGCTGGAGTGGGCGGTGCTGTTTCCGGATCGCGTGCGGCGGGCGATCAGCATCGGCGCTGCACCGCTGGGCGCCATGGGCCTGGGGCTGAATCACCTGCAGCGCCAGGCCATCATGCTCGATCCAAAGTGGGCCGGCGGGTATTACCTGCCCGACGATGAGCCGCACGGCGGCCTGGCGATCGCCCGCGCGCTCGGCGTCATCAGCTACAAAAGCGTTCCGCTCTTTGAGGCGCGCTTCGGGCGTAAGCCGAACCGGACCGGCGAGAATCCCTGGATCTCAACGGCAGCGGGCCAGAACGGGCGCTTCGATATCGCCGGATTCCTTGACTATCAGGGTCAGAAATTCAACGACCGCTTCGACGCGAACTCCTATATCTCCATCACCCGCGCCATGGACACCTTCGACCCGGTGCGCGCGCACGCCTCGCCACTGGCGGCGTACAGCCGCATCCAGGCGCACGTCACCATGGTCGGGATTTCGACCGACTGGCTCTTCCCTCGCGAGGATGTCCGCTCCATGGCGGTCGTGATGGCGGCCGCCGGTGCCCGCTGCGACTATCGCGAAATGGCCTCCAACCACGGCCACGATGCCTTCCTCGCCGAACCGGAGCACCTGGTACGCATCCTCACGCCGGTGTTCGAGTAGGAGCGCCCGGTGCCCTGGAGCCCGGTGCCCGGCACCCGGTGCCCTGTCTTCAAGGCTTTTGCGTCGGACGCAACAGCACTTCGCTGATGAACGACTGCGGTGCCTGCGTCACGATGCTCGCTACTACTTCCGCAATGTCCTCGGGCTGAAGCATCTTCTTCGGATCCTTGCCCGATCCACCATCGCCAAAATGCGTGTTGATGGACCCGGGCGCGATCACGCTCACGCGGACGTTGTACTGCCGCAGCTCCTCGGCGACAGAATAGGTGAGCCCGTTGAGCCCCCATTTCGAAGCGGCGTAAGGAGCCAGACCAGGAAGCGGACTGCGGCCGGCCAGCGATGAGATGTTGACGATGTGCCCGGAACGAGCCGCGATCATGAGCGGCGTGAGAGCGCGGATCATCAGATAAGGCGCGCGGAGGTTGGTGGCCATTAGGCGATCCCAGTCTTCGACGCTCACTTCGTGCAGAGGCTTGGTTTCGATGCCGATGGCGGCATTGTTGACGAGAATGTCGCAGCGGCGAAAATCTCCGGCGACCTGCTCACCAAGGCGCGCAATCGCCGCAGGATCGGTGAGATCGCAGGGCAACGCCGTCGCATGGCCGCCGGCCTTCTGAATCCGGTCGCGAACCTGTTCGAGGCGTCCGGCATCCCGCGCGACCAGAACAACGTGCGCGCCAAGCGTGGCGAGTTTGCGCGCGATCGCTTCACCAGCTCCTCGGGCAGCGCCGGTCACCACCGCGATTTGGGACTCGAGAGCAGACATACTGCTATTTTGGACCCTCAGCAGAAAAAGATGCTCCGGGAGAAACTTGCAGCCATGACGCGTGGATCGAAAATGCGGTGTTCGTGGGCAGAGAAAGACGCACTGATGCGGGCCTATCACGACGAGGAGTGGGGCGTGCCCCGGTTCGACAGCCGCACCTTGTGGGAGATCCTGATGCTCGAAGGATTTCAGGCCGGTCTCGCGTGGATCGTAGTGCTGCGCAAGCGCGAGGCGTTTCGCAAGGCCTTTCGCGGATTCGACCCCGCGAAGGTCGCGCGGTTCGGCGAGAAAGATGTCCAGCGCCTGCTCGCGAATCCAGGAATTATCCGCTCGCGCGCCAAGATCAAGGCCACCATCGGAGGGGCGAAGACCTATCTGGCGATGCAGAAGGAAGGCCTCGATTTTTCCACATGGGTTTGGGAGATGGCGGGAGGACAGCCCATCCAGAACCATGGCCCGGTGCCGGCGAGCACGCCTCTGTCGGAGAAATTTTCAAAGGAACTGAAGAAACGCGGCTTCAAGTTTGTGGGCCCGGTGATCGTCTACGCCTGGATGCAGGCCGCGGGCATTGTCAACGATCATGCGGAGCGATGCTTTCGCCGCGAGTACTGCGCGAAAATCCACCGCAAAGCCTGAAGCGCGTGAGGACCCGAATCCTGAGCTGGCCCTGTCATCCCGAGAACGAACCTTCAATCACTTACAGCCCGAACCCCATCAATGTGGAAAAACTGTCAAGACCTGAGCCCCAAAACCGAAGTAACAACAACTGACTTAGAACGAGTTACACGCCAGGATTATCGTTGAAGTTTGGCACTCTTTCTGCCTGGACTTGATATTCTGATAATAGGGGGTAATAAATTTTTATCATCTACTTTCCGGCTTACTAAGAACGCGAAATACTGGGCCCTGGCAGCGCTCATTCCTTCACGGCTCAGGAACAATAACCGGCCATCGCTGTAACTCGCTGCCGCCGGCTGGATAACGTCGAATAGGTCCTGTGTCCTGTGTATCCAGACACTCGTCACTGAATCACTCGCGAGCGCCTCCATGTGATTTGTTCTCAATCACCGGGACCCATGGCGAGCGTCATTGATTCAAAGGCGAGTGTCTTTGATTCAGTCACGAGTGTCATTGACTCAATGGCACTCGCTTCTCATGTGACTCCTTTTCAGAAACATGCCCTGTTGTCGAGACTGTCAATACCCCGTAACCCTCGCAGATTCAATCACCGTCCCGCAGTACGGGGGGGAGGGGGGGTGGGTCGGAACGCCGTATACTCGGTAGTTTGCTGATTTCGGCATCAATCTGCGAGGTAAGGCGATGAGTGCAGGTGCAGTTGGTTACGCAAAAGAAAATGCCGGGCGATTTCTTGAGGAACTGAAGACGCTGTTGCGGATTCCGTCTGTCTCGACGACGCCCGAGCATAAAGGCGACGTGGAAAAGGCCGCGGAATGGGTGGCTGCGGAACTGAAGCGCATTGGCATGGAGCATGTCGAGGTCATCCGCAGCGCCGGGCATCCGCTGGTCTACGCCGACTGGCTCCATGCCTCCGGGAAACCCACCGTCCTGTGTTACGCGCACTATGACGTGCAGCCACCCGATCCGCTGGACGAGTGGCATACGCCACCGTTTGAGCCGACGGAGCGCAACGGCAACCTTTACGCGCGCGGCGCCGTGGACGACAAAGGACAGCTGGTTTTGCAGGTGAAGGCTCTGGAAAGTTTATTGAAGAACGATGGCAAGCTGCCCCTCAACGTACGCGTGATCTACGAGGGCGAAGAAGAAGTGGGCGGAGAACGCATCGCGGCTTTCGTGCGCGAGCATCCGGAGCGGCTCAAGGCCGACTTCGCCCTCATCTCCGACACTGAAATGTTTGCGCCCGAGCTGCCGACGCTGTGCGTGGGACTGCGGGGCATGATCTACACCGAGCTGGAGGTCCGCGGCGCGAAGACAGATCTGCACTCGGGAATGTATGGCGGTGCAGCGCCCAATCCGTTTGTGGCGCTGGCGCAGATCATCGCCGGGCTGAAAGATCGCGAGGGGAAGATTCTGATTCCCGGCTTCTATGACGATGTGAAGAAGCCCAGCGACGACGAGCTGAAGGCCTGGAAACAACTGCCCTTCGACGAAGAGGAGTATCGCGAGAAGGAAGTTGGGGCGCTCAAGCTGGTCGGCGAGAAGGGCTACTCCGCGATCGAGCGTACCTGGTCGCGCCCCACGCTCGACGTGCACGGAGTCATCGGCGGTTTCACCGGAGCGGGAGCCAAGACGGTGATCCCGGCAAAGGCGACTGCCAAAGTCTCCATGCGCCTGGTTCCGGACATGACACCGGACAAAGCGTTCCGGCAATACAAGGAGTATGTCGAGAAAATTAAGCCGGAGGGTGTGACGGTCGACGTGCGGCTCATCCACTCCGGCGAGCCGATTGTCATCGGGACCGGCAATCCTTACGTGAAGGCGGCGACGAAGGCCCTCAAAAAAGTGTGGGGCAACGACACGGTCTTCATCCGCTCCGGCGGATCGATCCCTATCGTCGGCGATTTCGAGAAGCACCTGAAGATTCCATCGGTGATGATGGGCTTTGGGCTGCCTGACGATGGGCTGCACGCGCCGAACGAGAAGTTCCACATCCCGAATTTCCATCGCGGCATCGAGAGCCTCATCGAGTTCTTCGAAGAGGTGGGCAAATAGGCCCACCTGATTCCGCGAACAGGCTCTTATCGTGATGGATCGACGAGCGCCTGATACACCAGCGCGCGGCTTCCGTACTCAAGAGGCGGGCTTGTTGGCCCGAGCCAGCGCTGAATCATCCCGATGAAGACGAGGTCGTTCGTGGGATCGACCCAAAACCAGGTTCCTGCCGCGCCATCCCACTGGAAGGTTCCTTTGCCGTCAGGAAGGTTGGCCTCGGCAGGATCGAACTCAACCGCGCAGTTGTAGCCGTAGCCGAAGCCGGGCCGCATAACGGCGTTGCCGATGCTGTACTGGCCGGTGAGCAGCTCGGTGGGAACGTGGTTCGAGGTCATCAGGTGAACGGTGGCAGGCGCCAGGATGCGCGTGCCATTGAGCGTGCCGCCGTTCAGCATCATCTGCGCGAAGCGATAGTAGTCCTCGGCGGTCGAGACCATTCCACCGCCGCCGGAAGGCATCGCCGGCTGCTCGGCGTAATCGGTGGCGATGCCATTCGTGGTGGGGCCGGCAACCAGGGTCCCCTTTTCGTCGGGACGATAGAGAGTGGCGAAGCGTGCGCGTTTCTCGGCCGGCACAAAGAAGCCGGCATCGCGCATGCCCAGCGGCTGGGCAATGTGGTCGTGCACGAAATCGGGGAGCGACTGGCCGGACAGCTTCTCGACGATGTAGCCCTCGATGTCCATCGAGACCGAATACATCCAGCCTTTGCCCGGCTGATAGGCAAGCGGGAGCTGCGCGAGCTTCGTAATGAACTCGTGGAGATTGGCGGAATTGAAGAGTTGCGCATCGCGCATCATGTGATCCACAGGCGTGTCGCCAAAGAATCCGTAGGTGAAGCCGGCCGTGTGGCTCATCAGCTCGCGCATCGTCGGCGCATGGTCTGGATCGACCAGGATGGGTTTGCCGTCGGGCCCTGTTCCCTGGTAGACCTTCAGGTGCGCGAACTCGGGAACGTACTTCGCAATGGGATCGGAGGGCAGCCACTTGCCTTCTTCATAGAGGATCATCATGGCCACTCCAGTGACCGGCTTACTCATGGAGTAGTCGCGGAAGATCGCATCTTTGGTCATGGGCGACTTCGAGGCCAGGTCGCGATAGCCGTACGTTCGGTAGTCGACCACCTTGCCGTGGCGGGCGAGGATCGTCACCATGCCGGCAATTTGCCGGTCGTCAACGGACTGCTGCAGCCATGTGTGCAAGCGCTCCAGCCGCTCGGAGGAAAAGCCGGCCGACTCGGGTTTGACCACCGTCATGTCCAGGACATGAGGAGCCGGTTGTCCTGCCACAGGCCGCTGTGCCGTGGCAGTGCGCGGAAGGTTGAAGGCGGCGGCGGCGATGATGACGATGAATGCGCTGGAAACACGGGTCAGAGGCACTGCGGCTCCTTGCTGCCGGTGCTGAAATCGGGGGAGCCCTGCGAGCGGTTCCTTTATATCAGGCGGGGAACGATCATTCGCCGTAAAGATCCTTCTCGCGAACGACCGGCTCGAGGTTGGCAGCTCCATGCGAAGAGCGGCTCGCCGACGTGAACATGGAGCCGCGCGCGGGAACGATGGGCGCAAATTGCATGAAGCCGATCTTCGGGACAATGTCGTCGTAGATGGCTTCCATGCCGCCGCGGAGAGTGTAGGTTTCGTGCCAGAAGCCTGTACCGCCGGAGTCGCGCAGGAAGTTCTTCCACCAGACGCGATGGGGATCGGAACGGGTCCACTGGAGCAGCGACTCCATGTCGCGCCAATACTGGCGCATGCCGGCGTGCATGGGAAAGAACGAGAAGACAAAATTCTCGTGGCAGAGCAGGCCGTCGGGCCGGGCTTCAACCGACCTGGAGATTTTGGGACCGAAGCCGATCAGGGTTTTCAGACCGGTCATGCGATTGACCCGCATCCCGAGATACACCACAACAAGGTCGGGGTACTGGGAGAGATCGACGGTACGGCGGCTGACGGCGGGCATGGGGCTGGAACCTCCGTTGCCATGCAGGGTAGCAAGTTACGATCCTGATTCGATACCGGGGGGGTTTCGCGTCGTTTGCAGGGGGTCGCGCATCTGGTAATGTGGTACGTCGGGCGGGGAAAGGGCGAAGGAAGAGAGATCGATGGCGAAGGCGGTTTGGAACGGAAAAGTACTTGCAGAAAGTGATACTTACGAGACGGTCGAGGGGAATGTGTATTTTCCCGAGGGCGCGGTCAACCGGGAATTTCTTCGCCCGAGCTCGACGACTTCGACCTGTCCCTGGAAGGGCCAGGCGCGGTATTACAGCCTCCTGGTGGATGGGCAGGAGAACCAGGACGCTGCCTGGTATTACCCGAATCCAAATCCTGCTGCTCGTAACATCAAGAATCACATTGCCTTCTGGCGTGGCGTCGAGGTCGAGAAGTAGGCCTGATGGACAGCCGGTCAGCGGAAAGCTGATCGGAATACGGAATACCGTCACAAAGTTGTTCGCACCCGGAACCCCGCGGCAACCGCGGCCGTAACGGTTGGCATGGCCTACGATCTCCGCTTCGCCCTGCGCATGATCCTCGCCCACCGCTGGTTCTCAGCAGCCGTCGTCATCACGCTGGCGCTCGGCATTGGGCTGAACACGATGGTTTTTACCATCGTCGACGCCGCGCTCCTGAAGCCCGTGCCCGTTCCCGGCGGATCGCGCCTCGTCTCTGTGGCCACGCACACACCCGATGGCCGCGACTCGCGCATGTCTTACCCCGACCTGCTCGACTACCGCGCCCAGGCGAATTCCTTCGAGGCGCTCGAAGGCGGAGCCAATCAGGAGGGCGTTCTTGGCGAACCCGGCATTCCGCCGCAGTCTTTCCATCTTGAGCGGGCGACAGCCGGAATCTTCTCCATGCTCCACATGCGTCCGGTCCTCGGCCGCGACTTTCTTCCCTCTGACGCTGAGCCTGGCGCTGCGCCCGTGCTGATGATCGGCTACGCAGTCTGGCAGAATCGCTACGCGGGCTCGCTCTCGGTCATCGGCCGCCAGGTCCGGATCAATGAAAAGCCGGCCACCATCATCGGCGTCATGCCCAAAGGTTTCGCGTTCCCCACCACGGTCGACCTCTGGATGCCGCTCGCTCCCACGCCCAATGACCTGAAGCGCGACAACCGGCAGATCGAAGTCTTCGGTATTCTCCGGCCCGGCGTCAATATGTCTGCCGCTCAGAGCGAAATCGCCGGCATTTCCCGGCGGCTCGCCGCGCAGAACTCAGAGGACAAAGACACAACCGCCAACGTCATGACCTTCCATGAACGCTACAACGGCGGCAATATCCGGATGGTTTTCATCCTCATGCTTTCGTCGGTCGGATTCGTGCTCCTCATCGCCTGCGCCAACGTGGCCAACATGATGCTGAGCCGCGCCATCGGCCGCCAGCGTGAGATGTCTATCCGCGCCGCGCTCGGCGCCTCGCGCTGGCGCGTCGTCCGGCAGCTCCTGATCGAGAGCGTTCTGCTCAGCGTTCTGGGCGGACTCGCTGGTCTCGGCCTTGCCTCACTCGGCGTCTATTGGTTCACGCTCGCCACCGAGAACGTGGGCAAGCCCTACTGGGTCCAGTTCACGATGGACTATCCCGTCTTCGGCTACTTTGCTGCTCTCTGCATCGTCAGCGGTCTGCTGTTCGGGATCGCTCCAGCCCTGCGCGCCTCGCGCCCCGACCTCAACCAGGTGCTGCAGGAAGGCGCCCGCAGCATCGGCCGGCATCGCGGAGGATTTCTCGCCGCCTCTCTGGTTGTCTTCCAGTTCGCCCTTACCCTCGTACTGCTCACCGGCGCTGGCGTCTTCGTCCATAGTCTCCTTAAAGCCGTCGCAACCAACCGGTCCATTCCGTCCGATCAGCTCATGGTGGCGCGGATCGAGCTTCCCGACGGCCACTATAAGGACACCGATGCTCGTCAGCACTTCTACGACCAGCTGCTGCCTCGGCTCCGAGCGATCCCTGGCGTCACGCGCGCCGCCATCGTCTCCAACCCGCCCGGTCTTGGCTCGGCCGATACGCACATCGAGATCGAGCATGGGCCTGTCTTCGATCCCGCGCACCGTCCACCTGTTTCCTACGTCGTCTCCTCGCCTGGGTATCTCGGGACCATCCGCCTGCCGCTGCTCCTGGGCCGCGACTTCAACACTCTGGACGGAACGCCCAACCATCTTGCGGCGATCGTCACCCGTGAAACCGCCCAGCGCTTCTGGCCGGGTGAGTCCGCCCTCGGCCGCCGTTTCCGCCTCTATGACGACCCGAACAAGCCGGGCGACTGGATCACCGTCATCGGTGTCTCCGCCAACGTCGTTCAGGACGTTAACTCGCATCCCAATCCGCTCTTCTTCCAGCCCTTTCGCCAGGTGGGCTGGGGAAGCATGTCGCTTGTCGTCGAGTCCACGGCCAACCCCACCAAAGCCGTCAGCGCCGCCGTGCAAAGCCTCGATCAGGATCTCCCACTCCGCGACACCTGGATCCTCTCCGGCGCCATCGAACACAACCAGTGGTATCTCCACCTGTTCAGTAAGGTCTTCATGGGATTCGCCGTCATCGCTCTGCTGATGGCCGCGGTCGGCATCTATGCGGTCCTAGCGCAGGCGACGGGACGGCGGACGCAGGAGATCGGCGTTCGGATGGCCCTGGGCGCGAGCATCCGCAACATCATGTTGCTGGTGATGCGCCGCGGGCTGTGGCAAATCGTGGCTGGACTGGTGCTGGGGCTCGCGGCAGCATTTCCTGCCGCGCGGCTGATGGCCAGTCTGCCCATCGGCGTTTCACCCACGGATCCGGAGGTATTTATCGCGGTCGCCGCGGTGCTGGCCGCGGTGGGATTGATCGCGTGCTGGCTGCCCGCGCGCAGAGCATCGCGTCTCGACCCGGTAAAGGCCATCCGTTACGAGTAGAAGGCGACCGGGAGGAAACTTCAGCGATAGCGAACCTGCTGCCACTGCCAGGCACTGTCGACGATCTCATCCAGATTTGTGTGCCGGGGTTTCCAGCCGAGTTCGCGCGCGATCTTTTCCGAACTGGCGATGAGGACCGCGGGGTCGCCGGGGCGTCGGGGAACGATTTCGGCGGGGATGGGATGGCCGGTGACGCGTCGGGCTGATTCGATGACCTCGCGGACGGAGAAGCCTGAGCCGTTACCGAGGTTATAGATCAGCTGTTCTTTCTCTGTAAGCGCCTGAAAAGCCAGCAGATGCGCCTGCGTCAGATCCTCGACATGGATGTAGTCTCGAATGCAGGTGCCATCGGGGGTCGGGTAGTCGTCCCCGTAGATTTTGATCTTGTCGCGGCGGCCCAGCGCGACATCGAGAACCAAAGGAATGAGGTGAGACTCGGGCTCATGAGCCTCGCCACGGCCAGCCATCGCGCCGGCGACGTTGAAGTAACGGAGGCTGGCGTAATGAAGACCGTGTACTCGGTACATCCAGTAGAGCATTTTTTCCACCAGAAGCTTGGACTCACCGTAAGCATTGGTGGGCCGGAGGGGCGCATCTTCGCGGATCGGCGTTACTTCAGGTTCGCCGTAGACGGCGGCAGTTGAAGAAAAAACAATGCGTCGCACACCCGTTGCGAGCATGGCTTCAAGGAGAGTGAGAGTGGAAGCGCTGTTATTGCGAAAATAGAGCTCAGGTTTGAGCATACTTTCACCCGCTTCAATGAGCGCGGCAAGGTGGATAACGCCGTCGAATCCCGAGGAAAGCAGCTTTTCGAGACCTTTTCGGTCGGCCAGCTCGCCCTCGACGAATTCGACACCCGCGGGGAGAAGGGCGCGGCTGGAGTGACAGAGATTGTCGTAGACGATGACCGAATGGCCCTGTTGTGCCAGTGTCAACGCGATCATCCCACCAATGTACCCAGCGCCGCCGGTGACCAGAATCTGCAAAACTCTTTACCTCCGATCCTTTATCCTAATCATGCCCTGTTGCGTCTGACTTCTTATAACTGATCGCGAGGCGCACCCCCCGAACGGCGCTGCCGCAGAAGGGGACATGCTTAAGATTCCTTCCGAGGATGGGTCGGCCGGCACGCAGCAAGGGCTTGCGGATGCTCACCGCAAGAGGTAAAGAGAGTGAACGAAAAAGGGGTTCCTGGCGTCGTTCACAGGTGCAAGACCCAAAATGGGCACGTTTCTGCCTCGTTCGTGTGACTGTTGGGGGTAATCCACAGGAGTACGCTCAAGTAACCTCTTGCGCGATCAGAAGTACCTGTAAGAAGATCAAAATGGTAACCCCACTCTGCAAGGCGATTTTTTCAGGAGGAAGCTCCACCGCTTTGCGGGAAAAGTGTCCGGATTTGGGCCTGAACGGTTTGGGTTCGGTGGTCATCCAAGTGCATGGCATTTGGGATGCACTCAAATGAAGTTGCAACTTCTTTTTGCAGGTGATGTCGGAGAAACAGGGCAATGGCGACAGATAATTCCATGAAACGCGCAACGTTCGGACTGCTCCCCGAGCCGGAAGGCCGAATGGGGTCATTCGGCATGAGCATGGTGATCAATGTGACGGTGGCAGCGCTGCTGCTGCTGCTGACGATCGCTCAGGTTCATCAGGTACAGGAGCACCGATATCAAACGACGCAGCTGATCTTCCCGGTCGATCAACCGAAGCCGTACGTGCCGCCAGTGCCAAAGATCAAGCTTCCTCCGCCGCCTCAGATCATGAAGGTGGAACAGCCGAAGATTGAATTTCCGAAGCCGTTGCCGGAGCCGCCGAAGGTGGCTGAAATCAAGCTGCCCACGCCGGTGATGCCCAAGATCGAGGCAGCGCCGCCGCGCCGGTTTGCGCCTCCGCCGCAGCCGAAGCTGGGAATGTTCAAGAGCCAGGCGCCGACGGCGGTGGCCAACAACATGTCGGCACCGACTCCGAAGAGCGGGGGAT
>Ga0335075_10014472_pt1 | contig 11844 bp, 9 predicted proteins | sample Lox_Sample_24_FD_206723 | JGI IMG/M metagenome (GOLD analysis project Ga0335075, IMG submission 206723) | Soil microbial communities from Loxahatchee National Wildlife Refuge, Florida, United States - Lox_Sample_2.4 | ecosystem: Environmental > Terrestrial > Soil > Wetlands | place: USA: Florida... | reverse complement strand
TCCTCGTCGGCCGCGCTTGAGTGCGCGACCGCGCTGGCGCTGACCGAACTGGCCGGGCTGTCCGTCGACCGCCGCGAGCTGGCCGCGATCGCCCGCCGGGCCGAGAACGAGTTCGTCGGGATGCCGTCCGGCATCATGGACCAGTCCGCGTCGCTGCTGTGCCAGCCCGGCCACGCACTGCTGCTCGACTGCCGCTCGCTCGAGACCTCCCAGGTGCCGTTCGACCCGGCCGCGGCGGGCGCGCGGGTGCTGCTGATCAACACCAGGTCCCGCCACGAGCTGACCGACGGGGACTACGGGCGGCGGCGGGCCGAGTGTGAACAGGCCGCCCGCCTCCTCGGTGTCCCCTCATTGAGATACATAACGGACGTGGCTGAGGTGGCCGGGCTCACCGATCCCGTTCTCCGGGCTCGGGCGCGGCACGTGGTGAGCGACAACCGGCGCGTGCTCGAGGTCGTGGGCCTGCTCCGCTCGGGGCGCTTGGAGTCCGGGCCGGCCTACCCGGAGATCGGGCGGCTGCTGACCGAGGCGCACCGGTCGCTGCGCGACGACTTCGAGGTCTCCTGGCCCGAGGCGGACGTGGCGGTGGACGCGGCGCTGGCGGCCGGGGCGCTCGGGGCGCGCATGATCGGCGGCGGCTTCGGCGGCTCCGTGCTCGCGCTGGTGCCCGACGACGCCGCCGGGCCGGTGCGCGAGACGGTCGCCCGCGCGTTCGCGGGGCGCTCGTGGACCGCGCCGCAGTTCATCGCCGGCGCTGCGTCAGATGGCGCACGGCGATTGGACTTACAGTGAGTTCTGGGCTACGAGGAGGAACCAGTGGGCGTACGTGATGAGGCGGCGGCGATCGCTGGCGAGATCGCAGAACTGCGGCACGAGATCCACCGCGAGCCGGAGATCGGCCTGGACCTGCCCAAGACGCAGGCGAAGGTGCTCGCCGCCCTGGACGGGCTGCCGCTGGAGATCAGCACGGGCCGGGGCCTGAGCTCGGTGACCGCGGTCCTGCGCGGGGGGCTTCCCGGCCCTGTGGTGCTGCTGCGCGGCGACATGGACGCGCTTCCGGTCACCGAGGAGACCGGGCTGCCTTACGCCTCGGCGGTCCCCGGCGCGATGCACGCCTGCGGCCACGACACGCACACCGCGATGCTGGCCGGCGCGGCGCGGGTGCTGTCCGCGCGGCGGGCCGGCCTGCCCGGCACCGTGATCTTCATGTTCCAGCCGGGCGAGGAGGGCTACGCCGGCGCCCGGCACATGATCGGCGAGGGGGTCCTGGACGCGGCGGGTTCGCGACCTGTCGCCGCGTACGGGCTGCACGTGACGTCGCAGCGGCTGCCGTGCGGGGTGTTCTCCACCAGGCCCGGCGCCATGCTGGCCGCCGCCGACCAGATCACGGTCACGGTGCGCGGGCGCGGCGGGCATGCCTCGATGCCTTACCGGGCCGCGGACCCGATCCCGGTCGCCTGCGAGATGGTGACCGCGCTGCAGGTCCTTGTCACAAGGAAGTTCGACGTGTTCGACCCGGTGGTGATCACCGTCGGCAGCTTCCACGCAGGCACGGCCGACAACGTGATCCCGGACGAGGCCAGGTTCTTGGCCACGGCCCGTTCGTTTAGCCAGGAGTCGCGCGGCGCGCTGGCCGAGCTCGTGCCGCGGCTGATCGGGGACATCGCCCGCGCGCATGGCCTGACCGCCGAGGCGGAGTACTCGCGCGAGTACCCGGTGACCGTCAACGACGTATCCGAGGCTGCCTTTGCGTCGGAGACGATCGCCGCGGTGTTCGGGCCGGAGCGCGCCGAGCTGGCCGAGTTCCCGATCACCGGCGCGGAGGATTTCTCGTTCGTGCTTGAGCAGGTGCCAGGCGCGTTCGTCATGCTTGGCGCCTGCCCGCCCGGTACCGACCCGCAGACCGCGCCGACCAACCACTCGGCGGTCGCGGTCTTCGACGACGCGGTCCTGGCCGACGGCACCGCCCTGTACGCCGAGCTGGCCCTGCGCCGGCTGGCTCTACGGTGAGTGTGGGCCAGATCACAGCGCGATTACGTTTAAACCGGACATCTGTAACGATCGGCTCATATAGCATTCTGGGAACGATACCGCCCACGCGCGCGATGGTTGCTCTGCTGCAACATGCCGCCCTGATCCGCGGCACATCCCGCGCCCTGCCGTAGCTACGGTGCGTTCGCGGCCGGCCGGCAGTCCCATGGGTGAACCACTGAGCGCCGCTGGCGCCCGACCCCCAGAATCATCTTGTTCTCAGATCTTTCTTCTTCAGCACTGTCTCACCTCCGCAACATCTACCACTCTGGACGACTGTCCTCCTTCCGAAACATCTGTCACCCTCTACGCGAAAGTGCACTGCTGCCGCTCGGAATCGCGGGCGCGATCGTAGCGTCCGTGGTGGGCCTGACGACCGGCCTGGCGTCCGCGGCCGCCTCGGCGCCCGCGGCCCCCAGCACGCACGCCGCCGCCTCGGCGCGCGCGGCCGACGCCACGCACGCGGCCGACGCCACGCACGCGGCCGGCGCGCCCTCGCATCCGGGCACGGCCAGCCACACCGCGGCTGCCCACCCGGCCGGGCGCATCGGCACCTCATACCTCGGCTCCCGCTCCACGGCGGTACTGGCCGACCGGGCGGCACCGGCCCACCGGGATCACCCGCAGGCCGCGAGCCAGCACCCGGCGGCCAGCGTCCGGCCGTACTCCATCTACGACTCGGTGACACCCTGGTCCATCCCGGCCCACCAGAGGGTGGCCACCTACGCGGACGGCAACTACGCCGTCTCGCCCGGCCAGGTGGCCGGGCGCGGGCAGGTCGCGTGGATCGACGTATCCGGCAGCGACATCAATGCCGCGGCCCTCGACGTCGAGCCAGGTAACGCCACTCCAGCCATCGCGGCGAACTGGGCCCTGCACAAGCTCCGCGCCCAGCCCGACGGCGTGGCCTGGATCTACACGATGGAGTCGGAGTGGCCGGCCGTGCAGTCCGCGGTGGCCACCACGCTGCCGTCCGGGATGCGTTCCCACGTGCGCTGGTGGATCGCCGACCCCACCGGCGTACCGCACCTGGTGCCCGGTTCCAGCGCCACCCAGTGGTACTGGGGACCGCACTACGACATCAGCGAGGCCAACCAGCAGGGCCTGTAGCCGGGCCCGTGGCCGGGCCAGGCGGCCTACAGCGAGGCGACGTCGGCTTGCTAAAGCGAGGCGACGTCGACTTGCTACAGCGAGGCGACGTCGGCTTGCTTGGCCCGGACGGCCTCGGCGGCGGTGCGCAGGGCGGCGAGTTCGTCCTCGGTCAGGTCGCGCTCGACGATGCGCCGGACGCCGACCGCGCCGATCTCGGCCTCGACGCCCAGGTAGACGCCGGAGATGCCGTACTCGCCGTCGACCCAGGCGCAGACCGGCATGACCTGGCCGGAGTCCTCGGCCACGGCCCGGGCCATCCGGGCCGCGGCGGCCGAGGGGGCGTAGTACGCCGAGCCGGTCTTCAGCAGTGCGACGATCTCGCCGCCGCCGTTGCGTGTCCTGGTGACGAGTTGCTCGATCTCGCCGGCGGGCAGCAGGTCGGCCAGCGGCCGGCCGTCGACGGTGCAGGCCGAGGCCACAGGGACCATCGTGTCGCCGTGCGAGCCGAGGGTCAGCGTGCGTACCGAGCCGACCGGAACGCCTAGCCTGTCCGCCACGAAATAGGTGAACCTGGCCGTGTCGAGCATGCCGGCCTGGCCCATCACCCGGTGGTGCGGAAAGCCGGACACCTTGGCCGCCAGCGCGGTCATCTCGTCCAGCGGGTTGGACACCACGATCAGCACCGCGTCCGGCGCGTACTTCGCGACGTTCTCCACGACGTTCCTGACGATCTTCGCGTTGACCTCGATCAGGTCCATCCGGCTCATGCCGGGCTTGCGCGGCAGCCCGGCGGTGACGATCACGATGCCCGAGCCGGCGATCGCCTCGTAGCCCTCGCCGCCCTGGCCGGTGGTCTGGCCGGTCACCTTGGTCTCGAAGCCCTCCACCGGCGCGGACTGGTTCATGTCAAGGGCCAGCCCCTCGGGCCGACCCTCGATGACGTCGGTGAGCACGACCTCGTCGAAGATGTCGTACTCGGCCAGCCGCTGTGCGGTGGTCGAGCCGTAGAACCCGGCGCCGACGACGGTGACCTTGCCCCGCCGGGGGGTTAGGGGGGGTTGACCCCCCTGGCTAGCAGAGCGTGCCATAGTCCGGAAACTCCTGTCGGTTGCTAGGGGTTCATCGCGTGGCGCAGGTTGTCGTCCAGGGCGGCGAGGAACTCCTGGGTGGTCAGGTGCGGGGTGCCGCGGCCGACGAGCAGGGCGAGGTCCTTGGTCATCTTGCCGTCCTCGATCGTGTGCACGCAGACATCCTCCAGCGTGCGGCCGAACAGCGCGACCGCGGGGGTGTCGTCGAGCTTGCCGCGGTGCTCCAGGCCCCGGGTCCAGGCGAAGATCGACGCGACCGGGTTGGTCGAGGTGGGCTTGCCCTGCTGGTGCTGGCGGTAGTGCCTGGTCACGGTCCCGTGCGCGGCCTCGGCCTCCACCGTGCGGCCGTCCGGCGTCATCAGCACGCTGGTCATCAGGCCGAGCGAGCCGAAGCCCTGGGCCACCACGTCGGACTGCACGTCGCCGTCGTAGTTCTTGCAGGCCCAGACGATGCCGCCCTGCCACTTGAGCACCTGGGCCACCATGTCGTCGATGAGCCGGTGCTCGTAGGTGATCCCGGCCGCCTCGAACTCGGCCTTGAACTCGGACTCGAAGGTCTCGGCGAAGATGTCCTTGAACCGGCCGTCGTAGGCCTTGAGGATCGTGTTCTTCGTGGACAGGTACAGCGGGAACCTGCGGTCGAGCGCGTAGCGCATCGTGGCCCGGGCAAAGTCGCGGATCGAGTCGTCGAAGTTGTACATGGCCATGGCCACGCCGCCGCCGGTGAAGCGGGCGACCTCCATCTCGATGGGCTGGCCTTCATCCTCCGGCACGTAGGAGATCGTCACCGTGCCTGGGCCCGGCACCACGAAGTCGCTGGCCTTGTACTGGTCGGCATGCGCGTGACGGCCGATGATGATGGGCTTGGTCCAGGTCGGGACCAGCCGCGGGATGTTCGAGACGACGATCGGCTCGCGGAAGATGACGCCGCCAATGATGTTGCGGATGGTGCCGTTCGGCGACCGCCACATCTTCTTCAGCCCGAACTCGGCCACCCTGGCCTCGTCCGGGGTGATCGTGGCGCATTTCACACCGACGCCGTGGCGCTGTATGGCGTGGGCGGCGTCGATCGTGACCTGGTCGTCGGTGGCGTCGCGGTTCTGGATGGAAAGGTCGTAGTACTCGAGCTCGATATCCAGGTAGGGCAGTATCAGCCGGTCCTTGATGTTTTGCCAGATGATCCGCGTCATCTCGTCGCCGTCGAGCTCGACGACGGGATTCGCCACCTTGATCTTGGCCATGTATGCCTCGTTTCCCTTTCCTTACGTTCCGGCGGGCCGCTTATGGCAGCCACGCCGCGACGGCGAGCACCGCGACGCCGAACACCGCGAAGACCGCTACGTCCAGCGCCTTACCGCGCGAGGTCAGCAGACCCGCGTAGCGCGGCGGCAGCGTCAGCCTGGCCGCGGCGGCCGCGAGCAGCGAAAAGCCCACCAGCCCCGTGCCTCGGCCCACGTACTGCGACCCCTGCCAGGCCACGAACAGCCCGACGGCCACGCCCGCGAGCACGATCAGGTACGGCAGCCAGGCGAGCCGCCCGGTGCCAGCCATGCATGTTCCTCCCGGCTTTCCGCTGCGAGTTTACCGGGAGCGCCACGGACCGGCGCCGGGGCACCGCCCGGACCGGGATCCGTGCGCCACGACCAGAGATTCTCACGGTAAGAGAGGTGACACTGGTGGTTACCAGGTGGTGAGATATCACCATTGGTCTGCCAGTGGGAGGGCGCCATGGATACACCATTTATCCGCGTAGAGGACACCGGCGAGGTGATCTCGCTTCGCGCGGACGTGACGACAGTCGGCCGCGGCCTGGGCGTCGACATCCGCCTGGACGATCCGAGCGTTTCGCGGCTGCATGCCGAACTTGTCCGCCGCGGTCCCTACGTCTACGTGACCGATCTCGGTTTATCACGCAACGGGACCAGGGTTAACGGACGGCCCGTCGCCCGCCGGGTCCTCGACGACGGCGACGTGCTGAGCTTCGGCGCGGCCCGCTGCCGGATCGCCGGGATCCCGCGGGAAGACCTGCCCGAGGAGGCCGGCCTGCGGAGGGCGGCCGCTCCCGAGCTGACGCGCCGCGAGTACGACGTGCTCGTCTCGCTGTGCCGGCCCGCGCTGTCCGACGAGGCGTTCGCGCTTCCCGCCACCGCGCACGAGATCGCCGCCGACCTGGTGGTGACCGAGGCGGCGGTCAAGCAGCACCTGCTCCGGCTGTACCAGAAGTTCCAGGTGCCCGAGGGGCCGAACCGGCGCACCAGGCTGGCCAACGAGGTCGTCGCGCTCGGCCTGGTCAGGCCGATGCCGGTGGCTCCGATGCCGGCGGTCGAGACGGGCGAGACGTCAGGCGTGCCTGCGCAGCCAGCTCGTCGCCGAAGAGAACAGGCCTGACAGCCTGGGTGTGCCGTGGAACCCGTGCGCCGCGTGGAACACGGGCGCCCCGTGGAACCTGGGAAGGTGCGGACCCGAGAACGGCCAGCCGTGCAGCGTGGGCAGGGGCGGGCTCGTCACCGGCCAGTAGTAAGGGACCTGCGACAGCGCGAAGATGACGGCGGCGGCGGCCAGGGCCCACACCGCGATCGCGGTCACGGCGGCGGTGAGCGGGGTGCGGGCCACGGCGCCGGCCATCCGGTTCAGCTGTCTCCGCGGCCGGCCCGAGCCTGGGCCGATGCCGTACCAGGCCACGACGGTCGCGGCCGCGTACGCGCCCGCCCGTGACGGGTCCAGGCTGTGCGTGACCGCGAGCGTGGCCGCGTAGACCGCGAGGCCGGCGAGAAATGCGAGCGGGGCCATCAGCGCCTCGACCAGCAGCGCCCGGGCCACGGTCAGCGGCGCCGTGACCACCACCACCAGCAGGTCGCTGGCCCGCGGCCCGCGCACCGAGCGGCGCTCCGCCAGCGCGGCCTGGGCCCGGTCGGCCGCGCGGAGCAAGGTGATCACGGCCAGCGACACGACCAGGCCGGCCACCGGCAGGATCAGCGTCAGCGCGATGGCGGCGATCATCATGGCCAGGCCCGCCCTGGTGGCCCGGCCGTGCGCGGCGGGCCGGGCGGCCGGGGCCTGCGGGCCGAACGGGCCGGGCGGGGCTGGCCGGCCTCGCAGCGATTGCGGGGCTTGGGGGGCTTGCGGGCCGGGCGGGGCGTGGCGGCGCGGCGCGTAGGGCACCGGGGGCAGCAGGTCGGCGACGTCCCTGGCGGCCTGCCTGGGCTCGGGATGAGGGCGGTACGAGACGGGCCCTGGCGGTACGTAGGGCGCGGCCGAGGTCAGGTCCAGCGTGGCCACCTGGGAGCTCAGCATGATGGCAGTCGGACGGCGGGCCGGGTCCCTGGCCAGCGCCGCGGTCAGCACCGGCGCCAGCGGGCCTGGGATGCCGGCCAGGTCGGCGCTACCGGACACGATGCGGTAGAAGATCGTCTCGTAGGAGCCGTTGCCGAACGGCGGCCGGCCGGTCGCCGCGAACGCCATCGTCGCGCCCCAGCAGTGCACGTCCGACGCGGGACTGCTCGGCTGGCCCTCGATGACCTCGGGCGCCAGGTACCCGGGCGTCCCCATGACCAGCCCGGTCTGCGTCAGCCTGGTGGCGTCGGGCGACTGGGCGATGCCGAAGTCGATCACCACCGGGCGGTCGTCACTGAGCATCACGTTGCCCGGCTTGAGGTCGCGGTGCACCACCCCGGCGGCGTGGATCGCGGCCAGGGCCTCGGCCGTGCCGTGGGCGAGCCGGCGAAGTCCCGAGCCGGACAGCGGCCCGCGGCTGCGCACCATCGCCTCCAGGGTGGGCCCCGGCACGTACCGGGTCACGATGTAGGGGAACTCCCCGGTCACGTCGGCGTCGAGCACCTCGGCCACGTACGGGCTGCGGACCCGGCGCATCGTCTCCACCTCGCGGGCCAGGCGGAGGCGGGCGTTGGCGCTGTCGCCACCGTCCGCATTGAGCACCTTGACCGCCACCAGGCGGCCCTGCGGATCGCAGGCAAGGTGAACCACCCCCATGCCGCCTTCCCCAAGGCGATCCTGAAGGCGATACGGGCCGAGAGTCCCCGGTAGTCGTTCGGTCGCAGGCATCGCGGATTCCAGAGTACGAAACGGACGGCGTCTTGGGGAGGGATCAACATGTTGCCTGTCGATAACGTCTGCGCCTGCCGTTAGAATTCGGGCATCGCTACCCGTGGGCCGCTACCAGTGGAACTGACCGATGACTGAGCATGATGACGACGCACTGTCGCTGGATATGGTCACCGCGGCGTTGCGTGCCGACAGTACGGACGTGGCCATCTACGCCCGCGTCCTGACCCAGTCGCTGGGCGAGGCGCTCCCCCCCGACGTCGTGACCGTGGACCGGCAGCAGAGCATGTCGGACCGCCTGCACGGGCGCCCGGGGGAGATCTCCCGTATCGCGGTGCAGCTCGGCGACCAGCAGATGACGCTGTCGGTAAGCAAGGGCCGGGCGGTGGCGCAGGTCTGCCGGGCGGTGCGCGGCGTGGTCCTGTCCAGGGATACCGTTCCCCTTCACGAGTGGGCCGCGACCCTGGCCGCGGGCCTGGTCGCCTACGCCGAGCAGAACGCCCAGGCCGCCCAGGCCCTGCGCCGCCTGGTGGCCGGAGGCGGAGTTCCCTAATCGCGACAGGTACCCGTGTCATGGCACGGGTTTTGACCCGCGATGACGGGAAGGTCAGCGGCCGCTGAAGGCGGCCTGGCCGGGGCCGCGGTCTAGGAAGCTGCGCATGCCGACGCGCTGATCCTGCGTGCCGAACAGCGCGGCGAACTGGACCCGCTCGATCTCCAGGCCGGTGGCCAGGTCCACGCCGAGGCCGTGGTCGATGGCCCGTTTGGCCGCCCGCAGCGCGAGCGCGGGCCCGGCGGCGTACCGCCGCACCAGGTCCAGCGCCGCGGCGTACACGGAATCGTCCGGCGCGACCTGGTCCACCAGGCCGATGGCGTACGCCTCGGCCGAGTCGACCATGCGCCCGGTGAAGATGATGTCCTTGGCCCGGGCCGGGCCGACCAGGCGGGGCAGTCGCTGCGTCCCGCCGGCCCCGGGGATGATGCCGAGCTGGATCTCGGGCTGACCGAGGCGGGCGCCGGCGCCCGCGACCCTGAAGTCGGCGGCCAGCGCGACCTCGAGCCCGCCGCCGAGCGCGTAGCCGGTGATCGCGGCGACCACCGGCTTGCCGATGTCGGCGACCAGCGACAGCGCGGCCTGCAGCCGGCCCGACCTGACCGTCATCTCGGCGTAGTCGGCCTCGGCCATCTCCTTGATGTCGGCTCCGGCCGCGAACACCTTCTCGCCGCCGTACAAGATCACCGCGCGGACATCCGCCGCATCGTCCGCGGCGGAGGCGGCGGCCGCGAGCTCGGCGGTCACCTGGTCGTTCAGCGCGTTGACCGGCGGCCGGTCAAGCCGGATCGTGCCGATGCCGTCCGCGACCTCGAGCCGGACGAACTCTCCCATGGTCAAACCCCTTCGCGACGGGCTCAGCGCAGGTCGCCGTTGGTCATGCCGGACGGCGCCTGCGGGTAGGTGACCAGCCCGAGCTCGGCCCGGCTGGCGAGCAGCGGATGATGCGGCAGCACGCGGACCGTGTAACCGAACGGTCCTGGCCGGTCCAGCGGCACCCCGCCGGAATACCGGACCGCCGTGTCCGCGTCCTCGGCGTCCCCTGCAGCCTCGGCGGCTTGCGGGCCTTGAGGGCTCAGCGTGGCGTAGGCGGGCTGAACGATCTCGTCATCCTCGTCGGGCCGCCCGTAGACCACCTCGACGGTCACGTCGCGAGCGGTCAGCTCGCCCAGCGCGACCGACACCCGCAGGTTCAGCGCCGAGCCGAGGTGCTGGCCCATGGACCCGGATCCGCCCGCGAAACTGGCCGCCTCCGACTCCACGTGCTCGATGCGCACCGCGGGCCACGCCGCGATCACGCGCTTCTTCCACGCGGCCAGCTCCCGGGCCGGGCCGAACCCCCCCTCGGCGTCGGTCAGCGTCCTCGAAGACACGGCGGCCGGCACGTACAGCTTGGTCACGTACTCCCGCACCATCCGCTCGGCCTGTACCTTCGGCCCGAGCGAACGCAGCGCGTGCCGGATCCTGTCCACCCAGCCCAGCGGGATCCCGTCCGCATCCCGCTCGTAGAACAGCGGCGCCACCGACTTGCCGAGCAGCTCATACAGCGCCTGGGCCTCGAGCTCGTCGCGCCGCCCGGCGTCGGCCACGCCGTCGGCCGAGGGGATCTCCCACCCGTTCCCGCCGTCGTACCACTCGTCCCACCAGCCGTCCCGCACCGACAGGTTCAGGCCGCCGTTCAGCGCCGCCTTCATGCCCGACGTGCCGCAGGCCTCCAGCGGGCGCAGCGGGTTGTTCAGCCACACGTCGCAGCCCTGCACCAGGGTGCGCGCCATGTTCATGTCGTAGTCGGGCAGGAACACGATCCGGCGTCGCACGTCCGAGGCGTCGCTGTACTGGACCATCTGCTGGATCAGCGCCTTGCCGCCGTCGTCGGCGGGATGTGCCTTGCCCGCCACGACGATCTGGACCGGCCGCGAGGGATCCCTCAGCAGCTGGGCCAGCTGGGCCGGGTCGTTCAGCATGAGCGTGAGCCGCTTGTACGACGGCACCCGCCGGGCGAACCCGATCGTGAGCACGTGCTCGTCGAACACGTCGTCGATCCAGGTCAGCTCGGCCTCGGACGCGCCGCGCTGCCGCCACGAGGCGCGCAGCCGCCGCCGGGTCTCGGCCACGAGCCTGGCCCGCAGCGCGTGCCGGACGGCCCAGATCTCCGCGGCCGGGGCCGAAGCGGCCCGGTCCCAGTCCCAGCCGCCCGCCTCCCCCGGCGCGCGGCCGGCCAGCGCGGCGACCTCCGTCGACACCCAGGTGGGCGTGTGCACGCCGTTGGTGACCGAGCCGATGGGCACCTCGCGGGTGTCGAACCCCGGCCACAGGCCCGCGAACATCCGCCTGCTCACCTCGCCGTTCAGCAGCGAGACGCCGTTGACCCGCTGGGCCAGGCGTATGCCCATGACGGCCATGTTGAACACCGCGGGGTTGCCGCCCGGGTAGGTCTCCGCGCCGAGCGCGAGCACCCGGTCGACCGGCAGCAGCGGATCGTCCTCGAAGTGCTGGCGGATCAGGTCGCGGGGGAACTGGTCGATGCCGGCCGCGACGGGGGTGTGGGTGGTGAACACCGTGCCGGCCCGGCAGACCTCGAGGGCCTCGTCGAAGCTCAGCCCGCGTTCGGCGTATTCGCGGATCCGCTCCAGGCCGAGGAACCCGGCGTGCCCCTCGTTGGAGTGGAACACCTCGGGCGACGGGTGGCCGGTCAGCGCGCAGAACGACCGCACCGCCCGCATGCCGCCGATGCCGAGCAGCAACTCCTGGCGCAGCCTGTGGTCGCTGCCGCCGCCGTACAGCCGGTCGGTGACCTCGTGCAGGTCGGGCTCGTTCTCCTCCACGTAGGAGTCGAGCAGCAGCAGCGAGATCCGGCCCACCTTCGCCACCCATACCTGGGCGGCCAGCTTGCGGCCCTCGGGCAGGCTGACCGCGACGTGGACGGCGGAGCCTTCGGCGTCACGCAACAGCTCGAGCGGCTGGCCGTTCGGGTCGTCGCTCGGGTAGCGCTCGGCCTGCCAGCCGTCGGCGGACAGC
>Ga0335075_10014471_pt1 | contig 11845 bp, 7 predicted proteins | sample Lox_Sample_24_FD_206723 | JGI IMG/M metagenome (GOLD analysis project Ga0335075, IMG submission 206723) | Soil microbial communities from Loxahatchee National Wildlife Refuge, Florida, United States - Lox_Sample_2.4 | ecosystem: Environmental > Terrestrial > Soil > Wetlands | place: USA: Florida... | reverse complement strand
TAAGCGCTTAAAGATTAGATTAAAGGCTGATTTAGATTTAGATGTCCTTAGCACAAAATTTGGTTGGCCAAATAGAGTGTTACTAGCAATTATAGCTATGCTCATTTCAGCTTGAAGTGACTTATATTTTGCATAAGACATACGCAGACCTATCTCGAACAAGGTATACCAATAATTGTTCTAGTAGTTGACAGGCTTAGGATTACTCTTATACCAGCTTGGGCTTGGAAGTAGCAGCATTGTTGCAGGCATAGTATAAGGAAGATTGAAGGTTGTAAAAGGCAAGAGCCAGCCTAAGCCGTCTAAAAGTGAGTGCTACATCAATTAGTTAGCTACTTGTAAACTAACAAAATGTGCAAAGATATTAGACATACCACCCTCTTAAAATGTACGAGACAACATAGAAGTGTTAAATGATTAGATGTAAATGATTGGATTAAGAAGTTGACGCAGCATGATACAGCTAATAGAGGTAAGGATGTAAAACGAGAAACGTTGCATACAAACTATATAAGGGAAATGGGAATGTGCATACCAAGTTGAAACAGGGCTAAGTAGAAAATGAAGTAAGGGAATAGCGGGTTAGAGGTGAGGCGTATTCCAAATAGGTAGTGCACAGCAAGAGACTTTAAGTAAAGAAGAGACGTGATAAACTTGGCTGTAGGATGAAGCCACAAGATAAAACTGCAGCTAAAAGCAACTAACTAGAAGTAATAGATGCCCTTAAATAAGGAGGAAACATATAAGGCAATAAGAGGAAGTAACTGATGTCTTAAGTAGAAATAGGACGCTTGCAGTAACAACAAAAAGTAAATGACGTCTTAAATAAACAAAAAAAAGTGTGTAAAAACGTTAAGACCACCTTAAGTTAGTTTTTGTTGTGTGTAACCTAACGTAAGCTAACAGATAGCTAACAGTCAGGTGACTTAACGTAAGCTAACAGGTAGCTAACAGTTAGGTGGCCTAACGTAAGCTAACAGGTAGCTAACAGTTAGGTGGCCTAATGTAAGCTAATAGTTAGCTAACAATCACATGGCCTTACATTCTTTGCTTATAGCACCTAAATATTCAAATCAACTACTGCAATCCTATAGTTAATGTTGGAAACTGGGAGCATCCAAGCTGTCTTTCAGCCGAAGTTTGTCATATTATAAGAAGGTTGAACTAGGAATAGATGTAGCAAATGATTACATTTGCTAGCTGCAAGCTATAGGAGAGTGCGAACTTGATTGTTAGTAACAGAAAGGTAGCCTTTAAGTTGAATCTATTAACACTGCAATTGCTAGTGAGTTCTGCCTAACATTTCTTAGAGATAGTAGATACTGTGTAACAAAAGTTTGCACATGTAACTTAAGCTTTCAAAGCAGCTTAGAGTGTAATCTAGGGCTTTCAGAGAGGTTTAGTAGAATTTTTGGCACACGCAGTGTTCACGTCCCCCTCCCTCCTAAAACAGGTAGTCAGCCTCAATTACTAAAAGTAGACTGAAAACAGGAGAAATGGAGCGTTGCAGTAGTAAAAGCAAAGAAGACATAGAAGTTCGAAATCTCCCTAGCCTTACTAGTTGCATCGCTTAAATTTCCAGGCTAGAATTGCTAGCTCTTCTTACTTTTAAGTCTTCCACTCTTCCTTTGTTACAACTACACCCTACTTCACTCTTTTTATCGTGCTTGCTTTTGCTTGCTTTAACGTTCAATTGCACCTTGCATCCACTTATTGCTTGCTAAGATGCTAGCATGTATTATAATATGGCTTTGAAGATCGGATCCGAGCTCCAACTAAGTCTTTAGAGCCTGAAAGTACTTCTATAAGTTTGATCTGCTTCTAGACCTCTATTCCGCCTTCTAGTTTCTTGCTAACTTCTATTAGTCTTACTTCTTAAGTTATCTTCCCTTAACAATATTATCCCTTCTAGTTACGTCCACGTCCTAGGTACGTTGCTGACGAGTAAAGCCTAACAGTTAATAGGGTTAATAAGTTTGGTCAAGCCATTAAGAGCAACTTTGTTAAGGCAAATGCGATGACCCTTAATCCCTACTGCCATCCAATTGGCTTCGGCGGCCACATTTTCACAGCATGAAGGAGGCTTTCCAAGCCCTATGTGCTTAGAGCTGCACTCTTTTAAAGTATCTTGTAACTTTCAACGTCAATTACAAATCTTAAGGCTGTAATCTGTTATTAATCAACTCTGTTAATAATTTGAAGTTGGTTTCCTGCGAAATAAAATACACTTCACTTGGCTCTTCGTGCTCAATGAGAATGCCAATCCCAGCTTGTCTTTAAAGTAAGTTCTTCATTATAGGTTTTCAGACTTTTCACCTTGCATATAGCTGACTCCACACTTCCACATAGCTCTTTAACCTATTTTGCGACAATTTTAACTTGATTATCATAAAGGTTATAAGCGGTACACGGTTCGTGCTTGATACTGCTAGAAGCTCCCTGTTAACAGCTTTAGCATAGTCTTAAACGACCTACCATACGAATGCCTCTCTGGTCTTACTAATATTACAGCTTCAAGCGGCTTTGCTTTTACTAGATTCTAGCCTTTTAACCCTCCAATCGACCTACTCCTCAATGGAAATATCCTAAGCAGAGTCAGGCTTATAGGCAATTTTCGACGGAAAACTGGCATGCTTAGAGGTACATTCATTAACCCGAGTCATCTATCAGTCAGATTTAAACCTTTCAACTACTCTTATAAGTTTTAGTCTTACAGCATTTACCCAGAATCTCTCAGTCTTTCTAATATTTCTATGTAGTTGATTATCATACTAACACTGCTGTCAATAAATAGCAGTAAACCTTTATGCGATCTAACCTTAACGTCTCGTCCTTACCTCCAAAAATGGGTTCCTTACAACGAAAGATGAGCTGGGTGGGCGGCTGTGGTGCATATGCTAGCAGTATTCCTAGGTTTGCTGTTTAAAGGTCACAAAATCAGTTTATAGAATCAATGAAAATGTGCCGTCTTCAACCTCTTACTCCCCTTCTAGCAGCTCTTAATGTTTCTGTGCGTCGCCAACTACAACGGATTGCCTTTATCGTCTTCCTTATAGTAGAGCATTTAGGGTTGTAGGATTGACATAGTAATTAATTACTAAGTCAATTGAATATCAGGCTTAACTGCCTGTTAATAAGTCATCCGCTGCCAATTTTGTATGTAACGTGTCTAATATATACCCTGCAATACCATTTAGAGCGCCCCCCATTCGCTCGCTTGCACCCCTACTAAAAGCTAGCACCCCAGCTAAAGGCTAAAAGCTAAAAGCTAAAAGCGCTACGTCATAAAACTATCCTCACTTTTTTGGACCTATAAGACAACAACAACAACAATACAATATCAAATCGATCGATCGAAGCGTTCCCCTATTCCCTTGCTACTAAGACTCCTACTAATCTTACTCTATATTGCAGACCTACTGCTCCCTCCTCCAAGCTCTACGCGACTAAGCCCTTACAGTTCGTAGATAGAGGTTCACTAGGCTTGGTGACCTTGATTCTAGCGCCCCACGCTAGTCTTAATACGTTTGTAGGGCACGCTGAGGGAAGGGTGTCGACAGCAAAGAGGCACTAATCCCCTCTAAGCTGGTTCGTTAGCACGATCAGCTCTTCGCAGGCTGATTGGAAGCCCAAGATGGAAGTGATTCCCGTACCTTGAGATAGAACCTGGCTTCAAACTGTAGCGCAGGGGCAACAGCGCTGCCGCAGACTGTCAGGCAGAGTGTCGTGACAGGCCCGCCCTAGCCAGCAACAAAAAGACCTCTAGCAATATTAGTTTAGGGATAGCTGGAGGCATAGACCAGCAACAAAGACCTCTCAAGCCTCCTCTTAAGGCACGAGGGGCACGGACGACACCCTTATAGGAGGCAGCCATAAAGACCTCTAGCAATGTTAGTTTAGGAATAGCTGGAGGCAAGGACTAGCAACTAAGACCCCTCAAGCCTCCTCTTAAGGTATGGGGGGCATGGACGACACCCTTATAGGAAGCACTAGTAGCGCCACCTACCCTACCCCTCCTTCCACGTGCTAGTGCTAGTGCTAGGCCGCTGCCCTCTGCTGCTCTCCTACTGCTGCTAGCTATATCCTCTCTCTAGGCTTCCCAGCTTCTAAGCTTCAACTTCAGCTCCCACTCCCGCTCCCACTCCCACTCCTACTCCTGCTCCTACTGCCTCGATCCCAAACTATGCTACCGCGCTACTGCAAGTCGAAGGAGCAGGCCGCTTCTAGCTATGCGCGCCAAAAGCTCCTCTGCCAGTAGAGGGCTGCTGCTGCTGCTACTCTTACTCCCACTCCCACTCCCACTCTAGTGCCCTTACGAATACTGCCCTGGCATTAGAGCCTTAATAGATGGGAAGTGGAGGAGTACAAGACTGGCTAGACCTGGGATTACTTGATATGCAGCTCTCAACTGCTCAATACAGAGAGGAACGGCTGGTGCTGCAACTAAGGGAAGTAGCACTTAGCCCCCTTAGAGCCCTACCCGGCCACCTTTGCCAGCTTCCTCAACCAGAATATGCGAGCGCTACAGAATTACTCCTACACCCTCAACAACCTCTTCGCCTTTAGCGCTATTAGTTATACAGGGCAGCAGTTGAAGTTTAGTGGGCTATAGAACGTGCTCCTTACAGGTGCTCTTTACAGGTGCTCTTTTTGGCTATATTATTTAGGCTATTTGTTTCAAAAATAATATACTCTTTATTCTATTTGGATATATATATACATATAAGGCTAATAGCCTGCTAACTTGAGCATTATCAAGCAATTCAATCTATTTTATGCTGCGCATATAAAACAATATATAGATTGTGGGTGCTACCTCTATATAAACCTCCTACCTAGTGCGGAGCGCTAGCTGCTCTCTTGTCTTATTTAATCGCGTATAATTCTGTCACTCGCTTGCAGTTATATGACATCACGTGATCCAAGCTGCTAATGTAAACCTCTACAGTTCCTATTGCCTCAACCATGCAGATCGCTATTCCTTCAACCTGCAACACATTCACGTACATTGGCAATATGAGAACACGCTCCTACCTAGATTGTGACATAATTGTCAAATCGCTAAGCGGTCTATTACGTCATCAATTGAAGTGTCCTATCCGGACTGGCAAAGAGACGAGAATAGTCTAGGACTACTCACAATCAAGGCCTAACTAGGATCTAGAAACACAAGCTCTACAACACACGCGCGAACTAGATTGCGACGATTTAGTGACACTAGCTCCAACTATAGAATATACAGAAAAGCTAGGGAACAATAATAAGAATGACGTTGGGGTACATATACAGGACGAATGCGCAGGGTCTAATAAGGACATATTGCTTAGGCACAGCGTGCAGGGTAGGCTTTCCACTACAGCCTCAATTAGGACGGAGACATATAAGGAGGCTACTAGTGTTAAAGCAGGAGAGCTATTATTTGGGCTAAGAAACAAATACTCCAAGTTCGAAATAGTACTAGATGAGAGTCAATCGAACTATAATGCTGCATACTTGCCATTCCAAAACCCAACCGATTTTGCCCTCGCCTAGTAGTTCTTAAGTACTAGATGCACGAAGAGAGATATTGACTAATTCTTTAGCGATGTGCGGCTAGCACCAATTCAGTAGCTGCTCAGCTTCACCAGCTATAACGAACTTATAACCCGAATTCGCGATATCCCTTATAGCATTAAAGACGACACCTAAACGATTAGGGAAGTTGAAGTCAGTTAGGATATAGTTGGTTCTACACTAATTCGCTACCAAATAAGGTATCGCAATGTTGTCAAAGCAGTAGAGTTTTTAATAGGCCACCGTCCATTTGTATTCCATCTTGCATACGCTCCTATCTGACAATTTAGCAGTACTAGCAGGAACAATCGGATATATAACGAAATGCATACTGCAAAATAGTGGTAGCGGACACAAAGCAAAGTCCCTAAAGGGGCGACAATTGTCCTAATACTCTTAGCTACAAATAAGACGATGCTTACCCAACATCATAGCGACAAGTCTGCCTGGCCAATATATCTCACAATTAGCAATCTAGATCGAGCGATACGCTGCAAACAGACTGTGCCTGGTTCTGTATTGTTAGGGTTGCTCCCTGTCACTTTAGAAGTCGCAGATGAAAGCAAAGCACGTGTTTACCATGCAGCAATAGAGTTGATCTTAAAGTGTAAGTAATACAGTCACATACATGTATGTTAGCTACCGTTATCTTTAACAGTAGCTAACATGTACTCTTATTAAGTTGAGTCCGGCTAGCTAATTAGAATAATAGCCCTTAAGTCCCTTATACGAGACGGTTTCCTTATAACTTGCACTAATAGACACGTCAGGATATGCCACCCTATTATTACAAGAATAATAGCAGACTATAAAGAACAAGTCCTAATTATAGGCGTTAAGAAGGCCTAGCACTACAGCATCTGTATTGTCCTACCAAACGAGCAAGAAAATTTGACTAAGAAGTAGGATGATCGCACGTATAAATACACCTAGCAGCAAATTGATAGTTAACGCTAGAATAACGTGAGAATGTCTAATAAGAGTTGGGTTTACAATATCAAGAACTTTGCTTGGAATCATTTGTATCTCAACATCTATAAGGCTATAATGATTGATGTCCTCCATTAGCTGCTTAAAGGCATCGTTATATATTTAATAACGTGGACAAAAGATCTAGTGGCATTAGCTATACTAGCAGTTAGGAAACGCAAAGGCCAAGGCAGGACTATTTGTAAATCATCTAGGACTACGCAATTAAACGAGCGCTTTCAACGTGTTCCACTATTCACTAGCCTCAAGCGATTTTAGAAATTCAGTTATATTAAGCAGTAGACGGGTGTTGAGCAAAAGGCAATTGTCAGACAACTAGTACTAGTCCTTGCACTATTGCTATCAGTTAAGGAGCTAGCAGCAATGCGTTGTGTTCGGGCATTCGTTGATTTCATTCTCATAGCACAATATAAAACTTATAACAATAAGTCACTTAGTTATATGGAGCATGCATTATATAGGATTAATAAGATGAAAGTTGCATTTAGGGCACTACGCCCGCTTGATAAATCAACTGACAAAGGCCATTTCAACTTCCTAAAGTTTCACATTATAACCCATTATACCTTATTCATCAAGGACTTTGGAGCAGCAGATAATTTTGATATAGAGCACAGCGAGGCAGGACACAAATACTACGTGAAGGACTTCTATGGGAGAACGAACAAGCAGTAGGGATACAAAGGCCAAATATGTCTGTATAATACTTAACGGGTCAACATACTCGCAATAGAGGATATTCTATTTCACGATTAGAGTAAGCACACTACGCAAAGCAATAACAAGATTAAAGCTCAAGTATCTGTGCCTGCTCGAGAAATTAACCTTACTAATATAAGCTGGACCGTCAATCTTGCAGCTCGCCGCCGGCTTCAATCTTATAGCCTCAATACACACTTCTAGCAAGCTGCAAGTGAGATGGCTACGCATGTTAATGTTAAGGGTTTCATTGATGCCCTAGCTGTATTTGTTAGAGAAAACTGTAACCGGTTAGCTAATATTGCGACTACAAACACTTTAATAGTCCGCAGGGAATCTGATCCGTTGTGGGTAGAAGGCTTCCTAGTAGCCCTGCACCTATCTCTTCGATGCTGGCGGCGTTGAGGCAATAACTCTAATGACCTTAAGCTACTTACTATAGAACATGTACGCTGCAGTCCAGCTTGGCAAGGCCGGACCGAGTGGCGATGGGACTATATGTGGGTTTAAGAGCATAGCCTAGGAGGCAATTCTGTATTTGATAGCAAACGAGTAGGTCAGATTCAAGCAATTGTTTTGGTAATTGATTATGCAACGTGAGACCTTAAAGGTGCACCAGCTTAATATACTAGGGCATTTGTTGAGTTACTACACCTAAAGAATGGAGGTCGACCACATAGAGTTCACGGCATAGTAGAGGTCGAGGACTAGCTAGTAGTAGAGGCCAAGAATCCCTGCAGCCTTAGACATCGCTGTTTCTTTGAAATGAGTACAATATTACGAAGTGCCCATATTATACTAGCAGGCAACTTGGGGACATACTATATTAACTACTACGTCGACTGGGATCAGTTCAACACAATATATAACTCAGACTTTATAGCTAAAGGTATTCGTGAAGCAGATGCAGTTGAGAAGCAGTATAAGTAATAGCAATATTTGGACTTGAGCATTATAGGAAGCTTTCCAATATAGAAGGCCTTGTCACTCTGGTCTTCCAGCAATGTTCTTAGACTTCTAGTTTAGTTACCTCTTCAATTTCCCAAATCATTCTAGTAGGTGCTTGCTGGTTCTTTGCATCTTAGTTTTTATTTCTTTATCCAGTTTATTTAGAGGCACTAGTTTCTTAACAGCCACAGAAACCAACCTCTCTATGCAGATGAAAAGCGGACTTGATCGTGTGAAGTTTTAAAGCTACGCCTTCTATAGAAGCAAGCATTTGTGACGTAATGCTATCGCCCTCTGCCATTTGAGGCTTAAAGATGAGAACTGTCTTGAACATAATCGCCTACTAGTAAAGGTAAGTGGGTTGGCTGTTTCTAGTGTGGAAGCTGATGTTGGCCATATTCCACAATACAAATTCAAGTATAAGTGACTAACGTGCGCATTATTGTGTTTACTTGCTTAAATCTATTTCTAAAGAGTTTGTTACAGTTAATACTACATGATACTTAGCTAACAGTTACCTACTATTAGGTTATACTGCTTAATAATCAATAGAACGTTATCTCTATACCTTAACACTCCATATTCCCCTTTTCAAAACATTATTTACAATTAGTAATTAGTCTCAACATGTCCTTTTTATTTGAGGTATCGTCTATATCTTATAATCGCTTTAGGTGTCATCTTTTTACTGAAAGCCTTATTCACTTCCTGCTATCACTCTAAGTGACTTTAACGAAGTCCTTTTTCAACCCTAAAACCTCACATTCCTACACAAAACAGGGTCGAACTACACCTTACTTGCTAAACGTGTAAGTCTCAGTCCACTCTGTCCTGTTTGTTATGTTGTAAGTGTACGCACACTTCACATTGACATTTACTCTGCGTAATATCGCCCGTCTTCTCTTCCTTGCTTCAATCAGCCGTGCTACGCTGTCTTCTAACACAACAGCAGTCTCGCATGTAAGCCTCCTACATTCTACGCAGCAAATTTGTCTTGAGTTTGAATTGCCCATCTTCTACTTGTTGCACACTTTACTGTTATTGCAGATTTGTTTCTCTATTAATAAATACATTCAAATATCCCTTTCACATAGCCCTTAATCAACTTTACTTGTTCTATTCACTTACTCCAATTACTTTTATCACGTCCATCTCAGACTTTAACTGACCATGCCCTACTTCTCTGTTCTCTTATTTCTTAGAAGAGTAGCATGTTTGGTACCTTTACGTATTATTATCTTATAGGTAGCTAACTTCTACGTTATAGAATTCGCTTTTAGACTGCGCCCCATCCAACGTCACACACTTACACACCACCCTACTTTGCAAGAATGTGGGCCTTCTCAAACTAGAATTAGTACAATGCTCATCCTAAGGCTACTAATACCAGTAACAACTTTGATATTTCAGTCTTCTATGAGGGTCTACGCATCTCCCCAGCTGAGTATGGGTTACTTGCAGCAGAGCTGGTCGCCGATCTAAAGCAGAATGGGATTGCTGTTAGAGATTCAAACCTCAACTTCATCTTTAAGGAAATTAAAAAAAAATAGAGTTAGCACAACCATTTATGGCTTAATCGACAAGAATGGTTCAAAGCACAGCTAGTACGAGATTAAGGACGATATTGTGAAAGACTACCTGCTTGAGTTTATAAAATAATGCAAGTACAACTCGAAGCGATCTGCAAAGACGGCTGTCAAAAAGGAAATGCCCTTGTTATCGTCCTCTCATCCAGCCTCATTATTATCTTCACTCTCTTATTAGTTACTTGTTGTATTAAGTTCCTCATTAGCTCCTAGTCACTTCTTTATACATTCCCTAGGACTTGCTACATTAGCTATATAGGGGTGATTTGACACTTTCACAAAGCTCAAACGCGGGCAAGGTTTACTCCCTTAAATCATATACACTGTATAGTATACGACTTAAGAATGGTCAAACATATAAAGACACTACTAATGTCTTTCTAAAATAGACTTTTTGCTCGAATTGTATAACATGATTGCATATATATGTGTTTGGTATAATACAACGCCACTATCAGGGCACCCTAGCAGTAGCTTTCCTTTTCCCAAATAGGCAATATTAGAATGCTAACTTACCTGTATACAGATCTACCTTGCTGTCCCCCCTTGCCGCCCTCATTGTGGCCTGTCTTTTTCAACAAGGCTTAACTCATTTGAAAGCCCTTGTTGTAAGGCTAAAGGCGAAGCCCTAAGCACGGCTTAGGCCTATAAGGAGGAAAGGGAAGGTTGGAGTGAGAGGAGGGCTTAGCCGTTGTGCTTTTACTTTGCCTCCTTCTTGCCCTCTAAATTACAAGTGGCGTAGACTTTAGGGTTAGAGGACACTGATCCCTCCTCTACTGCCAGGCTCTACCATACGACTACAAACCCCTCCCCCCTAGTCCTCCTACAATTGCGGACAACATTGTAGGACTTACTGAAATTGCAGCAGCCTTACACTATCAACAAAGACTTCGCCGGCGGAGACGCTGGCTATACAAACTGTCTTACGAATATAAGCAGTTCGAGTTTAACCTTAAGTCTTAAAGCCCAACTAAGACTCAATAAATTCTATAGTAAGTCTCCTTCTCTTTCCTTTCTTTCTACTTTTACCAATTTATACTTATACTATATAGGTTTATACAGGAGATTCGCTGTCTCCTCCTTCTTCTACACTTTTACGAAATTCTATACAGGTTAGGGTGTTATCCTAACCCTAAAACAACACTCTGAGTTATACTTGTAAGGCTAGCTTACCTTAAACGGTAAACATCCTGCGTGGAGCACTTTGGGCACTCTTAAAGCTGATTGTCTACTATCTTTAACGATGTAGTACAATTTTTGTACTGTTATTTTAAGGCCATCTTAGAATGGCACCCCTTACTAACTTATAGTCGGCTTTAAGGGTTTGCTAGTGCTATTAAGGCACAAGGAGGAGGAGAGAGGATATTGGGTTTAGCGCTAGCAAGGTAGCACTAGCTAGTTAGGGGCAAATCAAGCTTGCCTATTTACAGCATGCAATCATGTTATGCAATTTGAACAAAAAGTCTCTAATTAGCGTCTACAAGTTTATCTAGCAAGCATGGTCCAATCGATTTCGATTTCTCAATCTTTAAGAGAGAGCTTGCTGAAAACCTTTTATACAATAAGCAGACCGACATACTCTGCTGCTAGCATTTAGAAAGGGGGTTTTTTTTTTTTTTGGATGTGGATAGGGATTCAAAGTGGAGAGTAGCGTTAAGAGACCTAGCCACTCAGTCAACCTTAAGGGTATTGAACTTTAAGGTTGCAAAGAAAGAAATACTTGATAGGACTTAAAGGCTGTAGAGTTGCTAAGATGAACGCTCAGGCTACAAGATCATTATCAGCTTATCTAGCAATATTAGCAGTAACTTTAAATATAGGGCAAAAGGCTGTACAAGCTATAGACTCATTTGTCCTTAAACTCTTAGGAGCTTTCGTGAACTTTAGCAAGCTAACTAAGAGCGAACGCGCCTTCCAAGTGGTCCTTTAAAGGCTGGCTTGCTTGAAATGCTACAGCAACAAGCTGCCCTAGCGTGGAAGTCCTTCCTGAATAGTTGTCTAGTAGATGGCTTAGCTGTTAACAATTAGCTGTTAGCTAACCCGAATCGAATGGCTTTGCAAAGCAATCC
>Ga0335075_10014470_pt1 | contig 11845 bp, 7 predicted proteins | sample Lox_Sample_24_FD_206723 | JGI IMG/M metagenome (GOLD analysis project Ga0335075, IMG submission 206723) | Soil microbial communities from Loxahatchee National Wildlife Refuge, Florida, United States - Lox_Sample_2.4 | ecosystem: Environmental > Terrestrial > Soil > Wetlands | place: USA: Florida... | reverse complement strand
CATGACCGCAACACCGCCGCCGCTTCTCGAGATCAAGGATCTGCGCATCGAAAGCGCGCGCCACCGGGAGCCGGCGCGCATCCTGCTCGAGGGGCTGTCGTTCGAGGTCGCGAAGGGCGAGTTCCTCGCCCTGGTGGGGGAGTCCGGCAGCGGCAAGACGCTCGCCGCCCGCGCCATTCTCGACCTCCTGCCGCCGGGAGTGCGCCGCGCGCGCGGCACCATCACGCTTTCCGGCAGGGAGCTGACCCGCTTGGATGCACGCGCGTTGCGCCGGGTCCGCGGGGCGCAGGTCGGCATGGTGTTCCAGGAGCCCATGGTCTCGCTCAATCCCGCGCTCAGCGTCGGCCGGCAGCTCGCCGAGGGATTGGCGCTGCACTTCGGCTGGGGCGGCAAGGAGATCCGCGAGCGCTGCCTGGAGATGCTCGCGCGCGTGCGGATCAAGGACCCGGCGCAGGCGCTCAGCCGGCATCCGCACGAATTCTCGGGCGGCATGCGCCAGCGCATCATGCTGGCGTCGGTGCTGCTCTTGCGCCCAAAGCTCCTCATCGCGGACGAGCCGACCACCGCGCTCGACACGTTGAGTCAGCGCGAAGTGCTGGATCTCATGACGGAGCTCGCCAGGGACCACGGCGTCGCGACGCTTCTCATCACACATGATCTCGGGCTGGTGGCGCGCTATGCCGAGCGCTGCGTGGTGCTCGAGAAGGGGCGTCTCATCGAGACCGGCCCCACGAGCGAGGTGCTGACCCGGCCGGCTCATGCGTACACCCGGCGTTTGATCGGCTCGCGTCCGTCTTCCCGGGCTCTCGAGTCCGGCGCAGGCGGCTCGCACAGCGGCGCGGCCGCCCAGGCGAGTAATTCCGCGGTGCTTCTTGCCGTCGAGGGCGCATGCGTCGCCTATCCGGGCCCAGCGCGGCTCTTCGCTGCGGCCCCGCACCGGCCCGTGCTGAGCGCTGTCGACCTCAGCCTGCGTTGCGGCGAGATCGTCGCGATCGTCGGCGCCAGCGGCTGCGGCAAGACGACGCTCGGCCGGGCTGTACTCGGCCTGAAAGCGCTGTCCGCCGGCAGCATCCGTTTCGACGGGATGACGGTTGGCGCGATGACTGCGACGGAGCTGCGGCGGTTTCGTCGCGAGGCACAGCTCATCTTCCAGGACCCGTTCTCCTCCCTCGACCCGCGGATGCGGATCGTGGACATCGTGGCGGCACCGCTGCGCCACGAGCGGGCGCTCGGCACTCGCGCGCGGCGCGGCCGGGCGGAGCAGGTGCTCGAGGAAGTGGGGCTCGGCGGCTTCGGCGGCCGGCTGGCGCACCAGATGTCGGGCGGCCAACGGCAGCGCATCGCCATCGCGCGCGCCATCGTGTCGCGGCCCCGCCTGGTCGTCGCCGACGAGCCGGTCTCGGCGCTCGACATGACCATCCAGGCGCAGGTGCTGGCATTGCTGCAGAGACTGCAGGCGGAATACGGCTTCGCGTGTCTCTTCATCACGCACGATCTCTCGGTCGTCGACAGCATCGCGGATCAGGTGATCGTCATGTCGGAGGGGCGCATCGTCGAGCGGGGTGCGACCCGGGCGGTGCTCGAGCAGCCGCGGCACCCCTACACCCGCGAGCTCGTGGCAGCGACGCCGCGCTTGCCGGGCGAGCCGCAATTGGCCGCCGCGGCGCATCCCTGAGAGAAGGCGAGCGGCGCCGCACCGGCGCCCGCAGCGCAGCCGCGGGCTGCCGAATGGCTTGAAAATCCGTGGAATTTTTCCATGGTACTTTCCACGCAAAGAAATCACTATTATTTTTTTGCAAATCATAATACATTAGCTCGGCCGCGGCTGACACTTGCCGGCCGCCCGGCGGGCATTCGCACAAAGCCTCATGGGGAGTCGAACGAGCATGATCTTCGCGAAGCAGAAACGTCACGCCGTCGCGCGCTACGCGCCTCTCGGCGGAGTGTCCGCGGTCTTCCTGCTGGCCGCCACGGCGCGCGCCCAGACCGCGCAACCAACATCGACATCCTCCTCCTCCGACAACGGCGGCGCCGTCCTCGAGCAGATCGTCGTGACCGCCGACCGCCGCAGCTACAGCGCGGACTTCGTGCAGGCGGGAAGCTTCCGCGGCGCGAAGCAGCTCGATACGCCGTTGACCGTCAGTGTCATCCCGGAGGAGGTGTTGCAGGCGCAGCAGGCGAAGAGCCTGTTGGACGCGCTGCAGAATACCGCCGGCGTCACCTCGACCGAGACCAGTCCCACCGTCTACGACAACCTGTCGATCCGCGGCATTCCGGTGGACAATCGCGGCAACTACCGCCTCGACGGCGTCCTGCCGATCATCAACCTCATCGACCTGCCGCTCGAGGACAAGGACAGGGTGGAGGCGCTGAAGGGCGCTTCGGCTCTGTACTACGGCTTTACCACGCCGTCCGGAATCATCAATCTCACGATGAAGCGGCCGACCCAGACGCCGTTCGTCGACGAAGACACGTTCGGCGACGACAATGGCGGCTACGGCGAGCACGTGGATGCGAACGACTATTGGGGCATCTTCGGCGCCAGGGTCAATGCGGTCTACGCCAAGGTCAACTCCGGCATCAACTTCACGCAAGGCCAGCGGGCTCTGCTCTCGGGCGCGTTCGATATCAGGCCGACCGACAAGCTGGCGATTCAGGTGGACCTCGAGCACATCGAGAAGACGGTACCCGAGCCTACCGTCTATCTGCTCGTGGCGCCGAAGTCGACCGCGGCGAACCTCTACCCGAACATCAGCCTGCCGCCGCTGCTCAATCCCAGCACCAACCTCGGCGCCGAATGGATGAAGAACCAGGCCAAGGAAGACAACGCGCTGATCCACGGCAACTACAATTTCAGCCCCGCCTGGCAGCTCACGTTCGATACCGGTACGTCGAATGCCTCCCGCACCCGCCGCTTCTCGACCTTCACGCCGACGAATCTGGTCTCTGGCGCCGGCACGTTGAAGACCACCCTGCAGAACGACGACCAGTACAGGAACTACGAAGGCCGTGTCGAGCTCGCCGGCGCCTTCGATACCGGACCGATCGAGCACGAGCTGCTGATAGGCGTGTCGAAGAACGTCCGGCGGCAGTTCAACGCCAACTCGACGGCAGGCACCTGTCCGGGAGCGACTGCGACCTCCAAGCCGGTGACCTGCGTGCAGAACCTGTTCGATCCGGTGCCGATCCCGTACAGTCCGCTCGGACCTCCGATCGGCGTGATTACGCAGATCGACGACGTCGGCTACTACGTTTTCGAGCACGCCAGCTATCAGGACTGGCTGCACGTGCTGGCCGGGGTGCGCAAGGCGAACTACACGGAGAGTAACGTGACGACGGATCAGGATACGTTCCACGCGACACCGACACCGATCTCCTACGGCGTGGTGCTGAAGCCGAAGTCCTGGTTCAGCATCTACGGCACGTATATCGAAGGCCTGGAGTCGACGGCGGCTGCGCCCATTACGGCGGCCAATGCCGGCGTGGTCCTGCCGGCGGCGACCAGCAAGCAGACGGAAGGCGGAGTCAAGATCGAGCCCCTGCGCGGCCTGCTCTTTCAAGCGGCGTATTTCAATATCAACCGCGCTTCCACCTATGTCAACGCCGATAACGTATACGTCGAGGACGGCCGGGCGCGTTACCGGGGAGCGGAGCTCAGCCTGACCGGTGAGATCACGCCGCAACTGTCGATCTATGCGAGCGGGCTCATCCTCAGCGCCAGGCAGATATCGGGCGCGCCGACGGTGATCACCGGCACGACGGTCGTGCCCACGGCGGTCGGCAAGGAGGTCGACAACACGCCGAAGCAGACGTGGTCTCTCGTCGGCGAATACCGCTTTGGCGCCTTGATACCCGGCCTCAGCGTCACCGGGGGTGCTTACTATGTCGGCCGCCGGGCGGTCAACAATCTCGATGAGGCGTATGTCCCCGGATATACTCTGCTCAACGCGGGCTTCGCCTATGAGAGAGATGTCTGGTCGCAGCCCTGGACGTTCCGGCTGAATTCGGAGAACCTCACCAACAGGCGCTACTGGGCCTCGACGAGCTCGCTGTATCTCGCCGAGGGCCCGCCCGCGGTCGTGAAGTTCTCGCTGGAGACCCGATTCTAGAGATGGAGACGAAGGGGGACGGACTGCCGCGGGCGCGGCCGGCCGAGGTCGGCATCGACGCACGCCTGCTCGAGGGCTTCCTCGACGCGCTGCAGTGGGACGGCATCGATCTGCACGGCCTGGTGCTGCACCGCGCGGGTCATGTCGCCGCGGAGCTGTACCGGTGGCCGTACGGTCCGCAGCGGCCGCGGGTGATGCATTCGGTGGCGAAGAGCTTCACCGCCTGCGCGATCGGCATGGCGCTCGCGGAAGGAAAATTCGCTCTCACGGACAAGGTCGTGGATTTTTTCCCCGATCATCTGTCCGGTACGCCGGGTGAATATCTCGCGGCCATGACCGTCGAGGACCTGCTCACCATGCGCACCGGACATGCCGAGGAGACCTCCGGCAGCCGCTGGCGCGGCCTGCGCAGCAGTTGGATCGCGGAATTCTTCAAGATACCCGTGGTCCACCGGCCGGGCACGGTCTACAAGTACACCAGCGCGGCGAGCTACATGCTGTCCGCCGTTCTCACCCGGACCACCGGCGAGACGCTGCACGATTACCTGCGTCCCCGCCTGTTCCGGCCGCTCGGAATCAGCGGCGAGACCTGGGACATGGGGCCGGACGGCATCAATCCGGGCGGCAACGGGCTGACCTGCAAGACGGTCGACATGCTCAAGCTCGGAGTGTTGCATGCGCAGAACGGAGTCTGGCAGGGACGCCGACTGCTGGCGGAGAGTTGGATCGAGCGCGCCACCCGGCCGCATTCTCCGGGCCTCTACGGCTATCACTGGATGACGGGGCCCGGGCGGAGTTTCTGCGCCATGGGTGTCTTCGGGCAACTGCTCGTCGTGTTTCCGGATCACGGCGCGACTCTCGCTCTCACCAGCGCGGTGAATGGAACCAACGCGTGCACCCGCACGCTCCTGCCCTTGGTGCACCGGTACTTTCCCGCGATCTTCAGCGGCGATACCGGCAATCAGGGCGAGGCGGAGGAGCGCCTGGATGCCCGCTCGCGGCGCGCGGCCGCGATCACGCCGGTGACTTCGAGCGGTAAGCCACCGGCCGGCCGCCGCGGCCGGCTCGAGTACCGCATGGCCCCGAATCCGCGCGGCGTCACCGCCCTGCGCCTGACGCTGGCCGCAGATGCGTGCAGCCTGCATCTGCTCGACGGCGATGGCGAGCACGGCATCGAGATGGGCCTGGATCGATGGCTCGAGTCCGAAGCGGATGTTCCCGCGGCAGAGCTGCACCACGGCTATGAGATGCGTCCGGCTCGCGTGGCCGCCGCGGCGCGCTGGAGCGATCCCGACACGCTCGAGATGAGCTGGATTTTCGTCGAGTCGGCGTTCCGTGACACGGTGATATGCCGCTTCGAGGGCGATCGGATGCGCTACTCGCGCAGTGTGAATGTCAATTCCGGCGCGCTCTCGCAACCGACGCTCGCCGGGACGCTGGTATAAAACGATCTGCAAGCGAAAACTTCGGAGTCAGATATTGCGCACTAGATACCGCCGCACCGCGCAGCTCGCAGCCGCCGCGATGCTGCCGCTCCTCCTGGCCGGCTTCGCCCTGCAGTCGGGCAGTACGGCAGTGGCCGCGGAGAACGCCGTGTCGGGCGGCCCCAGGCAACTCCTGATCGCCTACCGGACGGAGCCGGCAGACCGGCCCGCGTTTCGCCGCTATCTGCAGCAGCGCGAGGCGAAGCTGCTCGCGAGGCTGCAACGCCAGGGCATCCTTTCCGGCTATCAGATATTGTTCAACCCTTTCGTGCAGCCGCGCACCTGGGATGCAATGGTGGTGCTCAGCTTCACCAGCTTCGCCGACACGCGCCGCTGGCTCGACATCGAGCGGACTTCGCCCGGAGGACTGAGCCCCGCGGGGCTGAAGCTGGCGAAGCCCATATCGGAGTATTCGGCCGATCTCGCCTGGGAGAACGCCGCCAGCGACGAGGGGCCGGCGGATGAGCACGTGTTCTACGTGATTCCGTACACGTATCTCTCATCTCGCGCGCAGTACGAGGCCTATGTGAGCGCGTATGTGATTCCGCAGCTCGAGGGGTGGATCAAGGCCGGCGTGCTCAGCCGCTATCGGATCTATCTCAACCGCTATCCGGTCGGCGATCCGGAGCCGTGGGATGCGCTCTTCGTCTACGAATACCGGAACCTGGAGGACTTCGGGCGGCGGGATGAGACCATCGCCGCGGTGCGCAAGACCTTACGGGCCGACCCCGCTTGGTTGCGGCTGAGCGCGACGAAATCGAGCCTGCGCACCGAGGCTGAGAACACCATCGCGGAGCGCCTTGCCGGCCACTGAGCGGCGATGTGCATAGTCGCCGGGTTACTGCCCGGCTTGGTCGAGCTCATGAAATCACTACTCCTGGCGCTCGGACTTCTCTGGAGCGCCTTCCTTGGGGCAGGCGCGCCGGCCGTCGCGAGCGCCGCGGTGATGCCAGCCAATCCCGCGGTCGCCGCCACCGTCGTCCGGCGGGACATGTTCCCCGCACTGTCGGCCCATTTTCCCCACGGAGTGGTCGCTACGCCGGACATCGAGTACGCGAACCTCACGGGTTTCCGGCCGCTCCTGCTCGATCTCTACCGCCCGAGGGCTGCCGCGGAACAGTCCCGCCGCCCGCTGGTGGTGTTCGTTCACGGCGGCGGTTGGAGGCGAGGCGACTCGCGTACGCTCGGCGCGTTCGAGAACTTTCCCGCCGTACTCGCCTCGCTCGCCGCGCGCGGCTACGTGGTCGCCGCCGTCAACTACCGGCTGAGCGGCGAGGCACGCTTCCCGGCCGCGGTTCAGGACCTGAATGCGGCGATCGAATTCCTGCGCCGCAACGCCGGTGCGTTCGGCATCGATCCGCAGCGGGTGGTACTCTGGGGCGACTCCGCCGGCGCGCACCTGGCGGCGCTCTCCGCCGTGACCTGTCAGTTGCCGCAATTCGCGCCGCCGCCTGCGACCGGCCGGCTCTCGAGGCGCGAGGCCCTGGCACTGCGCCCGCGCCAGGTGTCACATTGCGTGCAGGGGCTCGTCGCGTGGTATGGCATCTTCGATCTGCCGACGCTGCTCGACTCGGGCGCGGCGGCGCATGCGGTTGCGGACGATGCCAGGGATTTTCTCGGCTGCGGCGGCGGCCCGTGCCGGCAACTCGCGCAGAGCGCGAGTCCGGTGAGCTACATATCCTCCAGGACACCGCCGATGCTGCTGTTGCATGGCAGGGCCGACACGGAAGTCCCGTTCGGGCAGACGTTGGAAATGGCGGCGGCGCTGCGCAAGGCCGGCGTGCGGGTCGAGGTGGGGCTCATCGATGCGGCCGGACACGGCTGGATCGGACGGAGCGCGCGCATCACCCGCGAGGCCAGCCGCGAGGCTTTGCAACGCACGTGCGACTTCATCGACCAGACGATCGCCGGAAAATCATAGGAGCGGCTCGGGGGTGAGACTCTTTCGCCGGAAGTGGGTGCACGGGCTCTGCGTGGCTTGGATTGCGGCTTTGCCGGCGATTCCGGCACCGGCCCCGGCCGCGGTGCTGCATGTCGCGCTGAACGCCGACATCCTCTCGACCGATCCAGGCGTGCTTCGCGATGAGAACACGGACGCAGTGCTGCTGCACGTCGTGGAAGGGCTCGTCGCGCCGCGACATGATGGCAGCATCGCCCCGATGCTGGCGCAGAGCTGGACGGTCTCGCCCGACGGGCGCACCTATACGTTTGCGCTCCGGCGTGGAGTCACATTCCACAACGGAGCGTCCATGACCTCGGCCGATGTCGTCTGGTCGCTCGAGCGCTATCTTTCTCCGGCCACCCACTGGCGATGTCTCGCGGAATTCACCGACCAGGGCATTGCGCGAGTGGTCGCCATCGCGGCGCCCGATGCCTACACGGTGAGGGTCAGTCTCGATCGCCCGGCGCCGCTCTTCCTGACGACCCTCGCGCGGCCCGACTGCGGCCAGACGGCGATCCTGCAGCGCGCATCCGTGGGGCCGGACGGAAGCTGGCGTGCGCCGATCGGCACCGGCCCGTTCGAGCTCGCCACCTGGAAGCGCAATCAGTACATCGATCTCGTGCGCTTTGCGGGTTATCAGCCCGCGGCGGGCCCGCCGGACGGTGATGCCGGAGCCAAGCACGCGCTCGTCGACGAAGTGCGTTTCGAGATCATTCCCGACGATTCGGCGGCGGTGGCGGCGCTGCTGCGCGGGAGCCTCGATATTCTCGACGGCATCGATCCCGCGGAGCTGTCGCTCGTGCGGCGCGATCCGCGGTTGCGCGTCGAGATGTCGCCGACCCTGGACTTCTATGCGGTGCTCTTCCAGACGCAGGATCCCGTGCTGAAGAATCAGTGCCTGCGCCGGGCCATCGCCCTCACGATAGACACCGCGGGGCTCACCAAGGCCATCACATGGGGTACCGCTGCGCCCGACGACTCCGCGGTGCCGGTGAGGAGCCCCTACCACGGGCCGGTCGAGGCCAGGCTGCCGGCGCCGAATGCGGCGCTTGCGCGCCGGCTGCTTGCGAACTGCGGCTATCGCGGCCAGCCGATCACGCTCATCACCAATCACCGCTACCCGATGATGTTCAATGTCGCCGTGCTGGTCCAGGCCATGGCGGCACAAGCCGGCATCCACTTCACGATCGACACGATGGACTGGGCATCACAGCTATCGCACTATCTCGACGGCTCCTATCAGGCGATGGCGTTCGCATTCTCGTCCATGCTCGACCCCTCGCTCAATTTCACGCAGCTCATCGGCAGCAAGGCGCGAGATCCGCGCAAGGTCTGGGACACGCCGCGGGCGCGGTCGCTGCTCGCCGCCTCGATGGCAACCGCCGATCCGGTGGTGCGGCAGCAGTATTTCGATCGGCTGACGACCGCGCTGCTCGAGGACGTCCCGGCCATCGTGCTCTTCAACTCCACGCGCATTGCCGCGGTGCGTCCCAACGTCACCGGCTTCGAGGAGTGGCCGGCGGGCGAGCCGCGCTACTGGAACGTCGCGCTGCACTGACCTGCGCAAGATGTTGCAGTATCTCGCCAAACGGCTGCTGTTAGCGGTTCCGACGCTGCTTCTCGTCGCGCTCATCGTCTTCGTGCTGGTCCGCCTCATTCCGGGCGATCCGGCGCAGGTGATGTTGGGGGAGGGTGCCGACCCCGCGGCCATCGCCGCCATGCATCACCAGATGGGACTCGACCGCCCGCTGCCCGTGCAGTTCCTGACGTGGCTGTCGCATGTCGCGATGGGTAACTTCGGCACCTCGATCCGCACGGGTGAGCCGGTGGCGTCGCTCATCCTCTCGCATTTCAAGGTTACGGCCACGGTCGTCCTGGTGGCCATGGCGCTGGCGACGCTGATCGCGATCTGCGGCGGACTCATCGCCGCATGGCGCCAGCACAGCACGCTCGATCTCGCCGTGCTCGGCGGCGCGAGTCTCGTCATGGCCATCCCGAGCTTCTGGCTCGGACTGATCCTGCTGCTCGCTTTCGGCCTGAAGCTCGGCTGGTTCCCCGTCATCGGTTATGTGTCGTTCGCGGACGCGGGACTGCAGTCGCTGTGGTACCTGGCCCTGCCCATTGCCACGCTGACCATCACCGAATGCGGCGTGCTGACCCGCATGATGCGCGCGAGCTCCCTCGAGGTGCTGCGTCTCGACTACATCACCCACGCCCGGGCCAAAGGGCTGCCGGAGCGCACCGTATTGGCGCGGCACGTGTTCCCGAACGCCTTCGCGCCGACCCTGACGCTCGTCGGACTCTCTCTCGGCCACCTGTTGGGCGGCATCGCGGTCATCGAGACGGTGTTCACGCTCCCCGGTCTCGGCCGGCTGCTGGTCGACTCCATCCTTTCCCGCGACTATCCCGTCGTGCAGGGCTGTCTTCTCTTCACGGCGGTCGTCTACGTCATCATCAACTTGATCGTCGACCTTTGCTATCCATTCTTCGATCCGCGGGTGGCGGCGCGATGATCCGCTACATGCGGCGGTTCGCCAAGCGGCCTCGGGACGTGCTCGGACTCGTCCTGGTTGCGCTCCTGCTGCTCACGGTGCTGGCCGGTCTCGTCTGGACTCCATACGACCCGATCGCGATCGATCTCGCGCACCCGTTGCAGCCGCCGTCGCTTGCCCACTGGCTGGGCACCGATCAGTTCGGCCGGGATGTCCTGAGCAGGGCCATGATCGGCGCGCGCCTCAGCATGGAGATCGCCCTGGAGACGGTGGCGGCGGCGATTGTGTGCGGCACGGCCTTCGGTCTCCTGACAGGCTATCTGCGCGGCTGGACCGACCGCGTCGTCATGATGCTCTCCGACGCCGTCCTCGCCTTCCCGCCGATCCTGCTGGCGCTGGCGCTGGTGGCCATTCTCGGGCCGAGCCGGCGCAGCGTCATGCTGGCGCTGGGCATCGCGTATGTGCCCGTCGTCACACGGGTGGTCCGCGGCTCGGTGCTCTCCATTCGCGAGGGCGAATACATCCAGGCCTCGGTCCTGTGCGGGGACAGCACGCTCTACACGCTCTGGCGGCACGTGCTGCCGAACGCGATGGCGCCGATCGTCGTTCTGGCGACCAGCCTCTTCGGCTGGGTCGTGCTCTACGAGAGCGCGCTCAGCTTTCTCGGCGTCGGCGTGCCGCCGCCGGCCCCGACCTGGGGCAACATGCTGGCCGACTCGCGGCCCTACATGGAGACCGCGAGCTGGCTGTCGGTCGTGCCGGGCCTTTGCATCGTCGGCACTCTGTTGGGTGTCAATCTGGTGGGCGATGCGCTGCGCGACTGGCTGGATCCGCGCGAGCGCTGATCCCGCCCGGTTCCGCGGCGCCTGCGACATGCCTCGCGGCCGGCTTCCGTCCGCTATTGTACTATCGTGCTAGAGAGTGCATCATGCTCGATGCCGGTCGTCACGGCGCCACTGGAGAAGCGGTTGCATCGCGCGCTCTTGCCAATTGCTGCGGCCGCCATGCTGTGCGGCGCCGGCAGCGCCGGCGCGGCATCCCTCGCGCAGGAACTCCGGTCCGGCTATCCGTTCCCGCCGGCGGAGTGCTCCGCCTACGTTGGATACGATCGTGACGCGGTTCTTCCGGGATATCTTCTGCCCGGCAGCGGTGGCCAGATGTGTGTCCCCTTCACGACGACAGCCGCGCATCCGCCGGCTGGTTACAAGGGTGATTTCTACGTCGCCGAGTTCACGGATGCGAAGTTGCGTGCCCGCTGGCGCAAGTGCCGTGCGGATCCGACTTGCTTCAAACGGGTGGAGGCTCAAATCGAGCGGCGGCAGCCGCCCAACGTGGACCGCAAGATCCACTCCGCGCACGCGCGCTATCTGCTCGGCGCCGTGGATCGGGACGACAACGATCTGCCGCTGCGGCAGATCCGCCGGCCGGCTTTCTTCGGCCAGGCGCCGTGGCGCGAGAATATCGCGCAGGCGGAGCAGCGAACCTACACCATCGAAATCGCCGCCGGCCGGGGGCCCTACGATCGGCTGATCATGCACATGACCGGGCCGATCGAGCTGCGTGGCTGGTATCTGCGGGGCGCCGGCGTGCCGGATGGCCGCGGGCGCCTGACCCGCGCCCTGATCATCATGAGCAACGGCGGCGGCGGCCATCTGGTCGCCATAGAGGCGCCGCATGAGCAGCTCTATCATGTCGATCCGAAGACCGGCAAGAGCGTCTGGAATCACTTTCCGAGCGCGAACACCGGCACCGGCGGGGCGCGGGCCTGGCGTGACCTGCTTTATCGCCTGAACCAGGCCGGCTTCGACGTGCTCAGCT
>Ga0335075_10014469_pt1 | contig 11846 bp, 7 predicted proteins | sample Lox_Sample_24_FD_206723 | JGI IMG/M metagenome (GOLD analysis project Ga0335075, IMG submission 206723) | Soil microbial communities from Loxahatchee National Wildlife Refuge, Florida, United States - Lox_Sample_2.4 | ecosystem: Environmental > Terrestrial > Soil > Wetlands | place: USA: Florida... | reverse complement strand
ACAGCCGCTGATAAATCAGCTCCATACCGCGTGAATATTCGCGGTCGGCCGACTCTACCTTCAACGCGCGTTCGAAATCGTCAAGAATCGGAAGCAGCGCGCGGACCGTTTCCGTGTTCGCGTACTCCAAAACGTCTGCCCGTTCCCGTTCGGCGCGCCGGCGGAAATTGTCGAACTCGGCCTGCCGCCGCAGCAGGCGGTCCTGCAGGTCAGCTCGTTCCACTAACAAACGATCGCGCTCTGCGATCACAGGATCCAGGTTTCCACCCGCTTCGCCCGCATCCGCCGGGCCGTTTCCAGCTCCGTCGGCGGCGTCGGGCTCCAATTGCTGCCCTTCGACGATGGTTGTTTTTCTGTTGTCCATACTTCCAGTGTAAGATTCACTTTCCCCGCGAGAGTTGAAGTTTTTGTCCGGCTCGCCCCCGGCGCTCTCGACCGCGCCCGAGTTCTTCCCCCGTCTATGCCGGTATGCTTTGGAAAGCTTGGCCCATGTGGAGGACGGCGGAAATCGCTTTTTCATAGTTCATCCTCATCGGACCAAGCACTGCGATTTTGGCGTACAACCCGCCTTGTAGCGCGATCGCTACGCCGATCAACGAAAGTTCCCTCATGCTCGGGTGGGCATCGCCCAAACCCACCTGGATTGTGACCTCGCCCACGGGCTGCTCCAGAAACTGGTCGAGCAGCTCCAAAATGCGCTTCTTTTCTTCCAGCGCCCGGAACAGCTCCCTCAGCTTCTCGCGCGTCAAATGGAGGTCCAGGCCGACCAGGTTGCTCGCGCCCTCCAGGTGAACTTCCGGCAAAACATCGATGTCCAGCAAGCCCCGCGAGCACAAGATCGTTAGTTTCTTAAGGATAGAATCATACGCAGCGCTCTGCTGCTCCAGCCGGTGGCGCAACTCCGACCGTACGGCGCTCAACGTCCAGCCGCTGAAGGCCTGGTTCATGTAATTGCGGATGGAAACAAGTTCATCCGGCGAAATCGCTTCCTCAAGCGAAACCACGCGATTCCGGACCATGCGGTCGTGGGTAACGACGATCATAAGCACTCGCCGGTGGCCCAGGTCGATTAGCTCGATATGGTCCAGCGTTTGGCTGGAAGTCGGGATGGCTGCGGCGATTCCGACGCCGCGCGTCATCTCCATCAGCGTGTGCGAGGAATGCTCCATCCGCCGCTGCACGGTTTCGAACTGCACCAGTTCGGAGCGAAGCCGGTGCAGCTCCCCGGCGAGTATCCGCCCGCGAACCAATGAGTTAACGTAAATTCGAAAAGCTTGCGGCGTGGGAACGCGTCCCGCCGAGGTGTGCGGCTGCGCCAGATAGCCTTCATCGGCGAGGTCAGCCATGATGTTGCGGATGGTCGCGGCGCTCAAACCATCCTTGCGCCCGCGCGAGATCGTGCGCGAGGCGACGGGCTCGCCCGTTTCAATATAGTTCCGGACGATTGAACACAGGATGTCGAAGTTCCGAGGCGTCATTGCTTCGAAAGGTGCCCTTGGTACTGATTATAAAGGGTTTTGGGCAACTTTTCAATCCTGTACTCTGGATGGGCTCCGACAGTGCCGGGTTTCAGGCGCCCTCCACGAGCGGTTTCCCCACCTCCCAATGGTGCCCAAACGGGTCGACAATCCGCCCTAAACGCCACCCATAGCGGTTATCTACGGGCCAAACAACGATCGCGCCGGCGGCCACGGCGCGCTCCACCATTGCATCCGGATCCTCTACCGTGAAAACCATGCGGACCGTTCCGCCGCCCAGAGTCTCGGGACTGTAATTCGCATTTTCCGGCGATTCATCTGCAACCCAGAACTCGGCGCCATCAACGGACAATTGGGCCACCACGGCTCCATCTTCGGCGTCTATCCGGAAGAGTTCGGACGCCCCGAATGCCGCTTTATAGAAATCCACTGCTGTCGCCCCTCTCCGAACCGAGAGCATAGGGGCTATGGATGTTTTCTGCATATTGGATCTCCGATAACTACAGTTCGTTCGAACCAGCACGTCCAGAAATCGGGCCCTGATTTATCTTGAAGCTCCGGACGCGATCGTCGTGTTCGCGGATTGCAAACCTTCCGATGCCGCTGACACTTGAATCGTCCCAGCCTGCCCGGCTTTCGAACGGACAATTAACAGCGCCATGCCGCTGAACGCCTTGCGATGGTCTGCCTGGAACGGTTCGGTACTCGCCGCGTTGCCGTTATCCACCGCCTCAATGGTTCCCACGCCGTCCACCTTGAAATGCACCAGATTATCCGCTTTAGGACACAAGTTCCCGTCCTTGTCCTCGACGCGTACCGTAATGAACGACAGGTCTGAGCCATTACTGGCGATAGTCGAACGGTCCGGTATCAAGCGAACGCGCGCGGGCGCTCCGGCTGTGTGCACCTCATCAGTGGCAAACTGCGTGCCGCTCTTATATGCGACTGCGCGCAGCACTCCGGGCTCGTAGGGAACGCGCCATTCCAGACGGTACTTGCTGGTGAACTGTTGCTTCTCGCTCACGTTCTTTCCCACCGGAATCACAACCGTGTCGAGGCCCTTTTTCTTCCGGCCCAGTGACTTGCCATTGAGGAATAGCTCGACCTCATCGCCATTCGTATAGACCATCACCGGGATCGCTTGGCCTTCGTGTCCGGCCCAGTTCCAATGCGGAAAGATGTGCACGGTGGGATCGCTGGTCCACTCGCTCTTGTACGCGTAATACCGGTCTTTAGGAAAGCCGGCGAGGTCCACAACGCCAAAATACGAACTGCGCGACGGCCAACTGGCACGGTCTCCATAAGGGGTCGGTTCACCCAGATAATCGAACCCCGTCCAAACAAATTCGCCGAGTACCGTCGGCAGACGATTCTGCGCATCGAACTCGACATCGGGACAATAAGCCCACGGCGGCGCCACGACGTCGTAACTGGAAACCTGCAAGGAAGGGTCCTTTTCGTATGCGCGCAAAGGCAAGTGATATACGCCGCGCGAACTCACGCACGATTCCGTCTCAGACCCGAAAATTACCCACGTCGGATGTTCCTTCTGTATCAGTTCATAATGCATCGGCTGATAGTTGAACCCGGGTACATCGACGTTGTCGGCCATGTGATTTTTAATCGCGTCCGCCCAATCGTTAAATGCCGAAGTCGTCGGGCGCGTCCGATCCTCCTGGTGCGCGATATCCGTGAGATGCTTCGCGATTTCCCAACCGTTCGCATTGGCCTGTTCCGGAATCTCGTTTCCGATGCTCCAGAAGATGATGCTCGGATGATTGCGGTCGCGACGAATCATATCTCGGAGATCACGTTCGCTCCACTGATCGAAATACTTGGAATACCCGTTCTTCACCTTAGGAATGCGCCACATATCGAAGGCTTCATCCATCACCAGCAGCCCCAGGCGGTCGCAGTACTCGAGTAACTCCGGCGACGGCGGATTGTGACTCGTCCGGATGGCATTCACTCCCATTCCCTTCATGATCTGAAGCTGCCGTTCCGTTGCGCGGCGATTTACCGCCGCGCCCAAGGCGCCCAGGTCGTGGTGATCGCAAACTCCGCGTATCTTCATCACGCGTCCGTTCAAAAGGAATCCGCGATCGCGTGTGAACTCGATGGTTCGGATACCGAATGGAGTTACATAACGATCGACAACATTGCGCCCGGAGCGGACCGTAGTTACCGCGGAGTATAAGTAAGGATGGTCAACATCCCAGCGCCGCGGATTCGAGACATTCAACTGCTGCGAAGTGTTTTCCGTCTGAGCGGGAGCCACGGTCAAATTAGCCGACTGTTTCGTGACCTGTTTCCCCGAAGCATCGAGAATCGCTGTCTCCACCGTAATCCTGGCGGGCGCGGTATTCTCGTTTCGAATTTCGCTGCGAACCGAAACTGTCGCGCTTGAATCCGTCACTTGAGGCGTGGTTAAATAAGTCCCCCAGTGCGCAACGTGAACAGGTCCTGTCTGTACCAGCCACACATTACGATAGATTCCCGCGCCCGGGTACCAGCGCGACGCATTTTCTTCAGGCGCGAGGCGAACGGCAATGACGTTGTCTCCGCCGAAATTCAGATTCGGCGTGAGATTCACTTCAAAGCTGCTGTACCCATAAGGACGGCCGCCAATTTCATGACCGTTGAGGTAGACGCGCGAGTTCGCCATGGCGCCATCGAATTCAACGCTCAAGTATTTTCCGCGATCGCTCACCGGCACCGGGAAGTGCTTCCGATACCACGCCACGCCGAACACCGGCAGGCCACCGGTGTGCGGGTTGTACTGCACGTCGAAAGGACCCTCGATGGCCCAATCGTGCGGGAGATTGAGTTGCCGCCAGGCCGAATCGTCGAAAGAGGGCTGCTCGGCGCCGGGGGCGTCTCCTTTATAGAAGCGCCAGTCATTATCGAAAGAGGAACGGCGATCGGCCGCGCTTGCAACGAAGCATCCGGCGAGAACTAGCGCACACAAGGCTAGGGCTCGCGACGCGGGGAGATAATTGAAACTCATGGCTGCTGTACCTCCTTTCTATCACGCGGCGACGTTGTAGATTGCGCAGGCTTCGGCTAGAATTCAGGTGAAATGACGTTTGGCTCGCGGACGCTGCTTGCCATCTGCATCGTCCTGGTTGTGTTGTTGGGCGCGCTCGCTGCAGTTCAGTACCGCTGGTCGACGCGCATTGCGGCCGCGGACGCCCAGCGCGAGAAGGAACATCTGGACTCTGCGGCGTCGCTGTTCGCGAACCGGTTTAACGATCTGATCGCGGAGACCACTGGTTACCTGCAGAACGAAGCGTGGGCAGCCCTTAACTCCGGCGAACGGCTTGAGAACACGCCTAAGCTGGTTGCCGAGCTTTATTTTCTCAACATTCCTGAGAACGGCGCCGCACAAGTGCGCCGGCTCGCTGGCAATGGCCGTTTCGAGACTGCTTCCCGCCCCGAATGGATCTCGTTCTCACGATGCGGGAGCATGGCCATCCAACAGCCACCTGCACTCGTTGCTCCCATTTTTCGCGTTGTGGCATTTCAGGATCGTGGGGATGACGAGATTAAAGTCCGGCGCACAGTGAACGGCGTCGGGTGCTTCGTCGCGCGGATCGATACCGCCTATCTCCGGCAGACGTTATTTCCACAATTGATTCGCGACAGTTTCGGCGCGACCGCCGCCGCGGAGTACAATTTTGCTGTAGTCAAGCGAATTCCGCCGTACGACATCCTCTACGGCTCCCGCGCCCGCGCCGATTTGAAACGAGCTTTTTTCGCCATCGATCCGGGCAGACTTCCATTCCCGAAAGCCGCCGCCCCACTGCCCGCGCCCCGCCCGAATGCCGTTTTCATACAGCACATGGAATCGACCATTGTCACCAAGAACGGATCGACGCTCGCGGATCTGTTCGGGCCCGGCATCTGGGAACTGGACGTGGCCCACAAAGGCCTGCCCTTGGCGGCGTCGTTCGAGCAGACGCGTCGCCGCAACATGCTGCTCAGCATCGGCGTCGAAGCGCTGCTGATTGCGGCCATCGCCTTCCTGGTGATCGCGACCCGGCGCATGCAGCAACTCGCAAACCAGAAAATGCAGTTTGTTGCGAGCGTTTCCCACGAACTCCGGACGCCAGTTTCGGCGCTGACGATTCTCTCGCGCAACCAGGCGGACGGCCTGGTGGTGGGCGCTGAAAAAGTGAAGCAGTACGGCGAGCTGATGCATCAGCAGACTCGTCGCCTGAACGAGATGGTGGAGCAGACGTTGCTCTATGCGGGCATCCATTCAGGATTGCGGCGCCCGGCTCGCGACCAAGTGGATCTCCTGTGTCTCATAGAGGAAGCAGTGGATGCGCGCCGGGACGAACTGGAGCGAGCGGGATTTCGTGTGGAGATGGCGTTGAGCCCGGAACTTCCCGGAGTCTCAGGCGATGCCAAACTGCTGCGGACCGCCATCGACAATCTGTTGAGCAACGCTCAGAAGCATGCCGAGAGCGGCCACTGGATTCGTGTGAGCGCAGTTCATGGCGCGGCTGAAAAAGAAATCCGTATCGGCGTGGAGGATCGTGGGGCGGGAATCGACCCGGCATCTCGTGAGGAGATCTTCGAGCCATTCTGCCGGGGCCCGGCTGCCGTAGACGCGCAGATTCCCGGCTCCGGTCTGGGCTTGAGCCTGGTGCGCAGCGCCGTGGAAGCGCACCGCGGCGCCGTCACCTGCACCAGCGAACCCGGCCGCGGCAGCACCTTCACTCTGCATCTGCCCCTATGAGCCGCATTCTGTTCGTGGAGGATGAAGGCGCCTTCGCGGTCGGATTGATCGATCGTCTGGAATCGGAGGGCTACGAAGTGGAGTGGGCGCAGACAGGACCCGCGGGTTACGATCGCGCACGGGAGCATGCGTGGGATCTGATTGTGCTCGACGTCATGCTGCCCGGCAAGAATGGATTCGACATTTGCCGCGATCTTCGCCGTGAGGGCGTTGAGGCTCCGGTGCTGATGCTAACGGCGCGCGGCGAAGTGGTGGATCGCGTGGTCGGGTTGAAGCTCGGCGCCGACGATTACGTGCAAAAGAACTGCGAGCCCATGGAACTGATGGCGCGCATTGAGGCTGTGATGCGGCGATCGCGGGGTCCGGTCCAAACGAGTCCCGAGCGCGCCGACTTCGGCGATGTGCGCGTGGATTTAAAGAAGCATGAGGTGACGCGCGCGGGAGAGCCGCTGACGCTTTCGCCGGTGGAGTTCCGCCTGTTGGAATATCTTCTGGAACGGCGCGGAAGCGTGGTGACGCGCGAGGAACTGCTCGAAAACGTCTGGGGATTCAATGGCGAGACGCTCAGCCGTACCGTCGACGTGCATATTGCCGGCCTTCGCAAGAAGATCGAGGCCGACTCGCGTTATCCGCGGTTTCTGCTGACGATAAAAGGCTCGGGCTACAAGCTGGTGGTCTAGCGGGCTGCTGAAAACTGCTCTGGCAGGCTGAATGCCTGCCCCACCTACGTCTGCAAGCCACTGATTCTGCATTGGTGGCGCAGGCGGTTTCGCCTGCGATATTCCTGGGGCCGTAGGTCGGAAAACCGCTTATTTGCGTGGGCGGCTCTGTATATTGCAGTGCGTTACCGAGCGACTGACCCGGACCGGAGTCCGGGGCAGACCCTCAACCAACGGGGAGCGTTTCCGAGGCGCGCGCGTAAGCAAGCGCTCCCTTACGGTCGCGCCTCGGAGTGCAGAAAACCGTTTTCGAGAGGCTGGAGAAGTTGCTTGGGAGCCGTGACCGCAAGGGAGCGGTGTTCCACCAATTCTGGCGACTTTCATTCGGACCTTTATGCGCCCGGCGCTCATGCCCAACGTTAACAACCTGCCCTACTGTTTACATTCCTTACATACAATTTGCCCGCCGAACATGCTCTTTCGTGCATGCTTGAAGCATGAAATCGTGGATTTTGTGCATTCCCGTTCTCGGCGTCGCCGCGCTCGCCCAGCAGCCCGCTGGAAAACTGGAGTTTGAAGTAGCTTCCATCAAGCCCGCCGCTCCCATGCCGATGGGCCAGATGCGCGTGATGATGAACGCCGACGGCGGCATGCTGCGCTACAGCAACGTCTCGCTGAAGGATTGCATCCGCGTCGCTTACCGCGTCAAGGATTTTCAGGTGGAAGGCCCCGATTGGATCGGCAACACGCGGTTCGACATTACGGCGAAGTTCCCTGAAGGCGCAACTCAGGATCAATTGCCGGAGATGCTGCAGGCGCTGTTGGCGGATCGCTTCAAGTTGACCCTGCATCGCGACACGAAAGAGCATGCCATCTATGCGTTGGTGGTTGGAAAAGGTGGACCCAAATTGAAACCGGCGGAGGTTACGACGCCGGACGCGCCGCCGGATGGGCCGCCACCGGCCCCGGGCCGTGGACCGATGCCGCGCGGCGCAATGATGATGATGATGGATCCGTCCGGTATGCATTTGAAAGCGTCCTCCGCGACGCTGCCGAATGTTGCCGAGGCGATTTCCAGATTTACGGAACGGCCGGTGGTGGATGAGACCGGCATCAAAGGCCAATACGATTTCGACCTGGTGTTTTCGCCGGAAACGATGCACGGCATGCACGGGATGAAGGGTGGACCCATGCCGCCCCCTCCGGGCGCCGACCACCCGGAGACGGCCGCCGAGCCGGCGGCTTCGATCTTTGACGCAGTGCAGCAATACGGCTTGAAACTGGAACCGCGCAAAGCGCCGCTGGAAATTCTGACGGTGGATCACATCGAAAAGACGCCAACAGAAAACTGATGTACTTCTGGGCTCAGTTGTACGACTGCATTGTAGGGCAGACCCCCTGGTCTGCAGCCGACCCCCTGGTCGGCTTTTCGAGGCCGACCAATATTGGCTTTGGTTGCGCCTATGCCGATCTGCGGCGCAGAACGTCTTCGGCGGGTTGCTCGGTGTCCCCGAACAGCGCGACCAGGGGGTCGCGCGCAGACCAGGGGGTCTGCCCTACAAAACCGATTCGTCTTTGCATCATCGCGTGCCTCGCCGCCCTGTCCCTGTCGGCGTCAGAACATCACGGCCGCGTCATGTTCAATGGCTTCCCGGTCCCGGGTGCGTCGGTCGACGCCGAACGGGATGGACATCACTTTGACACGATCACGGACCAGCAAGGCGCGTACTCCTTCCCTGACCTGGCCGACGGAACCTGGAACATCGAGGTCCACATGTTCGGTTTCGCGCAACTCGAACAGACCATTAAAGTCGCAACTGACGCGCCCGCAGCCGAATGGCAAATGAAGCTGTTGCCCCTGGACCAGATCCGAGCAAAGCTACAGACCCCGCTTAAACCTGCACCCGTGGCGAACGCTACGGTGCGTCCCGCCAATATAAGAGAACCGCAACAGTCGCCCAACGACGATGAACTCGCCACCCAAGCCGCCGACGGTTTTCTGATCAACGGAACTCGGAACAATTCGGCCCCGCTGCCCTTCTCGCTTCCGGCCGCATTCGGCAACAACCGCTTCGGAGGCAGAAATCTCTACAACGGCGGAATCGGAATCATTTTCAACAATTCCGCCCTCGACGCGCGGCCTTTCTCGCTTACCGGCCAGGACACCCCGAAAGCCGCTTACAACCAGATGACTGCCGTGGTCACTCTGGGAGGGCCGCTGAAGATCCCGGATCTCTTCACCAATGGTCCGAATTTCTTCATCGGCTATCAATGGACGCGCAACAATAACGCTACGACCGGGACCGGTCTCGTCCCCGACGCGCTTCAGCGCAACGGCATCTTCTCGACGCCGATCATCGATCCGCTTACCGGCTCGCCGTTCGCCGGCAATGTCATCCCGCAGAGCCGCATCAGCCCTCAGGCGCAAGCCTTGCTGAGTCTCTACCCGCTTCCGAACTTCGATACCAGCGCGCGCTACAACTACCAGGTTCCGCTCTTAAGTCCGACGCATCAGGACGCCTTGCAATCGCGGCTGATGAAAGCGCTCAACTCCAACAACCAGGTTTATGGCGGCTTCGCTTTTCAGAATCTTCGAGCGGACAACCCCAATCTGTTTGGTTTTCTCGATACCACCGACACGCTCGGCATGAACGCGACGGTCAACTGGGCGCACCGCCTCAGCCAGGAATGGTTTCTGAATCTCGGATATCAGTTCAGCCGCTGGGCCGCGCACGTCAATTCCAACTTCGAAAATCGCCAAGACATTTCCGGCGATGCGCGTATCTCGGGAAGCAATCAGGATCCCATGAACTGGGGTCCGCCGAGCCTCGTTTTCTCGAGCGGTATCGCGGGTTTATCGGACGCGCAGGCATCGTTCGATCGCAACCAGACCAGCGGCATTTCGTACTCCATGATGTGGAACCGCGGCTCACACAACATCACCTTCGGAACCGATTTCCGCCGCCGCGAGTTTAACGACCTGGGCCAGCAAGACCCGCGCGGCACATTCACCTTCACCGGCGCCGCGACGGGCTCCGCGTTCGCCGATTTTCTCCTCGGAACGCCCGCTGCCGCCTCGATTGCGTACGGCAACGCCGATAAATATTTCCGCGAATCCCTCTACGACGCCTATTTCACCGACGACTGGCGGCTGCGTCCGGGTCTAAGCGTCAACGCCGGCGTGCGTTGGGAATGTGGAGCGCCAATTACCGAACTATACGGCCGCCTCGTCGACCTTGACATCGTTCCCGGTTTCACGGCCGCCGCGCCTGTCGTGGCCACGAGTCCTCTTGGAGCGCTTACCGGATTGCATTATCCCAGCTCGCTCGTGAATCCCGATAAAAACGGTTTCGAGCCGCGGATCGGGATCGCGTGGAAGCCGGTCGCCGGCTCGTCGATGGTGGTTCGCGCCGGTTATGGCGTCTACCGCGACACGTCGGTTTATCAGAATCTCGCGGCGCAGATGGCGCAACAGCCGCCGCTGTCCAAAAACATAAGCGCACAGAACAGCGCGGCGACTCCGCTGACTCTGGCGAACGGTTTTAATGCGCCGTCCGCCAATACTTTCGCCATCGACCCAAACTTCCGCGTCGGTTATGCGCAAAACTGGCAAGTCTCGCTGCAGCGCGACCTGCCGTGGTCGATGCAGTTGACCGGGACGTACCTCGGCATAAAAGGTACGCGCGGTTTGCAGGAATTTCTGCCGAACACGTACCCGCTGGGCGCGGTGAACCCCTGCCCGGCGTGTCCCACCGACTTTGCCTATGTCGCGTCGAATGGAAATTCGACGCGCGAAGCGGCCCAACTGCAGTTGCGGCGCAGGCTGCATAGCGGTTTCACCGCAACCGTCAACTACACGTTCTCGAAATCGATCGATGACGATTCTCTTGTGGGCGGGCAGGGCGGAAGTCAAAATTCCGGCGGGCAGAATCCATCGGCGCCGGCGAATAGCAGCATCGCGATCGCGCAGAACTGGCGCGATCTGAGCGCCGAACGCAGCCTGTCCTCTTTCGATCAGCGTCATCTGCTCAGCGTTCAGGGCCAGTACACGAGCGGCGTCGGACTCGGCGGCGGAACGCTTCTGTCCGGTTGGAAAGGGCGGCTGTTCAAGGATTGGACCGCCTCCGTTCAAGTCAACGCCGGCAGCGGTCTCCCGGAGACTCCGATTTATCTTGCACCTGTCACCGGTACCGCAATCACGGGAACCATCCGGCCCGATTATACGGGCGCTCCACTGTACGCAGCGCCCGCCGGGCTCTTTCTGAATCCCGCGGCGTATGCGGCGCCCGCATCGGGTCAATGGGGAAATGCCGGGCGCAACTCCATCACCGGTCCCGCGCAGTTCACCTTAAACGCGTCGCTTGCCCGCACGTTTCGCGTCAGTGACCGGCTGAGTCTGGACCTCCGGTTCGACTCGACCAATGCTCTGAATCACGTCAATTTCACGGCGTGGAACACCGCGGTGAACAGCGCTATTTTCGGATTGCCCGAGGCCGCAAATGCCATGCGCGCGATTCAGACCACACTGCGGTTGAGGTTTTGAGAATGAGAAAAAGCAAGCGCTCCCTAACGGTCGCGCCTCGGTTGGCGATTACGTTGATGGCGCTCGCCGGATTGAGCGCCCAGCAGATCGGGCAAAACGCTCCCGCCAGTGGCGCTGCGGCCACGTTCACTACGGGCGCGCAGTTGGTGGTCGAAACAGTGGTGGTTACCGATAAGAAAGGGAACCCAGTCGAAGGACTCACCGCGAAAGATTTCACGGTCACCGAAGACGGCGTGCCACAGGAGATCCGATTTTTCGACTATCAGAAATTACCGCATGAACGCGCCCCTGAATCGAACGAACGAGCGCCCGAGCAAGCCCATATCTACGACAAATTGGGTCGCACGCAGATCGCGCCCGAAACGCCCGGAAACACGCGATATAAAGACAGCCGGCTGCTGGCGCTTTACTTCGATGTGACC